>JAABUZ0100009522.1_pt1 | contig 11084 bp, 13 predicted proteins | sample 5562091 | NCBI WGS metagenome assembly JAABUZ01 (sample SAMN12813069, study PRJNA571459) | rock metagenome | isolation source: Antarctica rocks | place: Antarctica: Victoria Land, Linnaeus Terrace sud | collected 2015-12-21
AGCGGCGCGGCGGCCACTAAAAAATCAATCTGACTCAGCATGTCCTTCAATTCCGCCAAGGGAAAAATACGATCTGAAAGCGTGTCTTCGGCAGCCTTCTCCGGCCTGCGGCGCGTCGCGAAAATTTTGACGCCCAGCGCCTTGGCCAAGCTCGCGCACTCCCGCCCGATTTCGCCGTAGCCAACCACTCCCATGATCTTTCCGGGAAGCATGTCGACGGAGAAGTCATCCCAGCGATGCGATTTTTGATTGTCGACCAGCCGCCGGACCCGTTTGTAGAAGTAAAGTATTCCCAATACCGCGAATTCAGCCAGCGACCGCTTAAAGACGCCACGCGCGTTGGTTAAAACGACAGAACTTTCAATCAGCTCCGGAAAAAGAATTTTCTCCACGCCGGCTGATAAGGAATGTACCCAGCGAACCTTTTTGACGAAAGGCCAAATCTCCTGAAGCGTCGCTGACTTCCCGGTAAGCCCTGAATATAAGATAACTTCCGCGTTGGCCGCTTCCCGCTCCAGAAAGGAAAAATCGCCGCCGACCTTCATATTGGCCAGATCCTGTATCGATTGCAGGTTCCGCAGAACGTAATGGTCAGGAGGGCAAATTACCAGCAGGTTAGGTTTCGACATTGAGGAGGATCTACTTAGATTTTACGAAAAGCATTATTTTTCTTTGCGGTTCGCTCCTCTGCCGGTAATTGAACTGGTTCAAAACCGGAAAAGAAAGGTTTTGGTCGAAAGACGCGTCACTCGCCTTAAACTAAAAGTGTGCAACCTCGCTGTACTTGCGGAGCCGTCTTACCCGACGGCGCCCGGTTCTGCCACAAATGCGGCAAACCTCAATTCGAAGAAGACATAGCCCGTATCAATTCGCAACACACCCAAGAAGCGGTCCAGGGTCCTCTTACGCCGCCGGTTGTGTCTGGCGCGCTGGGGGCCGGTATCTCGTTCAAAAACTCCCGCGCTGTTGTTATCAGCTTGATCGTGGCCGCTGGCGCGATGGTCGGATTTTTGCCGGTTGCGTATCTTGCTCCTCCCCTGTTTCCGGTTTTCTTGTGCGCCGTGGGCTTTATTGCTGTTCGAATTTATAGGGGCCGTTCCGCTGAATTGCTCAGCGCCAGCAGCGGCGCCCGGCTGGGTTGGATGACCGGGCTTTGGATTTTTCTGATTTTCGCCATGCTTCTCGCGCTTATTGCCGTTATGATCGCCAGCCCTGAAATGTGGCAGCAGTTGCAGGCTGCCTGGGCCCGAGTGCCGCAAACAGCGCCTTTGTCGTCTCTCAGCCAGCATGAATTCATGGTTCGGCTACTGGTGATGTTTCCGTTCTGTTTTTTTCTTTTTACTCTTTTGCCCGGTCTGGGCGGCATGCTGGGGGCGAAACTCCCTCTACGGAAGCGTACGAGTGGCTGAACACCCTGCCTTGTTACCCTTAAAACTCCGGCCTGAATGAGCAAATCGATCCTTACCCTGACCGTCAATCCTGCGCTGGACCGGATCGTTACCGTGGACCGGCTTGTTTTTGAAGATCGAGCTTATATTGAACAACCCCCGGTGGGGGGGGGGGGGGGGGGCATCAACGCCTCGCGTGTGCTTACCAACTTCGGCGCGGCTAATACCGCTATTACGACTTCCGGAAGGGATGTCGGCAGGAAGTTTGAAGAGCAGCTTCAGCAAGATAAGTTCAGCAAGGAAATCGTGAAGATCCGCAGCAACATCCGGATCAATTTGACGATTTCCGACCGGCAGGGCCTTTCCGTAAAGCTGAACGAGCTGGGTCCGACGCTGACTAAATTCGAGCAAAACCGGATTATCAAAGCCGTTGAAACCCTGCTGCCAAGCTCTTCCTGGTTGATGCTATGCGGCAGTCTGCCGCCCGGCATTGACGAGCACCTCTATACCAAGTTGATTCAACAGGCGGAAAAGAACGGCGTAGAAACCTTGCTCGATACCGATGGCGATCCGCTGCTTTATGGGCTGGAAGCTAAACCGACAATCGTAAAACCTAATCAATCGGAGGCGGAACGTCTGCTGAACACCGCTCTGATAACCCGTTCACAAATCATTGACGCGGTGCAGCGCATCAAGGCTTTGGGACCCAAATCAGTTGTGCTTTCGTTGGGCAGTCGCGGCGTTATTGCCTCTACGTCCAGTGAGGGCGTTCTGGAAGTGGTGCCGCCGCCGATCGAAGCGGTGTGTCCTATCGGCGCTGGAGACGCCATGTCCGCCGTGATTGTCTGGGCTTTGCAAAAAGGCGAACCGTTCAGTGAAGCGCTGCGTTGGGGCGTCGCGGCGGGAACCGCTTCCACCAAATTACCGGGAATCACCTTGGCAAGCCTGGATCAAACAAAGGAAATCTATCCGCACACGCAGATCACGCGCGTCATCGTCTAATCGTACTTTTCGTAGATGATCTGTTTGCGGTCGAATCCGCGCACTTTCAATTCCTTGCGGACATCATCAACCATCTCCCGCAGCCCGCAAATGTACACGTCCAGCGTGCTTAACTCATCCGGTGTTCTTAGCGCCAATGCCTCGTCCAGGTGCGCCTGGACGCGCCCGCTTTTACCCTGCCACTGCTCGCTGGGCCGGGTAACGGTCGACAAGAACCGGAATTTGGGATATTGCCGCGTTAAAGCTTCGAACTCATCCTGATAAAGAAGTCCTTCCGGATAGCGCGCGCCGAACAGCAAGGTCACTTCCGGTTGGGTTCTGGGCAAATGATGGAGGAGCATGGATCGAAAAGGCGCGATGCCCGTGCCGGTTGCGACAAACACGGCGCGATGCCCCGGATGGCGTAGCGTAAAATACCCAAGCGGCTCATGAATATCAACCGTATCGCCTATTTGCAGCGAGAACAAATGCGGCGAGATCATGCCGTCGGCAACGCGATTGAGGCACAAAGCAAAATGGTTGCCGTCATGAGGCGAAGCGACGGAGTAAGCGCGCGTAATTTCCTTGCCTTCAATCTCTTTGACAATTGAAACAAATTGGCCGGGAGCAAAAGGAAGCGCCTCAATATCCGGCACCTCAAAATCGAAATGATGAACTTCCGGCGCAAGTTCCCGTTGTCCGATCAGTTTAGCTTTCAACATCTACCTATAGAATGATGCTCGACGCCTTCTCCTCGACTCGATCCTGGTCTGGCATCATTTGCCGAAGCAGATCGAGGAACATGCGGCCACGGGGTCGGCCATTCTGATTCTGCTGCCCGACCCGGTACAAAAACACCAGCGTGGCGAGGATCTCGGCATTGCGAACCGGCGATAAAGCCTCCCGCTCTTCTCTCATCTTTTGATAATTCGACAGTGATGCCGTAAAGGAGTGTTGCACTCCGGCGGCAGTGGTATTTTCCGCGCGAGTTTCATAAACCAGACCGGACTCAAGCGTACGGCGTGTCTGGATCAGCGCTTCGAGCGCGCTCATCACATCGGTATCGATTGCCCCAGGCGTTCGCAATGCCGCTTGCACCAGAGAATAAATGCAGAACAGGAGCAGTTCTTCCTGGTCGCGAATAAACTCTTCCGTGACCAGGATATCGGGATAAGCTAGTTCCTTCTCGGAGATAGCAACCGGCTTCTCGCGTTGATGCGCTTCCTGCAGGTATCCGCACTCAAGCGGGCAAGACAACGACACTTCGCGCTCCGTGCCGCAACAGATCGGGCAAATATCGCCGTTCACAGCCGGACAAAAGCGCTTCGCGCGCCGCTTACCGCAAATCTTACACAAAACAGGTTCTGGCATTCGCTACCCAGTATTATCGAATGCGAACGTCTAGCCTGTGCAGGCGGACAAAATTGTCCGATACTAGAGTTAATGAAGGGCTCCGAGTTCCTGCGAAATGTGCAGGATCTGGCGCGACGAACGGGAAAGGAAGTGACGTTCATTCCTCAACGCGGTAAGGGGAGCCACGGCACTCTTTATTACGGAGATCGATGAACAATCCTTCGCAATCCAAAGGACGAATTGAAAACCGGAACCTTACACGCCATGCTCAAGCAGCTTGGCATTGAGCTGAATGACTTATGAGTCCAGTCGTGATTTGTGAGCAGAGGAGAAACCTACAGATGCGCAGTTATCAATACCCTGCGGAGTTTACTTTGTCAGACGAGGGAGGATTCGTGATCACGTTTCCGGACGTTCCGGAAGCAATCACCCAAGGGGAATCACTCGGAGAGTGCGTCCTGGAAGCAAGCGATGCTTTGGATGAAGCTCTTATGGGGCGAATTAACACTTTTGAAGAGATCCCTTTACCCTCGCTTCCAAAATCCGGACAGTATCTCATTCCTGTTCCGGCGCAAACCGCCCTTAAAGCGGCTTTATATGAGGAAGTGCGCAGTCAGGGCATGAACAAAGTCCAGCTCGCTGCCCGGCTCGGCATTGATGAGAAGGAAGTACGGCGTCTTCTGGACCCGCATCATCCCTCCAAGCTTCTGCGGATCGAGGAAGTGTTGGAGCGTGTAGGAAAGCGCGTTATCGTTCAGATCCGGGATGAACAGGAAATATTCGCGCGCGCCTGAATGAGTATCATCGAAGCAGAGCAGATGCAGAAAGTGGATCTTTATATCAAGGTCGAAGTGGATCTAGACGAAGAGGAAAAACCGGAACGGGTGGCCGCTGAAATTTGCCGTCAACTCGAGAAAATTTATTATGTGCGCGCCGCCGAGCTTTCCAGCACGATTACCCGCGACTAATCAGCCCAACAACTCGCGGTATGTGCGAAGCAGATAAGTATCCGTCATGCCCGCAATGTAATCACAGATAACGACATGGACCGGCTCTTCCTCAAGGCGTTCCCGATAGGTAGGCGCAACCCGCCCCGGATTTTGAAGGAAGTACTCGAATAACTGTCTTAATTTGTCCACCGCGCTGCTGCGGTCCTCGACAAGTTTCGCGTAGGAGTAAACATGGGACACCAGCAGCCCTTTCAACTGCCGGTTAATTTCCGCAGCCTCCGGAGTAAGCCGGGCCAAACGGTAATCGAGATTCCGAACGTCCTCGATGCTCTCAACGCCAGCCGCTTCGGCGGCCTGCACCGTTCCGTTCACCAAACCGCCCACGAGGACATTAACAATATGCCGTTGAATCTCCCAAAACCGAATGCGCTCCGGAGCGCCGGGGAATTGGGTATCGGCGGTTTGCGCCAACTCGGCAAAAACGGGCACCGCTTCGCCAATCTGCTCAATGGAGAATATACCGCCAGAGAACGCATCGTCAACATCGGCTGTATTGTAGGCGATCTCATCGGCAATATCGAGCAACTGCGCTTCCAGAGGCGGACGTTTACCCGGCATCAGTTCCTGCAACTCCGGTTCCGCGTCGACGCTGATTTCACGGGAATGCTTGATAATGCCTTCACGAACCTCAAAGGTGAGGTTTAAGCCGTCGAATCTGGCGTATCTTTGTTCCAGCAGGTCGACAATGCGCAGCGCCTGCCGGTTATGCTCGAAAGAACCGCCGAAGCGCTCCATCTGCCGGTTGAGCTCCTTTTCGCCCACGTGCGCGAAGGGCGGATGGCCCAGGTCATGGGCAAGCGCCAGCGTCTCGGTGTATTCCTCGTTCAACTGCAAAGCGGCAGAAACAGTGCGGGCTACCTGTGAAACCTCAATGGTATGCGTCAGGCGATTACGGAAGTGATCATGAAGACCGGCGGCAAACACCTGCGTCTTGCCTTCCAGGCGGCGAAACGCCCGTGAATGGATCACGCGATCCCGGTCGCGCTGAAAATCATTGCGATACGGATGAGGCGGCTCGGGAAACTTCCGTCCGCGAAGGTTCTGCTGACCTAAACGAAGTCGGCCCAGCATGAGAATAACGAGTTACTTGGCGGACTGCGACGAAATTTGCTCAATAGCTCGGGTAACAGCCGGACTCTGATTAGGCGTTTTTAAGGATTGCACAAGTTTCTTGGCTTCTTGCGGGCTGCTCGATTGCAGAAGCTGAGCCAGCAACACTTGAGCCTGGGATTTGGAAACCAAATCAGTCGGTTTATCCACAACTTCACGGAGCAGTTTTTGAGCTTCCGACGACTTATTCTGACCAGTGTAAAGTTGCGCTAGCGCGATTTTGGCAAGAGGCGCGCACTCGCTGCTGGAACTGGCAACCGCGCTTAAATCCGATTCCGCGCCTTTCGGATCTCCATTCTGCGCCTTGAGAGTACCCAAATAATACTGCGCGATGAGACCTTCGCGCGTTCCGCCGTCTTTGGCAATCACATCGGCAAGCGCCTTGGTGGAAGCTTTCGTCTTGGCTTCCTGCGTGGGAAAACTTTTCCCCGCAGTTTCCGTGGCGCTCACTGGCGCGCTCAGCACCGCGAAGGCTCCTTGCAGATCGTCCTGACGAACCGAACTGCGATAGGACGAAAACCAGATAGCCGCTCCGGCAATCAGGAGAACAGCGCCTCCGATAATAGCCCAGCGGATAAACCTTTGCCGGTCGGCAAAAGTATAGTTAACAACGTTCGAAACTGTATCGGTAAACTGATCGTGCTGAAGAGAATCCTTCAATTCATGGCGGGTCAAAACGAACTGCAACCTTTCTAACTGGGGAGCAATCCGTAGCGTAACATATTGAACGTAAAGGGATCAGCCCTGGCGCACTCAACGAAAGCAGTTATATGTGAAGGTCGGCCAAATCGCGCCGGATGGCGAACTTGACTAAACCGGCCACATCATGAATATCGAGCTTGCGCATCAAACTGGAGCGGTAAGTATCCACGGTTTTCGGGCTGAGCGACAAACGGGCGGCAATCTCTTTTGCTCGAATACCCTCGACCAGCAATGAAAATACTTGAAACTCCCGGCTGCTCAGGGATTCAAGCGGATCTTCTTCGTTCCGGTTTCCGGATTCACCGAAAAGCGACATCACCTCAATCTGGGGGGAAACGTAAATGCCCCCTTGCGTAAACTGGCTGAGGGCATCCGCCATTTGGTCGGCGGTGGAAGTTTTCAGTACGTATCCGCAAGCGCCTGTGCGCAAGACTTCCAAGACTGTTTTGCGGTCCTTGCGAACCGAAAGAACGGCGCAGCGCGTGCGAAGCCCGGCTTCACGAACACGGCGAATCACTTCGGTGGCGGCGAGATCCGATAAGCCAAGATCAAGCAGCGCAATCGCGGGTTCCAGCCGCTGAATTTCCGCGAACGCCCTCTCCGCCGAACCGACTTGTGACACCACGTGAAAACCGTTTAGAGAGTTGCATAAAGCTGTCAAACCTTCGCGCATGAGCGTCAGTTCATCAGCCAGCAGAATCTCGACGACTCTCGGCTCGGAAAGTGGTAGTGCTCCCGAGTAGGAAGCAACCCCATGCACTGTTGAATAAATGGAAGTAGAGGTTGACACGCTTGTGTTGAGTAAGTGCGCATGAACCCCTACTTCTCTCAAGCGGCGTAGTGCAAACTTAAATAGTACGGCTAAAGTCTAAGAAAAACTACGGACTGCTTGCGCTTCGTCCTCAAAGGCTTCAAAAACGGTATACAGCTTGGTGATCTGCAGGAGATCTTTGACCCGCTTGGATAAGCCCAGCAGCTTTAGCTGTCCTCCGCTGTTAGTAACGGTTGTAAATCCGGAAACCATTTCGCCAATGCCGGAACTGTCGATATAGGAAACATCACTCAAATTTAATAGGACTTTTTTATTGTTGTTATTGACCAGTTCACGAATCTTCTCGCGGAACGTGCTGGCACCTTCACCTAAGGTGATTCGCCCAGCCGCATCCAAAACGGTGACATCGCCCACTTGGCGGGACGTCAATTTAACGCTCACTTCTGCCTCCTGTGTGCATAATTTCGAATAATTTGAACTAGGACTCGGGCCGGTTTTTTACCAGCCGCACTTCGGTCCCTCCGCCTGGCCGGGCGTGCAGATCGAACTCATCCACGAAAGCTTGCATCAGCAAAAAGCCGCGGCCAGACTGACGCAAAAGATTTTCAGGAGCGAGAGGATCGGGAAGAGACTTGAAATCGAAACCCGTGCCCTCATCGCCGATCGTGATAATCAACTGTTCTTCGGACCGTTCCAGCGAGAAATGAACTTTTTTATTGTTGTTGTACCGGTTGCCGTGTACAACAGCGTTCACCATGCACTCGCGCACAGCCATGCCGAACTGCTGCTGACTATCCTCATCGAGACCAAGCTTCTGAGCTTCCCGCAACGCCAGCTCCTCCGCTTTGTCAACGCTTTCCAAACTTGATGCCAGTGTCTCTTGAGTCTTATCCATTCTGCTGCTTCCGCGCCGAGTCATAGACAGCTAAAGGTGTACTTCCGGGCCTTCGCAGCCGCGACACCGAATCGTCACAATAAAACACCAAGTCTCCCAAAGTCAACAATTTATTTGACCTGCAACAATTGATAAGTACTGGAGGCAACCCGGTCGCTGGCTTCAGCTTTTACCGAGCCAGAATTTCCCTTACTGAAAGCGTAAAGCCCAAATAGGAACTGAGAAGGTCGTCTAAGCCGACTCTAACCGTTGCTGCATTAGGCCGATACACATCAATTACATGCAGCTCGTCCTTAACGAACCAGAATTCGCCCACACCGGCCTTTCCATACGCCATGATTTTCTTCTCAACTTCCAGAACGGTATCGTAAGTGGACACTACTTCCACAATCAGTTGAGGAACGGTATTCTCGATCAAACCAGACGGAAGACCCTCTGGAAACTGTTTTCGCTGAAATACAGCAATATCAGCCCCGTACGCCTTTTCAAAGCGAATACCAACTTCGCCAACGAGAACATAGTAAAACTCATACTGATTCCCCTCACGAAATTTATTCTGTAATAGCTCTGTAATGTGTGACACCAAAAAGCCATGCATTCCGCCTACTGGCAGGGGCGGTACTCCATCGGCGTAGTCCGCTTCGAAAGCCTCCACGGAAGCTCTTGCCTCGACATACTCTTCAACTGTCATATCTCCCTGCTTTTCTCATTCAGATCGCCGAATGTTTTTCCAGACGCAGCGAGTTCCAAAAGCAGCGGAGCCGGCCGCCACAGATCGGAACCGAACCGATTTTCGAATTCTCTGACGCGAGCCAGAATATTTCCTAGTCCAATGGTATCCGCATAAAACATCGGGCCGCCCCGCCAGGGGGGGAATCCATAACCGTTGAGGAACACGATATCGATATCAACCGGACGCAGCGCCACGCCCTCTTCTAAGACCCGAGCGCCTTCATTCACGAGCGCGTAAACACACCGCTGGACCATTTCATCCGGCGCGATCATCTCCCGCCGTTGAATTCCGGCCTCGCGGGCAACCTTCTCCTGGAGCGCCCACACTGCCGGATCAGGAGCCGGTCTGCGCCCGTCGTCGTACCGGGACCACCCCGCACCGGTCTTCTGGCCATAACGGCCCGCTTCATAAAGCGCTTGGATCATTAGCGACCTGCGGACATTCGGCTTTTCACGGCGCTGGAATTCCTGTTCAATATGCCAGGATATGTCGATGCCGGTGAGATCGTCCACTGCCAAGGGACCCAGCGCCATGCCGAAATCGTAAAGAGCCTGATTGATACTCTCAACAGAAGCTCCTTCTTCGGCCAGAAAACGCGCCTCGCGCAAATAGGGCCGGAATGTCCGGTTGCCGATAAAACCGGGGCTATTGCGCGCCAGTACCGCTGTTTTTCCCATCCGCTTTCCCAGCGACATAGCTGTCACAAGGGCTTCGTCGCTGGTTGCGCCGCCCCGCACCACTTCGAGCAGGCGCATCACGTGGGCGGGGCTGAAGAAGTGCATCCCGGCAACCTGCTCCGGCCGCTGCGTCGCGGAGGCAATCTCGTCAACATCCAGGCTGGAAGTATTCGAAAAAAGAAGACACGACGCTTTTGTAACTTTATCCAGCTCCGCGAAGGTGCTCTTCTTCACAGACAAGTCTTCGAACACCGCTTCCACCACGACGTCAGCTTCCGCGAAACCGGCATAATCGAGCTGCGGAGTAATCAGCGCCATCCGTTGGTCCAGAGCGGCTGGCGACAAGCGGCCCTTTGCCATGGTCCGCTCATAATTTTTGCGCAGGGTGGCGGTTCCTCGCCCGAGCGCCTCGGGAGAAGCTTCTTTCAGCAGCACCGGAATACCGGCGTCGGCAAAACTCATCGCAATACCAGTACCCATGGTTCCCGCGCCGATCACAGCCGCGCGGCGAACCTCCAACGGCTTGACGCTTTTCGAAATACCCGGAATCTTGGCAACGGCGCGCTCGCCAAAGAAAACATAAATGAGAGCTTTGGACTCCGTCGAGCGGAGACACTGCTGAAACAACTCCGCTTCCAACCGGCAACCCTCGTCGAAAGGCAATCGCGTTGACGCTTCCACGGCTTCAATAGCAACAAGCGGCGCTCCGTAACCGCGCTTAGCCCCCTTCACTCTTTCACGAAGAGCTTCAAACGCAGCCGCGTCCACGCCGCTCATCTTCTCGTTGCGTTCACGCGTTTTCGGAATCGGACGAGCGGCCATCTCGCGCGCAAACGCAAGGGCTCCTTCGAGCAGGTCGCCTTCAATGATCCGGTCAACGATGCCGAGGGTAAGCGCTTCCGGCGCTTTCACCGGTTCCCCGAACGCGCACATCTCCGCAGCCCTCAACGGACCTGTCAGGCGGGGCAAACGTTGCGTGCCGGCCGCGCCTGGAATGAGTCCTAGTCTCGCTTCCGGCTGTCCCACCTGAGCATTGGGAGCAATCACCCGATAGTGCCCCGCCATGGCGGTTTCCAAACCCGCGCCGAAAGCCGTTCCGTGAATCGCGGCAATGACCGGCTTCGGAGAGTCTTCAATACCACGTAGAGAAGGCAGAAAATTGAGCGGCGGCGCTTCCCCTGAAACAATTTTGCTGAATTCCCGGATGTCCGCGCCGGCCATAAAGGTTTGTCCAGCGCCCATGATCACGATAGCGACTGTTGACGGGTCCTCCGCGGCCGCTCGGACAGTAGCCGCAATCCCTTCCGGAATTCCCGGACTAAGGGCATTCACCGGAGGGTTATCGACAGTAATCACCGCGATGTCGCCATATGGGGAAAGGCGTACAAAGTCATTCATAGGGACCTTTCTGTGGCTATATACCGAGCCAAGCTATCGCTGCGGCAGCGAAACCGCTTGGCTCC
>JAABUZ0100009524.1_pt1 | contig 11082 bp, 13 predicted proteins | sample 5562091 | NCBI WGS metagenome assembly JAABUZ01 (sample SAMN12813069, study PRJNA571459) | rock metagenome | isolation source: Antarctica rocks | place: Antarctica: Victoria Land, Linnaeus Terrace sud | collected 2015-12-21
ATCACGACGCGGGCCGTGCGCTCGATGCTGGTCGCAACCGGCCCCCGTCCGCGCAGGTCTTGCTCTTCGGCGTAGTTCACGGTATCGCCTTCGCGCAGGTCCTCGAACCTGATGCCCATGACCTGCGAGGCGTGAAAGAAGAGATCCTTCCGCGTGGTCCCGTTTGCGCGGGTGGGCCGGATGAAACCGAAGCCGCGGTCGGTCACGAGTCGCCTGATGGTCCCCTCGCCGCGCTCGGCGTCGCCCCCATGGGGCATGTTGTCGTTGGTACACATTGTCCGTCCATTCCTTGCTTCTGCTAGTCGTACCCGCTACCAGCCCCGGCGCGGCGGTGGCCCCGGCCGAAAGGGCGTGCGCACGCCGCCGGCGATAGGAGCCCCCGGCACGCGGCCCACGTCCTGCACGGCCAGGCCCAAGGCGGTGACGAGATCATCATGCGTGCCGACCGCGAAGGCCCCAAATTTTTCGTTTCCGTTGTCAGATTGCTTGATTTCGTAGTCGAGCAATTCCTTCACCAGGGCCGTCGCCTCGTCCATCTTCGGCAACAGGATGCGATCTGCTTGCAGCAACACTTTTAGGCGTGAGACCAACCACGCCTTGCCCATGATGACCTCACGTTCGGACGTGTGTTCGGTGCGGCGATCTCCGAACGTGAAGGTCACGGCCCACACCGGCGTCGTAACCTGCTGCCGGATGAGCGCCGGCGGGAGCATGTCCACCACCGGGCGTCCGACGCCCGTGCAGTCGGCGTACAGTCGCCGTATTAGCGCCCCCTTCTTTGTCACGCCGGCGGCGACGGTCGCCACCCGCTCGGCGACGGCGGGGTAGCCAGTCCCCAGCGCCAACCGTTCCAGGTGGTGGATGTGGTAGACCGTCTCCGACCGTCCCTCAATCACGCGTGTCTCGGCCTCCGCCACGGCGATGGCCGTCGGGTCGACGCGCTGCCCAATATCAGCGCCGATGGTGATAGATCCTGTGACCCTTCGTTTCTGTTGCTGCATTATAATCCCCATATCTCAACATCTTCACGGAACGCATTTTCCACCTCTTCACGGGTAAACACCTGCGTCCGCCCCTCGCTAAAATGGCACATATATTCCTGCTGGTACCACCATTCGCCCATATTGCGTTTCTCCTCGGCCAGGAACTCCGCCGAGATGCGCGGACATAGCGGCGCCGGCACCTCGTATTTCTCCCACGCTTCGTCGCCACGCCACGCGTCGTAGAACCATCCCCGCGTGCCATGCGGTGTCGAGAGCGCGACGAGGCGGCCGCCGCTCACGGCTAGCATGGGCCTGACGGACATGTAGAGGCTATCCGCGACCCACGCCGCCTCGTCGATCACGAGCAGATCCACGCCGCTGTAGCCCCGAATGTTGCCGTCCTTACTGCCGGGCAAGGAGACGATGCGGCTCCCGTTTTCAAGCGTCAGTGTGAGGGCCGTTTCGGACTCGGGTGACACGGGACGCCCCAGGTCCTTATAGGTCGCCAGACATTTCTTGAAAAGCTCACCACTCTGTCGCAGCGACGGCGAGAGGAGCAGCACGAGGCTCCCAGCCTCATACAGCGCCGTATGCACGGCCAGGACGCTGGTAATCGTGCTCTTGCCGGACTGCCGGCTACAGTTGAGCAGCAAGCGCGACGACGTTGAGCGCAAGACGTTTGCTTGCCACGGATCGGGTACAATGCCGGCTTGTTCGGCAAGGAGCACGGGATCGAGCGCCCGCGCCAGGTCAGCCGCGATTGCCGCCTTCGTCCGCGTCGGCGACGTAGGCATGGATGCAAGCGCCATCATGCCGCCCCGATCGCAGGAGCCGGCTCAATGGACACCAGCGCGGCCGCCACGGCTTGCCGCGCCTCGGCATAGGGCGCGAGGGCCGTAAGCAGCGCGGACCGCACCTGGACCCACTCAGGGGCCATCAGGACGTTGACCTGCGGCCGTTCGTCAAGTTGGCCCAGGAGCTTCGCCAGGAGCTGCGTCTGTCCCGTGAGTTGCTGCGCGGTCTTCAAGACCAACTCACGGGGATCGGCGTACTTCGTATCCCACCGCTCAATCATGACGCCGCCGCCCTCGGCCAGCGCCAACAGACGCGCGAGCGAGTCCTTCTTGCGCGTCGGCTTGTCGCCGGCGACGGTGCCCTGTGCGAGGTAGGTCACGAGGATGTCGTCGGCACGAGGGCCGATGTCGTAGCGCGTGGGATCGTCGGCGTCGCGTAGCCAGCGGTCGCACGCGTCGAAGAGTAGGTTAACCCGCTGGAAGCAGCGGGTTAGCTCCTGCATCACGTCAAGGGCATGCGCCTCCTCGGCGGCCGTGTGTTCCTGTACCGCAACGCCGACGGCCGCGACGTGCGTTTCATGCGATTCAGCCTGCCGTTGTTTCGCTTCGGCGAGCAGCGCAGGCAGGTGATTCGCCTTGTGGCGCTGCAACGCGGCGAACGAGATAGCGAATCGTAGCGCAACATTTCGCATCGCCTCGCCAGCGACGAGCGCACGGTCAACAGCCGTGCGCTCGGGGTGGTCGCAGACGGTGCAGGTACGTGGCATCGCTACTGCTTGGCCTGGGAGGCGGTCTCGTCCTTGAGGATCTGACGGCACATCTGCGCATAGGTGAGCGACTGCTGTTTGTAGTCGTTTGTCACGGCTTTGCTGCCTGTGCCGCCCGCTGAAAAAGCTGCCGCAGGGGCCGCTGCGACGAGGTCCTCAAGCGCCAGGATCTTCTGCCCGATCGGCGACGAGCCGAGTAGTTGCCGCCTATAGGCCGGCGTCAGGGGTTCGCCGCGGTAGGGGAAGCGGGCGCCGCGCAGATGCTCATCGACCGCCAGATGCTCCACGAGATTTTCGAGCACCATGATCTGGCGACCCAGCGGTGTCGCATCGAGCAATTGCCGCCGGTCCTCCAATTGCCGCCGGGCCTCGGGGCTCATCTCCTTACCGCGATACGGCCCCTGGTCGTCACGCGGTTGCGCTCCCGTCGCGGTCGCGAAGGTGACGGTCGCGGGAGCACCCTCATGGTCATGGGACGAGAAGGTGGCCATCACGCCGTCCACCTCGTCCCGCGTGAATCTCACACCCTCAGTGGAGGCAAAGGCCACCATAAGACGGTGCAATTCTGGGCGCGCGAAGGTCGCGCCCTGCTTGACCTGGACCACCAGGCGCGTGATAAATCGTTCAAACGGCGTCTTGGTCTGTGCTATCGTGGTCATGCCTTGTTCTCCTCTGTTGCGCCCGACTGCACACGGGCATACGCCGTAGCGAGTAGCCGATCGAGGGTCGCCTGGGCATCCGACGTGCGCTGGTCCTCGTCACGACACCGCCCCTCGGCGGCCTGGAGCGCGTCCTCGCGCGTCGGAATCTGGTCGCGCCACCACGCCGCGGCGGCATGCGCCTCTGCCTTCTTACGCGGGTCACCGCAGGCAGCCGCCTGCTCGGCTGCCAGCGGCGCACGCTCGCGGGCGGCCTCCAGTGCCTGTTTCACCACGCTTCGCTCGGTCTGTACGGCCTCCAATCGCGTCCTCGCTCGGCGGAGGTTTTCTTGCGCGCGACGAAGCTCCATCGCCATATCGTACTCCGCCCTGGCCGCTAGTTCCTCTTTGGCGACCAGCATCCCTTGCCAGTCACAGCGCTGGGCCGCGGCGCGATACTGGTCAACCAACTCCTGCGTGCTGGCAGGTGGTGTCCTATCCGTCATGGTGTCTGTTCCTTATCTATGGTCTTTTCGGTTCTATCGTTAACGTGGCGCCGGGACGTTCAGGACCGGGCTAAGGCCGTACACGGACGGGGACGGCCGACGGGGTGGCGTCTGAACTGTCGCGGACGCCGGCGCTGCTACTGTCGTCATATCTCGTGTCCTTTCTCTGCCGCGTGCGCGGCCTGTGTCTGCGTGTCCGGCGACTGTACGGGTAGGGTCGTGATCGTGGCGCCACGATCACGATCACCCCTCCTCCTGTGGAGGCGCATCCCGCGCCTCTTTGATAAATCGCCCACGCGTCACGAGGAACGCACAGCGCGTTACCGGGTCCATCGCGAGCACATCAGCCCACCCCACCGACTCCATCGCCAGCGCCACGCACTCGCGGAACCACCCCTGGCCGGACAGGGCCTCGACCTCACGGTCGACCACGGCCAGACCAGCCAACGCTTTGTCAACTAACGCGCGTGGCTGGGGGTAGCGGCCGAGCGCATAAGCATTAAGCGCGAAAGTCGCCCCTCCCACTCTGGCCCAGATACGCGGCCAGGATCGCGCCCCAATCGTCCTCATAAAACAAGGCGAGCCGTCCCTTGAGGTCGTCCCCACTCATCGGGACCATGAACGGTGTCCGTTTCGCTTCGGGCACGTCAGGCGTCCCCTTCGACTTCAAGGCGTAGGCCGCCGCACAGCGTAGGTAGGTGCCCTGCCCCACGCCGCCCGGCAAGATGCGGATCGCGGCGTCGGCCATCAGCCCTTCCAGGTTCATGGCATCAAGCCCTGAGAGTCGCCGCACGGTGGCGATGTCACCCGTGGAGAGGTACGCCTCGTTTGGTTGTAGTGTCAGGATCTCGCCAGAGGCGAGGCGCACTTGATTGGCTTGCAGGGGCGTCGGTTCCTTTTTCTGCTCCGTGGTATCTGGCGCATGCTCCTCCGTCCCCGGCGTCATCGCCGCGGCTGGCGCTGCTGGCACGGCCAGGGCCGGATCGCCGGCGAGGGCAAAGTCGGGGAGGTCGGTCGATACCGTGCGGGCGCGTACTGTGTCAGTCATGATCTGTCTATCCCTTTCTACCGTACTCTGTACTCTGTTGTCACGCTGCGCGAACGACGTGGAGCGGACGGCCGCTCAAGCCCTGTCATGGCCGTAGTCATATGTGTCCTACCTCCTCTCGCCTCAAAAGCCCACCGCCTGCGCCTGATTAGCGCCCAGGATACCAGGTTGGCGATTCGTCGCCACGAGGGCCAGCGTAATGCCCGCCGCCGGGCTGTACGTCGTCGTCTGCCGCACGGCATAGTACGGGTGCTTGTCGCCCGCCACATAGGCGTCCATGGCGTGTGTCGTCCCCCCCGGACCTGTCGCTCCCAGGTCGACAATAATGGGCTGGTTGGGCGCGATCAGCAGCGGCGCGCCGAGCTGAATATCGGCTTGTAGTTCAGTGGCCTGGTACCGTGCAAGCGACTTCTTGGCGTAGTTGTCGAGGTCGTTCTGCGACCAGTTGGGTGGCCGGAACAGTTCGACCACATCGGGACTATCAGGATTGCCCGCATGGGCGGGACGGAGCGCACCACCTTTCGTATCGTAGCTAAACACTTTGATGTAGTAGTCGCGCTTCGCATGGGGTTGCGGTCGGAAGCGCGGCGGCTCTATCAAGCGATTGGTCCCTGGTTGGGTTTGTCCCAGACGCACCGCTGGCCCATCGGGCGGGATGCGCCGGACAATCAACGTCGTGCCCACGAAGAAGGCGACGGCCCCCTCTCCATCACAGAGTTGTACTATTAAATCCCATGCGGTACGGACGGACGTGCGGCCCTGGACAGCGTCCGGTCCCATCAGGCCGCCCACGGTCCCCGCGGTCACGTCGATTTGATAGTCGATAATGCCCCGTTGGTCGTATTTCTTCACGATCTGTTTGATGGCGTCGCCGACATTCGTATTCTGGATCGTGTCGATGTGCGACGCCGTGTCGCCCGTCTGCGAAAGGAGAGCCGACATGTCCCCGCCGGCGATCCTGACCGTTTGCGTCTTGTAGTTGACCTCCGGCACGGTCGCAAGGCCCACAAAGACAGGCGGGACGAGGCGCGGGTCAGGCGTGTTCGTGAAGGGTAGATAACCCATCCTGATCGTCGCCTGCGTCTTCGTTTTTTCGAAAAGCGCGTCGAGGGCACGCTTACCACTGGGTGTATCAAAAGCCCCAAGCGCGACATCAGCGCTGAACGTGCCCGCCGAGAGATAAGCGGGATCGGTGAACGTGCACGAGCAGGGCAACACTTCATCCAGGATTTGTAGGCCCGCCGTGGGCGTCAGCGCCTGCCCCTCGCGCCACACCAACGCGCTCTTGTCCACGACGACCTTGACCAGGATGGCCCGATCCACGGGCAACTCCGGTTGCATCGGCGCTTGTTGACCGGCGGCGGGCGCGACGGGAAACTGGCCGTTCGTGGGCGTGCCGTTGACCGCATCTTCGGCCGTTGGAAGGTTATCGCGGTACGCGCCCTTGCCATCACCCACGCCGCGAGGTGGGTTGCCGACAGCCCAATAGGTCGTCCAGGGATGCCACTGTGTCCCGCCGCTACTGATGTCATACATGGCCGCCGCGTTGTAGGCAGGGTCGCTCGTAAGTCGCTTGATGTCGTACTGGGTATGCTTCGTGGGCGACACCGATATTTGCCAGAGGCCATAATCGCGCGACCCGTCCGGATTGACCGGGCTCGTGATCGCGATTTGCAAGCCGCTTTCCGCGATAGCTATAGCCACGCACGTCGCTAGTTGCGACTCAGGGACATGCGCCTGTCGGGCGTAGTACACGGCCTGTGCCGCGCTGATATAGCCAGGAGCCACGGCGCCACCGCTGCCCGCGTTTGGCCCGGCCGCTGCGTTTGGCCCACCGATGGGATAGGCGACATGCACGCCTGTATCACCAAAGTAGGGATAGGGATTGGTCCATCCGGTATCGTTAAAGACAGAGGTCTGGGTATTGAGCCCAAAATGGAGATGGGGACCCGTCGAGTTGCCGGAACTATCGGAGAGGCCGATTTGTTGTCCTTGCGTGACATGCTGGCCGACCGTCACATCCACGCGGTTCATGTGCCCGTACAAGACCGCGACAGCCCCGCTCGTGCCATCAAGAAGGATACCGACCATGAGGCCGTAGCCGCCATTATAGAGGTAGCCATATTTATCAAGCGCCGCCCATTGAATGACGCCATCCGCGACGGCGAGCAGCGGAGTATCGGTCTGGACGAGCGCGAAGTCATACCCACGATGAAAGTGGACACCACCAAGCAGGGGCTCAAACAGATTGAGCGTCGGCCCAAAAGGCTGATCGGAGCGACTACCGCGATAGGCCGGATTGGCGAAGGGGAAGATCAGTTGCGGGATGGGGACACCAGCCATGGGTGATGCCTTTCATATGATGCACTTATCAGCCCGGCGCCTGCCTCAGAAGGCAGGGCCGGCGAGTTCGAGGCCGGTAAATTGCGTGGCTTGGTACTGCCCGCCCATGGTCGTGTCCATGCCGATCGACTCCTTGACGTGGCGCGCGATATGGTCGAGCGCCTCGCGGGGGAGTTGCTCGATAATCTCCCTAGCGAGCTGCGGCGCCGTCTTTTGGCCGGCGTCGTGGACGTGCACGGCCCCGATGTGCACCCCGCCCAGGTTGATCGGTGGCGTCGCCCCATGGCGTGGAGATGGCCCGTGAGCTGCCCGCGCCATGGGGGTCGGCGTCAGGGTTCCGGGCATCCAGCGCTCGGGCAAAGCGCCGCCACGCCCCGCGGGAACCACAGGCGGCGCGATCGCGTGGATCGGCGTCTGCGTGGCGGGCATCCAGTGCTCAGGCGACGCGCCGCCGCCGATTGGCTTGATGGGCAGGTACGTTGGCATCCCGACCGTACCGCCCGTAGGCATGCTCGCTTGTACCTGCCCCGCATGGTAGGCCCCCGTCGGCGCGGCCACTTGTGCAACTGGGCTCGTTGCGGCGTGTAACAGGCCCAGTTGCACGAGCAGGTTGTGGATGCCTCGACTGAGGGTATCGGTAATCTGCGACCAATGCTCGAAGACCAGCACAATCCCGCCGATGACCCCCGTGATCGGCATCAGCGCCGTGACGCCGACTCCCACGCCTTGCCACAGTGGCCCCAGGCGGGCCGGGAGCAAGGAGAGCGTCCCGGACAGCGTGCGGGTCATGTCGTTCCAGCCCTTGAACACCAGGATGATGCCGCCGATGACCCCCGTGATCGGCATCAGCGCCATGACGCCGACGGCCACGCCTTGCCACAATGGCCCCAGGCGGCCCGTCAGCGCGGCCGTGACCGTATCCCAGTTCTGGATGACTAATGCCATCGCCCCGATGGCCGCGATCACCCCCAGAATGGTCGCCGTCAGCGGCAGGAAGGCAATGTCAACAGTGACCCCCGCCGCGGCCATGACCCCGAACGCGCCGGCGGCCACAAAGATTGGCCCCGCGATCAGCGCCGCCGCCGTCGAGACCGCCGTAAAGGTCACCACGAACCGCGCGATGCCCTCGTGCGTGCGCAGGAATCCCAGGACACCGGTCGTCAACTCCACCAGCCCGTGGATGACGGGTGCGAGCGCCGGCAAAAGCTGCGCCCCGAGCAACGCGGAGATTGATTGGACGTTGGTCTGAAGCGTCGTCAGCTGACCCGGCAACGTCTGGTTAAGCTGCCCCTGGACGCCGGTCATCCACGCCGGCGTGTCGGGCAGGATCTGTTGCCGAATCGCCCCGAACTGACGCATCGACGTATCGTTACCAAGGACCGACGCCGCCTGCGCGCCCTGCACCTTGAACGCGTTGTTCAGATCGACCATGCGCTGCTCAGGCGTGATGCCGCGGTTATCCATGAACCGATTGATGACGCCAAGCGCCGCCGGGATGCCGGCGAACTGTCCCTGCTGGTTGAAGAATGAGCCCCCGCCGAGTTGCTCGATCTGGGCGAGACCCTGCTGATGCGCCTTCGACCCGCCCGGCGTCATGTACCGGAATAGCGCGCCCAGGTTGGAGCCGCCCCGTCCCATCGTCAGGCCCGTCTGGTTCGCCAGCGCGGCCAGCGCGTACGCATCGACCGCGGGGACCCCCAGGCTCTTGACGGCCGGCATCAAGTAGCGCAGCACGTTGGACTGTTGCGACGTCGTCATGCCCGAGGCAAGCCCGGCGCCGGTCGCCAGCGCGACGTTCTTGGAGAGCGCGGCACCCGAGTAGGCCCCGAACATGTGCGCCTGCTGCGTCAACGCCTCGACGGTCGATTGCGCGGACTGGTGCATGAAGTGCGCGTCGATCTCAGCCGCGCGCGCGAAGTCGGGGATCGCCGACCCGATGACCTGGCGCTGCGTCTGCTTGCCCGTCGGGTCGCGGAAGCCCATCCGCGCCATCGTCTGCTCCATCCCGAGCACGACGGGCGCACTGAACTGCGTCTGGCCCGCCACCGCGAAGGACTGGCTATACAACGCCTGGAGCTGCGCCTGCGTGCCCTTGGCGGCGATACCCACCTGCACGAGTTGATCTTGCATCGCGCCGGCCGCGTTCGCCCATCCACGCATCACACCGATGCCGGCCATGCCCGCGCCCGTGAGGGCCATCCCACCAGCCATCATCCCCATGCTGCGGTTGAAAGCGTCCATCGATCCGCCGGTCGCGAGCACTTGCGTGTGCAGGCGCTGGAACACGCTCATGATGCCCATGACGCCACTTGAGACGCCACTTGAGTCGAGACTCAATTTGATGCCGATATCGTACATGCTGGTCATCTGCTCACCTCGTTACCGACATACACAGTCGCGGCCACCGCGTGCGCCAATCTCGAAAGAAGGGAATGTCATCATACCGCCACTCACGAGAGCGCGTCGCCTCGTCCTGAGGTCCTATAACGAGCACGTCGAGCGGCAGCACGGCGTCTGGGTCATCGGCCATCTCCCCAAACGGCGCGTCGATCGTGGCGTAAACCTTCTCGCCACCCAGGCCAGGTAAAAGCATGCTGAAAGCAATCTGCACCGACTCCGGCCGGGGCTGCACCGCGAGGATCTCCCAGCCTGAGCCGTGGGTCAGGGTGAACAGCATAAAGCACGGGAAACCCGCGTCACGCCGCCGCCGCAGGAGTTGGTAGATCTCCGGGACGTTGAGTGGCTGGGGAGCATCGGTCGGCATATCATTGTTCCTTAGGTCGCGCCGTCGGGGGTGGCAACGGTCCGAGCCTGCACGTCGGCCGCGACTTTCCAGAAGGGCCTGATCTGTACCCCGAGAGGCAGGCTCCGGGCGTAGCGCCGGGCCAGCATCTCCAGGTCGGACTCCCGCACGCTATGCATGAGCCGATCAACGCCGGTGAAGGTCGGATCCGGCCACGCCAGCGGCTCCCCATCGATGGTCTCGACGGCGGCGAGGGCCAGGAGCGCGCCATGCACCAGCACCACGGCCGGGCTGCACATGGGCGGAAAGCCTGTCCGCGTCATGAACTCAGCGACGAAGCGTGTCCGCTGAGGGTTGTAGCTCTGGACGCGCGCGCGGCGTCCATCGGAGAGGCGCACCTGGTCGGCTGTGACGGACGCTCCCTCCAAGATGTGGGGCATGGTCATATCCTCTTTTCCTCTTTCTTTTATGCCTATGCGGACACGAGGCCATCGCAATTTCCCTTATTTCGCGCCCCTCGGCGGCCATCTTATCGGCCCCACCGGGGGGCTTTTTACCTTACGTCGCACCTGAGCGGAATACCTGGCGCTCACGACCCGTGGAGCACATAGTACTTTCGGGCTACTGGCACACACAATGCATACGGCTATAACGATAAGGTTGCTATCGGTGTTTTGGCTGACACCAATAACACGCCGCGTGGGACCGGTTGTCGGCTCTGGGACGCACCAATGACCGGTCCCCTTTTCGTGTTAGCCCTCCCTAGCCGATCCGTCCGCCCTAGGGCGATAGTCACGCGACAGCGTTTGGACTGGGCCACATGACACTTGACGCTGGTGGGAAGGACACCTTCCTCAGACCAGTAAGCTCGACAGTATAAAGTGCCACCTGTTGCAGCGTGGAACATCCAGACATTGCGCCAAGCCCTCATCTTTGTGACAGCGTACCCGCGTTTCTGCGCATTTGGATGCCGAAGGACAGCTTCCCACCAGCGTCAAGTGTCATGTGGCCCTGTCCAACAGCGTTCGGAGACAGATCATGTCGAAACACGCATCCGCTGTACCGCTCACATGCACGGAGTGCCGCGCTCCCTTTACCCTGACCCCTGCCGCTTATGCCCGACGACGGCAAGCCTATGGCGATCGGCTGCTCTGTCAGCGGTGCCTGGCGGACATTTGGTTACTGATGCAGCCGTGGGAGAAGAGTAAGATCCTCAACCGGAACGTCTCTTCAGAGGAGCACGCATAACGACCGCAGTAT
>JAABUZ0100009525.1_pt1 | contig 11082 bp, 10 predicted proteins | sample 5562091 | NCBI WGS metagenome assembly JAABUZ01 (sample SAMN12813069, study PRJNA571459) | rock metagenome | isolation source: Antarctica rocks | place: Antarctica: Victoria Land, Linnaeus Terrace sud | collected 2015-12-21
GGAGGCCACGCCGATCCCCCGCCGCTGGCCGACGGTGTAGCCGTGGTGGCCGCGGTGGCGGCCGAGCACCCGGCCGCTGCGATCGACGATCTCCCCGGGCCGCTCGGGTATCCCGCCGTGACGACGCAGGAAGCTCGGCCGGTTGGTCCCGGCCAGGAAGCACAGGTCCTGGGAGTCGGACTTGGCCGCCACGGGCAGGGCGGCCTCGCGCGCGAGCGCCCGCACCTCGGACTTGAGGAGACCCCCGAGCGGGAAGCGCAGGCGGTCGAGCGACCCGGGCGCGAGCCCGGCGAGCATGTAGGTCTGGTCCTTGATGGGGTCGGCCGCGGCGCGCAGGAGCGGACCGGCGGGATGCTCGCGCTCGGCGAGCAGGGCGTAGTGCCCGGTGGCGAGCCCCGGGGCGCCGAGGCGGTCGGCGAAGTCGAGCATGGCGTCGAGGCGCACCTCGCCGTTGCAGCGCACGCACGGGTTCGGGGTCAGGCCGGCGGCGTGGTCGGCCAGGTAGGGATCGACCACGCCCGCGCGGAACTCCGCACGGAGGTCGAGGGTGAAGTGCGCCATGCCCATCCGGTGGGCGAGCGCGCGGGCGCCGCGGACCGCCGAGGCCGAGCAGCAGGAGCGCTCCCCGTCGTGCTCGGCGTCGGCCCAGAGCTCGAGGGTCACGCCGACCGCCTCCTCCCCGCTCCGGGTGACCAGCACCGCCGCCACGGCGGAGTCGACGCCGCCGCTCAGCGCGACGAGCGTGCGCCGCGGAGCGGGAGCGAGCGCGGCGTGCTCCCGGGCCGCCGCGCCGAGCGCCCGGTGCAGCGCGTCGGCGGCGAGCTCCGCGGCATGGAGCTTGCCGGGTGAGAGGCCCCCAAGCTCCGCCGCGATCTCGTGCACACCGACGCGCGCGGCCTCGAGCAGCGGACGACCGCGGACCATCGCCACCGCCGCGCTGCCCGCCGCCTGCGCCGCGCCGCATCCCGCGGCGTCGAAGCCCGCGCCGGCGACGCGCGAGCCCTCGACGACGAGCGAGATCCGCACGAGGTCGCCGCACGCCGCGCCGCCAGCAGCGCCGGTGCTGGCCCCCGGCGGCGTCAGGCCCCGGCCGGTCGGGCTCTCGAGATGGTGGCGGAAGCGCTCGGGGTCCACGCGGCCAGTATGCCGCGGGTCGACTCGCGCCGAGGGTCAGCGCCGAGCAGCGAGCGCGTCGTCGATCCGCTGCTGGATCTCGGTCCGGTCCGCGAAGCCCACGAGGGTCGTGGGCTGGCCCGCACGGTCGAAGATCACGACAGTCGGCGAGGCGAAGACCGAGACCACGTGGGTGACGACGCCGAAGCGGGCGACCTGCGAGATGGGCGCGGTGGCGATCAGCACGGCTCGCCGGTGATGCGGCAGGTGCTTAAACGCCGCCTGAACGGCCCGGTCGTCTGAGCCGCGCCGGTTGTAGAAGAGCAGAGCGACCACCTGGTGGAGCTCCAGCGCCCGCTGGACTCGGCCGGGAACTCCATGAAGGCCGGGGGCCACGTCTGCGATGGGCCGGGCGGCGGCGCGCGGCTTGACCGGCGCGGGCACGGCTGCGGCGCCGCGAGCGGGTGCCGCGGGGGCGGCGCTCCCCCCCCCACACCGTTCGGGCGGTTGCCGAGCGCCTGGGCGTTCCGATCGCTGGCGGCCGCGCCGCCGTGAGCCCGGTCGATTGCGTGACGCAGGCCGGCTTCGCCGGGGGCGTTCGGCGCCGGCGGCGGCGCCGATGCGGAGCCTCCTCCCGCGCTGGGGCGAAGGGCGACGAACCACACGCCGGCGAAGACGACGACGGCGAGCAGGGCGATCTGCATGGGTCGCGAGACTTGGCTCATGCGTACCCATGATCGGCACGAGAGCTCGGGAGCGTTAGCCCTCTACTCGTCTAGGGGGGACAGCCGTCAGGCTCAGCCCGAGCTCGCGGAGCTGCGCGACGTCGACCTCGGCCGGCGCGCCGGTGAGCGGATCGGCGCCGCTCGCGCTCTTGGGGAACGCGATCACCTCGCGGATCGAGTCGTGGCCGCCGAGGATCGCCACGATGCGGTCGATTCCGAGCGCGATCCCGCCGTGCGGTGGCGCCCCGTAGCGCAGCGCCTCGAGCAGGAAGCCGAAGCGGCGGTCGGCCTCCTCTCCCGACATGCCCAGGAGGCTCAGGACCTCGCGCTGCACCTCGGGCCGGTTGATGCGGATGGAGCCCCCGCCGAGCTCCCACCCGTCGACGATGAGGTCGTAGCCCCGCGAGAGCATCGTCTCGGGGTCGGCGAAGTCTCCCGTCGGCGCGGTGAAGGGATGGTGCACGGCGCTCCAGCGCCCCGTCTCCGCGTCGCGCTCGAACATCGGGAACTCGACGATCCAGCGCACCTCGTGCGCGCCCTCCGGCACGAGCTCGAAGCGCCGAGCGAGCTCGAGCCGTAGCGCGCCGAGGGAGGGCGCGGCCATCTCGGCGCCGTCGGCGACGATCAGGAGCAGGTCCCCGGGGGCGGCGCCGAGGATCTCCCCCACGCGCGCGATCTCCTCCCCGCCGAGGAACTTCGCCACGGGAGAGCGCCAGGAGCCGTCCTCCTGCACGAACGCCCACACGAGGCCCTTGGCGCCGTGGCCCTTGGCGAGCTCGGTGAGCGCGTCGAGCTCGGAGCGCGCGAGCTCCCGCGCGCCCGCGTTGATCCCCCGGACCACCCCGCCCGACGCGAGCGCCCCGGCGAAGACCTTGAACTCCGTGCCCCGCAGCGCCGCTCCGAGCTCGCCGATCTCGAGCCCGAAGCGGGTGTCGGGCCGGTCGGAGCCATAGCGCGCCATCGCCTCCGCGTAGCTCATCCGCGGCCACGGCGGTGCGCCGACGTCGAACCCGACCTCGGCGAACACCTTCTCCATCACTCCCTCGAGCGTCTCGATCACGTCGTCCTCGTCAACGAAGGACATCTCCAGGTCGAGCTGAGTGAACTCGAGCTGGCGGTCGGCGCGCAGGTCTTCGTCGCGGAAGCAGCGGGCGATCTGGTAGTAGCGCTCGTAGCCCGCCACCATCAGGAGCTGCTTGAAGAGCTGCGGCGACTGGGGCAGGGCGAAGAACGACCCGGGCGACATCCGGGCGGGCACGAGGAAGTCGCGCGCTCCCTCCGGGGTCGAGCGGGTGAGCATCGGGGTCTCGAGCTCGAGGAAGTCGCGCGCCTCGAGCTCTGAGCGGATGATGCGGATCACCGCGTGGCGCAGCTCGAGCGCGCGCTGCATCGCCGGGCGGCGGAGGTCGAGCGGGCGGTGGCGCAGGCGCAGCGCCTCGTCGACCGGGCCGTCCTCGTCGAGCGGGAACGGCGGGGTGTCGGCCTCGGCGAGCAGCTCGAGCTCGCTCACCGCGAGCTCGACCTCCCCCGTGGCCACCGCCGGGTTGACGTTCTCGGCTGCCCGGCGCACCACCTCTCCGCGGGCGCTGACCACGTGCTCGGAGCGCAGCCGGTGCGCGGCGGCGTGGGCTTGCGGCGCACTGTCGGGATGAAAGACGAGCTGGAGGATCCCCGAGCGGTCGCGCAGGTCGATGAAGATGAGGCCGCCGTGATCGCGGCGACGGTGCACCCAGCCGGCGACCCGCGCCTCGCTCCCCGCCCGCGCGGCGCTCAGCTCGGCGCACCAGGCGTCGCGGTAGCCGTTCGGGCGCGGAGGGCGCATCTCGGGACTCACCGATCGGCCCTCCGGCCGCGGAGCACCCGCGCGACCACGTCCTCGGGGCTCGCCTCCACCTGCTCCCCGCTCTCCATGTCCTTGACCTGGGCTCCCTCCTCGCCGAGGATCGCGACGTAGCGCGCGCCCAGCCGGTCGGCGTGCTTGAGCTGGCCCTTGAGCGAGCGCCCCGCGAGCTCACGCTGCGCGCTCAGCCCCGCGCGCCGCGCCTCGCTTACGACGCGAAAGGCGGGCCGGCCGCATTCCGGTTCCGCCACCGCGACGAACAGGTCCACGGGCGGAACGGCCGCCGGGCGCTCGCCCGCGGCGAGCAGGATCCGCTCGATCCCCGCCGCCCAACCGCAGCCGGGCGTGGGCGGCCCGCCGAGCTCGGCGATCAGACCGTCGTAGCGCCCGCCGCCCGCCACGCCGCTCTGCGCGCCGAGTGCGTCGGAGGTGAACTCGAAGAGCGTGCGCGTGTAGTAGTCGAGGCCGCGGACAAGCGTCGGGTCGACCTCGTAGGGCTGCCCGGCGTCGTCGAGGAGCGCCCGTACCTCGGCGAAGTGGGCGCGGTCCTCCTCCCCGAGGGCGTCGAGCAGCCGCGGCGCGGCCTCCATGACCCGGCGCGTCCCGGGATGCTCGGCGTCGAAGGCGCGCAGCGGGTTCAGCGCGATCCGGGCCCGCACCTCCTCCGAGAGCTCCTCCTCGTGGGCGCGCAGGTAGCTCGTGAGCTCCTCGCGGTAGGCGGCGCGGGTCTCCGCGCGCCCGAGGGAGCCGAGGCGCAACCGCAGCCCGCGGACCCCGAGCGCGTCGAGCAGCTCGGCGAGCAGCAGGATCGCCTCGGCGTCGAGCGCAGGATCGTCGGAGCCGATGCCCTCCGCCCCCACCTGCCAGAACTGGCGAAAGCGCCCGGCCTGCGCGCGCTCGCGGCGAAAGAACGAGGAGAGGTACCAGAGCCGCACGGGCTGGGCGAGCTTCTGCATCCCGTGCTCCAGGTAGGCGCGGCAGACCGGCGCGGTGCCCTCCGGGCGCAGGGTGAGCGAGCGCCCGCCGCCGTCGTCGAAGGTGTACATCTCCTTCTGGACGATGTCGGTCGCCTCCCCCACCCCGCGCGCGAAGAGCTCGGTCGCCTCGAAGGTGGGCGTCTCGATCCGCGCGTAGCCGGCGCCGCCGAGGATCCGACGCGCGGCGGCCTCGACCTCCTCGCGCCGCGCGGCGTCCGCCGGCAGCACGTCGAAGGTGCCGCGCGGAGCCTGGAGACGGGCGCTCACGCTTCGCGGCTGGCGCTGAGCTCGCGCAGGAACGGGTTGGTGGCGCGCTCGCGGGCGAGCGTGGTGATGCCCATGTGCCCCGGGTAGACCGCGGTCTCGGGGGGGAAGCCCTCGAGCAGCGTGGAGATCGATCGCGCGAGCGTCGGCCAGTCGCCGCCGGGCAAATCTACGCGGCCGACCGAGCCCTGGAAGAGCACGTCGCCGGAGAAGAGCGCCTCCTCCTCCCGCAGCGCGTAGGTGACGTGGCCGGGTGAGTGGCCGGGCGTGAAGAGCACCTCGAAGGTGAGCCCGGCGAGCTCGAGCGTCTCGCCGCCGGCGACCATGTGGTCGGCGTCGTAGGACTCGAAGGGCCCGAACCCGGGCCACGGCACGTAGCTCATGATGTCGGCGAGCACGGCCACCTCGAGCTCCGGGCACCACACAGGAGCCCCCGTCGCCCGCGCCACGGGGGCGACCGCGCCCACGTGGTCGAAGTGCGTGTGGGTGAGGAGGATCGCCTCGATCGTCACGCCGAGCTGCGCCGCCGCGCCGAGCAGCTTCTCCGCCTCGTCGCCGGGATCGACGATCACGGCGCGCTCCGAGCCGGCCGCGCGCACGAGGTAGCAGTTCTCCTGCACGAGCCCGACGGTGAACGAGCGGACGTCGATCATCGCGCGCGCGGCGCCGCCGTTCGTCGGATCCGCCGCCGGTAGAGGAAGAGGTCGGTGTAGTAGCCGAGCGGCACGTAGAGGACGAAGGCGAAGACCGTCATCGCCAGCGAGGTGCCGACGGGGAACTTCGCCCCGAAGATCAGCACGACGGGCAGGAAGGCCGAGGTGATCACGGCGCGGATGGCCGCCGCCCTCCAGGTCGGGGCCCGCGTCAGACGGTCGCGCTTGGCCTGCGCGCGCGCCGCGGCCTTGCGCTCCTCGGGCTTTGGCGGGCGGCCGGTGCGCCCGCGCGACTCCACGGCCCCGGCGGCGTTGCCGCGGTGCTTGGAGCGACGCTTGCGCTTGGTCTGGGCCACTGCGCCAGCTTAGAGCCTGTTACCCGCGTGCGAGCGCCCGCTCGATCAGGTGGCGCTCGGGGTCGAAGTTGGGGAGCGTGAGCTCGGAGGGAAAGCCGGCGAGCGCCGCCTCGGGCGCGAGGCCCACGAGCTCCGCGCGTGCGATGGCGGCGTGCTCTCGCACCGCCTCGACGAGGCGCACGAGCGGGACCGCGACCGGGTCCTCGACGTTGAAGGAGAGCTGCACGGCGCCGCGGCTCGAGAGCTCGAGCCCGAGGGCGCGCACCCCGGGCAGCTTCGCGTCGGCGCGCACCGCGGCGGCGATCCTCCGCGCGTCGGCAAGCGTCGCAGGCGGCGCGAGCTCGAGGTTGAACGCCACGAGCGGTGGGCGGGCGGCGACGAGCGTCGCCCCACCGGTGGGATGAAGGCGCGGCGGACCGAAGTCGGGGCGAAGCTCGCCCACGGCGATCCGCTCGGCGAGCGCCTCGGGGCCGCCGCGGCGCAGCTCGGCTCGCGTACGCCCGTCGGCGAGGACGCCGTAGAGGAACACGGGGAGGTCGAGGCGGCCGAGCTCGTCGGCGGCGACGAGGGCCTCGACGCACGCCGCGCCACGCTCGGGTTCGCTCAGGTGGACGATCGGCGCTACGTCGAGCGCGCCGACGTGGGGATGAACGCCGGCGTGGGCGCCGAGGTCGACCTCCTCGAGGGCGACGCGAGCCCCGGCCGCGAGGCCGAACGCCAGCTCACCCGGCTCCCCCGCGAGGGTGAAGACCGACCGGTGGTGGTCGGGATCGCGGTGGACGTCGAGCAGCCGGACCCCGCGCGGCGAGGCGAACGCCTCGCCGATCCGCGCGATCACGATCGTGTCGCGGCCCTCGGAGACGTTGGGAACCGCGAGCAGCACCCGGCATACGACTAGCAGGACGGGGTGCGGGTAAGGGAGGTCGGGACCGTGGTCGAGATCACCCACTTCTCCGACCCGGGCTGCCCGTGGGCCTACTCGGCCAACCCCGCCCTGGCGGTGCTGCGCTGGCGCTACGGCGCCGGGCTGCGCTGGCGCCACGTGATGATCGGGCTGACCGAGAGCGCCGAGCAGTACGTCGCCCGGGGCTACACGCCCGTGCGCGCCGCCCTCGGCTACGGGCGCTTTGCCGGCTACGGGATGCCCTTCGCCCGCCACCCCCGCGCGCGGATGATCGCCACCGGCCGCGCGTGCCGGGCAATCGTCGCCGTCCGCCTGGCGCATCCCGACCGCGAGCTCGCCGCGTTTCGCGCCCTCCAGTTCGCCTGGTTCACTACCTCCGCGCTGCTCGACGAGGACGACGCGATCGAGGCGACGCTCGCTCGAGTCGAGGGAGTGGACGCCACCGCGGTGCGCGCGGCCCTCGACGATCCGCGGGTGGTGGAGGCCTACGAGGCCGACCGCGCCGAGGCGCGCACCGCCGCGGGCAGCGCGACCGAGTTCCAGGGCAAGGCCGCACAGAGCGACGGACCGGTCCGCTACACCGCTCCTTCCCTCGTCTTCACAGCGGGGGAGACTCGGCTCGAGGCGGGAGGCTTTCAGCCCGTCGAGGCCTACGACGTGCTGATCGCCAACCTCGATCGTTCTCTGGCGCGCGCGCCGGCCGCCGTCGATCCCGTCGAGCCGCTCGCGCACTTCCCCGACGGACTGACGACCCGCGAGGTCGCGGCGACGATGACCGCGGGCAACGATCCGGTGGATGACGAGCGCGCCGAGGCGGCGCTGATCGAGGCGCTCGGCGCCGGGCGCGTGAGCCGCCAGCCGCTGGGCGACGACGCGCTCTGGAGCGCGTCGTAGGCGAGTCAGGCGACGAAGCGCCCGGCTTCGAGCACGCGCGTCGAGCCGATTTCGAGCGTGGCGTCGAGGACGACCACGTCGAGGTGGATCGGCACCGACACCGTTCCCCCGATCGCCGCGCTCGCTCCGAAGGCGACGTGGACGGTGCCGAGGATCTTCTCGTCCTCGAGCACGTTGCCGGTCAGCGTCGCGCGGTCGTTGGCGCCCACGCCGAGCTCGGCGAGATTGGTGCCCTGGTCGCCACGAGCGCTGAGGAGGGAGAAGAAGCGAGGCCCGAGCTCCCCGCCCGCCGCCGCGAGGCGCCCGTGCTCGACCTTGAGCTCGACGGGCTCACGCGAAATCCCCAGGGTGGCCAGCGAGGAGGCGAAGAGCCGCCCCTCTCCCCCGGCCGGCGCCACGAAGCCCTCGCCGCAGGGCAGGTTGCCGAAGGCGCCGGGAGCGGTGAGGTCTCCATCGTCGGCGATCCCGCGACGCCCGCGCAGGTCGAAGGTGAGATCCGAGCCGCGCGGGCAGGTGAGACGCGCTTGGTCGGCGTCGTCTAGGAGCGTCGCCACCGCGGCGCACCGGGCGGCGAGCGCGTCGAAGTCCACATCCATGACGCGCGCGAGCATCTCGCCGGTAACACCCGGCATCGTGGCGCCGCGCGCGCCGGCCTCCGAGGCGCGCTTGCGGGCGGTGGTGTGGGAGAGCGAGCGCGAGGTCGGGGCGATGAAGACGTCGGCCGCGGAGAGCGCCGCGGCGAGCGGCGGCGGCGGCTCGGTGCCATCGGTCGCGCGCTCGGCCATAAGCGCGAGCACCGCGTCGGCCCCGGCGCCCGCGGCCTCCGCGCGCAGCGCCTCGGCGAGCTCGCGGGTGCCCGGATCGCCGATCACGAGCACGTTGGTGCCCGCTCCGACGCCGAGGCAGCGCCGCACGACGGTCCTCACGGCGCGCTCGAGCGAGTCCACGGCGCGGACTCTATTCCCGGATGCGCGATGCTCTGCCGACGATGAGAGTCCTCGTGCCCGACGACCCCGAGCGCCGCGAGCTCGAGCCGCTGCCGGGCGGCGTGGAGCTCGGCGTGATCGGCCGCCCCGGTCTCCGGCTCGACGATGTGGAACTGCTCGTGGCCTCGCCCGAGGTCGAGGGGCTGGGCGAGCTGCTCGGGCGCCTGCCGGAGCTGCGCGTGGTGCAGGCGGTGAGCGCGGGGGTCGACTGGCTGCTGCCGCTCGTACCCGACGGGGTGACCCTGTGCGACGCGGCGGGGGTCCACGACATACCCGTGGCCGAGTGGGTGCTCGGCGCGATCCTCGCTTCCCTGCGCCGCTTCCCCGAGTCCCGCGACTTCCAGCGCGAGCATCGCGCGCCGCCGCCCACGCAGGCCGAGCTCGCCGGGCGGCGGATCCTGATTCTCGGCTACGGGTCGATCGGGAGGGCGGTGGAGACACGGCTCTCGGGCTTCGAGGTCGAGGTGGTCCGGGTCGCGCATCGGGCCCGCGAGGGGGTTCACACCACCGAGGAGCTCCCCGAGCTGCTGCCGGGCGCTGACATCGTGGTGATCCTCCTCCCGCTGACCGACGCGACGGAGCGGATCATCGACGCCGTGCTCCTCGCGCGGCTGCCCGACGGAGCGCTCGTCGTCAACGCCGGCCGCGGCCGCGTCGTCGACCAGGACGCGCTGCTCGCCGAGCTCGAGTCCGGCCGCCTGCGCGCCGCGCTCGACGTCACCGACCCCGAGCCGCTGCCCCCCGAGCACCCGCTCTGGCGCGCCCCCGGGACGCTCATCACCCCCCACGTCGCGGGCGACTCTCCCTCGTTCCCCACCCGCGCCTACCGCCTCGTGCGCGACCAGATCACCCGCTACGCGGCGGGCGAGCCGCTCCTCAACGTGGTCGAAGACGGCTACTAAACTGCGCGACCCCGCCGGAGTAGCTCAGTCGGTTAGAGCAGCGGAATCATAATCCGCGTGTCGGGGGTTCGAGTCCCTCCTCCGGCATTGCGAAAGCCCTGCGTCCCGGGCTCTTTGGCTTGGTCGGGCGGACTCAGCTGGGCAAACTTTGTCCCAACTTTGTCCCACTTTGCCCCGAGACTGGCGCAGTCTTCGGGCCGTGCAGGTGCCCCGCGGCCACGTCTTTCGGCGCTTCGGAGCGCGCGGCGAGTGTGGTACGCGAAGTACCGGCTGCCCGACGGGCGGCAGGTCCAGAGACGGGTCGGACCTGCATGGAGCGAGCGCGGCCGGCCGGCTGCGGGCTACTTCACGAAGCGCACCGCGCAGGACTGGCTGGGCGACGTCCTCGACCAGGCACGACGCGGGACGCTCCCCGGCATGGTGCGCACCGGCGCGACGTTCGCGGACGCCTGCGCCGAGTACCTGCGCTCGATCGAGCACGATCGCGCCCGCAAGCCGTCGACCGTGCGCGACTACCACTCGATCATCAAGGCGCACCTCCTGCCCACGTTCGGCTCAATCCGCCTCGAGGATCTGAGCACCGAGCGAATCGAGCGCTGGGCCGAAGGCCTGACCCTCGGCGGCCGGATGAACAACCGCACAAAGCTCAAGATCCTCACGGTGCTCCACGGCGTGATGCAGCGCGCCAAGCGGGTCTGGAAGCTGCCGGTTAATCCTGTGGCCGGAGTCGAGAAGCCGACTCAGCGGCATCGCACGGAGATCGACGTCTTCTCCGCCGATGAGGTGTGGGCGCTCGTGCGAGCCGCGGCTTCCGAGCAGGACGCGGGGATCTTCCAACATCAGTCACCAGAAACCTCCCTTATCGGTGCTCCCCCCGTGCGGGGGCCGCGAAGACCCAGCGCCGCACGCCGCAGGCGTGCCACCATGCGCGGGCCGCGGCCCCACCCCGCGAGCGCTCCTGCCTCCTGACGCACAGACCCGCCGATCACATGACGACGCAGTCGAGCAAAACGCCGCGAGAGGCGTCCCGGCCCGCAGCCGCGAACGACCATCGGCGCCCCGGAATCCCGCGCCGAGCCGCTCCGCGTCGCTCAACACCCGTCAGCTACGGAACACGCCACCAGAGAACCCGTGCTCATCGGGCGAAAAGCGATGCGTGCTCTGAACCGACGCAGAAGACCCATGTCCGGGAAACCCATCCTCGGACGCACTGAGCGCTCGCCGAGCGTCCGTATGACGCCCCGCCACCGAAGACACGACCTGCCGGGCCTACCGGGAACGCGCGCGACGACGCGGGAATCACCGCGTCTGTAGAAGCGACGCCGCGAGAGGTTCTCCCTACGGGCGGCCGCTCCGAGTCCCGCTCGTGGCGGTGGCTGTCGGGCAAAGGTGTGACGTCCGGCGGGTTTAAGACCATCCCGTGATGCCACAGAACTTCATCGCTTGTGACCGGGGGCAGTCGATGTTG
>JAABUZ0100009528.1_pt1 | contig 11081 bp, 12 predicted proteins | sample 5562091 | NCBI WGS metagenome assembly JAABUZ01 (sample SAMN12813069, study PRJNA571459) | rock metagenome | isolation source: Antarctica rocks | place: Antarctica: Victoria Land, Linnaeus Terrace sud | collected 2015-12-21
CACAGCCCTCGCCGCTCGCACCAGGGCCGTGCGTCTGAATCGGGCGGTGTACTGACATAAGCAATTCTCATTCACCGAATCAGTGGTTTATCGACCAATCGATACGAGTCCGGGTACATCATGGGAGATGATGCGAGACATGTCGCAAAAGTCGACGGCTTCCGAATGGGATTTTCGCGACCTGCAACTCATTGAAAAGGCGTGAACAGAATTTTCCGGGCTCTGGCGTGCGAATGTGTCAACTTCCGCACGACGGCTTATGTCAGTAGACCGTCCTTATCAGGCGTACGGATCGTATCAGGTCCGGTGGGCCCGATTCTCGGAGGTAATCTTACTGGACCCGAAATCGCGTCCTAGCACATTACATTGCCTCAGCGGGCTTGCCATAATTGAGGCCACCCGCCAGAGTTACCCTGTCGCTTTCCCTTGATCATTCGCACGCGGAAAGTGGGCGGCTGGGGTCGTGACAAGTGCCTCCTTGATCAAGCGACTCCCATGATGGACGACCTCAGCGGTCAGCGAGATTGATCGCCTTCCGTGCCGCTTCGTAGGCGGCGTTGATCCGGACCAGCTGCTCCGGTGCCCCACCCTTGTCCGGGTGGTATTGCAAGGCGAGTCGGGTCATGGCTTGCCGGACAGTTGTCGTATCGGCCGTGGCTGCGACCCCGAGCATCTCATGGCAGGTGAAATCGACCTCTTCCAGCATGATGGTCAGCAGCTCGGGCGTCAGTTCCTCGAGCGCGATCGCGAGCAAGGTCGCCCATTGCGGGACGCGCGCGCGGCCGCGTGCCCAATTGTTGACTTGCCGGGCCGTGACGCCGGCGAGGCGGGCGAAGCCAGCTTGGCTGAGATCGGCGTGGGCGAGCAAAGCCACGAATTCGGTGTGCATGAGCATTCTCATGCTGCTTCGATATAGAAGAAACTTCTATTTTTGAACCCATTCAGCTGCTGAGGCTCGCCGCTACACGCGATAAGGCCGGTTATCGCGTGTCATTGATTTAATCGGCTTGCCTTTCGCCCCGCCATGCCGGACTCTCCCTGCCATGAGCGATCTCACCCTCGATCATACGACCGCCGTGTCGGCCGAAACCGGCGCAGCGACGGCCGTGCCCGCCGGCCTGCAGCCCACCGCGGCCGGGCACGCCGCGCTCGACGCCGCGCAGGCGCTCGGCCGCCACGCCACCGCCCCCGCCACGCTGCGCGCCTACAAGGCCGACTGGAGCCACTACGCCGCCTGGTGCGCCGCCGCCGGCTTCACGCCGGTGCCCGCCGCGCCGGCGACGGTCGGTGCCTACCTCGCCAGCCTTGCCGAAACGCACGCGCCAACCACGGTGCGCCGGCGTCTCTGCGCCATCGGCAAGGCCCACCGCTTCAATGATCTTCCGTGGAACCCCGCGCACCGCGACATCCAGGGGCCGCTGCAGGGCCTGCTGCGCACCCATGGACGCCCGGTCCAAAAAGCCGTGGCACTGACCCTGCCCATGCTGCGCCAACTGGTTGGCACCTGCGACCGCAGCGCGCGCGGCCGGCGCGACCGCGCCCTGCTGCTGATCGGCTTTGCCGCCGCCCTGCGCCGCTCCGAGTTGGCTGGTCTGTGTGTCGAAGACGTCGTCCTTGCCGCCAACGGCCTGCGGCTGCGCATTGCCCGCGGCAAGACCGATCAGGAGGGGCACGGAGAAGAGATCGGCCTGCCGCGCGGCCGGCACACCGAGACCTGCCCCACGCGCGCCTTCGAGGACTGGCAGGAGGTCGCCAAGCGCAAAGCCGGCCCGCTGTTCCGCCGCATCAGCACCGCCGGCCGGATCGGCGACGCGGCGCTGCACCCCGACGCCGTGCGGCAGATCCTGGCCTACCGGGTCGGCCTCGCCGGGCTGACGGTGGACGGGTTCGAGCGGTTGAGCGCCCATGCGCTACGCGTCGGCTTCATCACCGCGGCATACGGCAAGGGCGTGCGCGACGAGGATATCATGCGGCACACGCGGCATCGCGACCTGCGCACCATGCGCGGCTACGTCCAGCGCGCCGGCCTGGTGGACGAGAGCCCGGCCGGCCTGATCGACCTGTGAGCGATGTTCGGTTCCCGTGGGAGAGCGAGGACGCGCCGGTCGGGGCGGCGACGCCGCTCCCGCGCGGTGCAGCGCCGTCAAAGCCCCGCGGCCGGCGCCCGCGGGCGACCCCGGTCCCGGCGATCCCCGGGGGGCAGCACCGGCCGGGCTGGCTCCACCATCACCTGACGGTCACCGGGCCGACCGACATGATTGCGGCGTTTACGACGGCCGCGCGGGGGGCGGGGATCACGCCGTGGGCAACCGACAGCGTCGGCGTGGAGGAATACGTCTTCAATCTCGCGGCCTCACAACCGCCGGCGCTGCGTCGCTTGAGCATCAAAGGTTGCCGCGTGCTGGCGCGGCAATATCGAGAACGCTTCGAGGCGCATCACGCCCGGGCCGCGGCGCGGGTCGGGTGCAGCCGTGCCTGCCCGTTCGACCTGCACGCGCTGCTGCCGGTGCCCGACGCCATTCTCCGCTTGGGGGCTGCGGATGCTTCCGCGCAGGCCTGGCTGGCCGCGAACTGGGGAGCCGACACTCTGCGGCAGGTGACGCAGCGCATCGATGCCGGGCCGGGACGGCGATTGCCGCGCAGCCATGCGGTCGTCGGCTACGGGTTCTTCACCGGCGGCGACACCCCGCAGGCGGCGATCATGACGGTGGCGGCGCGGTGGGCCGGGTTGCGCTTCGGGCTGCGGCCGCTGCCGGACTGAGGCGCGACGCGTGGACGCCATCGCCGCCGAACCGCTTGGCGCGCCGGGCGAGCATGCCGGTGCGCCATCGCTGGCGCTCGACGGCTACACCGGGCCGCTCGACCGGTTGCTGGCACTCGCCCGGGCGCACCAGATCGATCTCGCGCGCCTCTCGTGGCCCACGTTGTGCGATCAACTCGTCGCCGCGCTGCTGGAAGCGAGCAATACGATCCTGCTGAGCCAGCGCGGCGAGTGGCTCGTCATGGCCGCCTGGCTGCTGCAGCTGCGCTCGCGCCTGTTGCTGCCCGCGGACGAACCAGCCATGAAGCAGGCCGATGCGCAGGCCGACCCTCTGCGCCACCGACTATTCGGGCTGCGGGAAACGCCGGCACTGGCCGCCTGGTTGGAGCAGCAGCCGCAACTCGGCCGCGACGTGTTCGCCCGCGGTCGACCGGAATGGGTCGGGACTCTCGACGGCACCGATCACCAGGTCGACGTCATCGAATTGCTGTGGGCCAGCATGGCGCTGTTCGACGCTGATCTTCCAGCGGCCGAGACGGCGGCGCGCTACCACCCGGTCTGGCTTGATCTCCACGGCGTCGCGGACGCCCGCGAGCGCGTCCGCCGCCTCATCGCCGGTCTGCCGGAGGGGGCCGCCCTGACGCAGCTGCTACCCCTGCCGACGCCGGGCGCGGCGCCGAGTGCGTTGAAGAAACGGTCGGCGTGGACCAGCACCTTCGTGGCCAGCCTCGAGCTCGCCAAACAGGGGGAAGTCACGTTGACCCAGGACGATCGCTTCGCGCCGATCCATGTCGTCCGGGCCCCGGCCGAATTCAGCTAATTCGATCCGATGATATCCGGATCGAGGCAGCATCACACGGCGCAATCTCAGGCAGCACGACGCCACGCTCGCGGGCGCGGGCAGTTTTTACCGCCCCCGCCAGGATGTCGATCAGGCGCTCGGGCGGCAGGTGGCGATGACGCAATAGCCAGTAATGGATATACCTGTTGGCGAACAGCGTGCCCTCAAAGCGTGCGAGGCCGCGAGCGTCGTCGGCCGGGTCGGTGTGGTAGGCCATGTGCACCGCCGAAGCCGCCTCTGCTCGGGCCGAATGCTGCTTCGGCTCGGAAGAAACCGGAGTGGCAGCATTGGAGCGGTTCAGAGCACACCGAGGCAATGACGGAGCCCAACCCACCCCGCTTGTTCCCGGAGCTGTCGCGCCCGCGCTGGTCTTCTGCAAGCGGCCGCGCATCTTCCATCGCCTGCGGCTGGCCTCGTGCCCCGCCGCCACGTACTCCTGGTCAGCCTGCAACGCCGCCAGCAATGAGGAAAACGGGGTTACGAGCGGCCTCGCAAACATGTCTCGAAGTGTCTCGCCCTCACGGGAAGTCAGATGCCACAGCAGGGTCTCGGCATCGAGACGAGTCCCTTCCCCGTTCGACAGCATACGCCGGTCCCACCTGACCGCGCTTGACCCGGCACCACTCTCATGGGCGAGGAAGGTTGCGCAGGCCAAAATAGCCGGCGCCGCGATCTCGGGTGGGAGCGCGCCCGGATGCCAGTCCTCTGGCGGCGGCCCTTCGATAGGCTTGCCGTTCCGTCTGGACACCGCCCTGAGTTGTGCCTCCCCGAGAGGTCCCAGCATGACGAACGAGAAATCGCGCACGATAGCGAGAGCCCGGTCCCGCTTGAGCGCGCGTGTCCAAGCGGCTCGCGGCCGCTTCCCCGCGAGGAGGGCCAGGAGGTCAGCCTGAACACGTAGCAGAAGCGGCCTGGCCGCTGCTGAAACACTGACCGTCCGACAACGCGCGGTAGGGAGTTGGGATCGTGGCGGCCACCTGCTGATCGCGCCCAATTCCGCCATGGTGTCCACGCACGCGGTGCATCGCGGGCACCATAGCCGAAGCCTGCCATCAACCGGGCGGCAGATTGCCGGCAGCAAACATCGCGGACATGCGGTGCTCAGCAGACGCCCGTGTTTCGGGCAGATCAGATACCCGCCAAACCGCCACTCCCGGCGAAAATGAACTTCACCGAAATCCACCACGTCCTGCGCGACGCAAAATGGGCACCAAGCTGACATACGCCGAAGCCATGCGGCGCCCGGATCGGCGGTCAGCCCCGCCAGGCGCCGACCGGCGAACTCGGCCTTCAACTGACCCGTCACCTCGGCAAGCGCGGCTTCGAGCGGGCCAGCGGCGCGGCTGTCGATCAAGCGATACAGGTCCGCGTAGCCTGCTTCGGCCGGTAGCAAGTGCCTGATCAAGTCGTATGGCGAAACGTCATACCGGGCCGCGACCCTGGCGACCCAGGACGAGAGGGCCTCGTCCTGGTGTGGCGGCGGTGCGATAGGTAGACGCTGCACGCCGCGTTGTTCTTCAACGCTCCGCCCGTGCGAGTGCTGCGGGGCGTAGTCGTGCGGAGCCCTGGGCGGGCAGGTGCAAGCCGCGCCAGATCGCGTCGTCTTCCAATCCAGCCAAGTCGATGAACTCACGCCCGCTTCGGACGGCCGCGGCGGCGGCACGCTCCAGCGCCCGGCAAATCGACAGGGTGATGCCGCCGGATCGCTCCACCAGCAGTCGGCGCAGCTTGCCACTGTCGATCGGCGAGGGCTGCCGCAACGGCAACCCTTGGACCAGCAGCGCCACGAACGCGGCAAGCTCGGGTCCCGGGCCCCAGGGCTCCACGGCGATCTGGGCGAAGCGGCTACGAAGCTGAGGGTCCGCGAGCAGGGCGAAGCGGGCTTCCGGAACGCCGGCACAGACCAGGGCGACCTGCAGCTCGTTGGACAGAAATCGCAACATTTGCAGGAAGTAGCGCTGTTGACGCGCGCTGCCGACCAGGATGGAGTTGACCTCGTCGATCATCAGCATACGGGTGCCGAGCTCGCGCAGCAGCCGGAACGCCGTCTCTCGCGCGCTGATGCGGTTGCGCCGGGTCGGCAGCGACACCGGCGCGCCGATCGCCTTGAGGACCTGGACGTAGAACGCCTCCTCGGTCGGGTCCTCCGGCATGAGGATCAGCACGACCGGGAGACGCAGCACGCCGTTGCCAGCATCGAGCGGCATGGCATGGTCTCGCTGGAACTTGCGAAGCAGCATTGTCTTGCCCATGCCGGATTCTGCCAGCAGGAGGAGGTTCTCCATCCGATCGCCTGGCAGCTGCTCGAACGTATCGCCCAAGCGCGTCAGCACGCGCGCGGCCGGGTGATGGGTGATCCAACGCTTCGACCGGATCGCCTGCAGCCGCATCGCATCGTCCGCGTGCGCCAGCGTGCGGACGCTCGCGTGCAGGTGCAACAGGCTTGCGCCGCCGGCATCGCCGCGTTCCTCTCCGGCCGGCTTCTGAGAGCCGCCGTCCCCGGTCCGGATCAACGTGGCGGCCCCAGTGGCCGCCCCAGTCGCCGGATCGCCGGTCAAGTCAAGGACTCTGTCCTCCAGGCTTCGCCGTCGAGGACCTGCCGAACGCGTGCATCCATCTCATCCTCTGCCTCGTTTGCCGCCGCTTGCACCGACGAATGCGGAGCCGCTGTTGGCGATGAAGCACCCGGCAACCGGGCCAAGGCCCTTCGGGCAGACTTGCTGGCAGCTTGCGCCCCGGCGAGCACTCGGCGTTGCTCTTCGATCGCTGCCACAACGGCTGCCTCGTCGACGGTCCGGCGTCCTTCATCACGTAGCGCACGATCGGCGATCCGCTGCTCCCACAACGATACCGCCGGCCGTCCGAGGTCGGCGCAACGAACGCGGAGGTGACCGCCCTCCGGCAGCTCGACGAACACGGCATCCATGCTGCTCGGATCATACTTGACCCGGCAACGCCGGTCGCCGCGGTCCAGCAGCGGCGCCAGAGCGCCATCGAAATAGGTGACGTTAAAGAGGCGGACACCCTCGCGGCGAACGACGCGCTCCTCGAAGGGCAGGAAGTCAAGCACGAAGGTGGCCGAATCTTCCGGATCGCGTAGCCCACCGCCGGCGGCGACCGCATCGACCCAGGCCGCCGCCGGCGTTTTGCCGAGCGCCGAATGCACCTCGTTGTGGTAGGGACCAAGCACCTCCAAAGCGAAATGACGTTCGAATTCGCCGAGCGTCAGAATCGCCTTCTGCTCGGCCGGATAGTCCCCGCGTTTGGCCACGTTGGACGATGTCGAGCCGGGCAGCGCGTGGACGCGTCCCATCAGCGTGCCCATGAGCCGTTCGATGTGGCCTCCGAACCTTGGCGTGGCTGGAGGCCGGTAGTCGATGCGGACGCCATATTGCTGGCAGCCCCGTTTGAGCGCGCGGGAGTGGAACTCACGCCCGTTGTCGAGGTGAATCGATTCTGGCAAGCCGTGCATCAGCCACGCCAACTTGATGCCGCGCTGACTGAGCCAATCCGCTTTGGGCAGCACGCCCTGCGCGATCGACAACGCTACACCGGCGGCGGACGGTGGGTCGAACGAGAGGTGGAGGCCGACGACGCACCGGGAGAACACGTCGAGCAAGAGCGTCAGCCAGGGTCGTCCGATAACGGCGCGCCGGAGATCGTCGACCAACTCGATGTCTACCTTCGTATGGTCGATCTGTACGATTGCGAGCGGTGAGCGAGGTCTCAGGCCGGGCTGAACCGGCGAATAGCGTTGCCGCGCGGCCTTCGATCCATCCCTGGCCTTGGCCAACTCCCGCAGCGAGCGGACCGAGACTCGCGCTTGGATTGCCTTGCGCGAAGGCGGCTTCAGGCCCAAGGCGCGGCAATCCTTCCACAGATCCCGCCGCAGCTTCGCCACGGTCGGCCGCTCGCGCGTCTTGAAAATCGTCTCAATTGCATTATCGATACGACATTCAACCAGTCCAGGTAGAAGGCGTGCGCCCTTCTTCGGACCAGGTTTCATGACGACCAGCGATGCCGTGACTGGCGCCTCGCGGAACTTGCTGATCAGCCGATAGATTTGGGCCGTGCTGAGGCCAAGCGCGTCGGCCGCAATCCGAACGGTAGCTTTATCGTTCGTGCCGGCCGCGGCGAGCGAGCGGATCGTCTCCTCGCGCCGCACAGCCTCTGCCCAGTCGTCTTCAGAGACGTCGAGTGGCTTCGACGGCGGCCTCTGCCCTGCAGCCATGATATTTTCTTGCCCCGCGTTCGCATTATCCTAGAGGCATTTTCGCAAGATCGAAGAGGCATTCTCATGAACCTAGAACACGAAAAAGCCTGATCCGCCGCCGATCGCAGTCGCACGATCCAGGAAAACGGACACTACCGTCAGTCAATTTGAGCCAGAATGATGGACTGGTGCGAAGGACAGCAGAGGGTCGTGCAAGCTGAAGAATTGTGCCAGCGCATAGACTTAGTACTCGAGCAGGCTACGTGGCCCGACCTGGTCCAAGCCGTGGGTCAGCACGCCTCCGACGTCAGCTCGCGTTGGGTTCCCGTAACCTGGACAAGGCGACAGGAAGGTCTCGTGCCGTATGCAGGAAGCGCACGATCGAGGGTGGCGTTAGGTCGGGCCGATAGACCAAGAGATACGGAAAGCCCGGGATTGACCAAAAGCGATAGCGCGCGTCCGCCAGCAGCGGCTCCAATCGACCCATCGCTGGATGTCGGCCGATCCGCCGCGCCGCGTCGTCCACGACCCGCCGCAATCTGTCGCTGGCGGCCGGGCGTTCCATCTCTCGTAGTGCCCGAACGAACTCCCGTCGTGCTGCCGCAGCGAACCGAGCCGGTTCGGTCACTCAACCTTCTGCATGTCGGCGATGATCGCGTCGGCTTCCGCCATAACTTCGTCGAGGCTGAACCAGCCGTCGCGGTCAGACTCGGCCTGTGCTTCTTCTAGTGATCGCACGAAGACAACCCGCGCCGTCTGTTGCTGCTGCAGCAGCCGAATGCCTGCCGCGACAACTTCGGCGGTGTCACGGTACTGGCCGCTTGCAACCGCGTCGGTCGCGAACTGCTCCAGATCCGGTGGGAGAGTGATGCCGTCCATGGTCGATAGTATAAGCAGCGGAGGGGCATCCTGGAAGAAAACTCTGGCCGAGGCAGGTTCAGGACGGAGCCCGGGAGTGCCCGAAGGCGCCGTCCAGCTCCTTCCGAATGTCCTCTCTGCGCCCGCCGACATTGCGATCGTCGTCCAGCGTCTCGCCTGCGCCCAAATCATACCCGAGGCGCTGCTGGCGGCGTTGCACGGGCCGCTCGGCGAGGCGATCGCCGTAGCCGCCGACTACGCTGGCAGATCCCTAGCCGATGCCACCAAGCGGGCGTATCGGCGCGACTGGTTCCATTTTGCGGAATGGTGCCGCCAGCAGGCCGTCGATGCCGCCGTCCTGCCGATCCATCCCGTGCTGGTCGCAGCCTATCTGGCGAGCATGGCCGGCACGCTCGGGCGGAGCGCCCTCAACGGGCGTGTCGCCGCCATCGCCCACGAGCACCGGCGCCGCAGCTTGGTCTGGAACCCAAGCCATCCCGCGATCAGCCAGACCCTGCAGGGCATCGGCCGCACCCACGGCCGAAAAGTGCGCCCGGCGGCCGCGCTGACGTCTGTAGACATTAAGCAGTTGCTCGGCAGCTGCGGGGACGACACGGCCGGGCTGCGGGACAGCGCTCTGTTCCTGGTCGGCTTCGCGGGTGCGCTGCGCCGGTCGGAGTTGGTGGCGATCGACCACGGCCATCTCCGGTTCGAGGCCGGCCATGTCACCATTCACATCCCGCGCTCCAAGTCCGATCAAGCGGGCAAGGGCGCTGATGTGACGCTGCCGCGCATGCGCACCGAAGCCGGCGCGGTCAGCGCAACTTGTCCGGTGCGTGCGCTCGAGGCTTGGCTCGCCCGCACACACATCCGGCGCGGCGCCGTGTTCCGGAGCGTCACCGCCGGTGGCAGGCTGGGCGACCGGTTGAGCGCGGACGGCGTGCGGCATGTCCTGCTCAGTCGGGCCAAGCTCGCTGGGCTCACGGTGCCGGCGGGCGAACGTCTGTCGCCGCATGGGCTGCGGCGGGGTTCGTCACCGAGGCTTATCTGGCCGCCGCACCGGACGAAGCGGTGATGGCGCATGCGCGGCACCAGGATCACGCGACCATGCGCGGCTATCGCCGCCGGGCGCAGGTCACAAGCGGCAACCCGGCGCGGCTGCTCGACCTGTGATAGCCGTGGCATTGCTTGGGATCGAGCGGCCTGATGGAGACCGGCACGAGGCGATCGGGAGGGGAGAGACGCTGGCGCTCCCGCATCCGGACTGGCTGCTGAACCGGCTGACGATCAGCGGGCCTGCCTTGGACATGGCGCGATGCCGGGCCGCGGCGCCGGGCACCAACGCCGCTCCCTGGCATCTCGATCTGGACGAGGAGGAGGCCCGGCTGTTCGCACCCATGGCGACCGGTGGCGCCGACGCCAAAGTCTTGGCCCGCGAACTCCGCGAGATCATTGCGGCGCGGCATGACCGCGTGCTCGCCGGCTGGGCCGGACCCGGCACCTGCAAGCTGGACCTGCACCGGCTGGTGCCGATCCCCGACGCTATCCTGCAGCTTGGCGAGCATGACCCGGCGGCGCAGCGGTGGCTGTGGGCGCATTGGGGCACGACGCTGCCGTTGCGCCAGGTCCGGGTACTCGACGGGTTGACGGACAAACGCCGGCGCCGGGCTGCTCGGGTCACGATCGAGTTCTTCTCCGCGGATTGGACGCCGTGGCAGGCGATCCGGCGCCTGCGCCTGGACTGGCCGGCGCTGGTGTTCGACATTCGGCCGAGTTACGACCGTGGCTGAGGGCGGAGCGGACGACGCGGCGGAGCGGGCGGCAACCCCCGATCCGCTCTGGGACGACTGGGACGCGCCACCCCGTGTGCCCGGAATCCCCGAGCTGCATCTGGCCGGCTTCGACGGGCCGATGGACCTGCTGCTCGACCTGGCCGAGCGGCAGCGCATCGACCTCGGTCGGATCTCGATCCTGCAGCTCACCGAGCAGTTCATCGCCGCCATGGATCGGCTGCAGCGGCACGTCGCCCTGGAACGTCGGGCCGATTGGCTGGTGATGGCGACCCGGCTGCTGCTGCTGCGATCACGCCTGCTGTTCCCGGCCAGCCCGGCCGCCGAGCTCGAAGCTGCACGGGAAGCCGGTCTCGAGGCCTGGCGCCTCGACCAACTGGTGGCGGTGCGTGCGCTGACCGCGTGGCTGGACCGGCAGCCCCAGCTCGGCCGGGATGTGTTCGCGCGACCGTCGGGGCGAAGCCCTCGCGTGACGTCCACCATGGCGCTGATGGAGGCTTGCCTGAGCGTGCTGCGCGGCCGGGACGGGCAGCCCGGGATCGACGAGCCCGTCTATCGGCCGGGAGCGGCGATGCTGTTCCGGGTCGACGAGGCGATGATCCGGATTCGGGCGGTCAT
>JAABUZ0100009529.1_pt1 | contig 11079 bp, 12 predicted proteins | sample 5562091 | NCBI WGS metagenome assembly JAABUZ01 (sample SAMN12813069, study PRJNA571459) | rock metagenome | isolation source: Antarctica rocks | place: Antarctica: Victoria Land, Linnaeus Terrace sud | collected 2015-12-21
GAACCACTTCACCGAGCGCTTTCCGCCGTAAGCCTTCTCCACGGCCGCGTCGAAGACCCGCTGGGAGGCCTTCCAGATGTCGCGCCCTGTCCCATCTCCCTCGATGAACGGGACCACCGGATGATCCGGAACCACGTACTTGCCGTCGTTATACTCGATCGCCTGGCCGTCTTTCGGCACGCTCAGCCCGTTGTAGCTCTCCTGCATCGCTCGTTGTCCTCTGATGTTGAATCAACAAAGGCTACCATCGGCTCGGAAGTGCTGGCAATCAACGCCAAGTAAATTGCCGTGGAATCAGTGGGCAACCTGCACAAGACGATGGGCCGGCAGATCGCCGACCCATCCTTTCCGCACAGTGCGCCAGCGTACGCGTCGGTTAGAACTGGCCCCACAGCAGCTGGTTATAGACATCGTGATGAAACTGAACCTCAGGAGCTTTGACGATGGTGCCCAGCAGCCGCGGACACCGGTCAGCCGACGCCTGCTTGAGGTCCGCGTATCGCGCCTTAACATCCTCACCCAATAGCGTCGTCGACCAATCTGCGCCCCGGAAGTTCTCAAGGGCCGTGTAGATGTTGTCCGGCAGGTACCGCTCTGCCTGCCGCAGATTCTTGATCTTTGCCGTCTCGCCCTCCAGACCGCTTCGGAAGATCGAGTACAGCACCAGGTATGGATTCGCATCCGGCCCCACTGATCGAACTTCCACCCGCGCCGACTTCTCATTGCCGATCGGAATACGCACCATCGACCCACGATCCGTCGCCGACGCCTTGATCTGATTTGGCGCCTCGAAGTGCGGATCGAGCCTTCGGTATGCATTCACGCTTGCATTCAGCAGCAGGCAGATATCGTTGCCATGTGTCAGGATGCGATCCGTGAACTGCCATGCCAGCTTCGAGATCTTCTCTTGTCCGTTCGGATCCCAGAACAGATTTTTGCCGTTCTTCGTAATCGACACGTTGGTGTGCATCCCGCTGCCGTTCACACCTACTACCGGCTTCGGAAGAAAGCTCGCCGTCATGCCCATCTGCGTTGCGACCTGTCGGCAGATAAGTTTGTAGAGCTGGATCTGGTCCGCAGCCGCCACCACCTCGCCGTATGTGTAATTGATCTCAAACTGGCTCGGTGCGACCTCCGGATGATCCTTCTCGTTCTCAAAGCCCATCGCGCGCTGCACCTCGGCGGCAACGTCAATAAAATCTCGCAGCGGATCACCCGGAAGCGAGTGGTAGTAGCCGCCTTTGTTCACATATTCGAACGCACCCGTCTCATGGAAGCTTCGCTCCGCGTCGATTCCCTCGAAAAGAAATCCCTCGATCTCATTTGCCGCATTCAGCGTGTATCCCTGTGAGTCAAACAGTCCCTGCGAGAATTGCTTCAGCACACCGCGAATATCCGCCGAGTACGTCCCGCCGTTTTTATCAATCACCTCGCCGAAGACGATCACCTTGCCTGGCCCGAAGATGTCTGCGGGCACCCAGTAAAACGCGCTCCAATCGATGCCCAGCCGGAGGTCGCTCTCCCTCTGTGCCGTAAATCCGCGAATCGAAGATCCATCGAAAGTGAGATTGTCGAAGCTCTTCGCCAAGAACTTCGCGTCGTAGTCCAGCATGTGCAGCCGGCCTTCAAGATCACTGAACATGACGGTGACCGCCTTGACTCCGCGCGTATCCGTCAGGTATCGCAGCCGCTCCTCTTGCAGTACATCAGCGGGCACGCGCTTCTTCCGCTTGTCCTTGGCTTCCAGGTTCAGGTCTTCGAGCTCGGCATACGACAGTTCGAGGAAATCGCGAAATTCTTTCATGACACTCCTTCAGCTTGTCTGAGATACACGGCTGCGGCCGTCCGATGGTCGTGTGGAACTGATGTCTTTTGTAAGTTGTGGGCAGGTCGGCAAGTTCTGTGATCCAAACGTAACAGATTCTCGCTTCGGAAAAAACCCGTTTATTGCACGGCGAGTACAGCGGTCCGCCGGTACTGAACGTGTTCTACGGCACCGACCACGTGAAGATTCCGTTCGGCCCAAGCTGTTAAGATGACGCTGGAACCACTTGTGCCTCGGCTTCTCGAACCGGCGCTCACACCTGGAATTCAGCACGCCCCAGACAGCATTTCAAGCATAAATTCCGAGGAATACATGGCCCAGCAGCAGCCCACCCGCGTTTCCCTCGTCCAGATGTCTATGACGCCCGACCCCCAGGCTAATCTCGCCAGAGCCGTCGCCCTTGCTCGCAAGGCCGCCCAGGCTGGCGCCGACATCGTCTGCCTGCCCGAGCTCTTCCGGACCCAGTACTTCTGCCAGCGCGAAGACCACGCCCTCTTCGCGCTCGCCGAATCCATTCCCGGACCCTCTACCACCGCCCTCTCCACCATCGCCCGCGAAGAGAGAGTTGTCCTCATTGCGAGCCTGTTCGAGCGCCGCGCCCCCGGCGTTTACCACAACACCGCCGTCACCCTCGACCCCACATCCACCGCGCCCGACAACATCGCCTCGATCTACCGCAAGATGCACATTCCGGACGACCCCCTCTTTTACGAGAAGTTCTACTTCACCCCTGGCGACCTCGGCTTTAAGTCCCTCACCTCCAGCGCCGGGAAGATCGGAACGCTGGTCTGTTGGGACCAGTGGTACCCCGAGGCCGCCCGCGAGACCGCCCTCCGCGGTGCCGAAACACTCTTCTATCCCACGGCTATCGGCTGGCATCCCAGCGAAAAGGCCGAGTTCGGCGATCGCCAGTACGACGCCTGGCAGACGATCCAGCGCGCCCATGCCATCGCAAACGGGGTCTTCGTTTGCGCGGTCAACCGCGTCGGCCACGAACTCGGCGACGTTCTCATCGACGGCGAAATCAACCGGGTCCCGCCCACGGTTGGCGAGGTCGTCGGTCAGACTGGCGATTTCAAAGTCGGCCCTAACCCCGGGCTCGAGTTCTGGGGCGGCTCCTTTATCGCCGACCCGTTCGGCCGTGTCATCGCTCAAGCCTCCCACGATGAGGAGGAGATCCTTTCAGCGGATCTCGACCTCCGCGAGGTCGAGATCACCCGCCAGCACTGGCCCTTCCTCCGCGACCGTCGCATCGATGCGTACACCGGCATCGCCAGTCGCTTTATCGATTAGCTCGTCTCCGGCTACACTGGCTTGCTCCTTGGGCGATAGTCTTCGCCGCAAGCGACCGATAGGCGCAAGCCGTCCGTAAGTCGGCAAGACCGCTAAGGACTCATGCAAAGCCCACAGAAATTTGCCATCTATCCCAGTCTTCAGAGGCGCAACGTCGTCGTAACCGGTGGTGCTACCGGCATTGGCGAAGCCATCGTTGAGGCCTTCGCCGCGCAGGGCTCGCAAGTAATCTTCCTCGACTGGCAGGATGCCGCCGCCGATCAGCTCACCGCGCGCGTCGCCGCAGCCGGCCTCCTCCCTCCCGTCTACCACCACTGCGATCTCACCGACATCGCAGCGCTGCGGCAGACGTCTGTACGCATCCTCACCCAATTTCCCACCATCCACGTCCTCGTCAACAATGCCGGCAACGATATGCGCCACTCCATCGAAGAGGTGACCTCCAACCTTTGGGATCAGAATATTGCCATCAACCTCAAGCAGCAGTTCTTCATGGCCCAGGCACTCATCCCCGCTATGCGAAACTCCGGCGGCGGTTCAATCATCAACATGAGCTCTATCAGTTGGGCTATTCCTTCCACTCATGTGCCCGTCTATGTCACCGCCAAAGCCGGCATCGTCGGGCTGAGCCGAACGCTCGCACATGAGCTCGGCTCGGACAACATCCGCGTTAACTGCGTCATGCCCGGAGCAATTCTCACGGAGCGGCAGAGGCGGCTCTGGCTAACTGAGGCTTACAAAGCCGAAGTCCTGTCCAGGCAGGCTTTGAAACGATTGATCTTACCAGATGAGGTTGCGCGTCTCGTTCTCTTCCTCGCCGCAGACGACAGCTCGGCGATTACGAATCAGAGCTACGTCGTAGACGGCGGTTGGATCTGAAATGACCGGGACTTCAGCCCAGGCCTCCGTATCCCAAAGATCGATCAGACCCCAACTGTAACTTGGTGGGTTCCTGCCTCACAGTCGCGAAGAGAGCACCATCAGCAGCATGAGCTCGGAGGTCCGTCCTACTGACTATACTCAGAAGAGCGCAGCACGCGATAGTCTCAGAGTTCTTCCAAGGAGACGATGGACAGGCTGATTCCTGAGAAGATCAGCACCGGGCGAAGGTGATCAGATTACACACTGCGGAGAGCGGCGAAGACGCACATGACAACACCTCGCAGTCAGAATTACCGCATGCCGGCAGAGTGGGCACCGCACGCTGCAACCTGGATCGCCTGGCCACAGAATGCGGAAGACTGGCCCAACAAGTTCCAGCCCATTCCCTGGGTCTACTGCGAGATCGTCCGCCATCTCTCCCGCGTCGAGGATGTCCATATCCTCGTGAACGACCTCATAACTGAAAGGCGGGCCTACCGCATGCTCCGCCGACAGGGCGCGAACCTAGCGCGCCTGCACTTCCATCACTGGCGCACAGACCGGATCTGGCTCCGCGACTCCGGGCCCATCTTCATAAAAAACCTTGAAGGAGATGTTGCCCTCACAGACTGGAAGTTTAACGGCTGGGCCAAGTACGCCAATCACCTCAACGACGACCGGATTCCCGCGCATGTCGCCGAGTCGTATGGCATGCAGAACTTTCAGCCGACCCTCACCCACGCGAACGGAACGACACGTAGACTCGTTCTCGAAGGAGGTTCCATCGATACAGATGGTGCGGGCACTCTTGTGACTACCGAAGAGTGTCTCCTCTCCGAGGTTCAACAGCGCAACCCAGAGGTTTCGCGCAAGCAGCTGGAGCAGGCCTTCTACGACTACCTCGGCATTGATCAGGTGCTTTGGCTAAACCGGGGTTGCGCCGGTGATGATACTCACGGGCATGTGGATGATATTACCCGGTTCGTTCCTGGCCCTGACAACAGGGGAAACACTATGCTCACGGCGATCGAGCCCAACACCGCGGACGAAAACCATCTCCCTCTAGCCGAAAATCTCCAGCGGCTTCGTCAGGCGCGCAATCGCGATGGTGAGCCCTTCGACATCATCTCGCTTCCGATGCCCGCCCCGGTTGCGTTCGAAGGTCAAAGGCTTCCCGCCAGCTATGCCAACTTCTATATCGCGAATGGTCTGGTTCTGGTTCCTACCTTCAACGATCCGAATGATCGCCACGCTCTAAATACAATCGCTGGCTGCTTTCCTGACCGCACCGTCACCGGGATAAGCTGCACTGATCTTATCTGGGGACTCGGCGCCCTGCACTGCCTGACGCAGCAGGAGCCCGCATGAGCACACCTTGGCCTCCACGACCCGACATCGACTCCATCCGAGAGCTTGTCGCAAATGCGGATCTGGAAGGTTTCATCGCCGACGGTGCACCTGGGGACGAATACGAGATTGAGGCCGAGCTTCTCTTTGCAGCTGTCGCAAGCCTTGCCACCCCAGAACTCACCAGCTCCAACCTGCTTCCCATTCTTGAGGAGATCTGGCGCAAGTCTCTTTCCTTAGACGAGGCCGCGCTTGAGAAGCGTCGCGCCGGCCTCGGAGGTCTTGCACGCCAGATCGCCCATTTCTTCGGCCCGGAAGTTTTAAGGCAGACCAGCTGAGTAGCTATGTCTGACGTCCACTATATGCAACTTGCAATCGCCGAAGCACAGGCAGCGGAGCTTGCGGGCGAAGTACCCGTCGGGGCAATCGTCGTCTCTGGCGAGGGTGAGATCGTGGGCAGAGGTAACAACCAGGTCCTCCGCACGTCGGACCCCACTGCCCACGCCGAGATCGTGGCGCTCCGCGCCGCAGGTCTTGCACGGTCAAATTATCGCCTCACAGGCTCTACCCTCTTCTGCACGCTCGAGCCCTGCGCCATGTGCGCTGGTGCGATTCTTCATGCCCGTGTCGCCCGTCTGGTCTATGCCGCTCCCGATCCGAAGGCAGGCGCGTGCGGAAGCGTCCTCCATGTGATGAACCATCCCCAGCTCAATCACCGCGTCAATGTCAGCTCGGGTCTCCTGGCAAAGGATTCCACAACTCTGCTTGTGAACTTCTTCCGCTCTCGCCGATCACTTCGGATGTAGAGGGAATTCAATCAGCAGCCGGCGAGTGAGGTGCTGAACCCGCATCTATCGATCTGAGCAGTTCACGTCACACCTCACTTAGGGAGTTCCTCATGTCAAGTCATCGTCTTGCAGGCAAGGTCGCCATCGTCACGGGATCCGGATCCGGAATCGGCCAAGCAATCGCTGAACGACTGGCCCAGGAAGGGGCAAACCTTGTCGTGGACTATCGGGATCATGTCGATGCGGCCAAGCAAACAGTGGGAAAGATCGAGGCGGCAGGCGGGAAATCGATCATGGTGAAGGCCGACGTTTCCAAGCTGGAAGATGGTCGAAATCTCGTCGAGCAGGCCTGGAAACAACTCGGCAGCTGTGACATCCTTGTCAACAACGCAGGTATCGAGAGGCACGGCCCATTTCTCGAGGTAACCGAGCAAGACTACGATGCTGTTCTGGACGTCAACCTGAAGGGTGCGTTCTTCTTGACTCAGGCCTTTGTGCGCAAACTTGCGGACGCGAAGAAGCCAGGGTGCGTCATCAACATCAGCTCCGTCCACGAGGACATGGTTTTTCCTAACTTCTCGACCTACTGCGCATCGAAGGGGGGAATGCGTATGGTCATGCGAGACCTCGCTGTCGAGCTGGGCGGTCTCGGCATCAGGGTCAACAACATAGCCCCAGGAGCCATCATCACGCCCATCAATACGGCACTGCTTGAGGACAAACCCAAGCTCGATGCCCTGCTTAAGAACATTCCCCTGGGCCGGATGGGTAAACCCGAGGAGGTCGCTGGCGTGGCTGCGTTTCTGGCGTCGGACGACGGAGCTTACATTACCGGCTCCACCTACTTCATCGACGGTGGCCTGATCCGAAACTACCACGAGCAGTAAGTGAATCCTGGTTTAGCCGCCTCGATCGCCCAGCGCCATCCAGCGGTCTTCGATAGACTGAATGCATGGATCTCACCCTCTACTCCGCATCCTGGTGCCGCGACTGCCGGGAGGCCAAGCGCTTCCTCTCCGAACACCATATTTCTTTCACGGAGATTGACATCGAGAAGACTCCCGGGGCCTCTGATGAGGTGCTGCGCAATGTCGGTAAGCGCGCCATTCCGCAGTTCGTCATCGACGGCAAATGGGTGCAGCCCTACAAGCCCGGCCGCGGCTTTCTTTACGAGGAGATGTCGGAACTCCTTGGAGTCTCGCGTTCCTGAGTGTTCGCATGGAGTCCATGAAAGGGAAAGATCTTGATCGCTCGCTACACCCGACCGGAGATGGGCCGCATCTGGTCCGATGACAACAAATACCGTTGCTGGCTCGCCGTAGAAGTCGCTGCGTCCCAGGCATTAGCACGTGCGGGAATGGTTCCGCAGGAAGCAGCAGACGCAATTCGAGATCGTGGCAACTTCACCGTCGATCGCATCAACGAGATCGAGGCCGAGGTCCGCCACGACGTCATCGCCTTCACCACGACGGTCGCAGAGCACGTCGGTCCCGAAGCTCGCTGGCTGCATTATGGCCTCACATCCACCGATGTAGTGGATACAGCGCAGGCGCTGCAATTGAAGGCCGCGTCCTCCATCATCCGTGCAGGCATTGTGGGTTTTGCCGAGGTGCTCCGGCGACGTGCACTCGAATTCCAGCACACGCCCTCCATTGGGCGCACACACGGCATCCACGCCGAGCCCACTACCTTCGGTCTCAAGCTCCTGCTTTGGTATTCAGAGATGCAGCGTAACCTGGTCCGGTTCGATGCAGCCGCTGAGGATCTGCGTGTCGGAAAGCTGTCCGGGGCCGTTGGGACCTTCGGGCATCTCAAGCCCGAGCACGAGGAGGCTATCTGCTCGGAGCTTGGGCTGAAGCCCGTTCTCATTGCAACACAGGTGGTCCAACGTGATCGTCATGCTGCCTATGTGGCGACGCTCGCCGTACTCTGCTCCACACTCGACAAGGTTGCGACCGAGATCCGCCACCTGCAACGGACAGAGGTCCGTGAGGTGGAGGAGTTCTTCTCCGAAAAGCAGAAGGGCTCAAGCGCCATGCCTCATAAGCGCAATCCGATCACTTCCGAGCAGATAAGCGGCTTGGCTCGTGTGGTCCGGTCCAACGCCCAGACCGCGTTCGAAGACGTTGCGCTTTGGCATGAGCGTGACATCTCGCACTCGTCTGCTGAGCGCGTCATCCTGCCTGACTCGACGATCTTGGCTGACTACCTGCTTGCGAAGACGGCGAACCTGATCGATAAGCTCCTGGTCTATCCTGCCCGGATGCTGAAGAACCTCGAGAGCACGGGTGGACTGATCTTCTCCGGCCAACTCCTTCTCGACCTGGCTGAGTCCGGCATGAGCCGCGAAGACGCGTATCGTCTGGTCCAGTCGCACGCAATGCGCAGTTGGAAGGAAGACCTGATCTTCCGGGATGAAATCGGGAGAGATCCCGAGATCACTCAACGTCTTTCTCCGGAGCAACTCACTCGAGCTTTCGACTACAAGCGCCAGCTCGCCAATGTCGACGCAATCTTCCGCCGTGTGCTAGGGCAGCAGGCTTAAGGCGCTCCCGTTCTGATCTGTGACAAGAGCCACAGACTCATTGCGACTCTTCCGGCAGATCACGATGGGCGGCGTACCCTGCACCGCTGCCGCAAGGGCAAGGTAATAATGGGTTATGGACGCCCATCCTTCCTTGCAGGTCGTCACCCTCGCCATCACTGGCGCGAGCGGCGCTGTGTACGCGGTAGAAATGCTCAAAGCGCTCGAGGAAGACGCTCGTGTGAAGAAGATCAACCTTGTCGCCTCAGAGAGTGCATTGCGCGTCATAGCAGAAGAACTCCAGCTCAGCGGCCGCAATCAACTGGTCGAGAAGCTTCTGGGCAGGCCTTCGGGCAAAACGCAGCAACATTCAGAGTCCGATGTTGGTGCAAATATCGCGAGCGGCAGTTATCCTTCGACGATCATGATCGTTCTTCCCTGTTCGATGGGAACGCTCGCCGGAATCGCGCATGGGATAGCATCCAATCTGATCGAGCGTGCAGCAGATGTCAGCCTGAAGGAGCGGCGACCGCTTATCTTATGCGTTCGCGAGACTCCATTCAACCGCATTCATCTCGGGAACATGCAACTCGCTGCCAATGCGGGGGCGACCATCTTCCCCGCTATACCTACCCTATACAACCATCCGCAATCCACCTCAGAGATGGCCCGCAACTTCGTCCATCGCGTTCTGGCTCATGTCGGCCTTCCCCAGGCGGATGCATATATATGGCAACAGGACTAACTTACTGTTCGCCCTCGACTACGCTCTCCACGCCCCTGATCGGTGGTTGTGCCTGCAGAAACGTAACCGTAGCCTGCAATGACACCCTGGAGCACTCAGAGGGCGTCAAGTGTCCGCAGCCATCGACGACCAGCAGCGACGATTCTGGGATGCCACGATGAAGGCGCTCACCGGATGAGAGTGGGATCAAAGCATCCTGCTTTCCCCAAACGACCAGGGTTGGCTGTTTGATATCGTGGAGGCGGAAATCCAGCAGGTCGCGCCCGTTGGTCATTGCGGCCATGCTCCTCTTCACCACCCAAACATTGCTTTGAATCCGGCGCGCCAAGTCGTCTGCAACAAAGTTGGGTATCGTCCTCGGGTGAGGAGTCAATATCGCGAAGAGCCGGTTTACCCCAGCAGCATCTCTCGCATCGAAAACCGTCTCTAACTCGGTATACCCCTGAAAGTAGACCCCGGCAGCGTCGAAAAGCACGAGCCGGTCCACCATGCCGGCATCGTCGAGCGCGAGCTTCATCGCGACCCAGCCACCCATGGACCAACCCGCGACATCGGCGTGATCCAGGTGCAAGTCTCGCATGAGGTCTGCGACGATCTTCTCCTGCATGCCAATCGAGTAACTGACATCCCGTCGCGAGGACCGACCATACCCCAGGAGATCGGGAACATAGACGTGAAAGCCTGCCGCGGCAAGACCAGGGATGAGTGGCGACCAGTCCTCACCCCGTGCCCCTAGACCATGGATCAACAGCAAAGGTTTCCCGAAGCTGCCATCGCGCGGAGATGCCTCGAAGTAGTGAATGCTATTCCCGTCCACCGATATGTATTTGCTTTGGACGCCTGCCTGCCAGAGGTGGAACCGGACCTGCCGGTCTACCAACCAAAGAGGATGTTCATAAGCGAACGCTCCGCCAACAAGCATCAGCAGCACCAGGCCTACTATTCCTCGGCGTGCGCGGTTCGGGATCGTCTTCAAAGGCCAAGCTCCCTGGCGCGACACTCCGCAGTTCGAATCACCCGGAGAGTCACGGCTTCCATTTGAAAGGGCTCAAGACCATTCAGGTCAGCCCAGGTCGCAACCTCAGCATCGCTGCTCGCCACCGGCTCTGTCGAGCTCTCACCTGACCAACTCAACCTGGGCGTGCACAGCCAGTCGAGTAAGACGTAGTGATAGAGCACGCGTCCAGATGGGTCGTGCGATATCCGGTCCAGTGCCTCGATGAGTTCAAGCGCTCGAACTTCTACACCTGTCTCCTCCAGCACTTCGCGAACAACACCTTCCTGTATGCACTCGGACAGCTTCAGGGCACCACCCGGAAGACTCCAGGCGCCTTTCATCGGCTCTCGGGCACGCCGGATCAGAAGAACTCTACCCCCTCGGATCACAACGCCTGCGACCCCAACGATTGGACGACCCGGGTACTCTCGCCTGTCATGCCCGCATATCTGATCAACGGTCACTTCAATGGTTTGCCGAACTCTTCGCTGTAGACGGTGTGGTTCATGTCGAACCGGCCGCCATCAAACTTGTCCGAACCCTTTCCATGACCAATCGCGAGAAGGGCTACCACCCAAAAGCTCATGGGGAGCCGAAGGACCTCATGCACCTTCTCCTGCTCAAACCCCTCCATGGGCGCAGTGTCGTACCCCAACACCTCCGCCATCAGCATCATGTGGGTGAAAGCGAGCATGACCT
>JAABUZ0100009531.1_pt1 | contig 11076 bp, 8 predicted proteins | sample 5562091 | NCBI WGS metagenome assembly JAABUZ01 (sample SAMN12813069, study PRJNA571459) | rock metagenome | isolation source: Antarctica rocks | place: Antarctica: Victoria Land, Linnaeus Terrace sud | collected 2015-12-21
ATCGTCGGGTCCACATCGGCGAAGATAGTGGGCTGCAGAAAATAACCTGCGTCGCCCACCCTGTCGCCGCCGGCGACGACCCTGGCACCCTGCTCTTGCCCGGAGCTGAGGTAGCCCGTCACCCGTTCGAGGTGCTGTTGGCTGACCAGCGGGCCGATTTCAGTAGAGGCATCGAATCCGTCGCCGATTCTGAGGTTCCGTGCTGCCGCGCTCACACCCGCGACAACCTCGTCGAACGCCGCGCGCTGGACGTACAAGCGTGAGCCAGCCACGCAGGCCTCTCCCTGGTTGCTAAAAATTGCGGCGGCTGCACCGGCTACCGCAGCATCAAGATCGGCATCGGCGAACACCACATTTGGGCTTTTGCCACCCAGTTCAAGAGTTACTCTTTTGAGGTTTCCGGAGGCGGCTTTGACGAGCGTGCGGCCGGTATTAGTGGAGCCGGTGAACGACACTTTATCGACGAGGGGGTGTTCGACCAATGCGGCACCGGCGGTCGAGCCGTATCCTGGTACGACGTTCAGTACGCCCGGCGGGATGCCGGCCTCCATGGCAAGCGACCCAAGTCGTAATGCGGTCAAAGGCGTTGACTCGGCCGGCTTGAGCACCACGGTGTTGCCTGCGGCCAGGGCTGGGGCGACCTTCCACGAGGCGATTGCGAGCGGGAAGTTCCACGGCACGATCAAGCCAACGACGCCAATAGGTTCGCGGAGCGTGAAAGTGTGATAGGCGCCGGGCACGGAGATCGGTATCGTGCTCCCCTCTATCTTCGTCGCCCAGCCTGCCATGTAATGGAAGAGTCCAGCAGCCGCCGGAACATCCCCGTCCCGTGCCGCCAAGTAGGGCTTGCCGTTGTCCAGGGTTTCCAATCGAGCTAGTTCACTGGCGTCCTGCAGGATTAGGTCACCCAGCCGCCAGAGGGCAGCCGCCCGCTCGGCCGGTTTCATTCGTGGCCAGGGCCCTTCGTCGAAGGCACGGCGTGCGGTACGCACCGCGCGATCGACATCCGCCGCACGAGCTTCGGCGACGGATGCAAATACCTCACCCGTGGACGGGTTGATGGTGTCGATAACCGCTCCGTCGAGTCCGTCGAGCCACTCACCGTTAATGAGCAGCCGGGTCTGAGCGATCGGTAGCTGTTGTTGGGATGTACGGTCGAGGATCAGCGTCATGTCGTCGTTTCTCCGGGGAAGGTGGAAGGGGGAGAGAAAGGGTCAGTGCTCGTGCACCAGGACGCCGCGCAGGTTGCGGCCGGCGTGCATGTCCGCGTAGGCGTCGTTAACTTCATCGAGGGTGTACCGGCGGGTTACCAGTTCCTCGAGTTTTAGTCGTCCGTCGCGGTACATCTGTAGCAGCCGGGGGATGTCGCTGGTGGGGTTGCAGTTCCCGTACATGACTCCTTGTAAGGTCTTCGCCAGGTTAGTGAAGTCCTGCGGTGATGCCGCGATGTGCTTGTCGGATGAGCCCACGGCGACGAGCACGCAGCGACCAGCCTTGCCGACGACCTCGAACGCCGAGCCCACGATGTCACCATCGACACGCCCGACAGTGACGATCGCGACATCGACACCCTGGCCGTTGGTCAGGTGGGCGATACGCCCTTGTGCGTCGTCAATCGATGCGAAGGTCTCGGTGGCACCGAAAGTCGGCGCCTGCTCGCGCTTGAACGCCACCGGATCGACCACAAGCACGTGATCGGCACCGGCATGCCGTGCACCCTGCACGGCGTTCATGCCGACGCCACCTGCGCCCAGCACTAGCACGACGTCCCCGGCACGGACGCCGCCGTTGATTGCCGCACCCCATCCCGTCGCTACCCCGCACGACACCAGGCAGGCCAACTCGAACGGAACATCTTCGGGGAGCTTGATGGTTTGCGACTCGTGGCAGACTAGATAGTTACTGAAGGTGCCGAGTCGGCAGACACCGCCGACCCCACTCCCGTCTTCGACGAAGAAGCGGGGTGTACCATCCATCGCCATGCCTGTTTCCATACCGGCACCGTTATTGCATATGTACTGCATTCCGCGCGCGCAGTAACGGCAGGTGCCGCACGCCGGGATGAACAGCGTACTGACCCGGTCGCCGACCTGGACGCGGGTGACTCTTGCACCCACCGCTTCCACGAGACCAGCCCCTTCGTGGCCTCCGACCATCGGTAGTGTGACCGCCAAGTCGCCGGTGACGAAGTGATCGTCCGAGTGGCACAACCCGGAGGCCATCACCTTCACAAGCACTTCTTGTTCTCCGGGCTCGGACACATCTAGATTTTCGACTGTCCATTTGTCGCCGACCGCATGCACCACGGCTCCCCGTGCTTTCATAGCGCAACTCCTCATTAACTCTATGGTTTGTCTTGGTGTGGGTCAGAGCCGGTCGCCGAAGTGCCTGGCGTATCGCCGTTTATGACGTAGCCGTTGGTTGGCGACGACGTGGGTGATGAGGAACCGGAGGTTCGCTTTCATCAGTGGTCCCTTTCCGAAAATCGGGGAGAAAGACCACCGGTGCGAGGCAGAGGATGGACATTCTCGGGGTGATTAGCGTTTAGCCAGCGATGGTTCTGCGGTGAGGTCGCGGTACAAGCGAGCGATTGTGTTGCGCTGAAATGTCTCGACCAGCCAGTCGGGGTAGCCGACGTAGCAGGGCGTATCGACGTGTATGTTGTCCTCGAAGCGAATTTCGCTGGCCATGCGCTCCAGGCTCTGACCGCTGTTGATAGCACCAGCGACGCGGTGGATAAGTTGGCGGCCGAGATCGCGAAACGCGCCGATCAGCTCGGGTCCTCCGACGTCACCATGGCCGGGTACGACGACGTCGGCGTCTAGGGATTCGATGAAGTCGAGCGCGTCGAACCATTCGCTCAGGGTCGAGTCCTGGAAGGAGGGCAGTCCAGCGGAGCAGACATTGTCGCCAGTGAACACTACCCGCTGCGACGGCAGGTAGGCGACGGTGTTGTTGGCCGTGTGCCCAGGATGGAAGCTCAACTCGAGTACCTCATCGCCGAGGTACAGGTCAAGCCGCTCGCTGTAGACGAGTTGGGGCAGTCGCACGCTGTAACCATCGACGAGCTCCACGGCGTCTGGGTCAATCCGCGCGAAGAGCTCGCGCAGGTAGTCATCGGTTGGTGCGGCGACCTTAAGTGTGGTGCGCGTACCCGCATAGGAAACGACGGTGCCGGGCAACCAAGCATTGCCGATGGTGTGGTCGGGGTGATGATCGGTGTTGACTAGGTAGCGCACCGGCCCGAACTCGGTAACTCTCGCAGCCCATCGCTGAGCGTCCGAGGGTTTGTGCGGTGCGTCTACAAGCACCACCCCGTCGGATGTCACGATCACCGAATTGTTTGAACCGAGATGCTCAGTCTCTACCCAGACGGAGTCCGCTACCTGATGCATCGAACTACTGCCCCGCACCGTTTGCCGGCCCCTGGCGCCCTAGGAAACCAACCATGTTCTGGACGCGACCTGGAGCAAACACCTCGACGAACTGCGCGTCGACTCCGACGCTACGTCCAGAGTGCAGTACGTGACGCGGGACGATCGCGACGTCACCGACGCTCAGCCGGTGCTGGTGGCCATCGATGACAAATTCGATCTCGCCTTGTGTGATGATGATAGCTTGTTCAGCGTCTGGGTGGCTGTGCTCAGGAAGCTCGGTGGGGTGTACCCAGCGAATCAGATTCACCCCCGTTTCCAGACCGATGACCGCGCGCCGGAAGTTATTGGGGAATCCTTCGATCTCAGGAAGGTCGCCGAAGTTAGCTGTGTACGTGTCGCTCATGAGCTGCTCACCTTCTTCAGCAGGAGTGCCCGGATCTCGTCAGTCGTGGCGACGTCGGCATATTTTTGGGCCATATCGAAGAGATTGACCTTGTGAACGGTCTCACTGCGGTCGTAGACCGCATCGGAGGGCACGATGACCTTGAAGTTGTAGGCGAACGCGTCGACCACGGTGCAACGGACGCAGCCGCTGGTGCTGCACCCGGTGACGACTAGCGTGTCGGCGCGCAGGTCGATCAGGTAGCTGGCCAGAGGGGTACCGAAGAAGGCGCTCGGATGCTTCTTCGGGAGCATGACGTCGCCCTCGACGGGAGCCAGCTCGGGCGGGATCCTGTAACCCTGCTCGGGTACTTCGAGGATCGAGGGAACCTTGGCGCCCAGCGTCCCGCGGTCGAAGGAAAGCTTCGGTGCTACGTGTGGGTAAAGTACCGGCCAGCCTCGCTCACGGAACAGGGCAGCCAGTGAAGCGATCTTAGGCACCGCGGCCCAACCAATGTCGCCGACGGCGGTGCGGTAATCCTCTGTGACGGCGCGTTCGAAGGGCTTCGGTGTGTTGCCGAGCGTGCGGTACTGGACGTCGATGATCAACAGGGCAGGCCGCTGGCCGATGCCCGATGAGTGGCCAAAGCCAGCCAGATCGTACCGGCGCTCGTCCTCAGCAGTGATGACACCATCCCACGGAGTGGTCATCGGATTGCCGCCAACGCGTCCGCGCCACTGGCGGCACGCGTCAGGTACCGGCCATTATGGCCGGCAACGATCTCGCCGTCCCGGTAAACGATCGTGCCCCTAACGACCGTCGTCACCACCCGGCACGAGGTCGTCCATCCCTGCCACGGCGTGTACTCCGCCGCCGAGTGCTGCGAGGCATCGGTGATCTGATCCGAGGCGTGCAGGTCGATCACCGCAAAGTCCGCGTCTGCACCGACGCGTATCTCACCCTTGCGCGGATAGAGACCGAACAATTTCGCCGGTCGTGTTGAGGTCACCTCGACGATGCGCTCGAGCGGGATTCCGCGAGCTAGGTGCCCCTCTGAGATGGCCAGCACTAGCATGTTCTGCAATCCTGGGAATCCGGCCGAAGCGCTCATAATGTCCTTCTCTTTGAAGGACTTGTGACGCGGGACGTGGTCGGAGCCGATGACATCGACCAGTCCTTCGTCGATGCCAGCCCACAACGCTTCGCGGTCGGCCTCGTACCGCAGCGGCGGATTGACCTTGCCGTAGGTGCCGCACGGAGAACGCACGTCCAACGTCAAGTAGTGAGGGCAGGTTTCGACGAAAACGTTGTTGTACTGTGTCCGTGCACGTCGCAGTGCGTCCAGCGCGCTGGCGCTCGTCGTATGCACGGCGTAAGCGCTGGCGTTACTGATCTGCGCAAGGTAGGCGACGCGAGCCAACGCTTCGGTCTCGACATAGTCCGGCCGGGCGTTGCACCACGTCTCGAGGTCGGTCGTTCCTGGCTTGACGCCTGCGTTACGAAGCCGCCACACCAGTTCTACGTTCTCGGCGTGCGGGTCGATCATGGCGTGGTTGTCCGCCGCGGCGTGAAGTAGATCAAGTAGGAATCCATCGTCGTTGCCGGGTAGGCCTAGGTAGGCACCCTCGTCACCGCGAAAATTCATGAAGAATTTGAACGAGCTGACACCGAGATCACGGACGTAGGACGGCAGAGTTTCTAGCTGCTGACGACTCACCACGCAGAAGTGGAAGCCGAAGTCGACGAGTGAATGCGCGGTCATCGTGTCACGAGCCGTCGGAAATATCTCTTCGTATGGCTGGGGCGACATGAGGTAGGCGAGCATCGACGTGACCCCTCCCGCCGCTGCGGCCCGGCTTTCAAGCAGCACATCGCCCTCGCTCTGCGGGAAGGTGATGTTCGGACCGAGGTGCACGTGAGCGTCGACCGCGCCCGGCAGAACCACCTTCCCGCTGCAGTCCACCACTGTCCTGGCCTCACCAGGTTCGCCGCGACCGACGATTGCCACGGTGGTCCCGTCCCGCACGAGCACATCGGCGTCCGTCCGTCCGCTACCCGGCAGGACGACGGACCCGCCGGATAACCGCAGGTCGTAAGGACTCATTGGGCTACCCATCAGCTGTAGCGCTCCTCGAGTTGGTCGAAATATGGTTTGCCGACCGCATTTTGACGCTCTTGCCAAGTCGACATCAGGTCCAAGCAGGCATTGGTGCTGCCATCATCGCGTAATCGGGTGAGGACTGTGGTCACGTTTTGCTGCGCTGCGCGCAGTGCGGAGTTCGCATAGAGCACGACCGAGAAACCGAGCAGCTCCAGTTGCGCACGTTCGACGATCGGAGTGACACCGCCTTCGACCATGTTCGCGACGAGCGGGCCCTTAATTGCGTCTGCGATTGTCTTGAGCTCGTCGACACTCTGAGGTGCCTCCACGAAGATCAGGTCGGCGCCAGCCTCCTTGTAGCGAGCCGCCCGATCTAAAGCACCCGCGAGGCCTTCGGTGGACCGTGCGTCAGTGCGCGCGATCACCAGCAAGTCCGCGCTGCTGCGGCTGTCGAGCGCGGCATGCAACTTCTGTACCATCTCTCCGGCGGGCACGACTTCCTTTCCAGTGAAGTGGCCGCACCGCTTCGGGCTCACCTGATCTTCGAGCTGGACGGCCGCCGCACCGGCACGCTCAAGGCGACGCACCGTCTTGGTCACAGTGACCGCGTTCCCGAAGCCGGTGTCCGCGTCGACGATCAACGGCAGATCGACCACCTCGGCGATGGCCGAGACTTGGCCGACGAGCTGAGAGAGATCCGTCAGACCGATATCCGGCACTCCCAAGTGCGAGTTGGAAAAGCCGGCCCCGGTGACATAGATAGCAGGGAAGCCAACCTCGGCGATCAGGCGAGCCGACAGCGCGTCATAAGCACCTGGCGTGATCAGCGCCGAATGAGCGTCGTGTGCAGCCGCAACGGCGGGGCGCAGCGAGGTCATCTGTTCCACCAGACGGTCGGGGTACGTGGCATGGGAGTACTCAACCAGTTCGGCCGGGTGCTGTCAACAGTTGGCAGGAGCGGTGAAGCATGCCTCAGCGCACCAGGTCTGCGGCTACCGACGACACTGTGAACTGTTGACAGCGCCTCGCCGACGTGCTTCGCTCTGCGCAACTGCTATCTCAACGTTATGTACCACCGGGGTGCTTTCGGCGCCCCTGAAGGAGTGCGATGCGCCGACCACAGGTTGAACTGCCGGCCACCAAGTTGCCGGGCGCACAGCGACAATCCATACCCGTCGCGGCCGTCATCACTGGTCCGGCACACCGATGCTGATTCCGAGCGAAACGACCGTGGACGAATCCGATGTGCTGCGCTGGCCGCCCGCGCGCCTCCAGATCGAACAGGACGACAGACTTCGGGCCACAGTCGCTCTGTGCTACGAACACCATCCTTACTATGGCGACCTCATGCGGCGCCTCGGGCTGGAGCCCGCGGACATTCAAGACACTGGTGACCTGTGCAAGCTGCCACTTACGACGAAGTCCGACTTTCTCGAGGCGCCCGAGGCGTTCCGGCTCGATCTCCCCACTAGCTTGGGAGAGTCAGCCCTGTTATGGGATGTCATGTACACCACAGGGTCGACCACGGGAAAGCCAGCCGCCGTATACACCACCGCAGCTGACCACCACGCGTATATTTTTCAGGCCAAACGCGAGGGCAACTTCATCGGCCTCAGTAGCGCTGACACCATCGCCAACCTTCTGCCTCTCACGGCCTTTCCCATGGGGGCTTACGTCCGTTCTGCCTCTGATGCGGCTGCAGTCGGCGCCGCCATGCTGTGGTGCCACACTGGCCGCGCCGTTGGTGCTGAGGGCATACATCGCTCGTTGGATGAAGCCATTGATCTGGTCGTCGGACACCGGGCCAGCGTGCTTTGGGGAATCGCGAGCTTCGTGCGACGTTTCCTGCTGCGCTGCGAGGAGCGTCGGGTCGATCTCACCTCGGTCCGGATGTGTCTGGTCACAGGCGAGGCGGTGCCGGAGCCTATGAGGCGTGCCCTTGGTGCACTCATGAAGCAGAATGGCTGCTCTGGCAGCCAAGTCGTAAGCCGCTACGGGGCCACCGAGCTCGGCACCAGCCTGTATGACTGTGCGCCGGACAGCGGCCTGCACCTGCTGGCCCCGGAGTCGATCTACCTTGAGGTCGTCAATCCGGAGGATCACCACCCGCTACCGGAAGGGGAGGTCGGCCTGTTGGCGCTCAGTCACCTCGATCGCCGCGGCACGGTGCTGTTGCGGTACGCACTCGGCGACTTGACGGCGCTCAGCCGTGAGGCCTGCCCGTCGTGTGGCCGGAAAACTCCACGCCTCGTGCAGCCTCCCCGCCGGACTGCGGGCATTGTAAAAGTCAAAGGCACACTGGTCGATGCGAACAGCTTGTATGAATCCCTCGCGCATTTGCCTGATGTGCGCGAGCTACAGCTGGTTTTGACCCGGGAGGATCCCCGCGACGAGCTGAGTACGGATCAACTCATCGTTCGCGTCTCGGCGGACCACCTACGCCAGCAAGACCTGGAGCAAAGTGTCATTAGCAAAGTACGTTCACTTGCCCGAGTCTCGCCGGTGGTCACATTCGTGACCGACGACTCTCTATTTGATCCGCTGGGCGGACCTAAGCCCCGGCGAATAGTCGACTTGCGATCTACCTCCTAGTACTCCGCCACACCCCCACCCAAGCGCGGCCACCTCCTAAGACAGCCCTATCACGAAAGGACCGATTCATGCTAAACCGACATCGTCTCATAATAAGTGCCATGGTCTTGCTGTTGCCCACGGCGGCCGCATGCAGCACTGGTTCGTCTTCGCCCTCGGCTGCTAACAACAGCTCACAGTCGGCGAGCTTCGATCCACTCAAGGCGAATCTCGCCAAGTATTCCGCCGAGCCGCACTTCACTGCTCCTGGACCCGCCTTCGACGCGAGCAAGGCCAAGGGCAAGACGATCATGAGCATTCCGATCAACAGCCAGATTCCCTACATCGTGGACGTGGACAAAGTCCAAGAAGAGGTTGCCGGTCAGGTTGGTGTGAAATGGATCGAATGCACCAACCAGGGGACCGTCTCGGACTGGATCGGGTGCATGAACCAGGCGATCTCCCAAAAAGTCGACCTCATCAACCTGTCTCAGCTGCCGAACCCCGCCAGCCTGCAACCGCAGATTAAGGCTGCTCGCGCTGCCGGCATCGCCGTCATCTCTACTCACGGCCCAGACCCTGCCACCTACCCGGCCGGGACGGTTCCGCCGGAGGGTACGGCGAACCTAACCAGCTTCGTTCCTGGGCCGTTCGTTCAGGTCGCCCAACTCGATGCCGACTACGGCATCGTCGACAGCGGCGGCAAGGCCGACGTGCTCATCATCGCTCCGATGGAGGTTCTATCTGCACCCGGCCACGTCGCAGCCATGCAGCAGGAGTTCTCTTCGAAATGCCCCGGGTGCAAGGTCACGGTGCTCAACGCCCCGATCGCGGACTGGGCCACCAAGCTCGCAACCGAGGTGCAGACCGCCCTTACCAAGGATCCCAATCTTGGATACGTCATGCCGATCTACGACGGTATGACGTCGTTTGCTAACTCGGCGATCACCGCAGCAGGGCGCAGTGGCCGTGTAAAGATCGTGACGTACAACGGTAACCCAGACGCATTAGCTATCCTGGCCAAGGGCGGCTCGGTGGCGATGAATATCGGGGAAAGCGCCGGCTGGAACGGGCTCGCCGATCTGGACGCGGAATTGCGGATCCTTAGTGGCGTCGAGCCGGTTAAAGATGAGAATACCCCGCTCCGGGTGTACACCAAAGATAATGTATCCGCTGCCGGTACGCCGCCTACCTTCGACGGTGGCTTTGGCAACTCCTACATCTCTGGATATTCGACGCTTTGGAGACTCAGTCAGCCTGTTACCTTCACCCACCGTTGAGAGCAGGCTATATCCATGGAGCTGGAAAGCATGCAGCCTGCTGTCAGCGTGCGAGGGTTGTCGAAGCACTTCGGCGGCGTTTATGCCCTCCGGGGGGTCGACCTCGACATAATGCCCGGCGAGATCCATGGTCTGCTCGGCCATAATGGCTCCGGCAAGTCAACCCTTATCAAGATGCTCGCCGGGTATCACACACCAGATGCGGGGGAGATTTGCGTACTGGGAGATATTCTCCAACACCAGTCAGATCGGCAGAACAGCGTCGGCTCGTCTCTGCGGTTCGTCCACCAGGACCTCGGTCTAATTCCGACCCTGAGCGTTCTGGATAATCTGCTCGTTTTGGAAATGGTACAGCGTCGTAATCGAATTCGGTGGTCGGTGGAGCGCGCCAAGGCCGCTCGGCTGCTCGCGGAGTTCGGTGTTGAGGTCTCACCCGACGCGCTTGTCAGCTCGCTCAGTCCATTGGACCGCGCCCGGGTGGCCATCGTTCGAGCCTTCGCGAAGGCCGACGAGGATCGGCCATGCCTCGTCGTCCTGGACGAGCCCACGGTGTTCCTGCCGAAAAGCGAGGCGACGGAGCTATTCAAGCTAGTGCGTAGTGTGGCGCACCAGGGCACCAGCATCCTGTTCGTCTCCCACCACCTCGAAGAAATCAAGGAGCTCACCGACCGTGTCACCGTTCTTCGCGAAGGAGAAGTGGTCGACACCGTGGCGACCGGAGCAGTGTCCGAGGACGAGCTTGTCCATCTCATCGTGGGTCGACATGTGGCGCATACCGAGGCGGCTTCACCCGTAGCAGCGGATGCAGCGACCAGCCTGGAGGTGCGGAACCTGACCGGCCGATGGTGCCGAGGTGTGGGGTGGTCCTCAGTCACTGGCAGCATTGTGGGCCTCGCCGGAGTCGTGGGCTCCGGTGCCGAAGAGGTCGCCGAATTGCTGTTCGGTGTAGGAGCGGGGAGCGGAACAATCGTGCTTCACGGCGAAGAGCTCGACGTCGCAACGCTAAATCCGGTCCGAGCAGCGAAGGCCGGGATCGCGTCCGTCCCGGCCGATCGAATCGGGCATGGTTCGTACGCTGAGCTCTCGTTACGAGACAACGTTATGAGCCAGCGATTGGCCCACTACTTCCGCGGGGGAGCATTGCGGCTGCGGACAATGTCTAACGAGGCAAGGCAATCGCTGACGCGGTTCGGCGTGCGTCCCCCTGAACCCGACCTCACCTTCTCGGCTCTCAGCGGCGGCAACCAGCAGAAAGTCATGCTCGCCCGGTGGTTGCAAATCACGCCGCGCCTGCTACTACTCAATGAGCCAACACAGGGCGTCGATGTCGCGGCCCGAGAAGACATCCTACGGCTTGTCCGCCGC
>JAABUZ0100009532.1_pt1 | contig 11076 bp, 11 predicted proteins | sample 5562091 | NCBI WGS metagenome assembly JAABUZ01 (sample SAMN12813069, study PRJNA571459) | rock metagenome | isolation source: Antarctica rocks | place: Antarctica: Victoria Land, Linnaeus Terrace sud | collected 2015-12-21
GATCCAATCACACTTCTCATCCGTCCCGGCAATCCCAATCACGCGTGCTCCCTTTGCTTTGGCCAGCTGACCAGCAATGGACCCTGTTGCTCCCGCCGCAGCGCTGACCACGACCGTGTCCCCTGCTTTTGGATCTCCAATGTCAATCATGCCAAAGTAGGCCGTCAAGGAGGTAGATCCAAAGAGGCCGAATGCGTCTGCCGAGCTGTAGCCGGGGGGGAAATTGAGCTTCTCAACGTGCTTGGCAGGGAGGACGGCATACTCTGTCCAGCCAATATGTCCCGAGACGACATCATCGGGCGCGAAGTCTGCAGAAGTGCTAGCGACGACTCGTGCGGTGGCGAATGCTCGCATGCGGCTGCCGAGGGGAACAGGCGGGACATAGCTGCGTGCATCATTCAGCCATCCTCGCATTGCAGGATCGATGGCAACATACTCCACCTGCACGAGCACTTCATCCTTCTTCAGGTCCTTCTTGTCTGGAATGGGCAGCGTGACGGATTCAAACGTGGACTCATCAATGTGGCCTTTGGGTCGCTCCTTCAATCTGATCTCGGTGTACGTTGACATCCTCGGCAATCACATGCAATTCCCAGCAGTGCACTCAAAAGTAGCAATGGACAGTCACATGAAATGATAAGGCCACTGTCAGAGGCTACGTCATGTATGTACCTGTTAATGAAAACAGCAGTTCCTAGTGGTATGCCTGAGGTATGCCATGACTACAGCATTCCGCCCAGGAGGTAAGTTGCAATTCTCACGCCCAGCGGGATCTGGATTCGCTTCATGTCCTCCAGCCGCAGCTGGGTTGTGTGCTGCTTGAGATGCTCCACCTCATGCTTCAGGTCTGCAATCAAATCCGGGTCTGTGGTCGTGATCTTTGCATTCATCTCTAGATCCAAATCATGCGATCGCCGGGAGTAGTTGGAGCTCCCCACGATGGTCTCTGCTCGGCCCGGGTCGAAGCGCCAGATTCCTTTGGCGTGGTAGGTAGCCCCACCACGCGTCCCTACCCCGTCCTTCCACTCCAGCAGCCGTATCCTCTCCTTTCCCCGCTCCTCCAGGTCGCGGAGGAAGGCTCTGGCGAGAAGGAGGTATGCCGGGGGAAGATGCCGTGATATGCCCGGCGACTCAAAGAACCCGTTGGCCTCTTGAGCAGCCGTGATGATGGACCCATCCCCATGAGCAGCCAGAAGCAGGCTTCGCAGCTCTGGCTCAACGTTGAAGTAGCCTGCCGTAAAGGCCCAGGTGGAGGGGGGGGGGGCGGAGAGGGAGCGCAGGAGCGACACGACTGCAGGATGCTCCGTCGACCTGTTTTCGCCTTTGGGAAAGAGCGGCGTGAACTGCCCAATGGGAGCGACGTGTGTCTGCCCTGTCTCGCTTCCGCTGGTCGGGGCTGCCAGCAGTGGCGTCACGACGGCCGCCGTCTGCTGGCAAAAGTCCGCCATACGAGGCTCGACAAGGGCATTCCGCCAGGCCAGGTCGAATTCCCCGCCTGCCCGGGCCTGCAGGGAGTAGCTCATGCTGCAGACGGCATTGTGGATGGCGTGGAAGTGGTCCACGAGCTGGCGCGACGAGAAGACATGGTAGCGGTCCTGGCGCGTCGAGAAGTAGTCGCGGCTGAGGTTGGCGCCGGAGAGGATCATGCGGTCGTCAAACCCGTACATCTTCATGTGCTGCAGCCCCCATCCCTCGTTGAGCCGCTTGCCCACCAGCCGCTCTGTCCACGCGGAGAGGCTGGGCGTGCGAAAGAGGCGCACCTGGACGCGAGGATGCTCGTGGGCCAGCCGGCTGAGCAGCGAGGCGCATGAAGGGCGCGGCGCCTCCCGGGTCCCGCGCAGGGCGTCCACCAGGATGGAGACCTCCAGCCGGTCATTCCTGCGCACGCACTCGCCCAGCACGCGCACCAGCTCCTCCTCCTCGCTGCCCACGTAGAGGGTGGAGAGGAAGACGCGCCGCTTGGCGCCCCGGATGCCATCGAGCAGCGCCTGGTAGAACTGGCGGGGTTCTTGCAGGATGCGCAGTTGGCCCTTCCCCACGATCATCCACCATCGCACAGGACAGGAGGAGGGCGATGTCGTACCTCTCGCGCACGCTGCGCAACCTGTGGCGCGTCGGCTTCAAGGAGTACGGCCACCAGATGCAGAACATGGGCGACACCAAGGCGGGCCGGCTGGTGGGCACCGACGCCTTCGGGAACAAGTACTACGAGAATGCGGAGGAGCTGCCCCTGCGCGACCGCTGGGTGGACTACAAGACCTCCATGTACTACGACGCCAGCGAGCTGCAGCCGGGGTGGCACGCCTGGCTGGGCCACCTGACCGACACGCCGCCAAGCCCGGCCTCGAGCCCCGTGAAGGAGCACCTGCCCAACCAGACGCACACCCGCGGCGCCTTCAAGACCTACGCCACCGTCGTCCCTGTCATTGCCCGCTGGACGCCGCGGACGAGGAGCGCTGTACATAGAGACGGGTAATCCATCGTAAGCTCCTCCCTCCTCCACCGTCCACCATGAAACTCAACCTCAAGGACCTCAAACAGAGCAAGTTTCAGGTCGACGTCGAAGGCACAGACTCTGTTGGAGAGGTGAAGCGCAAGATCGAGGAGCTGCGGGGCGATGCGGCCGCCAGCCAGAAGCTCATCTACTCTGGCAAGATCCTGGCCGATGACAAGACCGTCGCGGACTACCAGATCAAGGAGAAAGACTTTGTCGTGTGCATGGTGCAGAAGCCGAAACAGGTGAAGAAGGAGGAGCCCAAGGAGGCTGCCAAAGAGCCTGCCAAACAGCCTGCCAAGGAAGCTGCAGTGGAGGCGAGTGAGCCCAAAACGGAAGAAGAGGAGGGGACGGCTGGGCCGCAGGAGAGAGGGCTCTCCGACTCTACACTGAGCACAGGAGGGGCGAGGGAGACGGCTGTGCAGGGCATGGTGGAGATGGGCTTTGAGAAGGCGCAGGTGGAGCGGGCCATGCGAGCTGCTTTCAACAACCCCGACCGCGCCACCGAGTACCTCTTCAACGGCATCCCTGAATCCAACGAGGCCCCGGCGGCCTCGAGCAGCACGGCCAGTGGCGAGGAATCCATGCCCACCCCGCCCGCCGCTCCAATAGACGCCACGACCACGTCCACGGGGGGAGCTGCCTCCGGGAACCTCTTTGAACAAGCTGCCCAAGCAGCCCAGGGGTTCCCCTCCAGCCCTACTGCTGGCAGCGGCGGAGCAGCAGGCGCCAACCTGGACTTTCTTCGCAACAACCCACAATTCCAGCAGCTGCGGCAGATCGTGCAGCAGAACCCACAGATGCTGGAACCCATTCTCCAGCAGGTCGCGTCTGGAAACCCGGGCCTGGCGCAGCTCATAAATCAGAACCCAGAGGCCTTCCTCCAGCTCCTGGCAGAAGGCGTGCAGGATGAAGAGGGCAATGGTCCTCTGCCGGGCCAGATGCAGATCCAAGTGACGGAGGAGGAGAACGCTGCCATCGAGAGGCTCTGTGGACTAGGCTTTGAGAGGAATAGCGTCATACAAGCATACATTGCCTGCGACAAGAACGAGGAAATTGCAGCCAATTACCTATTTGAGCACGGGAACGAGGATTAACTCCATATTATACCATGACCCCCGTCTCCCTCTCCCTCTCCCCTCGAGCTCTCCACCTGCATGTCGCCTTTTCGCGCCAGAAGCTCTCGGCGGATCTCTGGTCCAACTAGACGATGCCCTCGACTCCGCACGGCTTCCAGCAAGGCCTCTTGCTGTTCGTCGCTGATATCGTTCTTGTAGCGCTGTGCAAAGCAGAGAAAGGTTTGGTGCCACATCACTGGCAAGTCCTCGGTGCGTGGGCGCAAGAAGTACACCACCAGCGCATCCACGACTTTGTAGGGCAGTGCATACTTTTTGTCAATCAGCGTGCGTATGAAGATCGTGTTTGCGCCTGAATACTCCATCTCTGCTAGCCGTAGCAATGCTGCCGACGAGTGCAGTACCGGCAGGGATACTTTGGCAAGCACGCTGGCGACGATCGTTGCCTCCCGAAGCGAGCAATCCTCTTCACAGAGTGGAAAGAGGAAGCCTTTGAAGAATGCAGCCGGCTTGTACAGAGCCTTCTTCAGCGACATGTAGAGGTGTACATTGAGCTTCTTGCTCTGCTGTATATCCTCTCGCACGCGATCCAGAAGAACCTCCCTCATGAAACTTCGTTAGCACCGTGCAGGGGTCTCTTACATTTGCGCTGCGGCGGGCTTGAGATTGGATGTGAAGAGACGAGTGGCTTCATAGCATGCATTCGGCGACCAGGACTGCGGGTGGGTGAGCTCGACCACCTGCCGCCAGTTGGTCAGCGTAGGAATGATCTTGAATGCCTTGGGGAGTTTTCCGCTTCGATAGCGTGACAGGAGCTCTCCGATTCTTCGTTAGTGGTGTGCATCACGGTCTTACTTTGAGTAGACGAGGACGACTTTAGGGTGGACTTTGGGAGTAGAAGGGAGGGAGTGGCTTTGCGCTTCGATCTTGCGCATGATTTTGTCTGCCAGCGTTTCGCCAAACTGCTGAGACTGCTCGTGAGGGAAGACGTCCTCTACATCCACCTCGTCCTCCTCCTCCTCGTCGCTCATCGAAGGTGCGTCAGGATCCTCCTCCTCCTCCTCCTCCTCCTCGTCCACACCATCTCCGGTAACACCATTTACGAGGGGTGCATGGTCTTCATCAACCTGCTCCTTGGCAAGCTGCAGGATCTGCCGACTAGTCCGGGCATCCAGCAAGCCCTCCTCGTCGCTTCTAGTCCGCTTTCCATTCCCGTTCCCACTCCCATTGCCATGCGCATCACTGCGACTCTTCAGCCTGCCCTCGTCCTGCAGCTGCCGCAGAAGAGGCTGGTGCCGCTGCTTCTGCCGTTCGCCGGCGTCCTTTGCTTCCCTGGGCATCGTGGTCAGGAACAAGGGAGAGGAGTATGAATGGGGGAGCTGGGCCGGATGTCAGCATGGAGGATGTGTCTGCGAGTGCAAAGAGGCCGTTTGAAGACGTCGAACCCATTGCCCAGGCGGAAGTGAGGGAAGGGAGGGAAGGGAGGGAGGGAGAATGGACGGCTGACGAGCAAGCAGCGCCCTCGGACCCTGTGCAGCACGACGTCAAAATGGAAGCGGGTCCGCTCGACTGGGAGCGTGGCACGCATTTCAATGGGTCGGCGGAGGAGGGGAAGAGTGCTGTCAAGGTGAGGGTGAAGGTGGTCAAGGACACCAAAGCTCGCGAATCGCGCGATAAGAAGGAGTCACGACGCGCCAAAGAGGCCAGAGAGGCGACAGGAAGAGGAGGGAGCAGTGGCGAGGCCGTCAAGTTGGACAACAGGCCTGTTCGCATCCGCCCTCCGCCCTACAAACCAGAGGACTTTGATACCCTCCCGAAGCAACCCGTCCTCGTCGCCTGCGACATTCGCGGCGCACAGGTCCGGCTGTGGAACTGCATTGACCATCCCTTCAACCGCTCTGGATTCCGATACCTCCCCTGCGAAGCAGCACCAAGCATGCCGAGTCTGATGTACAGACAGATCGAGCTGCCGCCCTTCACGGCCAGACTTGCCTACGAGGATATGAACTCTGCCATTGTCATCTCAAAGGACGCACAAACGTGCTCCACAGAGAAAGGATTCCGGCTGGCCCGTGCCAATGTTGGCGTGCGCTCCGGCGATTGGTTCTTTGAATGCAAGATTCTGCGTGGGAATGGCGAGGGCGAGGGACACGTGCGTGTTGGGTGGGCGCGGCGGGAAGCCTCCATGGGCGGACCGGTGGGGTTCGATGGCTACTCCTACGCCATCCGAGACCGAGAGGGCCAGGCGGTCCACCTCTCCCGGCCACGACCGAGTGTGGGCGAGTCGTTTGACACGGGCGATGTAATTGGCTTGCGCATCCATCTGCCGCCTCTGGAGGAGCAGGAGGATGTGGTGCGGGATCGCATTCCCATTCGCTACAAGGGACAGCTCTACTTTGAACAGTTTGAGTATGTACCCACAAAAGACATGGAGGACCTCATGATTCCCATCGCCATGAGCGGTCGCACGCCTCCGAAAACTCTCCCAAACTCCTTCATCTCTGTTTACAGGAATGGAAAGCTCATGGATACACCCTTCCGAGACCTGAATGCCTTCATGGCCCCACACTCCAAGCCGTCCAGCCTCTTGGGTGGGAGGGAGGTCGACGACGGCATGCTCGGCTACTACCCCGCGCTCTCTGTCTTCAACTCGGGGACCGTGCGTTGGAACCCGGGGCCTACTTTTGAATTCCCGCCCTCCGACGCCCCATGCAGTATGCGGCCGATGAGCGAACGGTACGAGGAGCAGATTGCGGAAGACATCGTCTGGGACCTGGTGGACGAGATTGATTTCGAGATTGACGACGAGAGATCGCAGCACCTGGAGATCGACTCGCAAATCAAGGAGATCGTGCAAGAGTACTAGTCCTCCCATTCTACTCCGGACCGACCTTGTTGCTGGCAGACCATGTGCTGGTGCACTTGGGACAGGCCGGTCTCTGGGAGGCCGCAAAGAGCTGCGTGGCACAGTGGTTGTGCAGCCGCAGGAAGCAGGACGGGTTTCGACAGCGCTGCCCGAGAGTAACCATATCGCCGCACACAAAGCACAGCTTGATCTGCGGCGCAATCTCGTCCGCCTCCTCGTTGTCATCGGCTGGCTCGTTGAAGGTTTGCAGGAGGTAGGGCTGGAGTTCCATGAGCCCCCGGGTGGAGAGCGTGTAGTAGTCGCTGTCTGTACGTCGCAGCCATCCCTCCTCCACAAACTCGTCCAGCGTCTCCTGCACCTTTTGCATCTTCATGCCCGTGCCCAGGGCCAGGTTGAGGGCGCGCACGCCGCTGACGGCCATGCTCTCCTTGGCGTGCCCCTGGTTGTTGGCCTCAAACATCTCCTCCAGCAGGACCTTCATGAGTGCGATCTCCTCTGCCTTGTGCAGTGTGGCCAGCTGGCTCCACTCGTCCGAGACCGTGTTGACGAGCACAAAGACGGTCCCCCCGCAGAGCTGGTCGCGGCACTGCCGGATCTCCATGTCCAGCGCGTGCAGCTTGGCGTTGGCGGCGCCGACAAAGGCAGGCAGCTCGCCCTTCTCCTGCCCAAGCTGCTCCAGCACCTCCTCCGCCTGCGCGCGCGACAGCAGCCTGCGGGCCATGAAGGCCTGGAGGAAGGCGCGGTTGGTGTCGCTGTAGCCCATCACCACGCGACGCCACGCGACGAGCAACTACGAGGGACGAAGGAGGGAGGGTGATGTGGCTCACAGATGTTCAGAAGTTCGGTGTTGCATTCACCGCCGGCGGATGCGTCTTCTTTGTCTTTGGCGTGGTGATGCTGTTTGACGCCAGCCTGCTGGCCATGGGCAACATCCTCTTCCTGCTGGGCCTGGGGCTGCTCATCGGGCTGCAGAAGACGCTCTTCTTCTTTGCGCGCCGGCAGAAGTGGAAGGGCACGCTCTGCTTTGCGCTCGGCGTCACCTCCATCTTCCTCAAGCACCCGCTGATTGGCTTCCCCGTGGAGCTGTTTGGCATCGTCAACCTCTTTGGCGACTTCTTCTCCGTCATCGTCTCCTTCCTGCGCTCGCTGCCCTACGTCGGGCCGCTGATGGAGCGCATCTCCCGGCAGCAGCGCCTGCCCGTATAGTGTACATATCTAGTCTACTCCTGATGGGCGAGCGTGCTGCTGAACGTGCGTACATGAGCTGAATGAACGGACACCGCTCGCTGCCCAACGACGTGCTGCAGCTGCTGCAGAGCGCGCGCTACCTCCACCTGGCCACGGCAGACGCGGATGCAACGCCCTCGGTCAGCCTGATGAACTACACGTTTGTGGAGGAGCAGGGCGAGCCCATGGTCATCCTGACCACGCCGGCCGACACGACCAAGTACGCCAACGTGGCCCGCAACCCCAAGGTCAGCCTGCTGGTGCACGGCTTTGGCACGCCGCGGAGCGTCAGCCGGGGCCAGGCAGCGGAGGACTCCTCCCTCACGCAGCTGCTCGCCAACCTCAACCAGTCCGCGGTGGCCTCGCTCTCGGCCACGCTGGACGGGCGGGCACGCATTCTACACGCGGGCGAGCAGGCGCAGCACTACAAGCAGCTGCACTGTGCAAACAACCCGACCGGCCAGGGCTGCTACATCGACAGCCCGGCCATCAAGGTCATTCTGGTCCAGATCTCGGGCTGCAGGATCAGCGACCCGCAGAACCACGTCGAGCGATGGGGCAAGGGGGATGCATAGGGAGTTTAGGGATAGTTAAAAGCCTACGCCGAGCAGGTAGTCGGCCAGCGCCTCGACCACCTTGGTCGCCTCGCCCGGCTGCGTGTTCTCGTCGTAATGCCCAAGGAGAATCGCCTGCTTCGTCCTCACGCACACAATGCCCTCCTTGCCCTGCTTTGCATAGATGCTGCGGTCGTCCGCGCGCAGGGTCAGGTACTTGACCCCGTGGACGTGCACGCCGTTCCCCTGTATCCCGTCCGCGTTGTCGAACCCAGCCGCCAATGCCTTCATCTCCGTGGGCGACAGCGTGAAGCCGGTGGAGGAGGCCCAGGTGCTGTCCCCGGCTCGCGAGGTGATGGCTGCCTTGTCGATCTTGTGCGTCCCCACGAGACTCGAATCGACGTATGCCTGCCACGACATCCTTGGTGGGTCAGATATTCAGAAATGGAAAGCAGGACGCAATCATCGAATACTGACTATGGAATGACTTGGCACGTAAGGGTCAACGGGTAGCAATCGCTCACCAGCAGCACGGAGACGTCCTTCCCAGGCGGGACCTCGAGCTCGATGGCGAGGTTGGGTCGGCTGGTCATGCTGGCACGCTTCAGTGCCAGCAACTCCTCCTCGCACACAGCCAGCACAAACCACCCCTCCATCTGCGGCTTGGGGAAGCGAGGAGCATAGACCTGAAAGTCGGGGCGGTAGGGTGCATTCTTCCGTCGTATCGTAACCTTGATCGTTGACTCTTCGCGCCGTGCATCTACCTGCACGCGCGGGAGCGTCACAACCGCTCGTCGCGCCTCCGCCGACAGCCCAGACAACCGCTTGGCTAGTTTAGCTTCTGGCATGCAAGTTGCAGCCTCCAGCGTCATGTCAAGAGACGCATCTAGAAAGGCCATGGGCTTGTCCTTTGGCCATCGTGCCTGCTTCACACATTCGAGAACATCAATCATGATGAGGACCATTCGTAAATACCCAAGCTCGACAAGAGCATCGATGTATGCTTGTGTTATTCGAATCGTCTGGTCCAATACCGACAGACTATCCTGGTTGTAGTCTGAAATAGGTAGATCGAGTCGACCCATATGCGCTTGAAGCAGGACGAGCGCCTTGACATGGGGATCCCCCATAGGCTTCCCCATGACCTCGCCTTTGACGGGAAGGTTTTGCGAGAGTTCGGTATTCAGCTGGTCCTCATTGTGGCGGAATGGGATTTCGTCGTACTCTGCCGCCTCACAAATCCACACTAATGCATCCTCAAATGTGGCATCCGCTCTTGCTTTGCTCAGGACGTTTCGCATGGTTCGATGGGAGAGATAGTAGTAGCTCGCAATTCGGCCAAATGCTGTAGATTCCACAAACCCACCACCATCGGCCTCCACACAAAGTGATTGTTGGAGCTCGGCGACAGCGTGGTCGACAAGGCCAATCATGTGTGTGCTTACGCCTTGGTTCGAGACATCCTCCAAGCCATAGTACGTTGGGTTGCGGTGCACTCTACGGAAGAGAAAAGTCCAGGTGAGGTAGTCGAGCGCGTCCTGCTTCGACGCAATCGTCCCTGTCGCAATCTCAGCCCCCAGATGATCTGCAAGAACCTTGTGAAGAGAAGACTCCACCGGAAAGCCGCTATGCAGAAAGTACTTGTAGTACGATTTGGTGGACTCCTGCGTAAAAATACGTGCCACTCCACTCGTATCAAACCCAGGTCGACCAGCTCTGCCCAACATCTGCAAGACATCAGTGAGGTCCATATCCTTGTACTTTCCGATCTTTGGATCAAAAAATTGGGTTCCCTTGACGATGCACAGATGTGCCGGAAGATTGACCCCCCACGCCAATGTGCTTGTAGCAATAAGCACCTGGATTTTGTTGTTGGCAAACAATTCTTCCACAAGTTTACGGTCGCTCTCCACAATACCAGCATGATGCTGGCCAATACCAAAAGTCAGTCCTAAGCGCAAGTTAGGGTCTCGTATGCGCGTGAGAATCATATCTAACTCATCGTCTTTCATATGAACAAAACGCCGTGGATTGTCTTCATTTCCACAAAATGAAATCAGATCCTGAGCTGTAAGTCGTGTCTGCCGGCGAGAGGACACAAAAACGATGACCGGTTTGTCGGGAGATTGCGATTTTATAGCCATCCAAGCAGGTTTGTTCATGCTCTGCATTAATGGACAAAAGCCTCCAATACGTGGAAAACCATCAATGTAGATTGACAAGGGTACCGGTCGCACAGAATGCGAGAAATTAAAAAGGCCCTCTTTGACGCCTAGCCAGCTGGCTAGATCCGTAGCATTTGCTACCGCCGTTGACAGGCCAACCATGCGGATTGGTCGCTTTGTTTGAGAGGAGATGTAATTCATTCGCGATACAATAATTTCTAAAATTGGTCCTCGATCGCCTCCGAGGAGATGAATTTCATCAATAATGACGAGAGAAACTTGCCTCACGAACCGCCTTGCTTGCCAGCTTCGACTTACTCCATCCCATTTTTCTGGTGTTGTAATGATAATATCAGCTTCTTGTATATCTCTAGCCTTTGGTAGGCTGTCACCAGTAAGCTCCACAAGACGTCTCCCAAGAGGTCGTGCAAGTCTCGAAGTCCAATCCACCACCCGCTCTCGCACCAAGGCTTTCATTGGCGCAATGTATACTACTTTGGAGCCAGGTTGCTCACGAAAAGCCCACCACATTGCTAGTTCAGCAGCGAGGGTCTTTCCAGATCCGGTAGGGGCACCAAGCAGCACATTGCATGAAGTTCGATAGAGACAATGAAAAATTTGAGTCTGCATTGGATTGAAGTACTTGAATTTCTGCGAATATACTTCTTCCAAGAGCTCATCGTGCATCGCAGTA
>JAABUZ0100009533.1_pt1 | contig 11075 bp, 10 predicted proteins | sample 5562091 | NCBI WGS metagenome assembly JAABUZ01 (sample SAMN12813069, study PRJNA571459) | rock metagenome | isolation source: Antarctica rocks | place: Antarctica: Victoria Land, Linnaeus Terrace sud | collected 2015-12-21
CTCGCGGACGTCGCACGGCTGCGGCCGCGCGCCTCGGCATGACCCGAGCGCTCGTGACGGGCGGGACCGGCTTCGTCGGCCGGCACCTCGTTGCGGCGCTGCGGGCGCGCGGGGTCGAGACGATCGCGGCCGGGCGCGCCGAGGACCCTGAGCCGCCCGACGTCGCATTCGATCTCGCCGACGCGGCCGGCATCGCATGCGTCGTCCGCGACGCGGCCCCGGACGTCGTCTTCCACCTCGCGGCGGAGGCCTCGGTCGCGGGCGCCGAGCGCGCTCCGCTCGCGGCCTACGACGCGAACGTCCTTGGGACGGCGCGCGTCGTCGAGGCGATCCGCGCGCTCGACCGGCAGCCGCTCCTGCTCTTCGCGAGCTCGGGCGAGGTCTACGGCCCGCGCGACCCGGGCGAGTTGCCGGCGCACGAGACGCTGCTGCCGCGGCCGCTCGGGGCGTACGCCGCGAGCAAGCTCGGCGCCGAGGCGATCGTCGACGCCGCGGGGCGCGCAACGGGGCTGCGCGCCGTTGTGACGCGGGCGTTCAATCACATCGGCCCGGGCCAGAGCCCGCGCTTCGCCGTCGCGGCGTTCGCGCGGCGCATCGCCGCCGTCGCCGCGGGCGGCGCGCCCGTGCTCGCGGTCGGCAACCTCAGCCCGACGCGCGATTTCCTCGACGTGCGCGACGTCGTCGCCGCCTACGTCGCGTTGGCGACCGCGGCTCGCGCGGGCGATGCGCCGTGCGGCCTCTACAACGTCTGCGGCGGCGTGGCGACCCGGGTCTCGGAGATCGTCCGGGCGCTCGTCGCGATCGCGGGCGTCGAGGTCGAGGTGCGCGAGGATCCCGAGCTCATGCGGCCCGTCGACCTGCCCGAGAGCGTCGGCGACGCGGCGAAGCTGCGCGCCGCCACGGGCTGGTCGCCGCGCATCTCGCTCGAGGCGTCGCTGCGCGACGTCTATGCCGAAGCGGTCGCGGCGGCATGAGGGTCGCGCACGTCGAGATGATCGGCGGCGCGAGCGGCAACATGCTGCTCGGGGCGCTGCTCGACGCGGGGGCCGACGTCGTCGCGCTCGAGGCGCTCTTGCGGACGATTCCCCTCGACGGCTGGACGCTCGAGCGCGACCGGGTCGTAAAGTGTGGCATCGCCGCGACGCATGCCGATTTCGCGATCCCGGCCGAGGCGCACGAGCACGACCATGGCCACAGCGGCCACGACCACGCCGACGGCGGGCACGACCGCGCGCACGACCAGCACGGCGGGCACGGCCGGCCGCTCGCGGAGGTGCTCGGGATTCTCGCGCGCAGCGGGCTCAGCGAGCGGCAGCAGGCGCGCGCCCGCGCGATCTACGTTCGGCTGGGCGAAGCGGAGGCGCGCGTTCACGGCGGCTCGGTCGATGATGTCCATTTCCACGAGGTCGGCGCGATCGACGCGATCCTCGACGTCGCGGCGACGTGCGTCGGCTTCGAGCTCCTCGGCGTCGAGCGCGTGACGTGCGGCGCGTTCCCGATCGGGCGGGGCCCCGTCGCGATGACGCACGGCAGATACCCCAACCCGCCGCCCGCGACGGCCGAGCTGCTGCGCGGCGCGCCGACCTACGACGGCGGGATCGCGGGCGAGATGGTGACGCCGACGGGCGCGGCGATCCTCACCGGACTCGTCGCGGAGCCGGGCGTGCGGCCCGCGATGCGCGCCGAGCGCATCGGCTACGGCGCGGGTCGCTCGGACTTCGCGATCCCGAACGTGCTGCGCGTCTCGATCGGCCCGGCCGACGCGACGGCAGCCGCGCCGGCGCTCGCAGCGGGCGTCACCACGGACGAGATCGTCGTGCTCGAAGCCAACGTCGACGACATGTCGCCGCAGCGCTTCGAGCTCGCCCTCGAGCGCATGCTCGCCGCGGGCGCCGCGGACGTATGGCTCGCGCCCGTGCAGATGAAGAAGAACCGGCCCGCCGTGCTCCTCGGCGCGCTCGCGCCGCCCGCGGCGGAGGCCGCCGTGGCGCGCGCGATGCTCGCGGAGACGACGACGCTCGGCGTGCGCGTGCGGCGCGAGCGGCGCTACGTCCTCGAACGGGAGACGGTCGAAATCGCGACGCCGCTCGGCGCGGTCCGGATCAAAACGGCCGCGGTCGACGGAGCGTCGCGCCGGACGCTCGAATACGACGATCTCGTCCGGATCGCGCGTGCGACCGGCCTGCCGCTCGCGAGCGTCGTCGCTCGCGTCGAGGAGTCGCTGCCGCCCCAATGACCGTCGCCGATCCGAACAGTACGCCCGCGGCCGATGCTCGCGAAGCCGCGGCGACCGCGGCGCTCGCGGCCGCCGGGTTCCCGACGCTCCGCGTGCGCGCGATCGGCGACGTCGCCGCGCTCGCGGGGCCGCCCGCGGCGCTCGCGGCGACGCTCGCGGAGCCGGCGCGTGCGGACGTGCTCGCGGCGGTGCGCGGCGCGGGCTTCCGGCACGTTGCACTCGAGCTCGCCGATGGCTGAGCGCACGCGGACGTGGCGCGACCGGGTCTTCGCGCGGCGCGGAACGCTGCTCGCGATCCCGGCCGTGCTCCTGGTCTCGGCGGGCAAGCCGACGCCGCGCGGGATTGCGCTCGGCGTGCCGGTCGCGCTCGCGGGCGAGGCGCTCCGTTGCTGGGCCGTCGGCTACTCCGGCGTCACGACGCGCTCCGATCAGGTAACGGCGCCCGCGCTCGTCACCGCCGGGCCGTACGCCTTCGTACGCAACCCGCTCTACGTCGGGAACGCGATCTCGGCGCTCGGATTCACCATCGCGTTCGCGGCCGGCCGGCCGGCCGCCGGCCGCGCGGCGCTCGCGCTCGGCGGACTCGGCACGATGTTCGCGGTGTACGCCGCGATCGTGCCGCTCGAGGAAGCGTATCTTCGCGCGACCTTCGGCGCGGAGTTCGAAGCGTACGTCGCCGCGGTGCCGCGCGTGGTGCCGCGCGTGCCGCCGCTTCCCGAACCCGCCGGCGCGTACGACGCGAGCGTCATCGCGCGCGCCGAATCGCGGACGTTCGTCTGGTTCGGCGTCATGCTCGCGGCGTTGGCACTCCGTGCGCGCGCCATGCGCCGGTCGGACTAGTACGTCTCCTTAGCGGACTATCCGATCGGTTAACGCGCTGTTAAGACCGCTGGACGAGTTCACTGCATATTCGGCATGAACGATCGCTCGGACATCGATAAGGTTCGGAGCGCCCACCCGCTCGATCGAGCGGCTCGATGGCGACTAGCGCCGAGAAAAAGGTCCGTCAATGAAACGGTCTGGTTCGTCGTTCCATGCTCGCGTCCGGTCGCCGCTCGCCGCGCTCGCGGCCTCGCTCGCGATTGCGGCCCAAACGCTGCCGGCGTTCGCGCTCGGCGGAACCAACGGCAACGTGCATGACGCGAACGGCCAGGCGGACATCACGATCTCCTCGGCCGCGCTCGACACGTCCACGACGACGGGCGCGGTCCTCGCTGGCGTGCCGCCGAGATCGATGGTTTTCACGCGCCACTGACGCAGGGACGGTGACGGCCGTCGCATGAAACGGCCGCCATGGTTCACGCGTGAAGCTTCTCGAATACCGCGGGAAGACGCTGCTCGCGCGCGCGGGCGTCCCGATTCCGCGCGGCACCGTTGCCGCGACCGTCGACGAGGCCGTCGCGGCGGCTGCCGGCTTTCCGGACGGCTGCGTTCTGAAGTCGCAGGTTCGGATGGGCGGGCGCGGCAAGGTGGGCGGCATCGTCGGGCTGCGGCCGGGTGACGACGCGCGTGGCGCGGCCGGCGTGCTCTTCGGAAAGCGCCTCGTCGGGCCGCAGAACCCGGGCGGTGAGGTCGTGCGAACGCTGCTCGTCGAGGAGCTGCTCGACATCGCGAGCGAGGCGTACGTCGCGATCTCGATCGATCGCGCGAAGGGCGTCCGCGTCGCGCTCGCGAGCGCACGCGGCGGCATGGCGATCGAGGAGGTCGCCGCGGAAGATCCGGGCGCCGTCGTGCGGCGCGATCTCGACGCGGTGCTCGGCGTGCGGCCCTACGTCGGCCGCGACCTCGCCTTCGCCGCAAGCCTGCCGCCCGAGCTCCGAAAGGCGTTTCCCGATGTCCTCGCCGCGCTCTACGATGCCTCGCGGCGATTCGGCGCGACGCTCGTCGAGATCAACCCGCTCGTGCTCACGCGCGCGGGAACCGTCGTCGCGGGCGATGCGAAGATCGAGCTCGACGACAACGCCCTCGGGCGGCTACCCGAGCTCGCCGCCTGGCGCGACGACGCGGACGAGAGCGAGCGCGACGCGCTCGCGGGCCGGGCGATCGGACTGCCGCTCGGGAACTTCGCGCGGTTCGCGGGCTCGATCGGGATCCTCGCCAACGGCGCCGGCCTCGGCATGGCGACGATGGACGCGCTCGCCGCCGCGGGTGGTTCGGTTGCGAACTTTCTCGACGTCGGGGGCGGCGCGGGCTCGGGTCTCGTGCGCGACTGCTTTCGTTTGGTCCTTGAAGATCCGGGCGTGCGCGTCGTGTTTGTGAACATGTTCGGCGGCATTACGCGCTGCGATCTCGTAGCCGAGGGCATCGTCGCGGCGAGCGCGACACTGCTCGAGCGCGGCGTACCGCTCGTCGTGCGGCTCACCGGCACGCGCGAGGCGGAGGGTCGCGCGATCCTCGAGGCGGCGCGCATCGAGACGGTCCCGACGATGGACGAGGGAGCGCGGCGTGCGGCCGAGCTCGCCGCCTGATGTCGATCTATCTCGATAAGAACTCCCGCGTGCTCGTTCAGGGCATCACCGGCCGCGAAGGCACCTTTCATAGCGAGCAGATGCTCGCGTACGGCACGCACATCGTCGGCGGTGTGACGCCCGGCAAGGGCGGCGCGACCGTCGCGGGCATGCTCGTCTTCGACACGATGCGCGAGGCCGTGGGCCGCACGGACGCGACGCACTCGATCGTCTTCGTGCCGCCCGCGGGCGCCGCGGACGCGATCTTTGAGGCCTACGACGCGGGCATCACGACCTGCGTCTGCATCACCGACGGCGTGGCGGTCGGCGATATGATCGACATCGTGGCTGCGACGAAGCCGATGCGGCTCATCGGGCCGAACTGCCCGGGCGTGCTCTCGGCCGGCCGCGCGTCGCTCGGCATCATGCCGGGTCACGTCTTCACGCCCGGCAACGTCGGCGTGATCTCGCGCTCGGGGACGCTCACGTACGAGATCGTGGCTGCGCTGACGGCCGCGGGACTCGGCCAGTCGACGTGCGTCGGGATCGGCGGCGATCCGATCGTCGGGACGCGCTTCGTCGACGTGCTCGAGGCCTTCGCGGCCGATCCCGAGACCACGTCGATCGTGATCTGCGGCGAGATCGGCGGCTCGGACGAGGAAGCGGCGGCGGCCTATGTCGCGGATCACCTCGCGCACGTGCCGGTGGTCGCGTTCGTCGGCGGCCGCTCGGCGCCCGAGGGCACGCGGCTCGGCCACGCGGGGGCGATCGTTTCCGGCAACCTCGGCACCGCGGCGAGCAAACTCGCGGCATTCGCGCATGCCGGCGTGCCCGTCGCCGAGCGCCTCTCGGAGATCCCGAGCTTATTACGGCGAAAATCAGGGATTCACAGTCTTAACTCAGATTAACCGTCTGGATAAAGGCGAACTGTCTCGGTGCGACAACCGCGCAGTCACCAAGCGAGCTTCGCAGCCCGCGCGTATCGTCATCTGGAGCACACGCCCTTGAAACTTCGCCGTCTTGCTACGGTCGGGTCTGCCTTACTTTTGGCGAGCGCAATGCTCGCCCCCGATCTCGCCCTCGCCGGCACGACCGGCGTCCTGACCGGGACCGTCGTCGATGCGGCGACCGGCAAGCCGGTCGCCGGTGCAGCGGTCACCGCGACGAGCCCGTCGCAGACCGTCACCCAGAAAACCGACGCGTCGGGGCATTACACGATCCTCTCGCTTGCGCCCGATACCTACACGGTCTCGGTCGAAGAACCGGGTTTCCAGCCGACGTCGGACCCCGGCGTCACGATTGCCGCAGACACGACCGCAACCGTCGGTGTGCAGCTCTCGAAGCAGCTTCGGACGATCGGCAAGGTAGCGACGCGCTCGGCAGGTAGTCTCGTTCGCGCGGGTACGACGGCCGACGTCTACAACATCAGTGCGGCACAGCAACGCATCGTCTCGGCAGCAGGTGGCGGCGGGACGCAGGACTCGGCGTTCTCGGCACTCTCGACCGTCGCGGGCGTCTCGGTCGCGCCGGGTCAAGCCGGCTACATCGGAGCGGGCGCGACACTCTCGATTCGCGGCGGAGACTACGACCAGATCGGCTACCAGTTCGACGGTATCCCGATCAACCGGTCCTTCGACAACTATCCCTCGAGCGCGACGTCCTCGCTCGGGCAGCAAGAGCTCCAGGTCTACACGGGCGCCCCGCCACCAGGTACGCTTTCCGAAGGCATCTCCGGCTACATCAATCAGGTCATCAAGACGGGTACGAATCCAGGCTTCACTTCCTTCGACGTCGCGATCGGTTCACCGTACTATCATAAGGTTGCGTTCGAAACGGGTGGGACGGCGCTCAAGAACCGGTTCTCCTATTATTTCGGTGTCGGAGGCTATAATCAGTCGCAGCGCTATGTCGACCAGTTCGACGGAGCGAGCATTCAGAACTCGTACGGCTACCCGGTCGGCGTTCCGTGCGTCGGGAGCGCCGGAACTCTTTCGCAAGCGGTCGCGCCGTCGTGCTATGTCAATGGGAATCTCACGCCGCAGGGTAATCTCCTCACCGCCGGTCAGACTGCGTATCTGCAGTCCACCGTCGCAGATCGCGATACGATTGCAAATCTCCACTATTACTTCCCGCACAAGGACGGCACGCGCGACGACTTGCAATTGCTGTTCGACAACAGCGCGCTCACCACACGGACGTACAGCTCTGCGAACGATCTCGGTGGCGTCGGCCTTTGGCAGAACGTCAACGTAGCCAACGGCGGTACGCTTGCGAACAACGCGAACCTCAATCCCAATGACAACGGCTTCCTGCTCAATGGTAAGCCAAACACCTTCACGTACATCGACGGCTATCAACTCAACCTCCCGACCGGCGGCTTCTTGCCGGCAAACGCGCAGAAGTTTGCGTCGATCTACTACTATCCGAATTCTCCGCAACACACGTTCAATGATCAAGTAAACCCAGGTATCCGCGGCGGCTCCAACAACGATCAATCGATCGAAAAGCTGCAATTCACGAAATCGCTCGGAAGTAACGCGTTTCTACGCGCTTACGGGTACTCGTATTATTCGGACTGGCTCATCGGCGACCCGAGTGCGTTCTACGTTCCCTATTCGGCCAATACTGCCGACTATGAACTCGAATCGCACGCACGTGGCGCAGGATTCACGTTCAACGATCAACTCAACGCGCGAAACCTCCTGAGCCTCAGCGGCGACTATACGACCTCGACTGTGCTTCGCGACAACAATAGCGAGTTCGCCAACGGCTTGTACGGCCCGAACACGGCGAATTCGCGCACGTCGATCGGGGTACTCGTCGATTCGACGAATCCGACGAACGGCATCTGCTACGGTCCGTCCGGTACGGCGGCGAATTGTCTCGGGAACGTGACGGGCAGCCGATACAATTCGTATAGCGCGAAGAATCCAACTGGCGCGCAGTTCGCGACGCTGCAGCAGGCGTATAATGGCACGATCGCGCCGATCAACGCGACGGCTTGCGGAGCAGGGCCGTGCCAATACCTCACGATCGGCAACGGACAGTATGCGACCGTCAACTCCGTAAAGCCGATCTTCTACGGAGCTTCGATCAACGACGAAATCAAGCCGGTCGACAAGCTAACGTTGAACCTCGGTTTACGTCTTGACGTCTACCAGTTCCAAGGCGGCAACACTGCTACGAGCGCCGCACGAACGTTCTGGTACAGCGCCTACAATCGCGAGACGTGCACGAGCGCAACGACGAATCTCGTTGCGCTGAAATCGAGCATCAACGACGGTATTGCGCCCACGGCGGCTTGCCCGGCCGGTTATCTCACGAATAACTTCGTGAACCCGGTTGGAAGCGTCACGCAGACGTACCCGGAGTTCCAACCGCGTGTCGGCTTTACGTATAGCGTTACGCCGCGCACCGTTCTTCGTGCCGCGTATGGCCGGTACACGCAACCGCCGAATACTGCCTTCGAGCAATACGATTCGGCGCAGTCGAATTCGCCGGCGCTCCTGTACGGAACGTACGGCTTCCAGCAGTACGGCTTCACGACGCCGAATCATCCGATCCCGCCGGCCGCGTCGAACAATTACGACTTCTCGTTCGAGCAGGCGCTCCCGGGCCAAGTCTCACTCAAGATCTCGCCGTTTTTGCGCAAGACGCAGAATCAGAACCAGCAGTTCTTCCTGAACCGCGCGCAAAACTTCGTGTCCGGATTGAACGTCGGTAACCAGACGTCTCAAGGCGTCGAGTTCGAGCTCGATAAGGGAAACTTCGGCAGCGAGGGGCTCGCCGCGAAGCTTTCGTTCGCATACACGAACAGCTACGTCAAGTACAACACGCTCTCGAACGGCTCGACGGTTCTAACCCCCGTGGTCAATGCGATCAACGCGTATAACGCGCTGACCAAAGTCGGCGGCGGCGCAGCCTGCTACACGGCCGCAGGGACGGCTGACAACGCATGCGCAGCCGGCTCGATCGCGAATCCGTATTTTAACGCTCCGGTTCAAGACGCGAACGCGTTCAGTTCAGCACAGCGATATGTCCCGTACGATACGATCCCGGCCGCGATCGGCGTCTCGGCCACGCAGTACGGGTATCCGTTCGTAGCGTCGCTCGTGCTCAATGAAAAGATCAAGCACTTCGCGATCTCCCCGATCGTTCAGTTCTTCGCAGGCCAGCGCTACGGAGCACCGTTGAATACGATGGGAATAGATCCGACGACGTGCGGCGCCGGGCTCGCCACGCCGGCGGCCGGCGATCCACGCTATCCGTTCGGCTCGGCCGGTGGCCTTGGTTACGATGCGGGCACCTGCGGCCAGCTCGCGGGCGGAATTCCAAATGTGCAGACCGGGGCATTCGACGGTCTCGGCGCTTACGTCAACCCCTCGCAGGTTCTCCTCCACTTGCAACTCGCATACGAGGTGACGAAGAACTTCGGCATCTCCGCGAACCTTTCGAACCTCGTCAATACCTGCTTCGGCGGATCGAAAGTCCCATGGGCGGTTCGCGGCGCATGTGGTTACGGTCTAAACCAAGGTGGCCTGGTTGGTGGCATCGGGAATACGTATAATCCTGGCGACGCTATTCAGCCGAGCCAGCAGTACACGTACTCGCCGTACTGGCTGCAGCAGCCGTTCGGGGCCTTCGTTACCGCGAATTTCAAGCTCTAACCTCGACTGCAATCGGCCTCGGGTCGGAAGGAGAAGCCCCCGTTGCAAGACGGGGGCTTCTTCGCATCATCGGGCGCGCGCGACGATTCGTTCTCTGCTACGCTAGCGGCCGTGAAGTACGGATACCACTGCGAAGAATGCGAAGAAGCGATCTGGCCGGCGGCGCCGCGGCCGGATCTGCAATGGCTCAAAGATCGCACGCACGTCGTTAGGGAAGTTGCGAGCCATTCGCACGGTGGACTCGATACGTGGCTCGTCGAGGGGCTCGCGTTTCTCGACGATCATGCCGGACACGATCTCTCGATCGTGTCGAAGACGTAGCGCGAGCCGAGGCTAGCGCAGGACGGTGAGGCGTTCGCCCGGGTGCAGCGTCACGCTGCGCAGTCGGTTGGCCGACACGATGCGATCGACGGTGTCCTGCGTGCTCGCGTCGTCGGCCGTGAAGCGCTCGGCGATCGACCAGATCGTGTCCCCGGGTTCAACGACGACCGACATCCGGTGCTGGGGTCCGGCGGCGTAGAGCCGGGATCCGGCGAGTCCGGGCAGCAAGACGACGGCGCTGAGCGCGGCGAGCGACAGCAGCGGCATCAGGGTCGGTTTCGCCCGTCGACTGAGGTCCATGGCTCCGTCCTCCCCAACATGTCGTGCCAAACGCACGTTCGTACACCAATCGTACCGTCGGGCCATGGAGAAGTCAAGCCGAAATCGAACGTATGTTTGCGTTGATCGGGCCGGTATGGTACGCTCGCCGCAATCGCGGCGAGCATATGTTCGACGCATCGAAGCGGAGAGACCATGACGGACCGTGTCCCTACCGCGCGGCAGCGCGACATCCTCGAGTCGATCCATCGATTCACGGAAGAGCACGGCTACCCGCCGTCCGTGCGCGAGATCGGTGAACTCGTCGGGCTCTCGTCGTCGTCCACCGTTCAAGCGCATCTCAAGACGCTCGAGGCGCTCGGGTTGATCACGCGCGATCCCTCGAAGCCCCGCGCCATCAAGCCGAGCTCGCCGTCGCCCAATGCGGTGCGGCACGATGACGCGTACGGCGTCCTGCCGATCGTCGGCCGCGTTGCCGCGGGCGTCCCGATGACGGCGACCGAGAACCAAGACGGCGAGCTCGTCGTCCCGCCGGAGCTCGCGCGGCGCGAGGGAACGTTCGTCTTACGCGTGCGCGGCGAGTCGATGATCGAGGCGGCGATCCTCGATGGCGATCTCATCGTCGTCGCGCCGCAACCCGATGCGACCGACGGCGAGATCGTCGTCGCGCTGGTCGACGGTGAGGCAACCGTCAAGCGCTTTTTCCGAGAGCGCGGTCGGATCCGGCTCCAGCCGGAGAACCGCTCGATGGGCCCGATTTACAGCGACGACATCGCGATCGTCGGCCGTGTCGAGGCGGTTTTCCGCCGCTTGTAGCCGCATGCGGCCGGAGCGTCGCCCTCGCGTGCGAAACGAATGGGCACGTGACCCCGCCCGCTGCCGGCCGCCCGTCCCGCCTGCCTGAGACCCTCGGCCGCCTCGTCGTTGGTGTTCGCCGGCTCTCGGAGTCCGCGGAGATGGCGGCGACTCAAGCGGCGTTGCCGCCGAGCTTCGTTGGACTCGGCATCGCACTCGTTATCGGGATGGCGCTCGTCCCGGGGACGCTCCTGCAGCGTTTCTCCGAGGCGTTCATCGCGGCGTTCGGCGCGATGTCGGCGTTGCTCGTCGTGCTGCTCGCCGACGCCT
>JAABUZ0100009534.1_pt1 | contig 11073 bp, 2 predicted proteins | sample 5562091 | NCBI WGS metagenome assembly JAABUZ01 (sample SAMN12813069, study PRJNA571459) | rock metagenome | isolation source: Antarctica rocks | place: Antarctica: Victoria Land, Linnaeus Terrace sud | collected 2015-12-21
TTCTGGGCGCCATTCTTCAAAAGCGCGAACGATGGCCATGAGTTCTTTATCATAGATCTCGTAATTACATTCGGCAGGGTTATGCTTCTTGGAGAAGTATGCAACTGGGCGGAGGGTACCGGAGTCGTCGTACTGGGATAGAATGCCTCCTGACACGTAGTCTGAGGCGTCTGTTTCGACGACGGTTTGGCGGTCGGGGTCGTAGTGCATTAACACGGTGTTTGAGGTGAAAGCTCGGCGTAAGGTGTCAAAAGCTTGTTGACATTCAGGAGTCCACTGGAAAATGCAATCTTTTTTAGTCAACGCGGTGAGCGGGGCAGCTATCTTGGAGAATGCGTAAATGAATCGACGGTAGAAGTTCGCAAATCCGAGGAAGCTCTGTACGTCTTTGACGTTCTGGATCACGGGCCAGTTTACGATAGTATCGACTTTCTTGGGGTCCATTTTGATGCCATCCGTGGTAACAATCAGACCGAGGTAAGATACTTCAGTAACGTAGAATTCACATTTGGTAATGTCGATTTGGAGGCCAGCGTGCTCTAGCTTGTCTAGAATCCTATTAACATGGATCTCGTGTTCTTCGACACTATCACTGTATATCAAAATATCATCAAGGTAGGCTGTGCAGAACACATCGAGGAATTCTCTAAGTGTATCGTTGATGTAGTGTTGGAACGTCGCAGGGCCGTTACACAAGCCAAAGGGCATCACTAAGTATTCGAATAGGCCAAAACGAGTACGGAACGCGGTTTTCCATTCATCACCTTCCTTAATGCGAAGGCGGTTGAACGCGGAGATAATGTCCAGCTTCGTGAATACTTTTGCGGAAGATAACCGGGCAAGGGTTTCAGTAATCAGGGGTAATGGGTATCGGTTTTTAACTGTCATTTCATTTAGACCGCGGTAGTCGACGCAAAACCGCAGTCCTCCTCCAGGCTTCTTGACGAATAATACGGGCGAGGCGGCAGGAGATCGACTGGCACGGATAAATCCTTTAGATAGCTGGGTATATAACTCGCGTCGGAGCTCTTCATTCTCTTCGCGGGTCATGCTATATAAGGGTCCGTAGGGGGGTTCCTTTCCAGGCAACAGATCGATGGCATGGTCGTAGGATCGGTGGGGGGGAAGTTCGTTGGAGTCTGATCTTCGGAAGACCTTAAGGTGTTGGTGGTGACGCTTTGGAAGGAGTATCGCCGGGTCGACGTCCTTACTCATTCGGTATGCTTCGAGTTCTTCGGCGGACACTGAAATACGTAGTTGAGCGTTCATGACGTGGACTTCTTCACGACGGTGGTTCTCTTCAGGAGATAGACGCGGGTTATAGGCAAAGGTTGGTGGACGGGGCTCTGTAGGTAGTTCTCGAGTTACAACGGGGTTGTCCTCAGTCTCATCGGGGTATCCTAGAAGTCGGTCAAGGTCGCGGAGGGAGCATTCGAATAGTTCCGCATCTGGTTGCTTCGCTAAGCGGGTAAAGGTTTCTGCTCCCACCACGACACAGTCAAGACGGACTGGGGGCTGGGAGGACTGCGCGATACGTCTCTGGGTAGACGTACGCCGGGACGAAGGGCTTCGGTATTTAGGCCTAGGCATAGCCTGGGACAATGCAGATTCATATCCGGAATCGTCAGTGTCTGAGGTTGACTCAGGGTTATCATCGGGTGTGGATTTGTATCCAGGGTCAGCGGGGTCTTCGAGTTCATCGTAGGAGTCTCCTACGATCTGGGTGGGTGAATTATTGCAGTTCTTCATGCAATATTCTGAAGCAAAGGTGGCGGTACCTTTCTTCCAATCGATAAAAGGGTTGTGTCTCGTGAGCCAGGGGTGTCCAAGGATAATAGAGTGGTGTTTAAGGTGAGTAACATAGAAGGCAAGCGACTCGACATGCTTCCCTATAGCGACAATAGAGACCGCCATATGAGTCAGGGTACCAGCTTGGAGTGTGCCATCGAAACCTTCAAGAGCACGTCTGCGTCGTAAGGGGACGAACTCCATTCCGTGTTTAAGGGCGAAGGTCTCGTCAATAAACGATTCTGACGATGCACCGCTATCGCAGAGGGCTTGGGCGTGTATTCGAAAGGATCCAAGGCGGAGGGTCAATGGCAGGGTAAGACAGGTATTCCGGGAGGACAAGCGTTTCTCGAGGACATTAACGGTGGCGTACTTCGTCATAGCATTACGAAGGTAACAGGCAGGAATGCGTACAGGTTCCTGGGACCCCTGCGAGCGACTTAACGCAGGGGTATCTCGTTTCCCGGGAGAATAGCACCTCCAGTAACACTTTGCAAGTCGTCTTCTACGACTTCGGTGACTTCTCGGATCTTAGGATTTCTCTTGTTCGGGCAGCTTTGGGCGTTGTGGTTAGAGCCGGCTTTCTCCTTACAGTAGAAGCATAGGTTATTCTTAACACAATATTCCCGAACGCCGGGTTCGCGGATAGAACGTCCCTTGATGTTATCTACCGTGATTGCTTCTCCATTCGTTGGTCGCGAATTCTGGGGGTCCGCAGTCGGTGTCGAAGGCGCAGAAGAGGCCGGAGGTCGGCGGGGGGAAAGCGGGCTTGAGTTCCGGGGGTGGATATTGTTGTTACTCACGGATTGGTAATAACGGCGACGGTTATCGAGGTCCTGGCAGAAGTTGGCGAAGGCATGGTAGTTCGTGGAAGGTGCTTGCACCGAGATAAGTTGGTCACGGAGTTCACGGGACAAGGAAGATTCGAGGATTACTTGAAGTGAATCTTCGGACATCTGAGCTTCTAGGGCGAGACGATGAAACTCGGCAAAGAACTGGCCGAACTCTCGGTTGGCCTGGCGTAGGGCGAGGAGTTCTTTTCGTGCATTATTAATGCGATTCGGATCGCCAAAAGCACGATCAAGGATTTGAAGGCCGTCCTGGAAATCAAGAAGGTTGACGACACCATCCTTGATATACGGAAGAACTTGAGCGTAGGCGGGCCCTTCGAGCCGACTAGCCAGGTAGGCCAAGCGCGATTGGGAGGTCTGGAAACGGTCGGCATTTACGAGCATTTTGGAACTGATCTGGTTGGCAAAACGGGTAAAGTCCTTTCTTTCTCCACGAAACTTATCAGGGTCAGGTATTCGTTCGGAAAAACCACCCGAGGCGGTGGTAGCGGAAGGAGGCGTCGGAGGCGTTCGATGAGGAAATACTGAAGCCGTCTCAGCGGGCTTAACAGGCAAGGGGGCTGTGACTGGCGTGTGTACCGTGGGGGTAGATAACGCGAGGGCGTTTGCCTCGTTCTGGCGTGCCTGGGCTTCGCTGGCAATAAGCCGGTCGTTCTTAGCCTGCAGCTCTTGGATCTGTTCCCGATAGATATCCACACGCAGGAGGGCTTGGTCTCTTTCTTGGTGGAGTTGCGTGGTAGAGATTTGGACCTCTTGCTTCTCGATATCCCAGATTTGTTTCTCGGCTTCCCGTTGCTCTCTCTCGACGCAGAAGGAGTTAATCGTATCATACGCGTCTTTGCAGTACTGGTACCAGGTTTCGGGGTGGGTTTGGACGTGTAGTGTAAAAGCTTCTGCGGTGTCAGGGAGGATCGGGGGCATAGGTGGTGAGGTCATTTCGACGAAGGTTTGAGGCGCAGTAAAAGCGCCTGATTGTAGTAAAAGGTCTACGTAATGTCAGGGTTCGTAGGCAGAGGTAATGCAGGTTACATTCTGCTAGCTAGGGCATGGTTGAATATACAAGACGTAGACGAGGAAGTAAAGACAAGAGCAAGGTAAGAGCTCAATAAGTAGCAGAAGTCCAGAACGAGGCTAGTACAGTTTAGGACAAGAAGTGCAAGCAATGCAAACAGTACGAATCGGGAATCGGTGTAACATCAGGCGTACGAGACATGTCAGGCCACACCCTGACATTACCCCCTCTTTAGGTGTGAGCTCCAGCGAACATACTGGGCGTAGGAATTGCGCCCACGGGTTTGGAACTATCCAGTCATGGCGACTTCTCTCTGAGCTTACTGTTCGACGTGGGGGCCTGGTTTATCGGGGTATTGCCGATGGAATTCTTCCAAGGCATGTGGGGCGTTGGTTATGTAGTTCCAGGGTTCCCAAGAAAATGTATTGTCGTCCCAATGGACACGGTATTTCAATAGGGCGGGCCGATGGCGGTAATCGAACTTGGAGTCGACAATGTCCTTGATGAACCACTCGACCTCACCTTGCGTCGTAGGGACAGGCTCGCGCGGCGTTGGGTGTTGTCCAGGATATGGGTCCTCAGGCGCGGACTGTAGGAGGTTGACGTGGAAGTACGGATGTACTTGCATCTCCGGGGGTAGATCGAGTTTTACAACAAGAGGGTTTCGGGTGACGCGAGCTATTCGGAAAGGCCCATCGAAGAGGTGATCTAATTTGGCTGCGGGGCGGGCTCGTTCAAGGTTCTTCGTGCTCAGCCATACCATATCATTTTCCTTATAGGTCCGAGCTGGTCGACGCCGGGTATTACTCTGATCCTCGGTTATTGCTTGGGCGATAATCATTTCTTCTCGCAGGTGTTGGGTTATATCTTCCATCTTCGTGGCAAACTCGTCAGCTTGGAAGGTCTGGCGTCGGGTATGGGTGGTAAGTCCAGGTTCTCCCTCAGGCAGGGGCTCGAATCCAAGGCGTGGGTGTTGTCCGGAATTAGCGAAGAACGGCGTGGTATTAGTGGTAGCAGAGACGCTATTGTTCGCTGCGAATTCCGAACTAGGAAGCCATTGCGCCCAGTCATCACCGGCGTAGTTGACAAACTGGCGGAGGTATTGGTTCATGAAGGCATTAGCGATCTCGGTCTGACCGTCAGTCTCGGGATGAAATGCTGTAGAGAGTTTGGCATCAATCTTCAGGCGCTGGCAAAGTACCTGCCAGAATTTAGAGGTAAACTGGCGACCGCGGTCGGAGACTATAGTGACGGGTAAGCCGTGGAGTCGGTAGACCGAGCAGAAGAAAGAATTGGCGGCTTCGGCGGGTTCCATGGTCTGGGTAGGTAGGAAATGGCGCATCTTTGTTAAACGGTCTACGAAAACCAGTATGTAACGGTAGGTCATACCCATGAACGTGCTCGGGGGCAAGGGGCCAACGTAGTCTACAGAGATATCTTGCCAGCGGCGTTCTGGGACAGGGAGTGATCGTAGCCAACCCTCGTACTTCTGGCGAGGGTGCTTCGCGCGGCGACAACTATGGCAGTTACGGGTGAACCGGGTCACATCTCGGTATAGGTTGGGCCACCAATAGGTTCGGCTAATGAGTTCAAAGGTCTTGCTTTTTCCTGGGTGTCCGGCGGAGGGGCTTTCGTGCGCCTGTTGCAGCAAGCGTAGGCGCAGGCGGTAAGACTTGGGTACATATTGTCGTCCTCGGTAATAGAGTTTTCCCGTAACTTCGGTGCAGTCCGCAAGTTGTATCCTTCGGTGGTAACGTTGTCCTTCACGCAGCGCCGATAGCACGCTGCTCTGGAATTGGTCTATCGTAGAAGCGTTTTCCCAAAGAGTCTCAGTGGGGATGTCTTCAGGATCTTGGTTGCTATCCAGCAGAGCATCATCATCTAACGAGCCTTCGGAGTTGGTATCGGAGTGATCACTGTCGTCATCCGTAGTAATAGCTGGTCGGAGTCGGGTTACTAGGGTAGACGGGGTACGACGATATAGGTGGAGGCAAAGCGGAGACACTCGAGCGGTCTTTATATGGGTTGGAATTATATCGGGCTCTACACCGTGGTGTAGGTTATTTGCTAAGTCTTCGGCGACTTCAGGACTGAGGTAATGTGGTTTTAGAAGCGTCTGATTTTGGTACTGAATACGTTCATCATCCCCTCCTTGAGGGAGGTCTCCTGACCTTCGAGTAAGGGCATCGGGTTTACCGCCTTGCTTCCCAGGGCGGTATGAGATCTGGAACTGGAATCGGCTGAGGAATTCGCTCCAACGAGCTTGACGGCGGGAGAGTTGCTTCGTAGTCGTAAAGTATTCGAGGTTCTTATGGTCAGTGATAACCTTGATAGGATGCGCGGCGCCCTCGAGTTCCGGGCGCCATTCTTCAAAAGCGCGAACGATGGCCATGAGTTCTTTATCATAGATCTCGTAATTACATTCGGCAGGGTTATGCTTCTTGGAGAAGTATGCAACTGGGCGGAGGGTACCGGAGTCGTCGTACTGGGATAGAATGCCTCCTGACACGTAGTCTGAGGCGTCTGTTTCGACGACGGTTTGGCGGTCGGGGTCGTAGTGCATTAACACGGTGTTTGAGGTGAAAGCTCGGCGTAAGGTGTCAAAAGCTTGTTGACATTCAGGAGTCCACTGGAAAATGCAATCTTTTTTAGTCAACGCGGTGAGCGGGGCAGCTATCTTGGAGAATGCGTAAATGAATCGACGGTAGAAGTTCGCAAATCCGAGGAAGCTCTGTACGTCTTTGACGTTCTGGATCACGGGCCAGTTTACGATAGTATCGACTTTCTTGGGGTCCATTTTGATGCCATCCGTGGTAACAATCAGACCGAGGTAAGATACTTCAGTAACGTAGAATTCACATTTGGTAATGTCGATTTGGAGGCCAGCGTGCTCTAGCTTGTCTAGAATCCTATTAACATGGATCTCGTGTTCTTCGACACTATCACTGTATATCAAAATATCATCAAGGTAGGCTGTGCAGAACACATCGAGGAATTCTCTAAGTGTATCGTTGATGTAGTGTTGGAACGTCGCAGGGCCGTTACACAAGCCAAAGGGCATCACTAAGTATTCGAATAGGCCAAAACGAGTACGGAACGCGGTTTTCCATTCATCACCTTCCTTAATGCGAAGGCGGTTGAACGCGGAGATAATGTCCAGCTTCGTGAATACTTTTGCGGAAGATAACCGGGCAAGGGTTTCAGTAATCAGGGGTAATGGGTATCGGTTTTTAACTGTCATTTCATTTAGACCGCGGTAGTCGACGCAAAACCGCAGTCCTCCTCCAGGCTTCTTGACGAATAATACGGGCGAGGCGGCAGGAGATCGACTGGCACGGATAAATCCTTTAGATAGCTGGGTATATAACTCGCGTCGGAGCTCTTCATTCTCTTCGCGGGTCATGCTATATAAGGGTCCGTAGGGGGGTTCCTTTCCAGGCAACAGATCGATGGCATGGTCGTAGGATCGGTGGGGGGGAAGTTCGTTGGAGTCTGATCTTCGGAAGACCTTAAGGTGTTGGTGGTGACGCTTTGGAAGGAGTATCGCCGGGTCGACGTCCTTACTCATTCGGTATGCTTCGAGTTCTTCGGCGGACACTGAAATACGTAGTTGAGCGTTCATGACGTGGACTTCTTCACGACGGTGGTTCTCTTCAGGAGATAGACGCGGGTTATAGGCAAAGGTTGGTGGACGGGGCTCTGTAGGTAGTTCTCGAGTTACAACGGGGTTGTCCTCAGTCTCATCGGGGTATCCTAGAAGTCGGTCAAGGTCGCGGAGGGAGCATTCGAATAGTTCCGCATCTGGTTGCTTCGCTAAGCGGGTAAAGGTTTCTGCTCCCACCACGACACAGTCAAGACGGACTGGGGGCTGGGAGGACTGCGCGATACGTCTCTGGGTAGACGTACGCCGGGACGAAGGGCTTCGGTATTTAGGCCTAGGCATAGCCTGGGACAATGCAGATTCATATCCGGAATCGTCAGTGTCTGAGGTTGACTCAGGGTTATCATCGGGTGTGGATTTGTATCCAGGGTCAGCGGGGTCTTCGAGTTCATCGTAGGAGTCTCCTACGATCTGGGTGGGTGAATTATTGCAGTTCTTCATGCAATATTCTGAAGCAAAGGTGGCGGTACCTTTCTTCCAATCGATAAAAGGGTTGTGTCTCGTGAGCCAGGGGTGTCCAAGGATAATAGAGTGGTGTTTAAGGTGAGTAACATAGAAGGCAAGCGACTCGACATGCTTCCCTATAGCGACAATAGAGACCGCCATATGAGTCAGGGTACCAGCTTGGAGTGTGCCATCGAAACCTTCAAGAGCACGTCTGCGTCGTAAGGGGACGAACTCCATTCCGTGTTTAAGGGCGAAGGTCTCGTCAATAAACGATTCTGACGATGCACCGCTATCGCAGAGGGCTTGGGCGTGTATTCGAAAGGATCCAAGGCGGAGGGTCAATGGCAGGGTAAGACAGGTATTCCGGGAGGACAAGCGTTTCTCGAGGACATTAACGGTGGCGTACTTCGTCATAGCATTACGAAGGTAACAGGCAGGAATGCGTACAGGTTCCTGGGACCCCTGCGAGCGACTTAACGCAGGGGTATCTCGTTTCCCGGGAGAATAGCACCTCCAGTAACACTTTGCAAGTCGTCTTCTACGACTTCGGTGACTTCTCGGATCTTAGGATTTCTCTTGTTCGGGCAGCTTTGGGCGTTGTGGTTAGAGCCGGCTTTCTCCTTACAGTAGAAGCATAGGTTATTCTTAACACAATATTCCCGAACGCCGGGTTCGCGGATAGAACGTCCCTTGATGTTATCTACCGTGATTGCTTCTCCATTCGTTGGTCGCGAATTCTGGGGGTCCGCAGTCGGTGTCGAAGGCGCAGAAGAGGCCGGAGGTCGGCGGGGGGAAAGCGGGCTTGAGTTCCGGGGGTGGATATTGTTGTTACTCACGGATTGGTAATAACGGCGACGGTTATCGAGGTCCTGGCAGAAGTTGGCGAAGGCATGGTAGTTCGTGGAAGGTGCTTGCACCGAGATAAGTTGGTCACGGAGTTCACGGGACAAGGAAGATTCGAGGATTACTTGAAGTGAATCTTCGGACATCTGAGCTTCTAGGGCGAGACGATGAAACTCGGCAAAGAACTGGCCGAACTCTCGGTTGGCCTGGCGTAGGGCGAGGAGTTCTTTTCGTGCATTATTAATGCGATTCGGATCGCCAAAAGCACGATCAAGGATTTGAAGGCCGTCCTGGAAATCAAGAAGGTTGACGACACCATCCTTGATATACGGAAGAACTTGAGCGTAGGCGGGCCCTTCGAGCCGACTAGCCAGGTAGGCCAAGCGCGATTGGGAGGTCTGGAAACGGTCGGCATTTACGAGCATTTTGGAACTGATCTGGTTGGCAAAACGGGTAAAGTCCTTTCTTTCTCCACGAAACTTATCAGGGTCAGGTATTCGTTCGGAAAAACCACCCGAGGCGGTGGTAGCGGAAGGAGGCGTCGGAGGCGTTCGATGAGGAAATACTGAAGCCGTCTCAGCGGGCTTAACAGGCAAGGGGGCTGTGACTGGCGTGTGTACCGTGGGGGTAGATAACGCGAGGGCGTTTGCCTCGTTCTGGCGTGCCTGGGCTTCGCTGGCAATAAGCCGGTCGTTCTTAGCCTGCAGCTCTTGGATCTGTTCCCGATAGATATCCACACGCAGGAGGGCTTGGTCTCTTTCTTGGTGGAGTTGCGTGGTAGAGATTTGGACCTCTTGCTTCTCGATATCCCAGATTTGTTTCTCGGCTTCCCGTTGCTCTCTCTCGACGCAGAAGGAGTTAATCGTATCATACGCGTCTTTGCAGTACTGGTACCAGGTTTCGGGGTGGGTTTGGACGTGTAGTGTAAAAGCTTCTGCGGTGTCAGGGAGGATCGGGGGCATAGGTGGTGAGGTCATTTCGACGAAGGTTTGAGGCGCAGTAAAAGCGCCTGATTGTAGTAAAAGGTCTACGTAATGTCAGGGTTCGTAGGCAGAGGTAATGCAGGTTACATTCTGCTAGCTAGGGCATGGTTGAATATACAAGACGTAGACGAGGAAGTAAAGACAAGAGCAAGGTAAGAGCTCAATAAGTAGCAGAAGTCCAGAACGAGGCTAGTACAGTTTAGGACAAGAAGTGCAAGCAATGCAAACAGTACGAATCGGGAATCGGTGTAACATCAGGCGTACGAGACATGTCAGGCCACACCCTGACATTACCCCCTCTTTAGGTGTGAGCTCCAGCGAACATACTGGGCGTAGGAATTGCGCCCACGGGTTTGGAACTATCCAGTCATGGCGACTTCTCTCTGAGCTTACTGTTCGACGTGGGGGCCTGGTTTATCGGGGTATTGCCGATGGAATTCTTCCAAGGCATGTGGGGCGTTGGTTATGTAGTTCCAGGGTTCCCAAGAAAATGTATTGTCGTCCCAATGGACACGGTATTTCAATAGGGCGGGCCGATGGCGGTAATCGAACTTGGAGTCGACAATGTCCTTGATGAACCACTCGACCTCACCTTGCGTCGTAGGGACAGGCTCGCGCGGCGTTGGGTGTTGTCCAGGATATGGGTCCTCAGGCGCGGACTGTAGGAGGTTGACGTGGAAGTACGGATGTACTTGCATCTCCGGGGGTAGATCGAGTTTTACAACAAGAGGGTTTCGGGTGACGCGAGCTATTCGGAAAGGCCCATCGAAGAGGTGATCTAATTTGGCTGCGGGGCGGGCTCGTTCAAGGTTCTTCGTGCTCAGCCATACCATATCATTTTCCTTATAGGTCCGAGCTGGTCGACGCCGGGTATTACTCTGATCCTCGGTTATTGCTTGGGCGATAATCATTTCTTCTCGCAGGTGTTGGGTTATATCTTCCATCTTCGTGGCAAACTCGTCAGCTTGGAAGGTCTGGCGTCGGGTATGGGTGGTAAGTCCAGGTTCTCCCTCAGGCAGGGGCTCGAATCCAAGGCGTGGGTGTTGTCCGGAATTAGCGAAGAACGGCGTGGTATTAGTGGTAGCAGAGACGCTATTGTTCGCTGCGAATTCCGAACTAGGAAGCCATTGCGCCCAGTCATCACCGGCGTAGTTGACAAACTGGCGGAGGTATTGGTTCATGAAGGCATTAGCGATCTCGGTCTGACCGTCAGTCTCGGGATGAAATGCTGTAGAGAGTTTGGCATCAATCTTCAGGCGCTGGCAAAGTACCTGCCAGAATTTAGAGGTAAACTGGCGACCGCGGTCGGAGACTATAGTGACGGGTAAGCCGTGGAGTCGGTAGACCGAGCAGAAGAAAGAATTGGCGGCTTCGGCGGGTTCCAGGGTCTGGGTAGGTAGGAAATGGCGCATCTTTGTTAAACGGTCTACGAAAACCAGTATGTAACGGTAGGTCATACCCATGAACGTGCTCGGGGGCAAGGGGCCA
>JAABUZ0100009536.1_pt1 | contig 11071 bp, 5 predicted proteins | sample 5562091 | NCBI WGS metagenome assembly JAABUZ01 (sample SAMN12813069, study PRJNA571459) | rock metagenome | isolation source: Antarctica rocks | place: Antarctica: Victoria Land, Linnaeus Terrace sud | collected 2015-12-21
GACGACGAGGTGAACGGGCTCAAGAGGTGTGACGCTGCCGGGCTTGAGCGTAAGGGTGAAGGGGTACTTTGTCCACGTCGCGGCGGAGGCTTCGACGGAGGTGGAGGCGAGGATCTGGTCGGCGTGGGAGGGACGGCGGAGGGAGAGGCTGACGCCGGCCGAGCCGCGAACGTGCTTGAGCCAAAGGCTGCCGTTGTAGGTGAGCTCGCGATGGACGGGGAGGTAGACCTGCTGGAGGATACCGACCTGCTTTCCGGGGAGGGCCATGATGAGGACGGACTGCGAGGAGTTGGCCGCGTCTCCGCGGACAGGCGAGTAGCGGCTGCCCTGGGCGGGATCAAGGGGTTCCCAGGGGAGCGGAAGACCGAGCGAGGAGGCGCGGCGAAGCTGGGGGCGGGCCTTGAGCATGGCGTCGACGTTGCCGGCGGACCAGAGGCCTTCCTCGAAGCTCCCATTCTCGATGACGTCGGCCCACAGGCCGCCGTAGGTGGAGTGGCCGATAGGTTCGAGAAAGCTGCCGAACAGGCTCGGGGGAATGACCTGGTCGGTGGCGGGGCGGGAGATTCGGAGCTTGATCTCGGAGCCTGCGGAGGCTGGGGATTCCGTCATCTGGGCGGCAATGGGCGCGGCTGCGAGTACAAGCGCCAACGACAGGCTCGCGGCGGCAGCCGTGAAGCGGAGGCGGCGATGGGAGCGTGCCATCGGTGAAGGACGCATATGGGGAGTCTCCTTGGCGAAGGTGAATTCTAACCGTTCCCATGGCAAACGCGGACGGGCCCCGCGGGCGAGTTGGATCGCTGGCGCTTCGAACCTATGGGCGAGGGATGGACGGCGGCTGAGCAGCGGCCGTAGCGTGGGGATCTTTTTGCTTGGCGAGGTCGGTGGCGGTCTTGAGTTCGCGTTCAGCACCGGCCTTGTCACCGAGGCGGGAGAGGGTGAGACCAAGGTAGTAGTGGGCCGGTTGATAGCTGGGCGAGCTCTGGACGGCAGCGGTGAGCGAGGTACTGGCACCGGTTAGATCCTTTCGGCGGTAGGCGAGGATGCCGAGGCGGGTGAGAGCTCCGGCATGGTGCGGGTCGCGGGCGAGGGTCTTCTCGAAGAGCGGCGCGGCAGCCTCGGGCTGGCCGGCGTCTACTACGCTGAAAGGAGAACGGCAGGAGGCTCCTCGAACATCGAGGAGCGCTCCCGCCTAGAGAGACATACCAGTGGGCTTAGAACTGGATGCGGGCGGTGAGCTGCATCGCTCGTGGTTGGTCAATGGTGGAGGTTGGCACGCCGAAGAAGCGATCCCCGGGGTTTGTGTTCGGGGTTTGGAAGATGTGGCGGTTGAAGGCGTTCAGAAGTTCAACCTTGAAGGTGAAGCTGGCACTCTCCCCGATCGGGGTCCTCTTGAGCAAGCTGAAGTCCTCGTTGTAGTACTTGAAGTTGCGGACTTCGCCGGTGACACGGGGGACGTTGCCGAAGAGAAATCCCCCGTTGTCGGCGGTGGGACCGTTGCCGAGCACCCGGGCGCGACGTCGACGGTAGGTACCGGCATTTTGATCGATGAAGGCTGGGGCATTCTGCAGCGCTGCATAGCCGCTGTTGTCCGATTGTCCCTGCGCGTTCGTTGGGATGAGCAGGCCATTGAAGATGGAGTCCACGTTGGGATCGGGTCCGGCGAGATTGTTGCCACTTCTCAACTCGCGGAAGGGATCAATTTTGCCGCTGCGGCGGGCGTTGCTCGAGAGCTGGGATCCGGGGATGCGGGTGAACTCGATCTGATTGTCCCATCCAGGGATACGGGTCGCCTGGCCGAAGCTGATCGGCTCGCCAGACTGGTAACGCTGAACGCCGCCAATCTCAAATCCGCTGATGGCTGCCCGAAGGAGAGGGTTGCCACCACTGAGGAAGTGTCGGTCTTTGCCGAAGGGCAGCTGGTAAAGATAGCTGATCACAAAGGTGTGCGGAATGTCCTGATTGGATATTGCCTTCTGGCTCTTGGAGTTGGTGGGATCCTGGAGCTGCTGGACGCCGTTAGTCACGTTGATAATCGAGTCGGCGTTGGTGATGGTCTTGGCCCAGGTGTAGGAGGCCTGGAGGTTGAGCCCCTGAGAGAAGCGCCGCTCAACGCTGGTGACCAGCGCGTGGTAGGTGGAGTGGCCGACGTTCTGCAGGCAGCAGTCGGTGGCGATGAAGCCATACTGGGGGAGAGGCCGGAGCGCCTGTTGCACTTGCCCATTGAACGTGGATGTCTTGCCGCCGTTGAGTGGATCGTACGCCGAGTAGGGAGGCTTGATGCCGTTCGACGGGAGATCGTGGCTGGTGAGGGCATCGCCAAGCGCGAAGTTGGACTTCGAGATGTTATTGATGTTCTCCAGCTGGGACTTCAGGTGGGCGCCTGCATTGCCAATGTAGCCCACGGTCAGGATGAGATCCTTGGCGACCTCCTGCTGCATCTGGAGGTTCCACTGATTCAGCTCGCCGGGGCGGCCGTAGCTCGACTTAACAAAGTTACCGAAGGTTCTCGGAGCGTCGGCGTTGCCGTTGTCAAATTGGCCGGGGTCGAGATTGATTCCGGCAGTGAACGCAGGCAGACCGCTATCGATAACGAACGCTGGATCGAACCCGTTGGAGCCAAAGGACGGGGTCGCGGTGTAGCCCTGCCGGGTACTGCCACCGAAGTCGCTGTACTGGAGAGGGGCGTAGAGGGTCGCAAAGCCGCCGCGGAAGACGGTCTTGCCGTTGCTGTTGGAGGGGGTGAAGGCGAAGCCTATACGGGGAGCGATGTCCTTGAACCAGGTATCAGCCCATCGCTTGTTGCAGTTGGTGCAGTTGGAGGCGAAGACGAGGGCGCCAGGGAGGCCGGTGTGCGGGTCTATTGCCGAGGTGCTGAAGTTGGAGGTGTCGCCATACTTCTCTTTGCGGGGGCGGTCGATATCGTAGCGAACGCCGAGGTTAAGGACGAGGCTGTTCGAGACTTTGAAGTCATCCTGGGCGAAGCCGGCGTAGTAGTCCTGAATCCACTGGGCCTGGTGGAAGGGTACGGCTACCTCGCCGAAGTCGGTCTGGCCGAGCAGAAGGCTCGCGAAGCCGTTGCCGGTGCCGCGCGCGAAGTCGCCGGTCTGGGCCGCATCAGTCTGATTGCCCGAGAAGATGAAGTGTGCGTTAGTAAGGCCTTTCGAGATGGAGGAGTACTGCTGGTAGCGGTAGTCGAAGCCGAATTTGAAGCCGTTGCGGCCCTTCTGCCAGCTCACGGAATCGTTGAAGCGGATGCCGTTGTCGATGTTATCGTCATTCTGGTTTCGGCTGAGATCGCTCAATCCACGAACTTCGACACGTGGCAGGCCGTTGACATTGCCAATGCCAAGCTGCTGAGCGTTGAGCGATCCGGTGGTGTTGAACGACGTGTTGATGGAGTTGGTGCGGTTGAAGCCGATGTTGACGTGGTTGAGCAGGTTGGGGGTGAGGACGAGGTCCCATCCGCCGCGTCCATAATGGGTGATGAAGTCCTGAACCTGGGTGGCATAATCCTGCGGACCATTGAAGGCGCGATTGGTGGGGTTATGGCGGGTGTTGTCGCGCGGCGAGTAGGTTCCGTAGATCTTGTTTTTCTCGTTGATGGTCTCGTCGATGCGGATGGTGTAGAGCGTGTTGAAGATGGGCGAGGCCGAGGTGAGGGTGTAGTTGCCGCCGATCGAGGGGTCGGTCGCAGCCGGGTAGAGAGCAGTCAGGTTTTGACCAGCCTTGCTGAAGCGCGAGGCAGGGATGATATTGAAGTTGCCGAGGGGCGACGTGGGCGAAGTCGGGACGGTTCCGAATGCGGAGCGGCAACGAACGCCGTTGACGGTGCGGGTGGTGGCCGGATCAAAGATCTCGCCGAAGTAGATGGGCGTACCGTCGCAAGGGTTAATGTTTCCGGTAAGTCTGGGACCGTTGCCGGCGAGGATCTGATCCTGGAAGTTGCCGGTGAGCTCAGGCGAGGTCGGCACGCTGCTGATTCTCGCTCCACCGAGCGACTGCTGGAACTGTTCCCAATTGAAGAAGAAGAAGGTCTTGTCCCTGCCATTGTAAAGATGGGGGATGATGACGGGGCCGCCCAAGCTGCCACCATAGTCGTTCTTCTTATCGCTGCCGCGACGGTTGGCTTTAACGAGCGCTGTGTTGCCTACCGATCGATAGTAGGCTTGGCGGCCGTTGTTGAACCAGTTATTTGCATCGAGAGCGTCGTTGCGGAAGAGGTCGTAGACAGTGCCGTGGAAGGCATTGGTTCCGGACTTGGTAACGAAGTTCACGATGCCACCAGTGGTTCTTCCGAATTCCGCAGCGGGGGTGGAGGTGGTGACCTTGAACTCGGCGATGGCTTCGACCGAAGGTGAGGCCTCGTCGAAGGAGGAACCATTTTCGGTGCGGATGACGGAGGCACCATCGAGAAGGATTTCGCTACCGAAGTTCTGACCGCCGCCGAGCTTATTGAGAAAGATCCCGTTATCGCTGTTGGCGCTTCCGGGCCCGGTGGTGCCGGGAATAAGAAACACGAAAGCTTCGGGTGAGCGGGTAGCGCCGACGCCGCCGAGAGCGAGGGGGAGATCGACGATCTGCTGAGTGGTGACGGTGCCGCCGACGTCAGAGGATTGGGTCTCGACGGTGTTGGCGTCTGCTTGAATGGTCACCGATTCGTTGGCTCCACCAGCTGAGAGAGTGATATCCAAGCCGGTGACGGTGCCGACGCGAACCTCTACACCCGTATTGACGGCGGATTTAAATCCAGGCGCAGTAGCGGTGATGGTGTAGTGGCCGAGCTGAATGGAGGGAAATCGGTAGTTTCCTGCGCCTGAGGAGGTCGTCGTGAAGACGGACCCTGTCTCCTCTCCCTTCGCGGTGATTGCAGCATTTGGGACGACTGCACCGGAGGGATCGAGGACGTTTCCTGCGATCTGGCCCTGGTTTGTCTGCGCGGGTGCGGTCACCGCAGTGAAAAGCAGGGTAACGAAAGCTGCCGAAAGCCGGCTGAGTCTGAGCAGTTTGTTCACACACTCCTCCAAAGGGTTGTTCTATGGGAGTCGCCTGTGCTGGCTTGGAATCCTTAGCACAGATTCAGCGAAAGGACATCTCCACTGTCAGGCATTTCGCAACATGGGGATGTAACCCGTTGCATGATGATTGGCAGGACGGATACTAGTGAGCATGCAAATCCTTGTCAATACATTTCCTCAATCGGGCGGTGGAGAAGGCCTTCCTTCGAATGGGGTAGGAGCAAGCCCACGAAGAAGCCCGGTTTTGCCCTTTTCGCCGATGGACTCCGGTTAACTCTCCGGGTACCTTCGCTCCTTTGCGTTCGACTCAGTTGTCACTTGTCGACCGGTGTGGAATGGGAGCCGTAAAGGCCGGCGCTCGTCTTAAGCTCGGCATCCGCTTTGGCAGCGAGGCCGGCGTGGCGGTAGATCTGGCCCAGTTGATAGTGGAGGCGGGGGTTTTTTGGATCGAGCGCGACCGCTTGCTCCATCTCCCGGGTGCCGAGGTCCTCCCTATCTGTGGCCAGGTAGGCGCGCGCCAGCTCCTCGTGGCAGCGGGGGCACTTCGGAGCCACTGCGATGGCCTGCTGCAAGGGGCTGACGGCCTCGCTGGATCGGGCCTTTGCGTTGAGAAGGGTTCCGAGGTTGAGGAAGGGCTGCTCGCTGGCGTGAGCGCCTCGCGCCTTGGCAGCGATGGCGCGGTGGTACGCGGCGAGAGCCTCCTCGGTGCGGTTCTGGGCTTCGAGCGAGAGGCCGAGATTATTAAGCGCCTTCGAATCATCTGACCTGAGGGCGAGGGTCTGGTTGAAGTCGCGTTCGGCTTCGACAAAACTTCCCTGATTCATCTGGGCGCGGCCAAGGCTGTACCAGGCCTCGGAGTTCTTCGGGTCAGCGGCAACGGCGCGTCTGAGCCAGCGAATAGCATCGGCGTAGTCGTCCAGGAGGACGTAGTCGAGCGCGACAATCTTGAGGTCGTCGGCTTGGGGCGGCTGAATGGCTGCGGCTTGCGTGTAGACGGCGAGGGATTCCCTGGGCTTGTTTTCGCGGTGAAGGACGAAGCCGAGCAGGTAGAGGGCCTGGGCGGATCCGGGGCTGGATCTGGGGATGGCGGCTATGTGCCTGCGGAGGACGGGATCGGCGCCGGTGAAGTCGCTGAGACGGATGAGTGCCTTTGCCTGCATGAGAAGAGCGTCGTAGCGGCTACCTGAAGGGGAAGCGGCTTCCGCTTCAGCAGCTTCGGCGTAGAGGTTCGCGGCCGTGCGGAAGTCCTTGGCCGCGAAGGCCTGCTGCGCCCGGGAGTAGGTGGAGGTCTGCCCCTGGGCTTTGAGGGTACCCGTAGCTGAAAGGGAAAGCACAAGAGCCCAGATCAGACGGCGGGCGAGGTGACACGAAGGAAATGAGACTATGCTTGCAAGCAATGGAGAGGCGGGTTGAGCTTGGCTATTCACTTGACCGGTGCTGAGGCAGAAGGTTCCTCTACTTTGAGGACCTGATCCGGGCGCACGTTTTCGAGCTTCTGGACAATACCGCTGGGCCAACGGATCTCAATTGACCTCGCGGTTGCGTCGGAGCCAAGACCGAAGTGGGCGCGCTTGTCATTGGACGAAAGATAGCTGCCGGCGGTGGTGACGGTGGTGTATTGCGGCCCGGTGGAGGTGACCACTTTGATCTCGGCTCCAATGCCGTCGCGGTTGGACCTGTGGCCGACCATATTGAGCAGAAGCCAGTGATTGGATGTGACCGTCTCATTGTGCATGATGTGGGCTGCACCTCCGTTGGTGGTGACGATCGCGTCGATACGACCGTCATTGTCGAGGTCCCCCACCGCCAGACCGCGGCTGACCCAGGGCTGCTGAAACACGGCTCCGGATTGCTGGGAGACATCGACGAAGCCCTTTCCGGTGTTGCGCGCCAGTAGCATCGGCTCCTTGTAGTGGAGCTGCGGGTAGCTGAGTTCGACGGTATCGAGATCGTGGCCCTGGGCGATGAGAATGTCTTTCAGGCCGTCGTTATCGTAGTCGAGGAAGCGGATGCCCCATCCGGAGTGAAGCAGCGTCATGCGGGCGAGGCCAGAGACATAGGTGTCATAGGTAAAGCTTCCGTCGCCGTTGTTGCGGTAAAGGGCGTACTTCTGATTGGCGAGGTTGGTGATGACGATGTCGGGAGGGCCGTCGTTGTTGTAGTCCTGGAAGTCAATGCCCATGCCGGCGTAGGTGCGTCCATCGCCATCGACGGCGACCTCGGCGGTGAGGCCGGTCTCCTCGAAGTGGCCATTGCCCTTGTTATGGATGAGGAACTCGAGCATGGAATCGTTGGCGACGGCCAGGTCGATCTTGCCGTCGCTGTCGAAGTCGGCAATGGCGATGCCGAGGCCCTTGCCGGGGACGTCGAGGCCCATCTTCTTGGCGACCTCGGTGAAGTGGCCGTTGCCATCGTTGTGGTAGACGAGCGCGGGGATGGCCGGGAAGATGTCGGGGTGGCAGTAGGCCCGGTACCCTTCGCGGTGCTCGCCGCAGAACTCGTCATCCCAATCCCATTGAACGTAGCGGAGGACGACGAGATCGAGCAGGCCGTCGTTGTCGAGATCGACCCACGCGGCGGAGGTGGACCAGGTCAATCCGGGGGGCGAAGGGCCACCGGTTCCCGACTGCGCGGTGACGTCGGCGAAGGTTCCGTTGCCGTTGTTGTGGTAGAGTCTATTTCCGCCGTACGCGGTCACGTAGAGGTCTTCGAAGCCGTCGTTGTCGTAATCGGCCACCGCGACGCCCATGCCATAGCCGACGCCTTTGAGGCCCGCCTTCTCGGTGACGTCCTCGAAGGTCCCATCCTTCTTCTGGTGATAGAGGCGGTTCCAGTCCTGAGGTCCGGACTTCTGCGGTACCGAGCCCTTGGGTGTTGGGTCGGCGATTGGAGCTCCGTTGACGAAGAAAAGGTCGAGCAGGCCATCGTTGTCGAAGTCGAAGGCGGCGACGCCCGAGCCCATGGTCTCGATGAGGTACTTGTGCGGTGTGTGCGAGGCGGTGGCGGTGAACGTGATGCCGGATTTGGCAGTGGTGTCGACGAAGTTGCCGGGGTGACTGGCCGGAGGCTGAGCGCCGGGAGCCTGTGCAAGCAGAGATTGGGCGACAAGGGCGAGGAGAGCGAGGAGAGCGAGGAGAGCGAGGAGGGGTTTGAGCATTGCGGTGACCCCCGGGAGGGGACGGTGCAAGTGTATAGCCTCGCAGGTTACTGAACGCAGATCATGGCTGGCGAGGAAGCTGTAGGTGAAATCGCGGCTGTACTAGCCCTCAGTGACAATGATGTTCATAGTTCCTTAGGGCCCGTGAGCTGGCCGGTGCCGGAGTCGGGGACGACGGCGACCGAAAGGTTGGGCGTGCCGCGATTCATGGTTGCCGAATGCTGAAGTTTGCAGGAGTCGGATCGGCCGGCGAGAGTGCCGGTGACGTGCTCGATGGGGACGTAGCCAGCGGAGCGCTTGGTTTCGGTCCCCGCGGCGAGCATCTCGCCTTAGAGGTCGCTTCGAGGTCGGCGCTGGTGTCACTGAGCGACTGGGGCGCAAGCTTGGCGTCGAAGAGTCCGGTTGCATGCTGGGTGACGGAAGTCAGCTGTTTTGAGCTGGGGTTGTTTGCCTGCGGGTGGATGAGCCGCGGTAGGCCAGAAAGGAACATGGCGAGCAGGACTGTGGCTCGGACTGGTGGATGCATGGAGGGTGATTTCCGGGGCCTGTATCGCCTCAGAGGTTTGACCCCTGGATGAGGAACTTGGGCGGGTTTAGTTCCCCGCTCCAGCGGTCGAGGCAGATCTTGTTCCACGGCCGGTGAGCTGGCGGATGAGATCGACCTCATGCTGACGGTAGGGAGCGTCGTCCTGCTTAAAGACCTCGTGGAACCAGACGGTGGGTTGGGAGCGGACGTAGGGCTTTTCCCACGAGTCCCATGGGAAGTAGGTCTGGGTCTTGCCCGCCACGAAGCCCCAGTTGATGGCGGCGACATTGTATTTTTTTGCGATGGGGAGCGATCCATCGAAGGTAGATCCGGCTCCGCGGGCCATGTACTCGGTGCAGAGGATGGGACGGCGGTTAGCCTTCAGCTCCTGGATCTTGGCTTCGAACTCCTCGGGCCAGCCGTAATTATGGAAGGAGATGACGTCGGATTGGGCGAGTTGAATTTTGGTTGTGGCGCTCTCCTTGGCCGGGTCGCTCCAGTTGCCCACCCAGACACCGCTGGTGAGGGGCTGGACAGGATGAGCGGAGCGGGCCCACACGAAGGCTTTGGGAAGGAGCTCGTCGACGCGCTTGACCTTGGCGGGCTCGTCCTCGGCGTCATCCCCGCCCTTGTTGTCGGGCTCGTTCCAGACATCCCAGCCGAGGATGCGATCGTCGCTGGCGAAGGCGCCTACGACACCTATAACGTAGGCCTCGAGTTTGGGCTCGTCGGCGCGGTTGAGCAGACGTTCCTTGCCGGGGCTCTGAACCCATCCGGAGTTATGGACCCCGGGGATGGGCGGATGCTGCGGGCCGAGATGCGGGTTGGTCTCCCAGCAGGAGTCGAAGAGCACCAGCAGCGGCCTGATGTGGTGTTTCGCGGCGATGGTGAGGAAGGCGTCGAGCCGCTTTTTGAAGCCTTCGGGGTCCTGCTCCCAGAGCTGATCCTGAAGGAAGACGCGCATGGTGTTCATGCCGATGTCTTCGGCCATGCCGAGCTCTTTATCGTTGAGGGCTGGGTTGAAGGTGGCGGCCTGAAACATTTCGAGCTCATTGATGGCGTCGGACGGAATGAAGTTCGAGCCTACCAGCCACGGCTGCTTCTCGTACCAGGCATTCGCCTTTGCCTCGGACCAGCGGGATGCGGAGGTCTGTGCGCCAGCGGGAAGGATAGCGGCAAGGACGAGGGCGAGGACGAGACGAAGCTTCATCTTTGTGGCCTTTCTATGGTGCTCGCCGCGCCGTGGCGTGACGGTCAACACCGGTTTCAAGATACAACAGCGATCACCTCCGCGCGCCATTCGTCCGCTTGCGAGAACAGCGGAATAGCCACGATCAGGCCACAGGCCCGGCCGATAAGCCCGCCGAGGCTCTCAGCCATGCCGATCCTCTAATGACTCGCCGGGCTGGTGGAGTTCCGGACAAGAAGCGTGGGATGGATGATATGCTCTTCGCCCTGCGTCGGGGTTCCCCCCTGCGGGTGGCGGGCCTTGAAGAGACTGTTGAAGTCTATGCAGCAAGCAGAGTATCTGAGCCTGTCGCCAACGACGATTTCGCTTTTGATGAATGATGCGCCTGCGTGCCGCTCCATACCGGAGCACGCGTGGGAACGGGTGCGCGCGGCTCCGAAGAAGCTGGGATATCGTCCGAGTTTCTTTGCCCGGTCGCTGCGGAAGGAGCAGGGCTTCACGATTAGAAACCACGTCGAAATCGCGCTAGGGTCATCTCAGCCCATCATCCCGTCTCCCAGGGAACCATAAACGAGCCCAAGTCCTCACTCTCGAAGCTGCTCGAAAAGCATCACCTCGGGGGCTGATGGTGGAGGCAGTCAACGGGCAGGGGTGCAGCGTGCACTCCATTGCCATTGCGGGCGGGAGAAAGTTCTCGCCCCTTGGGTATGTGCGCTACCTGCTACACGCTCAACCGCCAGGATCAAGAGTACTTCGGCGGGCTGCGGGAGCAGGTGCTCAGGCCGGACGGCTACTGCTGCCCGGTCTGCGGAGCCTCCGGCCGGGAGGAAGCGCTGGAGCGCCGTTCATTATCGGGTCCCGGGAGTTTCACGGCTTCACCTGATGATCTCGCTACCACAAACGCGTAAGGAACGGCTGACCATGTTCACCGGGACAAGATAGATATGTTTAGCTTCAGTACTGTTTATTGCACCTGCCCTTCCTCATATCACTCCCCTGATAGTTGTACAGGCGTAGCTATCGCCAGGAGCTCGCTTGGCCCATACCCCTTCGCACTTGCGACCGAACGCCTGGACATAACCCCGCGCGCCCGTCAGAACTGGCTTTGTCTTCGCCCGAAATCCTGTATCGTCTTCAGCTGTCAAAAGTCCGACTCACCGGTAATGCGGGAAACTTCTTCATTA
>JAABUZ0100009538.1_pt1 | contig 11070 bp, 11 predicted proteins | sample 5562091 | NCBI WGS metagenome assembly JAABUZ01 (sample SAMN12813069, study PRJNA571459) | rock metagenome | isolation source: Antarctica rocks | place: Antarctica: Victoria Land, Linnaeus Terrace sud | collected 2015-12-21
CCGTGGGCCGGAACATAAGCCAATCCTTAAAGCTGTCGCTGACAGAGGCTTTTACAACATCATTCAAGACAGTACCCGAAGCACTAGATGGGTACGCTGGCATTAATGTGAGAGGATTCACATCACTGGAGGGCGAATCGCCTTGCCTCATACCAGTGGAAGGATTAGGTACAAACGTATACGGTAAATTTGTGTCTAACACCGGGTTAGAAGAGGGACCCTGAACACTCGGACTATGAATACTCCAAGTCGATCCACTAGCTTCTGTATACACTCTGCTTGTACTTTGAACCAACTGTACATACTGCCATTGTCCTGGGTATGTGTTATCTATCGTGAAATCCCATTCCATGCCGCTGTATGGAAACCGGTTGACCCCATCATGCAAGTAGAACACTCCATTGCTGTCCAAATCCAAGCTGACTGTTCCTGGAACAGGCGACACGTTTGCACCGGTCGGTCTTTGTACGACAAAAGTTGCTTGCACTGTTCCCGGCATACCAGAGATTTGGAGGGAAACACTTTGGCTTCCGCCTTTCACCCAGTAGAAATGTGGCGTTGCACTACTAAGGCCGTTAGGATTCGAACTGCTCAGATTGATGACAACGCCTATACATTGAGATGATGTATTCACAGCGGTATAACCATAGACAGCCCCTGCTACGGTCCAGGTACAGTAACCATTTGGGATAGGATTAGGTAATAAATCGGAAGGCTGGACAAGGGCCTGAAGCTGAACACCCTGTCCAACAATTATGGTACTGATAGTCGAATTCGTGATTACCGAATTGTTCCAGGCAATGTCCACTTTCGCCACAGTGATTCCCAATGTCGTGGAGCCTGATGCCGATGCGGGGGTCACAGTCGTAGGAGTTGTGCTGATGTCGTTAATGTTGAAGTTATCTGTTGCTGTCGCTGTAATCTGATAGTAGCCAGGGCTGGTTGTCTGACCCGCTGTTGCACTGACTGTCGTTGTCGCGCTGCCTGAAGTCGCGCTTACTGAAGGAGGAGTAATGCCACTCGGCACAGGACCAAATCCCGCCTATTGGCTTGATCCATAACCTGTTACCACAGCCGACCAAGTCCAAGTGTCTCCGCTCTCTGAAATTTCTTTGCTGGTAGTCTGGAAATTCAAGCTGGCTGTTAAAGAAGCCGTTGCTGTTGTGCCGCTAGTGATCGGGTTTGGGCTGAACGAGCCACCACCCACACCAACAGAGTAGGTTGGGTCAGTAGCACCCGCACGTACTGAAAAGCCCAAGAGGCACACCAGCAGGAGAACGAAAGACGCAATTGATTTTGTTTGGAACATGAGAATTGCCAAAGCTTTCCGCCTTCATTCAGGCATTACAATATGTGGGATCAGCATTCATCAGATAGGTCTTACTCGGAGGCCGCAGCGACCTCAGCCGGAGTACGCGCATGGGCCAGCTTCACCCCGGCTTCCCGTGCATGAGCCATCGCCGCGTCAAATCCTGCCCGGTCTTCCGGCGTCCACAGCCCAAGTGACCACCGCCAGTCCGCCAGCAGGGAGGGAGCAGGCCCCGACGCCGCCAGCGCCCGGTACGCCAGCAAACGGTCAGCCTCTTGCGTCTGCACATCGCCATAGGTGTTCAGCGACTTCCACAGCGCTGCCGCTTCCGAAGCTACCGCTGTTTTGGGAACCGCGTCCGGGGCAGGCGGGTCGTAATGCACCCCGTTCATGTAGGCCAGCGCTTCCGTATCTTCCACCGTCTGAGGGCCGACTACTTTGTCAATGAACACGCCGGAGAGTATCGTGTTAAAGCTGCCGTTCCTGGAGATTTTGATGGCGTAATCGCCGGGGCTGCTCAGAAGGAAGCTCTTGTAAACCCCATCCCAAAAGTCGTGGACACGGGCATGAGCCAGCGTCGGCGCGGCGTCGGAGGCGGCCACCGTGCCTCGCAACGGCTTGACTTCTACCAAGTAGTCTCGGTAGCGGTTACTGTCCTGGTGTCCGTCCTTGTTCATAAAGTACAGGCTGACCCGGTGCTTGTCGCCTTCTCCTAAGTGAACGAAAACCCAGATGTCGGGGCCTTCCGCACTCTGCACATATACTTCCCCGTGATCGTCCCACTCGGCCTGCCGCCGCACTCCGGCCACGGGCGTATAGAGGGATCGGGGCGTGTCGGTTTGCAGCCAGGTCAGCCACCAGCGCAGGCCGTCGCCGGGGTTGTGGTGGTCGCCCATGATCCCCTGGACGGTGTAGCGGTTCATGCAGGTCATCACATGGTTCATCGCGCACAGCACCGCGTACTGCCGCCCGTAGTGACCAATGGCGTCGCCTTCCGTCTGCCAATCCTCGCCTAGATAAGCGCCGCCGCCGACGGCTAGGCTGCTCTTGTGCTGCTGCGTTCGCGCCAGCATCGTTTTGAGCTGGGCCAGCGTCGGCGGTGGGGCGGGAACCGGCAGAGGCGCGGCAGGCAGTGAGGAGACTAGGGAAGTTGTGGCGGGGGCGGCATCCGGCGGCAGCACCCCGCCCCCGTAGAGGCCCGCCCACACTTTTTGGCCCGACAGCAGCAGCGCATTGACATAGCTGTCCGTCTTCGCCCCGTTCAAGCCCGACTGCACCCGCAAGTTCGTCTTCGGGCTGAACGCCTCCACGCTTGTCTGACGATGCCCCACGAAGATGCTTCCGTCCGCCCCTTCCGCCAAAGCCGTCACATAATCTTCCGACAGCAGATTGCCGGATGCCGTCACAGAAGCGGGCGTCACGGGAGGAAACAGGCCCGCCTCTTTGGCCTTCCAGTCCAGGCCCCGCCGGTACGTCCACGTCTTGCCTTCGTCCGTGCTGGCCGCAAGACCGCAGTTTGTTCCGGCGTAGACCGTGCCGCTTTTCGTCACCAGCAGGCAGTTGATGAGCGCCGACGGCAGGCCGGTTCCCGAGGGAGCGTTGGGAAGAGTTGTGGGGCCGGGGACGACGCGCCACGACTTGTAGCCGTCAGCAGGAGAGGCAATGGCGATGCCGTCGCACTGCGTCCCAACGTACAAGGTGCCATCGGCATCAAACGCCAGGGCATTGGCCTGGTCGGAAGGCAGGCCGCCCTCGCGGGTGAAGTAGGTCCAATGGGAGTTGACGTAGCGGAACAGCCCGGCTTCGGTTGCGCCCCAGACGCCGCCGTCTTTGGGATTGACCGCAAGCGCAAAGACGCGGGACCCGAGCGGGCCATCTTGGGGGCCGTAGGTGCGCCACTGCTTGCCGTTGAAGACGGAGACGCCGTGGTTAAGGGTGCCGGCCCAGAGGCGTCCGGCTTTGTCTACGGCGAGGGCATAGGCGTTGTTGTCGCCGAGGCCGTCTTGCTGGGTGTAGTGGGTGTATTGCTTGCCGGCGGGTGCGGCGGGGTCGTAGCGCCAGACGCCTTGCTCCTCGGTGCCAATCCAGACGGTGCCGCGTGGACCAGGGCAGAGGGAGGTGATGAACTGGCCCTGCGTGTTGGCGTCCCACGGAATGCTGTTAGCCCGGCAGGAAGACGCAAAGGCAAAGAAGCAGGCGAGGCTGCTAGTCAGCGCGAACAGGAAGGCGCGAACAGGAAGGCGCGAAGAATTAGGAATGACATTTGCTGGCTCCACTCGGACAGGCGGCGACCTTAACAACACTGGCAGTATAACACAGGAAATGCAGACTGTCAAGCGAATTTTACTGAGCGCGTTCCGCGAACGCATAACAGATTCGGGGCGTAACACAGGTATAATAATTGCGCCCTGATGACTTGTCTGATTACTTGAAAGCAGCGTAAACGCCTATTATGTTCAACGAAGAAGCACAGCGGATTGCTGCGGAGCGGACCTCTGAAGAGGACGACGCGCCGCGCGAGGAATGCGGCGTCTTCGGCATCTTTGCGCCGGGCGAGGATGTCGCACGCCTGACCTATTTCGGCCTGTTTGCGCTCCAGCACCGGGGGCAGGAGTCGGCGGGGATCATGGTCTCCGACGGCTGCGACATCAAATGGTACAAAGAAATGGGGCTGGTCACCCAAATCTTCGACGAGCGCACTCTCTCTCAGCTTCAGGGCCACATCGCCATCGGCCACACCCGCTACTCCACCACCGGGTCCAGCGTTCTCCGCAATGCCCAGCCCCTCCACTGCGCCTGGGGCGACGGCACGGTCGCCATCGCCCACAACGGCAATTTGATCAACACGGAAGAGCTGCGGGCCGAGCTGGAAGCGGAAGGCGTGCCGTTCGGCACCACCAATGACAGCGAAGTGATCGCCCGCATGATCGCCACTCAGCAGGACAAAACGCTGGAAGAGGCGGTCGCGCACACCATGACCCGCCTGCAAGGCGCGTACTCCGTTGTTATACTCACGGAAGACAAGCTGATCGGCATCCGGGACCCTGTCGGCAACCGGCCCCTTTGCCTCGGCATCCACAACAACAAGAACTATGTGCTGGCGTCGGAAACCTGCGCTCTGAACACGGTCGGCGCACAGTATCTCCGCGAAGTCGAGCCGGGCGAGATGATCGTCATCGATAAGAGCGGCCTGCGTGAGCTACAGGTCATCCCCATCGAGCGCCGGGCGACGTGCATGCTGGAGTTTATCTACTTTGCCCGCCCGGACAGCACGCTGTACGGACGCGGCCTCCACGACTGCCGGCGGCGCATGGGCCATGAGCTGGCGCGGGAGCATCCCGTTTCCAGTCTTGGCACTTCAAACCTAGTAATTCCAGGCGCGGATATGGTCATGCCGATCCCGGATACCGGCACCCCCGCCGCCATCGGCTTCGCGGAAGCGTCGGGCATTCCTTACGGCGAGGGCGTGGTCAAGAACCGCTACATTCAGCGGACATTTATTCAGCCCGACCAGCGGATGCGCGAGGCAGGAGTTCGGATGAAGCTGATGCCGATTAAAGAAGCGCTGGCCGGGAAGCGGGTGGTCATGGTGGACGACAGCATCGTGCGCGGCACCACGACCGGCCAGGTGGTCAAGCTGCTGTTTGACGCCGGGGCCGCCGAGGTGCATGTGCGGATCACCGCCCCGCCGGTCCGGTTCCCCTGCTTTTACGGCATTGACATGGCAAACCAGGAAGACTTAGTCGCCGCGAGACACTCCGTCGAAGAAATCCGCCAAATGATCGGCGCGACTTCCCTCGGCTACCTCAGCTTAAACGGCGTCGCCCGCGCCATCGGCATCGAGGGGGACAAGTTCTGCCGCGCCTGCTTCGACGGCGACTATCCCATCGAAATCCCCCCCCATGTGCGCGTCTCCAAGTTCGCTTTGGAAATGCCCGTCAACACGAAATAAGCACAGGTAAAGATGGCATACAGCGAGTTCACCCTGCGTCTTCTGAAAGAGCGGTTCGGCATCACGGCCACCGATGCCGAGGATTTGTTTCAGGCTGTGCCGCCCCTGCCCGCTTCCGACTTCTTCCGCACACTGCTTGTCCGTCACCTGCCGATTGTGCGCGGGCTGGGAACCGAAAAAGCCCGCTCAGAAATGATCATCGCGCCGCTTCTTGTCGAAGTGCGCGAGCAAAGCGGCCAGCAGATCGCTGTCTTTTCCGGCGCGGAACTCAGTGTAGATGCCGCGCAAGGCTTGTACGGCTTCTGCGATTTTCTCATTTCGCGCTCTCCAACAATGCTGACGGTGACCGCGCCGGTACTGACTGTCGTGGAAGCGAAGCGCGAAGATTTGACCGCCGGCATCCCGCAGTGCATCGCCGAGATGTACGCCGCCATGATCTTTAACGCCCGCGACGGCGAGCCGCGCGAAACGCTCTACGGGGCCGTCACCAGCGGCACGGTCTGGCGCTTCCTGCGCTTGCGCGAACTCCACGCTGAAGTAGACTCCCAAGAATACTTCATTGAGGACGTGGATAAGATTTTAGGCATCCTGCGCTACATGACTTTGTAACGGCGACTACCCCATCGAAATCCCTCCCCATATCCGCGTTTCCAAGCTTGCGCTGGAGATGCCGATTAACGCCAAGTAGCCTGCATCGGCGATGGAGCCTTCGGTAGTCTACAACCGATCTATAAAAAGCGGCTCAGGACGCTGTCCTGAGCCGCTTTTTGCTGCGCTGTCGCCACTGCTATTTCGCCACTGCTATTTCGGCACTGCTATTTCGCCGCTGCCGGCTGGCTGGAAATGTCTTCCAGTACGCCTTCTTTAAGCGTTAGAACATGCGCGGGATCATAGACCCACTGCTCTGCGCCGCTCTCGCCCGCAGATGTCCGCACTTCTTTCGGCGCTCCCCAGCTCATGCGGACCTGCGGGGCCGTCATGCCCACGAAAACTTGCTTGTTTTCCAGCGCGGTCCAGACCTTCGGGGGCCACGGGTATTTTGTGCGCGGGTCAGCGTCCGAGAAAGTGTCCTGAAACCGATCAATCGCCTTTAAATCGTCAGGCACGTTCGTGTCGCTCATGTGGACGTCCACGTAGCCCTGCGCGGCTTCTGTCCCAGAGGCTTCTGTCCCAGAGGCTTCTTCCTGCACGATGAAGCGCGTCGGTGCGCTTGAATACCAGCCGGGAACAATATCCAGGACTTTTACCGGCGAATACTGCTTGATTGGGACCCTTTGGAACGCCTCATGCAGCCCCGGCGAGCCGGGCGCGTCGGACGTGTCTTTTTGAGGCTCATAGGTGTTCAAATGATCGCGCGAAAGCCACAAGGTCTTGCCGAGATAAAGCTTCCGTGCGGTTTCTAAATCGGCGGCAGGCGCGACGTCCGTCATGCAGCCATGATCAATGTCGCCGTGAATGATCTTTTTATCTCCTTCAAGCTGCAAATCCGCCTCATCCACATGGTCGCCGCCGGGCAGGTTGCCGCGCCCAATCCCGACGACGCGGACAATCCTGCCGACATACTGCTCATACGGCAGCGGGGCGTACCCCTGGGCTGTGTCCTTGTCCGCCTCTTGATTTGTGTCCTGGTACAGCTCCTGATAGCCGTAGTGCTGCAGCGCCTTTGATTGGGGCAGAATGATCAAGCGAAGGCCGACCCAGTTTGACTCAGGAACCGCTGGAAAAGCGTCTGTATAAGTGTTGCTCATTGCTGCCGGCAGAAAGGCGCAGGAAGACGTCAAAAGCATGGAAGCCAGCGCCGCGCGGATCAGATGTGTTCGGGCAAGAAACATTGTCAGTGACCTCCACTACGTATTAACAGCGCCGTCAAAAGAAGAGCGGCGGCTAAAATCAGGCCGAAAACAATTCCCGCAACCATCACCGTGCGGCGTTGTCTCGGCGGCCCGGCCGCATCGGCGCGGGCAAGCTGCAGATGTTCCAGTTCTTTGAAATCGTCCAGAAACACAAGCTGCGTCGCTTCCAAATCTTTGGCGGCATTTGCCGGATTATGTTCTTTTATCGTCATTTCCGTGCTTCTCCGTTTTTCGTTTCGAGTCTCTAAGGATGAGAGGCAGGCCCCTCTTGAGACCAGGCGGACTTGCGGCGCCGCGCATCGGCTTCGGGGTCATAGCTGTCCCCACCGGCAGGCAGAGTGACGGCCTGATTCACGCTTTGCGCGGGAACAGGCGGCGCGGCGCTCGGTGCCGAGACAGGCTGAGGGGCAGCTTGTTCCGGTTCAGCGCGGTCGCTTCGCTGAACAGGCTGCGGGGCCGGGACAGGAAAATGCCGACTGGCGACTTGCAGGGGTGCAGGATGGCCGGCCGGCGCGGCGCTGTGCGGCAGTGAGGCCACCGGCACCGGCTGAGAAGCAGCCGGTTTGGCGTTCCCTGACGGCCGGTGCGGTGGGGCCGGCGCCGCAGCGATTGCCTGAGCGGCGTGCAGCGGCTTTGGTACGGCAGACTGCTCGGCCGACATGACCGGAGCCTGGTGAGTCACCGGCATTTGCATCCCTGGCGACAGAGCCGGATGGCCTCGCGGCTCCTCCTGCGCCTGGAGCGGGACCGGCACTGCCGGCGCGGCGTACGCCGCTGCGGGAGCAGTGTCAGGCAGCGGCGGGACGTCAGGACTGACGTCTTGAGGCGCTTGCGGAACGGGCGGCGGCACTGACGCTTGAACGGAGACCGCCACTGGAACAGAGACCGGCGCGGGAACTTGACGGAAGCTCCGCGCAGAAGGTGTGCCGGCTGCCACCTTCTGGGTATGGCTGTCCGAATGCAGCCTCACAAGATAAGCTCCGCTGAAGCCCAGTAGAAAGAGGCCCAGCAGCGCGGCCTCCGGCAGCCATTTGGGACCAGGCAGGGAAAAAGAAGCGGCAGCCTTCGGTGATGCAGCAGCCTTCGGTGATGCAGCAGCTTTTTGTTCGGGAGCGACCGGCGCTTGTTTTGGATACGCCAGTTTCAAGGCTTGAACAAGAGCGCCCGCCGTGGGGTAGCGCTGGGACGGACGCTTATCCAGCACGCGCCGCAGCACCTGCTGAACGGCGGGCGGCAGGTCCGGCATCGGCGCAGGCGCTTCATGCATGATTTGGAACATGACGCCGCCGATGTTATGGCCGGTGAACGGCAGGCGGCCGGTCAGCATTTCATAGCTCAGCACGCCCAGCGCCCAGATGTCCGTCGCCTTCGTTCCCGTGTCCCCCTTGATCTGCTCAGGGGCCATATAAGACGGCGAGCCGACAATCATGCCCCGGTGCGTGATGGCGGTTTCCCGGCTGGAGCGGGCAATGCCGAAATCCAGCAGCTTCGCCGTGCCGTCCGGCAGGAGGATGACGTTGGTCGGCTTGACGTCCCGGTGGACAATTACTGCCTTGTGGACGGCGTCCAGCGCCCCGGCAAGCTGCGTCAGAATCGCAAAGGCTTCGGTAAGCGGCAGCACCCCCTCGCCCATCCGCTTCCGAAGCGTTTGCCCCTTCAGATACTCCATCGCCAGAAAATGCTGATTACCCTCAGCGCCGACTTCGTGGATGTGGACGATATTCGGATGCGAAAGCCGGGCCGCCGTCCGCGCTTCGCGCTCAAAGCGGGCGATCAGCGCTTCCGCTTCCAGCGGCGTCAGCGAAGAAGACAGCGTTAGCAGCTTCAAGGCCACGTCCTGGCCCGTGTGCGTGTCCTGTGCCTCGTAGACGACCGAAAGTGCACCGCGCCCAATCTCGCGTTTAAGGTCGTAATGAGCCACCCTCAGAGCCGCATCGTCCGAAGTTGTGCTTAACCTTTCATCGGTCCGGTCCATCACGAGCGTGTCGTCAAGTTTTATTTCAGCCATTTGGGACTTCATCCTGTTCTTACGGGCGCTGCGGCATCAGTCGCCGCCGGAGTTCGCCCAACACACTTTTGTCGTAAATTTCCCCCAAAATGTTCCCGTTTACCGGTCTTCCGTAGCCAGCATATTCTCCGGGTACAATGGAGCAGAACTAGGGAGCAAAGATTATGTCAACAGCAACAATAGAAGAACGATTGGCCGCACTGGAAACAAAGTTGGAACAGTTGCAGCGGGAGAAGGAGCAAAAACAGGAACAGGACAAGGAAGCCGAAGAACCGCGTGGATGGAAACGCATCGTCGGCATCTTCGCTGACAATCCGGAGTTTGAAGAGGCTGTGCGAGCCGGAAAAGAATGGCGCGACTCTTTTCGGCCGTCCGATTATGAGGAGACATCTTATGAGGAGATATCTTAATGTGGCTCCTTGACACAGACTACCTCAGCATCTTAGAGCGTGGCGGCAGTCTTGCACTGTCCCTCCAAATGCGACTGGACCAAGTTCCAGTTGACAAGGTTGGCACCACTATCGTGAACTATGAAGAGCAAATGCGCGGGTGGCTCTCTCGGTCGGCACAAGCCAATACACCGCCACAGCTCCAAAAGGCTTATGCGCTCCTTGAGGATCATGTTGCAACTTTTGGCGCTTTAACTGTGTTGTCTTTCGATGCTCAAGCCGCACACGAGTTTGAACAACTTATCAAAGCACATATTCGCATTGGAACAATGGACCTGCGGATAGCCGCGATTTGCCTTGCCAACAATGCAACGCTGCTGTCGCGCAATTTAAGAGACTTCAGGCAGGTTCCCGGCTTAACAGTGGAAGACTGGTCGGTTTAGAGGAGCAAAAATCATGTCAACAGCAACAACAGAAGAACGCCTGACCGCACTGGAAAGTAAATACGAACAATTAGCGCAGCAGGTTAATCCAGAAGCTGCACAAGCCGCAAAACCCTGGTGGGAGCGCATTCGGGGACAATTTAAAGACGATCCAATTTATGATGAAGCTATGCGGTTAGGCCGCGAGTGGCGTAACGCTGAAAACAATCTAGACGGCATGGCATAACCTAGCCGGTACAAGAAGGAACAACAAATGTCGACATCCACGATAGAAGAACGATTGACGACGCTGGAAGCGAAAGTCGAGAAGATTCAGCAGCAAGCCACAGATAAAGCCGCAGATAAATCAGACGACAACATTCACTGGTGGGAGCGCATTATCGGCGTCTTTGAGAATAATTCGGAGTTTGAAGCAGCTGTTCACTACGGGCAAAAATGGCGCATGTCAGAAAGTGCTTCAGACAACAGTGATGTCTAAAGCGTGTCAAGAGAAAGGAAAAGTGAATGTCAACTCTAACAGTAGAAGAACGGTTGTCGTTTCTGGAAGCAGAAGTAGAGCAACTAAAGCAGCAAAGAGAAGCGGACCAACTGGACAAATCAGACGAAACAACTCCCTGGTGGAAACGAATTGTCGGAATTCATGCGAATAGCCCAGGTTTTGAGGAAGCGGTGCGACTGGGAAAAGAATGGCGCGAGTCTGAAGACGTGCCGGACGTTAAAGGTGCCGCCTGATGCGGATTTTGGACACAGACCACATGACGCTCTTGGAGCGCGGCGGTATCGGGGCTGTTGCTTTAGAGGTAAGGCTGGCACAAGTTCCGGTCAGCGAAATCGCCACGACCATCATTAGCTATGAAGAGCAGATGCGCGGTTGGTTATCCTATGTTTCACAGGCGAAAACGCCGGAAAGGTTGATCGAGGCTTACACATCTCTGCAAAATCATGTGGACACTTACCGCGATACAACTATTTTTGCCTACGATAATTTAGCTTCCGAAGAATATGGGCGGTTAGTTCAAGCAGAAGTTCGCATTGGAACAAAAGACTTGAGGATTGCTGCCATCTGCCTTGCTAACAACGCCACGCTGCTCACGCGCAACCTGAGACATTTTCAGA
>JAABUZ0100009539.1_pt1 | contig 11070 bp, 12 predicted proteins | sample 5562091 | NCBI WGS metagenome assembly JAABUZ01 (sample SAMN12813069, study PRJNA571459) | rock metagenome | isolation source: Antarctica rocks | place: Antarctica: Victoria Land, Linnaeus Terrace sud | collected 2015-12-21
AGTTTGTGAAGCTGGTAATTTTTTGGGATGATTCATCTAAACATTGCTATTGCGTATCACTTCATATGCAAAGTTTTTGGCAGCTAGGTCATTGAGACAATGCACAATCTTGCTGCAGCTGGTTGTATCAATCCTGCTCACATTGAGGCAGGATCTGTACCGCACCATATTACCGATGCTCTCAAACCTAGTATGCAGAGGTTTTGTTCAGACTTTGTGAGAGTAACCTGCAGCTCTGTAGGCACAGATATATAGAAACAGCACGCCACACATTGTGGTTGGAAGTATGTGAGTGTTATGTGTAGTCTGGATTGTACGCAAGTATGTGTGTTATCGTCATAGTAGTATTCTCTCTGGATATGCACAGTCATAAGTTCGTGCAAATCTCTGTAAGCTTCATCATCTTTGTGATGATTGTGCAGCATGATGCACATACGTCATTTGCAATGACACGTTGTCACTGCAAACTAATTTACATGGCTGCTGGCGTACAACATGTAGCTGGGCCTTGCTGCCGGCCCAGCTACATGTTGTACGCCAGCAAGTGCTTGGGTCCACAAACTGCAGACCTCAGCTGACAAACTACATAACTCCACAAATGTCCTGTTGAAACTTACACAAACAAGCCCAAAAGTAACAGCAGGTACAATATGACAAAGCTCCCAAGGTAGCAACAAGCTAACCCAGACCTTCACATCACATATACAAGGCTTACCTACCAAACACAAAACAGTGACGTATCAACCAGCTCAGACAAATTCTTAGGAGACAACAGCACATGTGCCGAAAGATGTGCACACAGTACTTGAAAGTATGCTTGCCCAGTTGTGGCTAGGGGGACAAGGACCAAAAGTAACTTGTAGTCTTATCGACAATAACTCGACAAGTGATAAACTTGGTCCTATTGCACCAGGAGTCATATAGGTGTAGCTGCTGAGTGCCCCACCAATATATTACATCTCCAAAGCACACCCCCTACCACCAAAAGCCCAAATGTAGCCAGACAAGGGAAAAAAGGATTTGCACAAACAGTGTTTCAGGCATGTTTCAACCACAAAGTGATCTTATTCCCACACAAAACCAGCTGGATACACCCCTAGTGTGTTTCTTGTGCAAGCATATTGGCTGACAGTGCTTGCAGCAATGGTTGACTGGCACCCAGTGTCTCAATGCTGTGCAGCAAAATTGCTGCACCACATGAGTGTGGGCATTAGTATTAGTATCAAGTGCCTGGTGCATGTTGCCAGATGACAACATGCAAAAACAAAAAGCGTCTTGGTGCCTGTCAGGTGTACAGCACGCCTGCCGCCTTAGTTTGACTAATAATTGCAGCTCCATGGGTTGCTTGCAGCTTGGCCTGAGCCCACAGACTGAGCTTTTGGAAGACAATGTTTGAGTCCATGAATATCAGCCCACCTAAGCAAAGAAACACAGACAAAAATCAGACAACTCAGGCAACAGCAAACCCCAGCAGCGGGCAAACAGCTGGGTTTGCTGTTTGCCAGCAGCAAAGCAGATAACAGCAGACACAGATCTGCTGTGGCCATGAGTATCCCAAGGTTTCACTGATGCTGCATGCACAAAGGCTGCAATGTTGCAACAGCCACAAACAGATGCAGACCAAGCAGCTCCTGACACTACTGTATAACTGATGCCTTTCTCGGCAATAGGCAAACAGACGCCTGCAATAGGCAAACAAACGCCTGCAATAGGCAAACAGACTCCTGCAGTAGGCAAACAGAGGCCTGCAAAAGCCTGGTGGTGCAAGCACACAATGGCTACAGCTTGCGTATCATGCAGGTCCTATCGTGCATGTCCACTGCCAGCTTGCATGTCTACCAAAATAGTACTGCACATACAGACTCTGACCTGCAGCATTTCTGAAAGCTCCCATCAGCGCTTGCGTGGTGCCGCACCAGTTAGCTGCTGCTGCTGCTGCTGGAACTGCTTCTGTAGAGACGCAACCTGTGCATGAAGGCGTGAGTTCTCATCTGTGCATTTGGTCCATTTCTGCTTTAGGTCTGTCAGGTGGCCGTACAGCTGGCCCTTCTCCAGCTCTAGCTTGGACAGATGCTGCATCAGGTGGTGGTGATGGTGCTGAATGTAGATCAACTGCAGTCAACAAGGCCAAAGTTGCCGTGCTGAATGTAGATCAACTGCAGACAACAGAGCCAAAGTTTTGGTGGTGGATGCTTGGGTCACAAGCCTAGATGCACGCTTTGATACGTGCTGCATCAGCCCATTGTGTGCAAGCTGCACGAGCATCAGGAAAGTGATCTGTCCCAGACTACTTAAGCACCTCAGCCTGGCAATGAGGCAGAAAAGCTGTGTACGACCCAGTGCACTGCTGCGCCTGCAATGCACTAGCTCATGGCTGCAATGAGTGCCCAACATGAGTATGAAGAGTGAAAGATGGTCTTGTCCTAATCAAGAGCCTGGGATGAGGCCAGCCTTCACTCATCATGGTCAACATGTGGGCACTTATTGCAGCCATGATCTAGTGCATTGCAGGTGCAGTAGAGCAATTCTGGGTCATACACAGCTTGGTAACTGATCAGGAAGGTTACACCTGCTATCAAGCTAACCAACTCCATCTGATAGGAACAAGCTGCAAAAGTTCCAAGGCAAGGCAAGGCAATCATACCAGTCTCAGCTCAGCACAGACAGGCATGAATCTAGCTGAGCGCCAGCTTGCGGTGTTGAGGCTCACGCCTGGAAACAAAAGCTAGGCACAACATGTAGGCGGCACAGAGGTGGACATGCCTTGTGCTGAAGCTCATCAATCATCTCCTTGCGCCTCTGCTGGACTCTCCGTGCAGATTCTCTATTTGCAATGCGTCTTTTCACCTTTCGCCTCTCGGCTTCTGTCAGCTCAGGTGCGTTGGGGTCCCCATTGTAGGTGATGGGTCTACCCACCTTCTTCTTCGGCTTAGACCAGTCCTGCATCATCAGTGTGACAGCTCATTGCTATTTGTCACTTTGAGCAAGCATTAGCAAGCACTAGTACAAGTTGTCACAACAGACCCATGTGTACCATCAGGAGGAGGCAGCTCTACAGCTAAGACCCATGGGGTGAGGTCATTACAACAGTACATCGCAGTAACTCAACAGAAGTCTATCAGTGACCTGCCAGGTTGTCTGACCTTCTTTCGACAGACCTTACAGTCGCTTAGGCTTCAAACTCATGCACCTTGATCTGGGTGATGACTTGAACATGTTAGCTTCTGAGCTGTCAATATTTCACATCACAGGTGCTATCCACCCAAGTCCCATTGGCTGAAGACGTCGCATGCAGCTGTCATGATCAGCTGACTAACAGTTGTGCTCCTGCACTGCTGGCACGTGCTGCTAGCAGTTGGGCACAATGCATCAACCCACATGCAACACCAAATTTTGAGGGAATGTAACCCACATTTCTCCAAACCCTAATCCATAACCCACATTTCTCCAAACCCTAATCCGTAACCCACATTTCTGCAAAACCCAAAACTGCAACCCATGTTTGCTACAGCGGGTACCTCATCATCTCCTTCCCTGCTGGCTTGAGTAGCGTTGCGCTTGCGAGAGCTTCTTCGTGGTGTGGCATCTTGCTCGGGATCACTTTCCTCGTCTGACCAATCACTTTCTGCTGCATCTTCCGCAGATGGGCCTGGGAAGTTATGCTGGCTGCGCTCACTCTCAAAAGATGTCTGGGCAGGCAGTGCAAATGGCGTACACATCTGCAGTCACAAACAGCCCACAGTTAGAGCTGCGCTGGAGTTGCAGGTGTACAAGAGAAGAGGTGGAGGGGCTGAACCCAGGCAGCAGCAGCATCAGCCATGAGGGGCGTACGTCAAGTTGTGCAATGCTCTCTATGCACTGGGTGCATAACTTAAGTGCCGGCAGAGTCAGACAGGGCAGATGCTATCTGACAGTCAGACCCATATTGGTACCAGCAGTCACTGTGACCAAGGCCTGTGGCTTGGATCAATGATGCTCAATCTGACTGATTGCAACAGCATCAAAGGCACATGGTAACACGCACCATCATTCCTGGTTGTGTAGGAAGGTCCGCTGGAGCTGCTTCAGGAGCTGCTGAGCGAGGTGAAAGCATTGGGTATCCTGGACTGTTGGGTGAGAACGGCATGGCCTGCTGTGGCCTTGACAACAGCTGCTGCATTGGTGGGGGTATGTGACGCATTTGCTGCTGCATCTGGTGTTGTTTTTGATGCTGCTGCCCGGCGTTGTTAGCGGACTGTGGGCTGCTTGCTGTGGCTGGCTGCTTTGCATCGAACAAGCTGCCCATCCTTGCCATCATGTTTAGGTCATCGCTCTCGATTAAAGATGGGAAACCAGTCAAGGACGGGAAGCCAAGGAGGTCAAAATTGTCACTTTGCAAATACGGAACTATCAGCTCCTGAGCTGCCATGTCTCCACACACGAGGAAATTGTCTACCGATCTGCGGGAAGTGAAAGTGAGTCAGTAGTATTTGAGCAGGCGTGCACTGACCACGGCACAACATCAGCGTGAAAGGAAGGTGAACAGTCAGGACGGTCGTGAGTCATGACATTGCAAGCAACAAGGCTGGATTGTCAACGTGAAACATCACATGCAGGTTTTACGCTGTCCTCGCAAGCTTACAAAGACCCATCTGAAGCAACAACATGACTTGTAGAGCTCAAGTGCCTACCAGTGCAACTCCAGCCAAAGGTATATTTTGCTTTTGAGACGTCAATGGGTGTTTCGACCTGACCAATGTCCGACAATGCTTGCTAGAGCTGTCTGCGTCTTCGACACCTTGCTGGTCACAACGAACGTCACCACCACGATGTTTGTTCCAAGTGACTGCAGCAAAGCTCTACATCTTCCTCTGTATCGCTCACAGGTCCTCGGCAGACAGATCATGGAGCAACCACAGAGTGTACTTCAGGTCTGAAGGCCCTCACCTCGCTGTTCCACGCCACGAATGACTCATGCGGCATCCCCCGTGAAAGCAAGTTTGCGGCTCTGATTCGGCTATAGCGTGAGAAGCAGAAGAGCATCACATATTACGAGACTTGTACAGCAGACACATCACACCCAACACGCATGTTACACAAAACGACCGACATCAACATTATCTAGGGGTGAAACCAGTTGGGTGCATCATGCTGAACATGGCATACAATATGATTAATGATTGATGTCTCTACAATGTCTTCAGTCGAGCGTCAAGCACGGTTTGGGTTAACATTAGCGGCACCATTGCGGAGGTACCAGAGGTCTGGCCGACCATGACCACCCGGCCAGGATCAAAGCAGCCAATATCTGACAGGAGACTGGGTCGTCACACGAATCAAGGCAGAATGCAATTCTGAACGGGACTGCATCAGATTTATATGCCGGACTTGCAAATCAATTTAGGCTGCTCAGCATAGGCATGTCCTAAGGCACTGCCAGATTACTACACTTTTGAGATGCTGATTTCGGTCCAGCGGCATGTCCTTGTGTGCCATCACATGAGCGCAGCGATCGTTTTTGCGTCTTCCTTTCCAGCAGGTCGTGTTATCATTGAGGCTCAGTGTCAAAGCTGTTTCATGAGTGTGATCACACATGGTATGTGTTAACAACGTTGGAGGCGAGCCTTGGAGGCAAAACTCTAGACAAATCTAGACAGGTCTAGACAGAGACAGCATACTGGTCTCTGCAGTTGCTCGTTAGCATGCTGGTCTCTGTTGCCTATCGGCAACTGCCAGGTGCCCATCGCGCAACAAGTGTAGCCGCAGCAGTGCTCGCCGCTGTTCTAAATTGCTTTGGACGGTGACAACAGATTAGTCATAGCATGCTGGTTTTGGCGCCAAATTGTACGTGACTCCAACTCAGAAGAAGCTCCTCATTTGGTTGTCAGCTGACATGAGACACTCAGAGTGAGCTTACGGTCAAGCACACCTTTGCACGGTGTCAAGCAATCGCAGTCCAGATTGCGGTCGGCTTGCGCACGTCCAACATCGTGCAGAAGCCTGCACTGCAGAAACATCTCTGCCGTAGGTGCTGGCAGGGATTTTGCACAGAACAGTATGTGCAGCTGAGAGTCACACACCAGCTGATGTTTGTCAGGGGACGAAGCCGTCTAGGTCAAATGACAGATGGCTTGCGGAACAGTGTATTTGGCATCGTCTCTGTGCTTGCTGTTTGAGGGACAGGCAAATCGCTCCAAAGCCCGTGTACCTTGAACGCTGCAACAGCCAGTCAAAGCATTCTTCCTCTTGTATCTCTGTTTTGCAAAGAGGGTCAGCTAGACTGTGGTAACAGATTGCTTTCTTCGCTGTCGGCAATCGACAAGGGTTTATAATCGGTGCGTGCCTGTCTGCGTTCGTAGCAGGAGCAAGCACGCTTGCAAGGTGCCAGGGCCTGATTCAACTGTGCTGCATTCCAGAACGAACTTGCCATGCCTATGCCGACCTACGTGAACGAGCGACCTGTCAAGACTGGATGCTGGACAGAAAGAGAGGACGAGCTGCTGGCAGAATGGCAAGGCAAATATGGCAACAGGTCGGCACTACCTTAGTCCTTGCTAGTGCATCAACACAGGCTGCATAAGTCTGTACAAAGCGCAGACTGTAATACTCTACACCCACGCAAATGGCAAATGACGGCTCCACAATATGACATGGCATGCTTGCAGGTGGTGTATGGTGGCCAAAAAGATCTCAGGACGCACTGGCCAGCAATGTGCACAGCGCTGGCGCCACAAGGTGTCTGGAAAAACAAATCACTGTTTCCTTGCATAGCCCATCCCATTGGTCTACAGTGCCCCCTTTCACCACCTGCAGTGTTGCCTCCCTCACATGTAGATAGCTTGCTTGCATACGTGCCATACCAGATGTGCTTGCCTGTTTGCCCCTCAACTCAGTTCTCACTCCGACGCTGTGCGTCATGGTAAGAAGTCTTGGCTGGTGAATCTGACTGCTCATCTCCTGCAGGTAAACCCCAACATCAAGAAGGAGAAATGGTCGCCAGCTGAAGATGAGCGATTGTTAGTGTTGTATGAGGAGCATGGCGGGAGTTGGGCTCAGATCTCCCGCCATTTGGAGGTAAGCTACAGTGCTGATGACATTGACTGCATCTGATGCAACCCAGGGATCTGAAGGTCTTACCAACAGCACCCAATGGTAGCTATAAGTCATACTGCACCAGCAGTCACTCCCCACGGCAGTAGATGCCATCACTTCAGAAATGATTTGCTGACACTGCATCAAGAATTTGCCTGAATCCAATATCTTGTTGGCAATGGCTTGCTGTGTCTACTGAGTTGGAGACAGCCCAATTGCCTGTCAATGACCAACATCCCTTGGTGATGTGGTTGTTTTGTCAGAAGTGGTATTGTTGAATTGTAATTTAAGTAACATATGATTGAAAATTTTGAATGCTGCCCAGGGAAGGACTGATCAGCAGTGCATGGGGCGCTGGAAGAGGCATCTGGACCCTACTATCACAAGGGAGGCCTGGACTGATGAAGAAGACTCCACGCTGCATGACCAGTTTTTGATCCATGGCAGTCAGTGGAGCAGCATTGCCCGCAGCTTACCTGGCAGAACAGCACAGCAATGCAGGGCAAGGTGGGCCTTCTGTTCATAGTATCTCCTTTGCAGCATGCAATTGCAAACAAGCCCAATGTAGTATCTCCTTTGCAGCATGTAGTCACCGGGAAGCCTAATGTGCCTGGCAGAACAGCACAGCAATGCAGGGCAAGGTGGGGCTAAACTCTAATGATGCACCATGCACCAAAAGTTGCCTTCGATCATTTTTTGACTCTGGAATGATTCAAAAAGCAAAGGGCTGGACTTGAGTATTCCCTGGATGCTTTCCACAAAAGGGTAGGAATAGGGTGTGTCTTTGTGGATGGTATCTTCGCTGCAGCATGCAATCAAAGGGAAGCCCAATCTTCCTCACCCTTGGGCTTTTCTGTAATCAAAGTCAAAATGCGCAATCTTTTCTTTCCTTTTCTTTGTGAAGCATGTGGTGTCCCTGCTCAGGACATTGTGACTGTTTGGGCGATAGCCTGTGATATGGCCTCTGCGTTGTTCACCAGATGAGCATGAAAGTCAGCTAAGCAGTCACACGCTGCTGCACAAGAACCTGCTGCTGTTCAGCATCTCTGCCGAGCAGTGTGTGACAAACCTGCTGAATTTCATTACCTACGTTTACTATCTGGTCAGGCAGCATAAGAGCTGTTTTGTAACATTTGCATTGTGTGCTATGGTGTCCGCTACAGCGTGTGCAACATGTGTGCTTTGACTTTGCTCGTTGAGCTTCAGCTGTCATTTAGTGGTCAGAAATGGCAAGTATGTTGATGTCAGTCCTAGTCCCCAGGATGTCAGTCTTAGTCCCCAGGATGTCAGTCTTAGTCCCCAGGATGTGAAAAAGAGTGTGTGTTCACTTCTCTTCATGCAGGTGGTTTCAAGTTGGAGGGGGCGGCTGCAAGCTTGGCGCCAAAAGCACAGCTCGCTTGCGGCAGCATCGGGAAGATGGATCATGGTCAGATGATGGCACGGCTTATCAGGATGATCTGAACTCAGATGTGGATCTGTCAGATGATGACGAGGGCGCTGACTGGGAGGGTGCTGACAATGATGAGGATGAGTCATGGGGACAGCAGATTTTGACCCCTAGAACCTCCAGGTAAGGCTTGTGTGGAGATTACTGTTTGATGACTACAGAGGTAAGGAAGAAGAGCTGGGTGCACCCTGTGCCGGGGTGCATTCACCTTATCCATGTGTTGCATGTGGCAGATGGATGTGTCTGTAGACCATTAGACATAAATCAGCAATTGTGTTGTTACTGTAAGGCTAAGAGTCTTAGCCCCTGTCGTACAGACCAACCTGAAGGGAATCAAGTGACTTGAGTAGACACGTGTTCCTCTCTTGACTGATGACAATGTGGCTTTGTGCACAGCAAATACACCAGACTCACACACGCACAGACCAGACTCACACACACCCAGACCAAAGAAACTGTTGAAATTATGACACCCTGCAAACAGACATTTACTTAATTTCGTTTAATTTTTAATATTTTATTTCATGTGATACCTGACATCATGTGCACTCCAGGAAATCAACCCTGCTGTGAATGCAGAGGATTTCTTTGCTAGGGAAAATGTGTGACGTCAACACAGAGCTATGCATCAGTTGCATCATGCAGGGGCAGGGCGCTGGGAAGGGCCTCCAGCAGTGGCCACCGCATGAGTCAGGCCTCTGCTCTCAGCCGCACCCTAAGCCGCCGCTCCACCCGCCACACTCCAAACCCTAAGTATGACAGCCCAGGTGATGACTAATCCCAAGCAGCAATGCTGAAATGCACCATTTCCTGCTTCAATGCAACATGTACTGTCAAGGCAAAGCTGCTTTGGTCCTTTGGCATTACGCAAAAGCTGAAACCTGTATTTAGGGTTCAGGGGAAAAGTTTCAACCCTAAACCCTGAAACTCAAGAGGCCACAATTCTGTGCTTCTGCAAGGATACAACACAGAAAAACTGATTTTGGCTTATCTCGTCCGCTGACCTGATGATTGATCTTTCATGCTCATCGTGTTGCTGTAGACTCTGCAGCTGGCAGCAATGTTGGCCCTTTTGGTGACGGCAGCTTCCATGGCAGTGGCAATTTGGATGATGTTGAGGACGCTGACATAGAAGCCGGTCAGATACTAACTGCCCTCAAGTCCTCTCCCTCACCCATCAGGTCAGACTCAGGCTTTCTGCAATTGAAGCAAAGGGCATTGCGATTGTACATTTGGTGTGACAGTCTGTCTGGTGACATGTGAGCATTCTAGCAAGCAGACCTAGAATGCTGCATCAAAACAGCAATCCAAGTAAAAGTTGTTTTGGGAAAAAGTCAGTCGAAAAAAATTGGTTGAATTTTGCTGTCCAACAGCAGTGTCATCCCACCATATCCTGTTTATCACCCAGCTAGCGTGTACTCAGTCCAGTCAAAGTTGAGCTCTATGTTTAGGGTCTAAGGCCTTCAGCTAAGGCCTTCAGCTACTCATCACTGAGACAGCTCCACCTACTCATCACTGAGACAGCTCCACACATGAAGCTTCAGAACAACTACTTGACAACTGCAGGCGGGTAAGGGATCAGCGGTGGGCTGGTGAGTCATCAGGGCGTCTACAGAAGGGCATCCCCATGTCACAGGAGGGCATCCCCATGTCACAGTTGAGGCACAACAGCAGTGCTGCAAGCACTCTAGGTACACTCTTTACTCGTCTCATTGTCACACATCATGCAAATTTCAGGAGAGTATGTGCATTTCTCATTATTTCCTGATTCAATGCATCTTGCTTATGTGCCAATGGGATGAAGCTAAAGGGCTACTCCGTAAGCCCTAGGGTGTCCACAGACCCTAATTCCTAAAACCCTTATGTGTTCACTCAAGATCTGTTGCATGTTTGCAGCCTGTTAAAAACAGCTGTGCACAATTAGGAGCCACCATCACGCTATGCATGCCTGCCCTTGTTGTCTCCTCTGCCCTTCATGGCACCATCATGCTATGCATGCCTGCCGTTGTTCTTTATCGCTGCCCCTTATGACAGCCCCTTATGGCAGCCCTTTCTGGCAGCCCCTTAGGGCAGCCCTCTAAGGTTGCCCTTCATGGCTGCCCTTCAGCCTCATGCACGGTTGCCAATCAGCACCAAAGTCCTGACTGTCTCAGTGCATTGCTATCATGTGTTCTCAAGCTGGGCAACGCATAGCTGCTGATGCATTTGCTGTCTGACACTGCATTAACACAATTGTTTGACCTTTTGGCTTTATGGTTTTGGCATCCTGCAGCAAAGCATGAGGAAGCCACAGTTATGCAGACATACCAAAAGCATTTTCCCTATCAAGCAAAACAAAACCCACAGTTCCTGTGCTGGACTGCAGCGCTGTACCTTGTCTTGATCTCTTCAAAATACAACCTGTGTCTTCCTCAATGTGAGATCAGATTCATTGGCTGGCTGGAGCATTGTGATCTTTCTTTTTCTCTCACTTGTCCTGCATGTACCTAGGTCATCATGAGCTGGAAAGCGTTCAAGTATTAATAATGATAATAATAATATTGTTATTGTTA
>JAABUZ0100009540.1_pt1 | contig 11068 bp, 9 predicted proteins | sample 5562091 | NCBI WGS metagenome assembly JAABUZ01 (sample SAMN12813069, study PRJNA571459) | rock metagenome | isolation source: Antarctica rocks | place: Antarctica: Victoria Land, Linnaeus Terrace sud | collected 2015-12-21
GGGCGCGCGCCTGCGGGCACCTCGGGCGCGCCGCCGGGGCGGATGCGCATGGACGACTTCCACTTCTTGGCCGCGCCGGCGCCCGCGTGCGCCTCGAACTGCGTGCACGTCAGCTCGCGCCCGCCCGCCGGCCGCGCCGCGCACTCGGCGCAGTCGCACAGCACGCGCTGGCGGCCCAGCAGGAAGGTGCCGCGCTTGTCGCCGCACACCACGGGCAGCTGCGCGCGCGCGGGCTGACCTCAGGGCGCGGTTGCGGCGCGCTGCCGAGGCTGGAGGGGGACGACGCCTGGGACGTGCCACGTCCTGTTTGTGGCTGGCACTTTCGTGCGGGCGGGCGGACGCCTCGCTGCCTGGCTGGCATGCGCTCCACGCGCACAAGGTGTGCGCTGTGCTGGATTCGGGGCAGTCCACTGCCGCTGTGGAGCACGGCGCCTGTGATCCAGCAGGCAAGCGTCCGGCACCGGGCCTGGGCGCCCGCCCGCCCGCCCTCGGCTGCACGCCGCAAGCCCTGGCGCCCCGCCCCCTCGCGCACCTCCACGCCGTCCTCGTCAAAGTCCTCGCCGGACAGCGCCGCTGCACGCGCGCCCCCGCCGCCGCCGCCGCTGCCGCCGCCGCCGCGCTTGGCTTTGGCGTGATTCCTGCGCACGGGCGGCGGCGGGCTGTCGTCGTCGTCGGACGACCAGTCGGACGCGGCGGCGCGCTTGCGGCCGCTCAGGCGGCCGCGGGACCCTGCCGCGCAGCACAGGGAGCTCAGCCTGCGCGCGCCTGCGCCCGCGGCGCCACGCTGCGAGCAGGCGCGGCTGGCCCTGCCGGGGCGCGGAGTCGGGCGCACCCCGCGCCTGCTATAGCACACAAAGCAGGCTTCCAGAGCGGTCACCTGCCGCTCAGCAGCGCCCGCTCCCTAAGCGGGGCGCAGCCTCCATCGCTTGCTCGACCCCTCAGGCTGGCTGAACGGCCAACAAGCACAGGCCGCCAACGCAATGATAGCGAGCAGCATCCCCCTGTCCTCACGCTTGCCGCAGCGCAGGCGGGCGCTGGCGGCATGGGCCGCGCACCCACGCGGCAGCCGCCAGAGTAGCCGCGCCCCTCCTCGCTCGTGGCGGCGCTGCGCCCGCGGCTGCCGCCATCGCTGCCCGCCGCGCTGCGCGGCGGCGGCGGCGGCGGTGCGCGCCTCTGCGGTGGCGGCGGCGGCTGGATCACGCCCTCCGCGTCTATGAGGCCTGCCGCACCCAGGGCGCCCGCGTCGCTCCCTCGCGCTCCGCATGTGCGATTGGCCCCCATCCATCAGGCCTGTCCCAGACCCATCCCTCCCTGCCTGGCGCTTCACTGTGACAGATTCATGCGTGCTTGCATACCTCTGCGCTTGTGCACGTGGACAAATACCATACGCATCGGCATGGCAGCGCAGCTGCTGCCAGCCGGCGCGTCCGCCCAAACAGACCGGCCGCACTCCGAAGCCCGGGGGGCTCGCGCGCACGCGCGCGCGCGCACCCGACTGCTGCGCGCCCACGTGCAGCTGCTGGTAGGTCTGCTGCAGGCCCGCGTACGCGCGCCGTGCGGCCTCCCACGCGTCGCGCTCCTTGGCGGCGGCGGCCTCGTAGGGCGCCGCGCGCTCGGGCGCCATCGCGCGCCACGCCTCGCGCACCTTGTGCGCCACCTCGTCCGGCGTGTACTGCGCCATGCGCGCGCCGTGCACCCTGCGCGCGCGCGCCCGGCCGCCTGACCGTCGCCCTAACCCCTATCCATATCGCAACCGTACCCTCGAGATGAACCCACCGTTGCGCCTGCACCCCCGCCTCCCCTGGGCGCTTATTCCGCCCTTATGACGGCGCGCTCTGTGAATGCCTGTGCGCGTGCTGCAGACGCGTATCTCCAGCAGCGGGCTCAGGAGGCCAGGCCAGCCGCGGCGCGCGCTGCACCAGTGTGCAGCGGGCAGCCGCAGCCTGGCCCACCTTCACCGCAGACAGCCAGCGCTGCACACCCACCTTGTCACTGCGAGGCTGCCGCCGCCAAGCAAAACCATGCATTCTGCACAAGCCCAGCAGCTCTCCCCGCCCGGCCGCCGGGCGGCGCGCGCGCACCGGTGCACGTCCATGACGAACAGCTGGAAGCTGGTGCGCGGCCGCCGCGGCTCCGCCTCGCGCAGCGCCTGGCGCACCTCGCGCAGCTTGGCCAGCTGCGCCTGCGCGCCCGGGCCCCACTCGCCGCGCGGCGCGTCGCCGGCGCCCCACGCCTCGCCGGCCGCGCCCGCGCAGCGCGGGCACTGGTACGGCACGTCCTCCGAGCCGGCCGCGAGCGCGAGCGCCGCGCGCGGGTCGCAGTGGTCGTGCACCCAGAAGTCGCACGAGTCGCAGCCGACCATGTTGCGATCGCTCATCTGCCAGACCTGCGCCCCGCCCAGCCGGCCCGTCGCCCGCTGCTGCTTCGCCCGTGGGCCCAGCAGGCACGCATGGCCGCACGGCTTCGACGAGCATGACGAGGGGCAAAGCCTGAGCTTGCCCGTCGATGCGGTGCTGTGGCAGGCTGACCACTGGGCGCTCGATGCAGACCAGTGCACCTCGCTGCTGCCAGCGCTGCAGCAGCCACGGCCCCGGACAGCATCGCAGCGCGCCTGGTCGCAGACGGGGCAGTAGTTGCCCTTCTCATACAGCCGCTGGCACCGCGTGCAGCGCCCGGCAAAGGCGTCGCTGTGGCGGATCTCCCAGTCGCTGCGCGCCGCGTCGCAAGACGTGCACGGCGCCGGCGCCTGCGCGCCAGCAGGCGCCATCAGCCACGATCGTTCCTTGGCGAAGTCATGCGCATATGAGTCCTCAGCCCCACGCGCGAGCAAGTCTGTTAATCGCGACACGACAGTACATTGTAGTGACGCACACTCCCTGGCGCCGCAGCAGCCCCGCGCGCCTGCCCAGCGCCATGCGCCTGGGCGGGTGCGGGACGAAGCGCACGCCCCAGCGCGCCGCTGCCCGGCTGCAGACGCGTGCGGCGCCCAGCCGCGTGACCGCAACCAGAGATGCGCAGAGCTGCGCACAAGGCCCGGCCCGCATGCAGCTCGCCGGGCTGCGGGCGCGACGCCAGGGCGGCTGCCCACCTCCTCCTCGTCCTCCTCCTCCTCCATGTCCGCCCCCATGTCCGCATCCTCGGCGGGCGCGCCCTCCAGCGGGTGCGCCCGCCCGCGCTCCACCAGCAGCGCCTGTGGGCCACCCGCCGCACCGCTCACATGCGCGCACTCCAGGACATTGAGTCATACGCTGAGGGAGGTGCACTGATCAGCTGCGCGCGACGCACGGCGTGCGGCCGAGCAAAAGGGTGTCGCAGGCGCCGGGTATGCAGGCAGTTCACGTGCGCCAGGTCGGGTGCGAAAGCACGCTAGCCGCCCGCGCTCGCACAGCCACAGCTCGCGCGGGGGCAGCGCGCCTCACGCACAGCGTCCTCGAACGCCGGGTCGCACGGCCGCCTCCGGTGGCTCTGCACCCACAGCGAGATATGGGTAACGCTGCGGGCTCCAGAGGCAGGGGCTGCGCGATGCCGCGGTGCAGGCCGTGTGCAGGGGCCGCGAGAGGCCGCCGCCGCTCCAGCCCCAGTCAGCGGCGCGCCGCCTGTCGCGCCGGCTCGGAGAGCAAGGCAGGGCTGCACCGGGCGGGCCGTTCGCGCGGCAGCAGGGCCGGGGCCAGGCGCCCCGCCCTGCTGCCCTGCGCTGGCCAGGCGAGTGGGGCGCGCACCCGCAGCTCCTCCAGCTGCTCCCGCAGCGGCAGCACGTCGCCCGCCCAGCAGAAGTCCCGCCGGCCCAGCTGCGCGCCGCGGCCCCTGCGGTCAGCACGCAGCACCGCGCGCGCGAGGGCCCACATGGAGCAGCCGCCTTGCCGGAGGAGCGAGGGGCAGGGCACAGCTGCCCCACCCGCGACGGAGCGAGCCAGACAGGCAGATCCGCAGCGGTAAGCAGACGCCTAGTGCAAGCAGATGTTGGCAGCGTCTTTAGTGCACAAGTGGGCCGCCTGGCTTCTAGTCAGGCTGGCTTCCCACCCGGGCGGCCAGCCGGGCAAAATGAGAGCGTGCTTGCAGCACGCAGCGTCCAGCGCGCCTTATTTGCTGCCGGTCCGTAGAACATGACGCAGAGCCTGCCCGGCTGGCTGATACGGCGGACACGCTCCGGCGCATCCCGGGCAGGGTCCACAGCGACCGCCTTCGTTCGGCGCACTCCACAGTGAGCACAGCACGCCGGACAGCGCCAGCTGCACTGAAACAGAGGTGTACACGTTGCACCGTTGCGGCGCACCGGCCAGTACCGCTCAGCACGGTTCACATTACGTGCGAGGAGCAAGTCGCCGCGCTGGAAAGTGTGCAGAGGGTACTGCGCTCCCTGGCCCAGCGCATGGCTGTACTGCGCCCCGGCACCGTGGGCCGCCCCGTCCACATGCTGCGCGTCCCGACCGCCCCTGCGATCGCGCTCGCCGCCGCGCTGCATCGCGGGCGCAGCGCAGCAAGCCCAGGCTGCATTCACCTGCGCCCTCCCATACTCTCCCTGCCTGGTCCCGAGTCTGCAGGCGCGCAACCGCAGCCCGGCCCTACCCTAGGCCTGCTCCCCACAAGCTTTCCTCCTGCTGAGCAGTGTCGCTGTACACCCAGGAGCTTCAGCAACGAGTAAGGCGTTGTTCCAGCGAACGTGGTATGCGAGCCCCTGCGTCGGAGCAGCAAGCAGCAGAAAGCGCAGCACGCCTGCGTACTCGCTCTGCCCCTGAGATAGACAGAGAGAGAAAGATAGCGACCCGCAAGAGCAGCGCTGCGGGCGAGTGAGCGGCGCACTAGCGCTTGCGCTGCTGCTGTAGAAAGGGGACAGGCCTCTCCCGGGCGGGCTGCCCGTCATGGGCAATTCGATGCGCAAACTGATGGACAAGCTCTTTGGCAACAGGGAAATGCGGGTGCGCCGCTGCTGCCGCCGCCCACCTGCAGCCCCCCGGCAGCTCCGCCGCGCACTTGGCAGCTGCCTGAGTGCGGCCGGTGTCGTGCAGGTGGTTATGCTCGGCCTGGACGCTGCGGGGAAGACGACCATCCTGTACAAACTGCACATAGGCGAGATCTTGAGCACGGTGCCCACCATCGGTGCGCCAATGCGCCCCGCACGCGGGCCTCGGCTCAGATCACTGGCCGCGCCTGCTCTGCTGCCCCTGCCCGCACGGCGCCAGCCCAGCGGCGCGCCGGCCGCGCAGGCTTCAACGTGGAGAAGGTGCAGTACAAGAACGTGCTCTTCACCGTCTGGGACGTGGGCGGCCAGGAGAAGCTGCGGCCGCTGTGGCGCCACTACTTCAACAACACAGACGGCCTGATCTATGTCGTCGACAGCCAGGACCGCGAGCGCGTGAGCAAAGCCGCAAGCGAGTTCAAGGCGCGGGGCCGGCGCTGGCCTGGACATGTTGCCGCCCTTCGACAACACCACACTCTGCTGCATCAGGAGGCGGGTGTTGTGGCCGCGACACACAGTGATGCGCCCCTTGCGTCATCTGTGGCAACCTTGAGATAGCTGCGTGTGTCGCAAAGCACCGCACAGTGCACACGCTGCACTGCACGCTGCACTGCGTCGCACGCTCCGCCTGAGTACGCTTGCTCCGGAATGCAGGCTATTGTTGACGACCCGCTCATGCGGCACAGCGCTGTCCTCGTCTTTGCTAACAAGCAGGACATGGTGCGCTGCTCTTGCCTCACGCGCGTGCGGTGTCGTTTCAGCTTGCCAGGGATAGGACAGCAGCCGCCCGTTGACACTGCTTGTGAGCGCGCAGAAGGGCGCGCTGTCGGCAGCAGAGGTGTGCGAGGCGTTAGGCATGTCGCAGTTGAAGGGCCGGAAGTGGCACGTGCAGTCGGCCGTGGCCATCCGTGGCGAAGGCCTGTATGAGGGGCTGGACTGGTGCGCTCCTTCGTGCAGATGTGTCTGACATTGCCTGCCGACCAGCGCGTAGACATGTTGCGCTATGCTGAGACGCCAATGCAAGCCCATGTGCAGCACGGTGGCTGACATGTGCGTGGGTGGTGCTGCAGGCTGGCCGGCACCTTGAAACGCATGCAGGGCTCGGGACAGGTCACTAGTGTGTCAGCGGCAGGCCGATGAGAGCAGAACAGCCAGGGTACTGTTTACCCCGTAACGTTTGCACCGACTCCGTAAGGCTGAACGGCTTTGGGCTGAGGCATTGTTGCCGGGTACTGGCCAAGTGACTTTTTGTGCGCATGGAGGGTGTGCCCCATGCACCGCTAAGCTGACTGTGGGACTACGTTTCATGCTGGCTTGCGTGACAGCTGCTCCAACAATGTAATGCTTTGGTGAGAAATGCGCATGCCATAAGCCTTGCAGCTATGCTTCCTGACTCGAGTGCATCGCCCACTGTCATGTCTGGCTCCACTTTACAAGCTCTATATGACACCATGTGCCGCACACAGGCGGTCTAGCACTGCTGTGCAGACAGCTCGCATTGTACATGCGTCCCTAAAACATCACACGATGCCGCCTGCACTTCAGGTGTGTGGGATACAAGCTGGCGGACATCACACGTTGACCGTGTACATGATGACTGACCATTAGCAAGGCGTGCAGAATGTCTTTCAGATAACAGCCAGCAGCATTCCCACTGGGCATGCCCCGCATACCCATTCACTCCAGCGTCACGAGCTGGTCTCTGCGCAGCCCCTACTGACATGGTCATATGCTACACCTGCCTGCAGTTACACCTCAGGAAGGACGGCTCGCGTCTTGGCTGCTATGTCGTCAAGCGCTTTGCTGGCCATGGGGCTGTCCAGGCGCGCAAGGCGGTTGCCCGAGATCGCCATGGCCACACGCAGCGCCAAAGCCTCGTCGCTGCATTGCTGCATGCTCAGCAGCATCTGCGCACACCAGTGAGGATGAGCTGTGAGTTCTGGTGGGTCAGGCAATATTCCTCTTACAGGCTCATGCAACAGACATGGACATCAAGAGCTGCTTGCTGTCATCATGGCACGTATGCACAAACATGCAAGGTACATGCAGAACGGATGAATGGTGCAGGCATGCAGGGAGCAGGAGAGCTGGGGTGCACCTCCTGGAGCCGTTTGTTGCATGACACCAGGTCCCTGGCATGTGAGGTGGCCAGCGAGGCAGGACAGCCTCCTCCGTTGATGTCAGGTGCGACTCCGCTGCTGCGCAGGACTGTGGCCTGGGACCCGGCGCTCTCGCTGCGCGTCGTAGCCGCGGGCCCTGCAGCATACCCCTGCTCGGATGCACGCTGGCGCGTCAGCGGCGGCGGCATGCTGCCCTGCGGCCGACCACCTGGCGGTGCTGTGCTGGCCGCTGCCGCGGGCACCTTCCCCAGCCGGTCTGCTGATGGCGGCCCCATGTGCGTCTGCGGCTTGGCGGCCGGCAGCGCAGGCGGGGCCATGGTGCTGCGCGCAAGGCGGCTGCCTCCTCCGCCCATGCTGTGGGCCGCTGCTCGCTTGGCTGGCGGTGGCATGCTGCCCGGCGTGCCGGACTGGCGGGCCATAGCAGGCACAGGTGCTGCCCCCAGGCGCGCACCAAGGCTCGCTTGTGCAGGCGTGCGAAGAGCAGGAGATGCCGTGCCGGACCGCAAGTGAGCCGCGCAAGCTGCCGCAGGAGTGCCTTGCTGCCGGAGCGGGGCCGGCCGGCTGCTGGGGCGGGATGTCGCTGCGCTTGCAGGCTGAGCAGCGGCGCTCTTGAAGGCGCCGCTGCCAAACCATCCGCCAGCGGGTCGGGAGCTGACTACTGCGTTTGGCTTCAAGGTAGCACGCCCTGGCTCTGGCAGGCTCTCGGCAGCCGGCTTGTCGGCCGACGCCAGGCCGCCGGTGTGCTGCGCGGGGTACGCCTTAGGTGTGTGCATATGCACAGGCGTGCGCATGACTGCACCCTGGATGCCTTGCCCGGCATGCAGCAACACCTGCGGGCTGCCGCCTGCCCAGGGTGACTTCGCTGCAGGCGCATGCGTGGGCTTGGGCACTGTCGCGGCATCGAGCTGCATGGGCTCGGGGCATGGGTCGTCCGCATGCAAGGCCTCCTCAGCGCTTGCAGGGAGCATGTCCACGTCTGCTTGTGGCGCTTCTGCCTGTGCGCCAGAGCTCTGCGCGCCTGCAGTCGCTGCAGTCGCTGCTGCTGCTGCTTCCTCGCCAGGCGCTGCCCTGCCCGCGCTCGCCGCGGCCCCAGCTTGCTTGACAGCCGCTGTGACCACGTGCGCTGCAGCTGCTGACACGTCATGCGGCGCCGTTTCATGGGCTGCTGCAGGTGCGTATGTGCCCCTGCTGGTCCGTGGTACAGGCTCCTGCGCTTGTGTGTCCTTGTTTCCACCGTCTGCCAGCAGCTCATGCTGCTGCTCGGCGTTTACAGCCGCCATGCTGACATCACTAGGCTCTGGGTCTGCATGCTGCGGGGCGCCTGCTGGCGCCTGTTCCCCTCCCTCACCAAGCACACCATGGTCGGTTGGCTGGCCCTCGACGCACGTTGCAGTGGCATGCAGGGTCAGGATAACCTCTGGCACGGCTGCATTGCTGGCATCCTGCAGCATTCCCTGGCAGCTGCTAGCACCAGGTGCGCAGTCATTTGCAGGGGACCCCGCTGCATCATCTGGCACCGTGCTCGGCACGCCAGCCATTGCATCACCTCTAGCCAGGCTTGCGGTGCCTCCTGCACCGTCTGCTTGGTCAGCTGGCTCGCTGTCTGCACCGTGCATGGGTGATGAGTATGCTGTCCCAGGCAGGTGCGGCGACTGCTGGCATGCGGGGCTACCTGCCAGGTTTGGCAGCGAGGCTGTCCCAGGAAGGTGCGGCGACTGCTGGCATGCGGGGCTACCCGCCAGGTTTGGCAGCACGGCTGTCCCAGGCAAGTGCGGCGACTGCTGGCATGCGGGGCTACCTGCCAGATATGGCAGCGAGGCTGTCCCAGGCAGGTGCGGCGACTGCTGGCATGCGGGGCTACCTGCCAGGTTTGGCAGCGAGGCTGTCCCAGGCAGGTGTGGCGACTGCTGGCATGCGGGGCTACCTGCCAGGTTTGGCAGCCAGGCTGTCCCAGGCAGGTGCGGCGACAGCTGGCATGCGGGGCTACCCGCCAGCTCTGGCAGCGCTGCCAGTGCCATCAAGCCGTCCGCTGGCTCGCTCATGTCTTGTGCTGCCTCGCTTGTGTCCTGAGACCCTGTGCATGCACCGGAAGAGAGCGTGCATGCACCGGAAGAGAGCTGCATGCATGTTGTGCTCCTCCTGCTGCATATGTAGTGGATGTTTCACTTGGCTCGAAATGCGCTCACCTGCGCTCGTGGCTGGCTTGGCTAGCTTCTTGGTGGCGACAGGGGACTCGTGTTCGTCGTCGTCCTTAGTAACAGTAAACTGAGCGAAGAGGTCCTCCTCTTGGCCATCGTCTGCAAGCAAGCAGTGTTCTATACTTACTTGCGACAGACAGCACAGCTAGTATGAAAGTGCTTCACAGTGCACAAGCGTGTGCAAGACCTGCAGGCATGGTGGGGTGCTTCTCCTTCACTGGAGCAAGCGCCACGCTGGCATCGTGCGGCAGGTTTCCCATGCTCCTTTGTTCTGCCATCAAAGTCTTGCAGAACTCGAGGTTGGTGTCCTCCTTGTCCTCTGCGCATACCATCTTGGAGTCTAGTTGAGCCAGCGCAGAAAGCAGACCGTCACCTCGTTCGAGCAGCAGCTAGCGAAGGCGCGGCATGCTTACCTATACCTAGGAAAGACAAGTTCGCCATTGTGCTGCCTGTCCACGTCTAGCGCGCACTCGTTCAAGCCATAGGATAGGGCAGCCTGACTTGAGCGTGTTAAGTAGCCTCACAAAGGTACTCACTCACCTGCTACTGTGATTGCAACTGTGATGCAGTGAGGTACTGTAGCTGATGCATGCCTTCTCTTCTAACACTGCTCTCATACTTTCACCATGACTTGCAATGTGTAGACCCTAGCTCGGGCAAGGCAGCCCTCCCCCTCATCATGGCACTGCATGATAGGGAGGCAATGGTTCGTGACACTGGTGCAGCACCCGAGACACACGCTAACACAACTGACAAGCGGCACACTCGCTGTCTTTCCTCGAGCACCACATGCAGGGGAGGCCGCAGTGCAACAGGCAATAAGCAACCTTCACTCAGCTATCGCCGCTGGAAGCCCTACCAAACGAGCAGCGCCCCAGCCGCAGCAGTCCTGCCTACCAAAAGCAATACACGCATGCATTTCTTGGCTGGCATGCAGCCGTCAGCCACTCTCCGCAGGCGCGCCTCCTACTGCTCCATTGGCTCCTCGACAGACGTCGGCTGCGGCCCTGCACCCGCCGCATGCTCCTCGCCTGCCTCCATCGGCTCTGGCGCTGCCGCGCCCGCTTCTGTGTCCATGGCTTCTCCCGCCTCCTCCGGCTTCGCCTCCGCCTTCTTCTCCTCCTGCAGCACCTTCTTCAGTCAGGAACAGAACACAAGAAGTGCTGCTCCTTATACACGTCAGCACCTCCGCAAGACGTGGCGTGCAAGCAGACAGGTAGCGCCACCATGTGCTGGAGAGCAACACACAGTTGTTGGTCTGTCACTGTGTCCATTGACAGACCAACAACTGTGTGTTGCTCTCCAGCACATGGTACAGTGATACACAGGATGCAGACAGGCAGGGGCGCGCCTTGGGCGGCGGCGGCGGCTTCGACAGCAGCGGCTCGCAGAAGCGCAGCACGGTGCTCTCGCGCTTGCGGATGTCTTCCGCCATCAGCAAGGGGTCGTCCGTCTGCCGCAGGCTGGCCTGCGCCTGCGACTTCTCCGCAAGCCAGTGGCTTGCCTTGTCGCACTCCGCCACCACCTGCGCTCAAGCATGCAGCGCTCTGTCAGGATTTGTTGACTTCTTCAGCACTACTGATATCTAATATCAGGCCGTCCCCGGCCTTGAGCACTGTCAAATACGAGCAGCGGGATGCGACCAGCGCTCCCAAATAGAGCACATGCAACGCAATGTGAGCGCCATGTAGCAGAACGCACGCGCCGCCCCAGTCACAAGCCACCTGGCGCGGCTCAGAGGTGCACGCCTGGTCCTTGTCGGCCTGTGGGATATGCGCCAGCTTGGCATCACT
>JAABUZ0100009541.1_pt1 | contig 11067 bp, 6 predicted proteins | sample 5562091 | NCBI WGS metagenome assembly JAABUZ01 (sample SAMN12813069, study PRJNA571459) | rock metagenome | isolation source: Antarctica rocks | place: Antarctica: Victoria Land, Linnaeus Terrace sud | collected 2015-12-21
CAGCACCTACCGCCAGCGTGAACCCGAAATTCTCGGCAGGCTTCAGCAACTGTCGGAACACGGCAAATTAGCTCCCACTTCTGAACTCGCGGACTCAGGCGAGTATTAAGAGGTATTGACGCCTCCTTCCTCGCCCGCTAATGATCGGAAGGCTCCTGGGTAATCGCTATCCGCTCGACCGCTTCTGCGCACCGGTCCAGTGCTGCCGCCGGGGAAGGATTTTTGTTTTCTTTACTGCCGAGTACCAGCGTCTGCTCGCCGCCGATCACTTCAAAGGGGCAAGTCAGCGCGCCTGTTCCGGATGACGTTTTATTGGCGGCGCGAAACAGGTCCGCTGTTGTCCGGTCGGCATGAGCCTGAAGCGCGCGATGAAGGCGCAAAGCCGCGCGAGAAAATTGAGACGGCGGAATGGAAGCCGCTCTCCAGCGGTCCCGGTCTGCTTCGGAGACCTCCGCGATGTTCAGAATGGAGTTGGGAAGAAGATACTGTCTCGGCCAGCGAAGATGAAGATTATGAGTCAATTTTGACGGGGCGGTGGATTGGTCTGACCACGCCCAGTCATGAGCTTTCGTGAAAAAGCATAATACGGCAATGGCTGAGATGGCTAATAGCCCTGCTATTCCGCTCCAAGCATAAACCCGGAGTCGCCGTTCTTCCTGGTTTAATTTCTCCTCTTGACTGCTTACTGCAACCAATTTGTGCTTCATTCGTGGTAAAGGGCAGCCTTTCACCTTTCTTATCGGCGGAAATCATCGCTAACAGAAGAGCTTCCGCCAAAATTGTTCGGCCCTCCGCCGAGTTCAGCCCTTTAATCTAACGTTGGATGCTAAAACTGAGAACAGCCTTCGTGAAAGCTATGAAATTACGCTCTGTTTGTCTTATTACATTTCTTGTTTTGGTTCTTTCGGCCTGTTCCGCAGGAGGCCAGCGAGGAGTAGCCGACCAGCGAAGCGACTTCAAATCCTTTATTCCCATGCAGCAGAACCTCGCGGGGGATGGCCTGAAACCGGTCAAGCCTTTTTTCAAGCGGGCAAACCGAGAGGAAGTTCTTCGCGCCATCGAACACGCCTGCACCGGAGAAAAAAAGGGTAGTTCTGTTTTTAATCCGAGAACCGGAGAAGGCTACTATGTGAACTGCAACCCGCGAAACCGGCAGCTATTAAACGGATACATTCCGGCCAGCGCGAGACAATCGCCTCACAGCAGGCCATAAGGCAATGCGGCCGTACGGCAATTATCGGTAGATCTCTTTGCGTAGGCCGCCCGCCCTCAATCCAGCCGTTTACTAAGGCGCCAGCGCCGACCCGAGCGTTACCGGGTACCAGTTGTAGCTGGCCGCCGTCAAATGCGTTTGCAGCAAACCCCACAACGCGCTATGACCTGTATCCGATAGATGGATCTGATCCGCCGAGTTGTAATAGCCTGCCGCGATCATGGCCGCTGTGTTGGCAAATGGACCGCCATGCACCACGTCGGCATAGTCGTAGTTGTTCGTAGCCGTGAGGCTTTGCGTCGTGTTGAAAAGGGAATTCATATCAATTCCATTCGCGCTTCCCACCGTTGTCCACGGCATATTGAAGACAAAGACGGATTGCACCCCGGTCGCCTGCGCATGGGACACAATGCCGCTCATGTTGGTCTGATACACGCCTAAGTTCGCATCGCGCAGGTAATCATTCATGCCCAGGGCTACGACGTCATAAACACGCGTGCCGCTGTTGGTGAGATCGATCACTTTCATGGCGTTATCGGGATTTGCCCCAAAGCATTCGGCCGCGCAGGCTCCCACCGCGAGGTTATCGACCGCTACCCCGTTCGGATGCGTCACCCACTCCAGAGCATAGATGAAACAGTCGCTTCCATTGCAAGTGAGTTGCGTGGTATGGGAACTGGAGCCAGCCGGAGCCGAGACGGAAGCCACATGGAAGCCGGCCGCCACGTCCGCATCCGTGCCGAAGGCGCCTTGATTTTGCCCATCGATGGAGACGTGAAAGCCGGCCGTGGAGAGCGTGCTGTAAGAAACGTAATAGATTTTGAGGGTAGAGCCGGACATAGCTTTCATGGAGAGCGTCGAAGCGGAGTGCATATCAATGCCCGTGCCACCGACAAAGATGGGGCCGTTGTTTTGCTGCGACGGAACGCCCAGGTTAAAGTTGCCTCCCACGCTGATACTTCCCGCCAGCGTGTAGTACGCCGAGTCTACGGACGAAGGCAGACCCGACACAACCGGAATGAGGCCGGAGCCATGTGACGGATAGCGGGCATTCAGCCAGCTCCGCAACTGCTCGACCCACAGATTGCCGAAAGTGACCGGGCCAATGCCCGCGCAGGAAGCAGCCGGGTTGCCCGCCACGCCCCAGCATCGGGTGATTGAGTCACCCAACACACGAATGCGGACGAGCTGCGTCGCCGCTTTCGACAAATCCGCCGACAGTTTTTGAAAGAAGCTGCTTGATTGGCTCAAGCAGATTTGCAGCGACTCAGCCGAGCCGCCCGACATCCTGCGGCGAACTCCGTCATTCTCGGCATCGCACGCATGAGTGCGGAGGTTGAGCCGGATCTGGTTGGCGGCGCTGGGAAGCTGCTGCGTCAACTGCGTCATGGTTGTCGCGCCTGTCGCCGGCACCCGCCAAAGAAAAGTGGTCGCTTTGCCGCTCGATTGCAGCAGCACTTTATATACATAGCCCGCGTTGTCGGAGGCCACCAGCGAAACCGCTAATTGACCCTGCGCAATAGGCGCGGTTTTCGAGCCGCCCGGCACCAGATTGCCGCTATTATCAAAGAATGGCTGCCAAGTGATGAACGCCTGACCGGAAGAAAGAGATGCGCCCGAGTCGTCCACCGCCGGGACGCTCAGGGAAACAGTTTGAGCCGAGGCGCATGACAGCGCCAAGCTCCATACTAAAAAGAGAAGAAATCGCTTCACTGATCCGGTAGCGTGGCCGAGCGCGCGGCGTGCTAACCGCTGCCAGAACAGCTATGCGACTGATCCGAAAACATTTGATCGCGGGCAGATTGTTGTGACTGCTGATAATACTTCACGAGATGGCGAAATTGCTGTAGAAAGCGGAGCAATCAGTTCGCCCATGAAAATGCACCAGGCTTGCCGAACGCCAATCTCTTACAGTGGTAACTTTCGGTCTGTTGGAAACGAACTTAGTCTATGAGAAGGTAGTGCCGCTGAAATGCTAAAAGCATTAGAATAGCTGTTGCCATTGCCAGTTGTTCGAATCTCAATTAGTAATAGAGAAGGTATCATGCGCGTTTGTATTAGCAGAATCATTTTACCTGGAATCCCACATCACATGCACAATGTGGGGTTTAAAGCTCCAACTAATACGTTATTTGTTCAGGTGATCACAATTAATTTCGATCAGGCGATTACGCAAACCTCGTTGCGAAGGACATGGTGCTGGTGCTGTAGTTCATTGTGTTTTTTGCAGGCTTATCCCACAACACTCTTGCAGGAAACGACGAAGCACAAAAACCTCAATGTTGTTCGGCGCGTCGTCGCGCGACAAAAAAACTGAGTATAATTTTTTTCGGAACTCTTCGGTTTAATCACCATCCGCCTCGTATCTCCGCCGACAGCCGTTACTATCGATTCGTTCTCAAGATCGGAGTCCCAACATACGATATAGCGCAAATTATTAAGCGAATGATTGAATGAACCCGTTAGCATTTGCTTGCATTCAACATAGAATTTTGAAGCATCGTCGAAGGTGAGGTCAGTTGTATCCCGCGCTAAAAGATCAAAGCCAGATGAGTTGTTCCAATCCAATACCCTGAAATGGAAAGAGGTTCGGTTCAGCCGCAAGCAACTGGGCCAGTAGTGCGACCACCCCTAATTCTCGCTGCGGCTCACGAAGTTCGACGGTTTTGAATTTCCCAGACGCTACTGCTCGTGCCTGCTTGACTCGCCGTGCGTAATCCTTCTTTTCTTGTTCTTCTGTCCTCTCGCCGAATTCCGCTTCGTCCAACGCATCGAACAGTGAGGCGACACCTTCGTCCTCGAAAATTTCGCGGACCAACTCAAGGACTTGTTCCTCAATAGCTGCACGGATGTCCGGGGGCGTCGGTCCGATTGAGGTTCGATCAGCAGATAGACGGATCGCCTGACAATTGAAAAACGCGTGGAACTTAAGAAATTCAGTTCCCTTTCCAGGCAGGAGGACATTTACCCTTTCCGCAGGAATAAAATCTTTGCAAATCCATATCCCATATCGTTCAGCAACCTTGTACGCACCCTCTGGTGCGATGTACCGCTGCCTTCGGACCATCGGATTTTCATATTTAATGCGATTCCCCTCGATGGAGAATACGGCTTGCCAGCGATAGCCCGGAAACTTCTTGAACACATCCTCTCTTACAAAACGACGACAATAAAAATCAGTGGGACTGCCCTTTCCAGCTTTCGCCTTCTCTCGCAATGTCTTGCCGTCAAAACATTCTTCTGGAAACGGGTGTCCGAAGGCAAGTGTTGCAAACTTAGCGCTTGGGTCTCCTCCGTGTTTTTGTGGATCGAATCCCAATCCGCGAAGGTTTAGCTTAAGATCTGCAAGCCGAGCCTTTGCAGACAAATACTTCGGGAACAGAGGCCACAGGAGTGGCTCGATTGAGCCGAACTTAGTAAACCAAAGAATGTAGTCTTTTATCTGGTCATGATTAAGTTTGGAACCATCATTGTGGTTATAGCCGAAAATTCTGATTTCCGTTCCATCAATGCCGTGATCTTCCTCAAAGAACTCGTATTGCGGTGCCGAGCCACTAGACCCGTCATAGATCTTCTCGAGGTGTCCATGGCTCACAGCCTTAAGCTTTACCCCTGATTTTTTGTCTCGCGTTCGTACTTCGACTCTTCTGCTGTTCAGATATATCTTGGTCCCGAACCCTTTTTCGCCAATGAGGGGTTCTTGATCATCGGTGTCGTTCTTCAACTCGGACTTTTCAGAGTCTCCCAAATTAAAAAAGCGTTCGAGGGTTCTTGCATCCATACCGTTCCCATCGTCCTTCAGGATAATTCGGATTTCGGGTTGTCCGGTAGGTCCTGGAGTCTGTTCAACCGTAACCGCCAGAGTCGTTGCTGACGCGTCAATCGAGTTGCTGATCGCCTCGCGTACAAACTCCAGAGGATTGGAGAAGTTCGTAATAATCTGCCGGTATGCGTTCGCCGCATTAACGGTTGCTGTTGCCTTCGTCGCAGTAGTCGACATTCGATTGCTATGGGGAGAAGTTGAGTTTACCACTGGTTAGATACGAGTATTTGATTGGGTTCGCGTCTATATGATCAGCAAGAGCTGAAGAACCTTCCACTTGGACGCGTAGTCGGCATGTCGTATAGTGACTCCGCGAATTGGCCTGCGTCGGATTGCTTCCCATTGTCGGTCAGTGTTGACGAATCTCAGCCCTACGCTTTGAAAACGCGCTTCCCGGTAAACCGGCTCTCACGGTGAGATCTCGCCTTCCCGCTCACTCACCACGCAACAACCTCAGCAATCCTTCCATGGCCTCGCTCAACACCTTGCGCCGCCGGTGAATCATTCGCACCGGACGGAACAACTCGGCTGGTTCCAGCCGCACCGCCGCTAAACGGCCCGACTCCACATCTCCGTTCATTACCCGCTTCGGCATGATGCTGATCCCCGCTCCATGCGCCACCGCCTGCTTGATCATCTCCAGATTGTCGAAGTGCAACGCCATTTCAACGCTCACCCGGTGTTCGCGCAAAAACCGCTCAATCTGGCTCTGAATCGGCAAATCGTCGTCGAACCCAATAAAGCTTTCTCCCTCCAGCGCCTCGGCTTTTATGTGTTGACATCCTGCCAGCCGGTGTTCCGGTCCCACGGCCACCACCATCTCCTCATCACGCCAGGGTAAAGCGACCACATCCCGCGAAGACTCGGCATAGCTCATCAATCCCAGATCCGCCTGATCCGTTTCCACCGCTTCCCAGACTCGTTCGGGCCGCAAATACGAAATCGCAAGCTCGGCTTCCGGAAACAACTGTTGAAACCGCCCCTCGATCTCCGCCATGTCCGACAACCCAACCGAATAAATAGCTGCCAGCCGCACCTTGCCCGAAGCCTCTTTCTTCATGCGGTAAAGCGAAGCTTCTAATTGCTCGTGCCGCCGCAGCACATCCCGGCAATACTCGACGTACAGCTTGCCCGCTTCTGTCACGGTTAAAGGCCGCGTGCTCCGGTCAAACAAAGCGACTCCCAGTTCACGCTCAATCTCCTGGATGGCCTGACTGGCAGCGGACTGGCTGATTTCTCCCAGCTTCGCGCCCTTGCTGATGCTGTGAGAATGGGCTACATCGCGGATCAAACGCAGATTCGCCAACATACAAAACACCAACACTGTATCATAAGGAAATTCAATACAAACGCGCTGTAGTTTTCGTTTGACGAATACTAGCAGCATCGCTACACTGGATTATCTTCCCCGTCTGCAAGAGGAGGTATAAGTGTCCCTGCACGATACGATGTCAAAACTGCCGCCAGCGCAAGGTCTCTACGATCCATCCCATGAACATGACGCCTGTGGTCTAGGCTTCGTCGTCAATATCAAAGGCGAGCGTTCGCACAGCATCGTGCAGAAAGGCTTGCAAATCCTGCTCAACTTGCGGCATCGCGGAGCTTCCGGCTGCGACGCGGAAACCGGAGACGGAGCGGGCGTTCTCATTCAGATCCCGCATCAATTCTTCATCAGAGAAACTCAAACATGTGGGTTTTCCCTAGGTAACCCTGGCGATTACGGCGTGGCCATGTGCTTCCTGCCCGTGGAGCGTCAAGCCCGCCTCATCTGTGAAGGTTTGCTCGAAAAAATTACTCGCGAAGAAGGTCTCACGGTTCTTGGCTGGCGGGACATTCCGGTGAATAATGACGTTCTCGGGCGAGTGGCCCGCGCCTCCCAGCCTTATATCGAACAATTCTTTGTCGGCCGGCCTAGCGAACTCGCCCCGGACGCCTTTGAGCGCAAGCTGTTCATCATCCGCAAACGGGTGGAAGCGGCCGTACGCGCTTGCGCCGACATTCGCGACCGCGAAGCCTTCTTTATCCCGTCTTTCTCCTCGCGCACGATCATCTATAAGGGCCTGCTGCTTGCCACGCAAATCGGCCAATTCTACGACGAGCTGCTTGACCCTGCCACCACCAGCGCTCTCTGCATGGTTCACCAGCGCTTTTCCACCAATACCTTTCCCACTTGGCAACTGGCGCACCCCTTCCGTTATCTCTGTCATAACGGCGAAATCAACACGGTTCGCGGCAACGTCAACTGGATGAACGCCCGCCAGTCGGTCCTCTCGTCGCCGCTCTTCGACGACATGTCCAAGCTGTTTCCTTTGATTCCGCCCGGCGTCAGCGACTCCGCCGCGCTTGATAGCGCCGTCGAACTTCTTACCATGGCCGGACGCGAACTACCGCACGTCATGGCGATGCTGATTCCCGAAGCCTGGGACGCGGACACAACCATGTCCGATGAGAAACGCGCCTTTTACGAGTACCACGCCTCCCTCACCGAGCCCTGGGACGGTCCCGCCGCTGTGGCTTTCACCGATGGCCGACTGATCGGCGCAACGCTCGACCGTAACGGCCTGCGCCCCGCCCGTTACCTTGTCACCAAAGATGGCCTGCTCGTCATGTCCTCGGAAACCGGCGTATTGAAGCTGCCTCCCGAAGATATTGCCTATAAAGGGCGTCTGCAACCCGGCAGGATGCTGCTTGTTGATTTGGAGCAGGGCCGCATTGTTCCCGACGAAGAAATCAAACACCAGCTTTCCTCGCGCCGACCTTACGGCGAATGGCTGAAAGCAAATCAAATCACTTTGGACGCGCTGCCCGAACCCGCTCGCGTGCAGGGCTCCGATTACCGGACGGTTCTCAGGCGCCAGCGCTGCTTCGGCTACACGGACGAAGATATCCGCCTGCTGATCTCGCCCATGGCCGCCAGCGGCGAAGAAGCCGTCGGCTCCATGGGAACCGACACGCCCCTGGCCTGTCTGTCCGATAAGCCGCAACTGCTGTTCAACTACTTTAAGCAGCTATTCGCGCAAGTCACCAACCCGCCCATCGATCCCATTCGCGAAGAGTTGGTCATGTCGCTCACCAGCTACATCGGAACCGAGCGCAACATGCTGACCGAAACGCCGGAGCATTGCCACACGCTCAAAATGCCGCAAGCGATCCTGACCAACCGCGAGCTCGAAAAGCTCCGGCGTGTCTCGCGCGGCGATCTGCTGGCCTCCACTCTCACCGCCACCTTTGACGCTCATGACGGCGAGAAGGGTTTGAAGCGAGCGCTCGACGGTCTCTGCCGCCGTGCCTCGCTCGCGATCAAAGCGGGCTACTCGCTACTCATTCTCTCGGATCGCGGCATTGATGAAGAATACGCGCCCATCCCTTCGCTGCTGGCTTTGACCGCCGTGCATAATCACTTGGTCCGCGAAGGAACGCGCACCGGTGTTGCTCTCATTATCGAGTCCGGCGAGCCGCGGGAAGTCATGCACTTCTGCCTGCTCATCGGCTATGGAGCGAGCGCGGTCAATCCCTACTTAGCCATCGAAACTCTTGAGCAACTGGCTGCTGACGGCGATCTGTCCAAGGACGTAACTCCTCCAGCCGCCATCAAGAACTACCTCAAAGCCGTGAACAAGGGCCTGCTGAAAGTCTTCTCGAAAATGGGCATCTCCACCCTGCAAAGCTATCGCGGCGCGCAGGTCTTCGAGGCGGTCGGATTGAACAAAGCCCTGGTTGAGGAGTACTTCACCGGCACCGCTTCGCGCATCGAAGGCATTGGTCTTGACGTGCTCGCCGCGGAAGCCGTGGCGAAACACCAGTTCGCCTTTCGCCCTCTCTCCGAATCGGAAACGGAACTGGCCGTCGGCGGCGAATATCAATATCGAACCACCGGTGAATACCATCTTCTGAATCCGCTCACTGTCAGCAAACTCCAGCACGCCGTTCAGCAGTCCCGCTACGCGACTTTTCAGGAATACGCCAAACTGATCGACGAGCAAAACCAAAAACTCTGCACCCTGCGCGGTCTCATGCAACTGAAGAAAGTGCCGCGCCCCATCTCGCTCGACGAAGTGGAACCGGCGAGCGAAATTGTCAAGCGCTTCGCCACGGGCGCCATGTCATTCGGCTCCATCAGCGCCGAAGCTCACGAAACCCTGGCCATTGCCATGAATCGCATCGGCGGACGCTCCAACACCGGCGAGGGCGGGGAAGACGAAGCCCGCTTTATTCCGCTGCCGAACGGAGACTCCAAGCGCAGCGCCATCAAACAAGTTGCTTCCGGACGCTTCGGCGTCACGGCTCATTATCTGGTGAACGCCGATGAACTGCAAATCAAAGTCGCTCAGGGAGCGAAACCGGGCGAAGGCGGACAACTGCCTGGTCACAAAATCGACGCGACCATCGCCCGCGTGCGCCATTCCATTCCGGGCGTCACCCTGATCTCGCCTCCGCCGCACCACGACATCTATTCCATCGAAGATCTGGCGCAATTGATCTACGACCTGAAGAATGTGAATCCATCGGCGCGCATCTCTGTCAAACTGGTTGCCGAAGTCGGCGTCGGAACTGTCGCCGCCGGCGTTTCGAAGGCCCACGCTGATCTTGTTCTCATCAGCGGCTACGACGGAGGCACAGGCGCTTCGCCGCTGACCTCCCTCAAACATGCAGGTGTGCCTTGGGAACTCGGCCTTGCCGAGACTCAGCAGGTGCTCGTCCTGAACGATCTGCGCAGCCGCATCCGTGTTCAGGTGGATGGCAAACTCCAAACCGGGCGCGATGTCGTCATTGCCGCCCTGCTCGGCGCGGAAGAGTTCGGCTTTTCCACCGCGCCGCTCATTGCCATGGGCTGCATTATGATGCGCAAATGCCACCTGAATACCTGTCCCGTCGGCATCGCCACACAAAATCCGGAACTGCGCAAAAAATTTACCGGCACGCCCGAGAGTGTCATTAACTACTTCTTCTTCGTAGCCGAGCAAGTGCGCGAATGGATGGCCGATCTCGGCTTCCGTACCGTGGACGAGATGACCGGTCGTGTGGACATGATCGAGATGCGGCCCGCGATAGATCACTGGAAAGCGCGCGGCCTTGACTTCACCTCGATACTATACAACCCGCAAGTGCCGGGACGCGTTGGGCGGCGTCGCCTGAAAGCGCAGGATCACGGCCTGGAGGAAGCGCTCGACCATAGCCTGCTTCATCAGGCTAAAACCGCCATCGAAAATGAAACGCCCATAGAATTCAACATGTCCATCCGCAACACTCACCGGGCTGTCGGCACCATGCTCAGCGGTGAAATCGCGCGCCGTCATGGGTCGAAAGGTCTCCCCGAAGATACGGTCCGCATCTGCTTCCACGGATCAGCCGGGCAAAGTTTCGGCGCTTTCCTTGCCAAAGGCGTCACGCTGGTGCTGGAAGGCGACACCAATGACTACACGGGCAAAGGTCTATCCGGCGGAAAAATTGCCGTCTATCCACCGCGCAATTCCACCTTTCCTCCGGAAGAAAACATTCTGATCGGCAATACCGTGCTCTACGGAGCAACGGCAGGCGAAGCTTACTTCAGCGGCGTGGCCGGCGAACGCTTTGCTGTCCGTAATTCGGGAGCTACGGCTGTTGTGGAGGGCGTCGGCGACCATGCTTGCGAATACATGACCAACGGAACCGTTGTGGTGCTCGGCAAAACCGGGCGCAACTTTGGGGCGGGCATGAGCGGCGGCCTTGCCTACGTCTTCGATCCCGATGGAGATTTCGTCCGCTTCCGCTGTAACCGCGCCGGTGTTGATCTCGAACCGCTGTTTGAACGCGAAGATACCGCCAAACTGGAGTACCTGATTCGCAAGCATGTCGAGTACACGGCTAGTCCGCTGGGGGCGCGTCTGCTCGCGGACTGGTCGAGGATGCTGCCGAGCTTCGTAAAGGTCTTCCCGCACGAATACAAACGGGTTTTGGCGCAGGTCGATCTCACCGGGAAAAAAATGCCGGTCTCCGTCGAACCGTTAATCACCGCTGTGGCCGCCGGCGACAGGGTAAGGTAAACAGGATG
>JAABUZ0100009542.1_pt1 | contig 11065 bp, 10 predicted proteins | sample 5562091 | NCBI WGS metagenome assembly JAABUZ01 (sample SAMN12813069, study PRJNA571459) | rock metagenome | isolation source: Antarctica rocks | place: Antarctica: Victoria Land, Linnaeus Terrace sud | collected 2015-12-21
GGCGCGTCGAGACGCCGCTGTCCGGCTTATAGAGCACGACGTGTACGCGCGGCAGTGGTGGCAACGGAACTATTATTTCGCCCCGACCGGTGGCAAGAGCTGTGGGAGCATAGAAAAAAAAGGGGACATCCGAGCCCAGTCGCGCGCCCAGTTCAGCCAGCCGCTCGGTTGCCAGATCGAGGTCCCATAGCCGATTCAGACCCACCAGCGTGGCCGCCGCGTCGCTGCTGCCTCCGCCGAGCCCGGCGTCGACCGGCACACGCTTGCGCAGCGCCAGACGCGCCCCGCCGGCGTAGCCTGTCTCTTGGCGTAGTAGGTCGGCGGCGCGCCACGCGAGGTTTGCCGGGCCGGCCAGCGCGGGCGCATCGCATGTGAGCGTGAGCGCGCCCGTGGGGTCGGGGGAAAGCTCCAGCGTGTCGTGCAATTCCAAGGTCTGCATGACCGAGCGCAGCGCGTGGTAGCCGTCGGGACGCCGCCCGAGCACGTCGAGCGAGAGGTTGATCTTGGCCGGCGCATGTATGATCAGAGGGTTATTCATGTATGCAGCATAGCTGACCACGGCGCATAGTTTACGCCGCTTGAGCGCCCTGACGACCGCGGCCACCGCCGCGCCGCAGCCGCAGGCCGCCGATGGTAGATCCTGGCACGATCAGAAGTTGCAGCAGCACCACGATAAGCAGGACAAGGCCGAGCGCGACCTGCTGCCAGGCGGTGTCGATCGCTTTCAGGTTCAAAATGTCTGGCAGGATCTGCGTGATCAGCACGCCGACGACTGTCCCGCGCACCGTGCCGACACCGCCCGTCAGCAGCGTGCCGCCAACGACGACGGCGGTGATAGCGTTGAGTTCGTAACCCTGCGCCGCCGTCGGCGGAGCCGAGAGCAGCCGCGAGGCCAGCAGGATGCCGGCCAGCCCCGAAAGCGCGCCGCTAATGGTATAGACGAGCAGCTTGACCCGACGCACCTGCACGCCGAGCAACCCCGCCGCTGCCTCGTTCCCGCCCACGGCGAAGACGTGGCGGCCAAAGCGCGTGTAGCGCAGGACATAGGCCAGGATAATAAAGGCGGCGACGGCGACAATCAGACTGAAGGGGACACCCAGCACGCTCCCCTGTCCAATATCCTGGAAGAGGCCCGTGCTATTCGCGCTAACAGCCGAGGCGCCGGCCCCCGAGGAACCACCGTGGTAGACGGCCGCGGCCTGCAGCGCGACGCCGCGCGCCACCGAGAGCATGGCCAGCGTCACGATGAACGGTGGGACGCGCGTAAACGCGACGCCCAGCCCGTTGACCAATCCGATGAGTCCTGTCACAACGAGGGGGACAATGATCGCCGGAATCACGCCGTAGAAGGACATCGCGGCCGCACAGAAGGCTCCTACCGCCAGCACCGAGCCAACCGAGAGGTCGATGCCGCCGGTCAGGATGGCGAGCATCTGGCCGGTCGCCAGGATAGCGAAGATGGGGATTTCACCGGCCAGGCTCAGCAGGTTCGACCCTGTCAGGAAGTCCGGCGAGAGCAACGCGCAGACGATGATGAGTACCACGAGCAGCACGGTCGCGACTTCGCGCTGGACGGCGGAGAGGACGCGCCCCGCGAAGGGCGGTGTCTCTGGCGACGGAACGGGTTCGGGTGTGGTGGCCTCTGGCTGCACGATTACCTCCAAGTCGAAAGTCGGAAGTCGGAAGAACGTTTGATGCTACTGTAGGCGTCATGGCGAAAGCATTTACCACTGTTCCATACCCTCCAACTATCGACTTCCGACTTCCGACTAACTCTCGCCGCCGGCCTGCAAAATAACGGCGCCGGCAATGATAAGCCCCTGGACGATGAGCTGCGCCGGCCGCTGCAGGCCGACCTGGATGATGAGCGCGTTCAACACGGTCAGAATAAGACCGCCGACGAGCGTGCGCCACACGCCGCCCACGCCCCCGAGCAGTGACGTGCCGCCCACGACGACCGCCGAGATCGCCTGCAACTCGTAGTACAGGCCGTCGTTAAAGGGGTCGGACGTGGCGTTGTATGAGGCGAACAGCACGCCAGCCAGCCCCGCGAGGAGGCCGCTCACGGCGTAAACGACGATTTTGACGCGGTCGGCCGAGATGCCCGAGAGCCGCGCGGCGCGCTCGTTGCCACCGACCGCGAAGACGTAGCGGCCCGGCACGGTGCGGGTGAGGAACAGCGCCGCGAGCGCGAACACGACCAACACCAGGATAACCGAGACAGGGATGCTCCCGATAACGGGCACAGGGCCGATCTGCGCGATGGCGATGTTGTCAAAGTTCGTCGCGCTGCTCACGTCCAGCGTATGGCCGTGGCCGCCGCCGCCCGTGATGAGTTGAGCCAGGCCGCGCGCGGCGATCGACATAGCCAGCGTCACCACGATAGGTTGGATGCGCGCCTTGGTGATGATGGCGCCCGAGATGCCGCCGAGCAGCGTGGTCAGCGCGATGGGTAGCACGAAGACCAGGATGAGCGGTGTGCTCGACGACGCGCCGCCGCCGACCAGTATGCCCGCCAGGGCCGAGCCGACGGCCAGCAAGGAACCGACCGAGAGGTCGATGCCGCCAGTCAGGATAACGAGGGTCTGCCCCACGGCGATGAGCGCCGCGTTCAAAGCGAAGATCTGCAGCTGCGCGCGTAGGTTGTCCGCCGTCAGGAAGTTGGAGTTGAGCCCCTCGGCGACGATCAGCAAGATAACCAGCGCGCCGATGGCTCCGAAGCGCCGCAATAGGACCTGCGCCCGCCGGCCGGCGGAGCGCCCGCGCGCCCGCGCCGTCGGAACGGTATTGCCCGGCCCCACAGGCCCGTCACCACCGGCGCGCGTCTCCCCAATGGTCTGGACGCCTCCTGTCTCCATGCGTGTGCGCCTATCCTTCCGAGATTGCTTTCATGATACGGTCTTCGTTGGCCTCGGCGTGCGCGAACTCGCCGAGCTTATGGCCGTTGTTCAGCACGATGACGCGGTCACTGCCCTCGATAACTTCCTCCAATTCGGACGAAATCATCAGGATACTCATGCCCTGCTCGCGCGCCAACTCGTCGATCAACGTCTGAATCTCGCGCTTGGCGCCGACATCGATGCCGCGCGTCGGCTCGTCGAGAATCAGCACTTTGGGATTGCGGCAGAGCCAGCGCGCCAGGATAACCTTCTGCTGGTTGCCTCCTGAGAGATTGCGGATGGGCGTAGCCGGACTGGGCGTGCGGATATCGAGGCGGCGGATCATCTCGTCGACGACGCGGCGCTGGCGTCCCATGTCGAGCACGCCCAGGCGCGTGAAGAGCGGGAGCGCGGCCAGGAGAATATTGTCGCGCACGCTGAGCGCCGGCACGATGCCTTCGGTCTTACGGTCCTCCGACACGAGCGCCAGGCCATCGCGCACGGCGTCACGCGGAGAGGTGATGCGGCGCGGCTTTCCCTCTACGGCAATGGTCCCGGACTCGGCGCGGTCGGCGCCGAAGATCGTGCGCACCAACTCGGTGCGGCCCGAGCCGAGCAGACCCGCCAGGCCCACGATCTCGCCCTTATGCACGCGCAAGCTCACGTCGTCGGGCATATTGCCACGCGTGAGGTGTGCGACATCGAGCACAGTCTCCCGATCCACCGTCGTATCAGCCGCGGAGAAAGCGGTCAGTCCCTGCGCGCGCACCTCTTCCGGGTCGCGCCCCAACATCATCGCCACCAGGCCCAGCGTGTCGGTCTCGGCGATGGACAGCGTGGCCACGAGGCGTCCGTTGCGCAGGACCGTCGCGCGGTCGGCCAGCGTGAAAATCTCTTCCATGCGATGGCTGATGTAAACGACGCCAACGCCGTTCTGCTGGAGGCGGCGGATCACGTCGAAGAGCACGCGCACTTCAGCCGTATCGAGTGAGGACGTTGGCTCGTCCATCACCACCAGCACGGCGTGCAACGACACGGCGCGCGCCAGCGCCACCATTTGCTGCAAGGCCACACTCAGGTTCATGACCGGTACGCCGAGGTCAACGCGCACGCCCAGCCCATCGAGTACGGTCTTGGCCTCACGGCGCATGCGCGCCCAATCGACGCGACCGAAGGCGCCGCGCGGCTCGCGTCCCAAGAAGATGTTCTCAGGCGCCGTCATATAGGGCGCCAGGTTGACTTCCTGATAGATCGTGGCGATACCGGCGTCCTGCGCCGCGGCGGGCGTACTGAAAGACACCTCACGACCTTGCAGCGTGATGCGTCCGCTGTCTTTGGAATAGGCGCCCGTCATAATCTTGATAAGCGTCGATTTGCCAGCGCCGTTGTGCCCCACCAACGCGTGCACCTCACCCTGACGCACGTCGAAGTCGACGCCGTCGAGCGCCTGCACGCCGGTGAAGCCCTTGGAGATGCCACGCATCTCGAGCAGGGTGTCGGAGGCCATGGCGTTCCTTAAGCTACGAAAGACTTTTAGTCATAAGTATAAACCGTTTAGTGGAGGCATACAGCCTGAGCCTGAGCCTGCGGTCGCGCCCCAAAATTGTGACACACGGCCTGACCTTAAAAGGTCATGGCAGACGACAGACCTTGAAAGGTCAGCCGCTGTGTGAGACCTTTTAAGCCATGGTCTTTTAAGGCCAGGCCAGCGACGCGCGCCATCACCATCGTGGGGCGCCACGCGACCGCAGTCGCAGGCGTTAGGCGTGCTAGAAACTAGAAGCCCGTCGAGAGCAGGCTCGCGGCGTTGGCTTTGGTGTAGGTGTGGTCCTGCACCTGGTTGAACGTCGGGATCTTCTGGCCGGCGAAGTATTTGTCGATGATGTCGAAGGTGACCGGACCGAAGTGCGGGTTGGACTGCACACAGACCGAGAAGACGCCGTCGGCGACGTACTGGATGGCGCGCTTCGAGCCGTCGATCGAGCCGATGTACATCTTCTTGGTGATCCCGGCCTGCTTCAAGGCCTGTAGGGCGCCCACGGCCATGTCGTCATTGGCCGCGTAGATCATGTCGATCTTGGAGCCGTACTTGCTGATGAAGTTGGTCATCACTTGCTTGCCGGTCACAAGCGTGAAGTCGCCGTCCTGCGCGCCGAGCGACTTGAAGCGCGGCACGCCGTCGATGACCTCATGGAAGCCGGTGTGGCGGTCGATCGCCGGTGAGGCACCGGTCGAGCCGAGCAACTCGACGTAGTTGATCGGGCCTCTGGTATTGGCCACCATCCAGGTCGCGACCTTCTTGGCTTGCTGGATGAAGTTGGACTCGATAACGGTGACGTAGTCGACGCCAGCCTTGCCCGCGCTGGTGCGGTCAATCTCGATAACCGGCACGCCGGCCTTGATGGCGTTCTGCGTCGCGGCGCGTAGCGGCTGAATCTCGCGCGGGGTCAGCACGATCAGGTCGCACTTAGCGGCGATAAGGGTGTTGACGTCGGTGACCTGCTGATTGGTATCACTATGGGCGTTGGTGAACTGGTAGGAATACTTGTTGGCGCGCAGTTTAGCCTCATTGGCCATGCTGTCCGTTTCGGTCACACGGAAGCCGTTGTTGAGCTCGCTCTGCGAGAAGCCGATCTTGTATTTAGACTTCTTCATCGGGTGCGCGGGTGTAACGTTCGGGTTGGTCGCGGCCATCACGGAGAGGGCGTTGAAGGGATCGAGCGCGCTGGCGGCAGCGGCGGCGGTCAGGCCAAGCCCGGCGGCGGCGCGCAGGAAGTCGAAGCGGTTGATGCGCCCGGAGCGCAATTCGGTGGCAAGTTTATCTAGTTCACGCATGTCTTAATCATCCTCGATATGAGATACAGCACGACGACGTGGTCGCAATAAATGCGGAATATGTGGGAAAACGGCAAAAGCACCGTGTCTGATGGAGCGGCGGCAGATCCTCGGGCTGCGCGGCCGTGGCGTCATATGATCCGGGGGCAGGGCCGGATGTGCGGCGCGATTTGTAGCGAGAGAGGAGCCTTACCGTCCCCATCATAAGCGCGCCACCTATGATTGTTATCAATCGTAGAGGTTTCGCGCGCGCGCTTCAATGTAAGTATTGCCGGATTACGTCCCGAATATCCGGGAAAGTCGGAAGTCGGAAGTCGGAAGTCGGAAGTCGGAAGTCGGAAGTCGATCGTATTCCCAAAGGGCAAAGCGTCACGCAATGCCGCGTAGGACTTGACTTGCAGATTACTTCCGACTTCCGACTATCGACTATCGACTATCGACTATCGACTATCGACTATCGACTATCGACTTCCGACTTCCGACTTCCGACTTCCGACTAACCAGGTATACTACCCGACATGACCGCCCCGTCCATCACCCCGTTGCCGCGCCAGGTTGTGCTCGTCGGCAACCCCAACTCAGGGCATGTCAAAGACGGCATGGCGCGTGCGCGCGCGGCTATCGTGCGCGAGGGCCTACAAATTCTTGAGACTGTGCGCTTGCACGAGTTGGAACGACTCCGCTCTTGGGTGAACCGCCCCGATGACGAGCGCCCGCTCATCGTCGCCGCCGGCGGCGACGGCACTATTGGCGGCGTATGCGGCTACGTGGCCGGCACAGGTGCCGTCCTCGGCATCGTGCCGCTCGGGACCTCGAACGACATCGCGCGTTCTTTCGACATCCCCATGCGCATCGAGGACGCCGTGCACCTGATTCACCACGGGTAAGATCGCCACGGCCGACCTGGGACGCTTCGCCACGGAGGACGGCGAGGAGCGCTATTTCGCGCACGCCGCCGCGATGGGCGTCGACGTGGCTTTCGCCAAACTGGCTACGCGGGGCTCGTGGCGCAAGCGCCTGGGACGTCTCACCTATATTGCGGCTGGCTTGACCGCGCTACACGACCGCGCGCCCTTCACCTGTGAGCTCCGACTGGACGGTCCTGCCAATAGGACGGTCAAGATGTGTTTGATCCACCTCTCGGTTATCGACGCGCCCATCTTCGGCGGACGGCTCGGGTTGCGCCTGGGTGGGTCGAGCGTGGACGACCGGCGGCTTGACGTGCTGGCGATCGAAGACGCGCCCCTCTACCGCCTGCTGCTCATGATGCTGCCCGTCCTGTTCATGAAAAGGCCGCAGGTCGGCGGCGTGCGCGTGTATCATGTGCGGCGGCTGCACGTCCACGTCGACCACCCGCTCGACGTCAGTCTCGACGGAGAGATAGCAGGTCGGTTACCCAGCGACTTCGTGCTGGCTCCCGAGGCGCTGCGCGTCGTGACTGGGCGCGGGTTCGAGGACGTGGACGACTAGTCGATGGTCGATGGTCGATGGTCGATGGTCGATGGTCGATGGTCGATGGTCGATGGTCGATGGTCGATGGTAAGTATAGCCGGAGATTCGTGAGCGACGAGCATTCGGGGATAGTCGTACTGTTAAGAGTTGCGTGCCTAACCATCGACCATCGACCATCGACCATCGACTGTCTCGTGCACCAACGCCATCAGCGCCTCGGGGTCGAGCGGTTTGGGGATGTAGGCCGCGATGTGCCGCATGGCCGCGTGCGCGGCCTCGTCTTGTGGCCGGCGCGCCGAGACGACGATGATTGGGATGTCGCGTGTCTCCTCGTCGTCCTTGATACGGCTGATCATCGCCCAGCCGTCAAGCTTAGGTAGAGAGAGATCGACCAGGATTAGGTCGGGGCGTTCGCGGCGCGCCAACTCCACGCCCTTCTCGCCGTTCTCCGCCTCCAGCACCGTAAACCCGCTGAAAGTCAGATTGAGCTTGAAGATCTTCATGTGCAGCGGGTTGTCCTCCGTTACGAGGACGGTCCGCGCCGCCCCCGCGCCGCTAGGCCGCGCCATAGTCCACGCTCCCAATCACGCGCTCTTCGACGACGACCAGGTCGCCGGCCGTTGTCCCCGTGCGCGCGGCCGTCCCGGCCGGCAGTTCGATGACGCTCTTGCCGCCGCGTACAATGGGGCCAAACCGCCAGGGCTTGATGCCCGTGAGCACCCTGAGCACGCGCCCCTCGCGGTCCAGATGCAGTACGTCGAGTGGGATCGCCATGAAGAACATGTGGATGGAGCCGCACGGCTTGATGACCAGCCCGTAGCCTTCGGGCAGACTTTTGCGCCCGATCAGCCCTTTCCCGCGCGCCCAAAATGACGCCGCGACCTCCACACGGTCCGCGATGGTCGTGCCACGCGACTGATTGATGACGCGTAGCCCTAGCTTAGAAGGCATTGTTTCCCCTTAAAATAGCCGCTTTCTGCCCCACTGTACTCAATCTCACCGTCACTTTCCATAGCCCAGGTGGAGTGAGAGTGCGATTCACAACGCGTAAAAGTTCGGCGCAACTACTTCATCGTCTGTGGGGACAGCGCGCCGTCAGGGGGATGACGTGTGGTCGCTGACACGAGGGGACGCACCGTCGCTCCCTCCAGGCCATGGGTCATCGCGCCTAGTCGTCAGGCAGCACACGGCGCCTCGGATACGTTGCCGCGCGATGCGCGATACCGGGACGTCCGCCGTTCCCGCGCCATCTCGCCGCCAGCCGCACGGGCGTGCCATCCCCGCCTGGGGCTGGCACATTCCCTGCCACCAATAGACCGCATCAGGACGGCGCGCCCACAGAGGTGCGGGAGGCAACACCAGACATGAAGACAATCCTCACCGGCGATGATGAGACGGTCCTCATCAATATGCGCGCGCGGTTGTTCGACGACGAGGGCTACCGGGTGGTGACGGCGCATAACGGGCGCGAGGCCCTGACCTCCTTAGCACAGTGGCGGCCGGACGTGGTGCTCTCAGACATCGTCATGCCCGAGTTGGGTGGCCGCCGCTGGGTTGATGAAGGTGCAGCGCCCCGCGTGATCGATGCCGTAGATCCCCTCCGCGGTCGCGTCGAGTACGGCGGCCTGGAGGGTCCGCTGCCGTTCCGCCTCCACGCGCGCCGTCGCGTTCGCTTGCACGCCGACGTAGGCGATCACTTGTCCCGCCGCGTCGCGTAGCGGGGCCAGGGTCAACTCATTCCAGAAGGGCGTCCCGTCGCGCGTGTAGTTGCGCAGCGTCACGGTGCAGCCAGCCCCCGCTGCGAGGGCGCGCCGGAGCGTGCCAACGGCCACGGGGTCGGTGTCGGGTCCCTGGAGGAAGCGGCAGTTGCGGCCCATGACCGTGCTGGCGGGATAGCCCGTTAGGGCGGAGAAGGCGGCGTTGGCGAAGACGATGGGCAGGTCGGCCGCGCGGGCGTCGACCAGCACGACGCCGACGGGCAAGGCGGCAAAGAGGGCGAGCAGGCGCGCCCGCTCCGCGTCGCCCGCATCGAAGAGGGCGCTGACGTGACGCGCTACGTCCTTGGGCGTCGCCTCCGCCGCCGCGCGGCGCGCATGGTCCTCCGTGTGGCGCCGCGCGTCCCCCGCGTCCACGCCCGTGTCGGCTCCACGCGGCCCCCGCTCGCCGTCACCCGTCTCCATGCCTCCACCCTCGACGTCCGCGCGGCGCACCATCCGTCGCTCCCTGTCACCCGGCATGCCCTAAGAATAGCAAATCCCGTGTCGTTGTAGCGGACCACCACCGGGATGGGCCGGTGTCCCGGCGTCGCTCCGTGCGGCAGGCAGGATCACACAGGGCCGCGAGCGGCGGGCCCTCTCCTCCTCACATCACATCCGGGACACGTCGGGGCACGATCGCCGCGGTGACGCCCGCGGTCGTGGGCGCGCCGCTCGCTGAGACGTCCATCCTCCGCGCGGCGGTCCCCGCTCACCATCACCCCATCAACCCGTGTCCGTGCGCCTGCGTGTCCCCTATGATAACGCATGACGTGAGCCGTTCGTCGCCCCCCTGTATCCCGTAGGGGAGCTACGAGGGAGATAGGGCGCTTAGGCCAGAGGTAGCGGGCACAACCGCGGCCAAGACACATAATCCCGTCGTCCTTTTAGGGGATTGCATGAAAGCGATGGTGCGCGGTATCCTAGAGAGGAGACGCGACGCGCAGTCATCCCTTGGAAGTGCGTGGGGATAGACGTCGGCGACGTGCGCGACAGGAAGAGAACGGGGGAGGGGGAACTCGCTATGCTCATGAGCAGCGTTCGCTATCGTGTCCTACTTGGCGCCGCCGTTTTGTCAGCGGTCCTCCTCGTCCGCAACGCTCCGACCCCGGCCCACGCGGCGCTTGGGACGTGTGCGGGCGATCCTATGGTGGTGCTCTCGAACGGGGTGGCGGTCGACCTCAGCGCCACCGTGAACGATGACCTCTCTGACGTCCAGCAAATCACCTATATCCTGCACGCCCCAACGGGGACGCATGTGGTCGCTATCCTCTCACTGGGGCCGCGTGAAGTGCTCCATTTTGTCGCCGATAACACGCCCGTAGGCTATGACTCCGTTACCATGGTCAGTACCTATACACCGGGTGTCGCGGTGACGGCGCTCACCTCTGTTGTTCCCCTCGCCGCTCTAGCCGCCACGGGGTCAGCGTCAGGGACCGCTCACGACAACCTCGCGGTGCATCTCTCGGTGTAACAGGGCGCGCAGCGATGTCCGGACGCGGGACGCGCGGGGGATATCTAGGCCGAGGTGACGGCGGCACGGACCGGCGCGAAGGGTGAGTGCATCGTGAGACTATCGCGTGGGGTTGCCCTCCCGCATCCCTCGTCCCAACTCCTCGTTGGCGCTGCCACCGCGGGGTGTGCCCTGGTGGCGTTGGCCGTGTCGTGGCGTTCGCTCCTGGGTGTCCCCGCCGTGGGGACAGTCCTCGTGACCATCTGTTTGGTCGGAGCGACCATCGCGGCCTATCAGTTTCCCCTCCATGTGCGTCCGCGGACGAAGGTCTATATGTCCAGCGTTCCGTTCTATCTGTTGGCCGTCCTGGTGTCGCCGCCCCTAGCCGGTACCGCCGCCGGGGTAGCGGCGTTCCTCGGGGAACTGTCCGTGCGCAAGACGCGCGGTAATGGCGCCGGCATCATCGCCGCGGAGGTGGGGCGGCGCACGCTGGTGGTCCTGCTCGGGTCGCTGGCCGTCCTGCCGGTCACGACCCTGGCGCACATGCGCCCGGTGGCTCTGGTCGTGGCGGCGGTGGTCCTGGGCGTCGGGGATGTCGTCACCTTCCCCCTCGTGATGGTGGGGAGAGGGAGCGAGCGGCCCGGGCTGTACTGGCCGATGCCCCATCCCCGGTACGCGCCGGCGAAATCGTG
>JAABUZ0100009548.1_pt1 | contig 11058 bp, 13 predicted proteins | sample 5562091 | NCBI WGS metagenome assembly JAABUZ01 (sample SAMN12813069, study PRJNA571459) | rock metagenome | isolation source: Antarctica rocks | place: Antarctica: Victoria Land, Linnaeus Terrace sud | collected 2015-12-21
TCGTGTACAGGACGCGATCTGCATCGCCAACAGCGGGTCTTTACCGGTGGCACCTCACGATGTCATCCAGAGCTTGGGGCTACGATGTCAGAAACATTCAACTCGTTCCCCTTCTGAGCGTGGCTCGTACGTTTCAAAGGCCTGCTGTAAAAAAGACACAGTCACATGAAACAGAGGAGAAGTTGACACCATTCCTACGGATCTTTGGGCGAGTCGGGCTCATGCTCGCCACCTCTGTCTTCGGCTTGCAATATGTGCTCTATGGCAAGCTCATGAGAGGCTTTCCCCCGGCCCCGCATTTCCTCCCGGCTGGCCACCTTCTCGCCTTGGTCCTCGGGATTCTCATGCTCGCGGGCGGCATCGCCGCAACGGCTAACATCCTGATTGGCGCCATCTCGCTCTCGCTCGCAGCCTTGTTCTTCCTCTGCTTCCTCCTCCACTGCACCCATTTATCCGCCGTGCTCTTCAATGGCATGGCACGCACGGGAGCTTTCGAGCCGCTGGCACTCTGCGGAGGATACTTCGCCCTCAGCAGCCTCACGCTCGGGCATTTCTCCCCATCGCGGCGGCGGTCTTTCGCAGTCTTCGGCCTCGCACTCTTCTCCCTTTCGATGGTTGTCTTCGGTGTGCAGCACTTTGAGTTCGCCGCCTTCGTCGCCACCCTCGTTCCGGCGTGGATACCCCTGCATCTCTTCTGGGCTTACGCCACCGGAACCGCTCTCATCATTGGCGGCATTGCTTTGTGGCTCCCTGCACTCCGCGCTTCCGCCGCCTTGGGCCTTGGCCTCATGTTCCTGCTCTGGTTTCTTCTTCTCCATCTGCCCCGTGCCGTCTCCAACCCACACCACGGAGACGAGTGGTCCAGCGCGTTCATCGCTTTGGGCATTGCAGCCGCAGCCTGCATCATCGCCGGTCCCGGTCCCACGCCATCCGAGTCCGCGGGTGGTTCAGGGTAGCGGGGCGACCACATCTCCGTGGGATCCCAACCTTTTTGATGAGGGGCAAGGCGCCCTTTTCTTGAGGTCACCGTGGTGGTAGCCGGGCCCGCTTTTCAGTTCTTGCAGATGCTGCCTCCGCCAAGATCACAGCTGTCCTCTCGCACTCACCAAGGCGCTTTGTCGCAACCTGACCATGTGACAGACGCGCAACTGAAATCCCCACAAACTTTTTACTCGCTGGTATTCATCGCTGGCGTTGAGGTGGAGGGGACGCGCACAACCGAGGGACGGTGATCGCTCTGGGCGACTCCATCACGGATGGGCATGGCTCAACAATAGATCGCAATGACCGCTGGCCGGATATCCTGGCGCGACGGTTGAACACCGGTGCTTGCGCTTTTCACCTCGGCGTCATCCAACGAGGGGATTGGAGGAACCGTGTCTTACAGGACGGCATAGGTCCTAGTGTGAAGGCACGGTTCTGCCGCGACGTGCTGGCGACTACTCCATGAAGAACCGCACGTACCGCTACTTCAAAGGATCCCCGTTGTACCGTTTCGGATATGGTCTCGGCTATTCCTCATTCGAAAGACTCGCATCTCAGCTGTCTCAGACGTCACTTCATGCCTGGCAGCCTGTTGACGGCAGAGGTGGAGGTGCAGACACGGGGCGCGTGCCGGGCGGCGAAGTAGCCGAGTGCTGTGTGATTCCTCGGGCGAAAGGGAATGGAGGCTTCTCTCCCGAGCTGAAGCTGGCAGGTTTGAACGGGACCTTTCTCGCACGCGGAGAACGCCGCACCATCCGCTTTACCGTTTCGCCACGGGAACTCTCGGAGGTGTCTGGTGAGGGCGTACGTTCCGTTCAACCAGGAGCCTACTCGTTGAGCATCGGCGGCGGTCAACGCCACCATTCACGTGGGGTGGCGCTTACATCGCTCGACGGATCATCACCCGTGGGACACTGGCATCTTCGCCGTGGGTGTATCGACCCACAATCAATTCGGAACAGACTTTCAAAAGACGTATCTTTATCCCCACGACGTAACCTATTCACAGCAGAGAAGCAGGAGGCGATTTCATCGATGTTGGCGACCGAATTCAGCAGCTTCCCAACCGTTCAGTACGAGGGTCCCGAAAGCGAAAACCCCCTCGCCTACCAGTTCTACGACGCCGAAAGGATGGTTTTCGGCAGGCCGCTCAAGGAACACCTGCGCTTTGCGGTGGCTTATTGGCACTCGTTCGCCATGACCGGCAGCGACCCCTTCGGTGGGCCTACTATCCACCGTTCATGGATGACCCCCGGGGATCCGATCGCCCAGGCCAAAGTAAAAGCCGATGCTGCCTTTGAGTTCTTTCGCGTGCTTGGCCTCCCCTTCTTTTGCTTTCACGACGCCGATATTTCGCCTGCAGGCGAATCACTCGCAGAGACGCTCAAAAACTTGCACACCATCGCGGATTACCTCGGCGAAAAGATGCAAAGCTACTCGACAAAGTTGCTGTGGGGAACCGCGAACCTGTTCTCCGCACCCCGGTTCATGGCCGGTGCCTCGACCAATCCCGACCCTGAAGTCTTCGCCTGGTGTTCGGCGACGGTGAAGCATTGCTTGGATGTGACGAAGCAGCTTGGCGGCTCCAACTATGTACTTTGGGGAGGCCGTGAGGGCTACGAAACCCTGCTCAACACTGACATGAAGCAGGAGCTTGACCAGATGGGACGCTTTCTATCGCTGGTCGTGGAGTACAAGCACAAGATCGGATTCGAGGGCCAGATTCTGATCGAACCGAAGCCAAAGGAACCCACCAGCCACCAGTACGACTTCGACGCAGCCACGGTGTACGGCTTTCTCAAGCGGTTTGGATTAGAGAATGAGGTGCGGGTGAACCTGGAAGCCAATCACGCCACACTCGCGGGACACAGTTTCGAACACGAGATAGCGACGGCCGGTTCGCTCGGCATCCTTGGCTCGCTCGATATCAATCGCGGCGACGCCTTGTTGGGATGGGACACCGATCAGTTTCCCAATGACCTGTGGACGATGACCATGAGCATGTACCACGTGATCAAGGCGGGCGGTCTGGGTACGGGTGGCTGTAACTTCGATGCAAAGGTGCGGCGCCAGAGCTTTACACCCGAGGACCTAGTCCATGCGCATGTCGGCGGCGCTGATCTATGTGCGCGCGCCTTCCTCACGGCAGCGAAGCTGATCGAGGATGGCAAATACGATGCTCTCCTCGCAGAGCGCTACGCGGGTTGGAAGACTCCCGAGGCGCAGGCCATGCTGTCCGGCAAGGTATCACTCGAGGAGATCGCCGCCACGGCCGAGAAGAGATCGATTAGCCCGCAGCCACGTTCCGGCAAGCAGGAGCAGATCGAGAACCTCCTGATGCGGAGTATTTACTCCGCAAAGCTGTAGTTCCGGAGATCTGGTAATGCGGTCACCCTCTGCCTACATCCTTGCAACGGCCCTTCTGCTTCTTGTCCGAGCAGCGGGGCCGTACAAGGTTTCCGCACAGCGAAGCGTCGCGGCTTCGTCTGGCACCTTTGCGTCTGGGACCTTTGCGTCTGGCAACTACCGCAATCTCCTCGCACATAGAGGCATTCCCAAGGCTGCGATCGACGCACGGCTGGAGGCGACCTTTCAGCAGCTGTTTCACGGTGATCCGAAGACGCAGGCCATTACTACGCCGCTGGGGCGAACCCAAATGGCCCTCTCGGATACGTGACGGATGTCGCGAATCACGATGCTAGGACAGAGGGCATGAGCTACGGCATGATGCTGCTGGACGAGGTTGAGCTACATTGGTAGCGCGGGAAGGGAAGCGGGGGGCATCTGACAATCGCAGCTGCGTAGAGCTCTTGCAGATCCGCTTCGACAACATCGATCGACCAACCGTCGGCCTCTATGTGGTGAACTCGTAACGTCAAGAGGTGCTCGGTATCCGAAGCGGAGGTGAAGTGGGCGGTAAGACGCATCCGGTTGATGGGTCCAGAGGGCGCTGCGTGTTCATTCTCTGCGGCCGCAAGGCCGCATCCGGATAATCGTCAGGGACACGGGTGACGGAAAGCGGATCGGCGCGAGCACTGTTTTGAGTTCCTTCCGACGCGGCGAGCTGCACCTTGATCCGCAAGGCTTCGTCGCGCTGGACGAGTTGGTCGACTGCAGTGGTCATCGCCATGACATCCAGTTTGCCGCTGATGTGATAGTGCACCGAGAGTGCAAAGCCAGGGTGCTGAGAACTGCCCGGCCTGCGGTATTGATCGAGAAACCAGAACACGCAGCTTGGGGGGAGGCTTGGGGTTTAGCTTGGTCCGTAAGGCGAGCCAGTGCGCGCACGGTGTGTGCGGAGAAAAAGACGCCAGCGGGCAGATCGAGGTTGAGCTGCTCCCTGAGCTGGACCGCGGAGACGACGGCTTGGAGCGAGTCTCCGCCGAGCTCGACGAAAGTCCTCGTCAAGGCTGATAGGGTCCACCCCGAGCACGTTTGACCAAACGGGGGCGACCGCCGCTTCGGTCTCCGACCGTGGACCGCCGGAGTCTGTGCCTGGCCTTCGGGATTCCGCCCCCGGGGTGGGGTAGGGCGGAGAGATCGATCTTTCCCTGCCTCGTCAGGGGGGAGGGCTGGAAGCACCACGTAAGCGCCCAGGCCGCGCGGCACTCGATGTTTGAGCAGTTCAGCCCAGCGGGATCAACTCGCGCTCGTCCCCAGCGCTATACTCGATTGCCATGAAAAAGACTCTTGAATACCTCGAACTGATTCTGACCGCGGCAGGGGTTCTGGTGGTGATTGTTGCCTTTGCCCTCTTCCGAAACGTCGCACCCTGGAAGGCGGCAGCGATCAGCGCGCTAGCAGTTGGCGTTCTCCATGGGACAATTTTTTTCATTGTCCGACCCCTACGGTCGTTCGGCTCGGAAGCAGACTTTCGATGGCAAGGACCGGATTTGCTTTCGGCGGCGCCGTATGTGTTGGCGGTGGTGCTAATGCTGGGGGCGTCGTTTTTTTCGGACAAGACGGAGCGGCGGAAGATGCTGGTGTGGCCATTTCTGTTGGCGGCGGGGGTGGCGCTGCTGGGTTCGTTTCTGTTCGTGGAGAGGAGCTTTGCGGTGGCATTTGCGTTTCTGGTTATCGGCGGGGTGTGCATGTATGCACCGTATGGTCCATACTTCGCGATTGTGCCGGAGCGCCTGCCACGCAACGTGACGGCGGAGGTGCTGGCGATGATCAACAGCTGCGGAGCGCTTGGCGGGTTTGTGGGAACGTACTTTGTAGGCTGGCTGCAGGCATTGACTGGAAATTCGCGGCGGGGTTGCTGGATGCGAATCTGGACTGGTGGGAGGGCAGTGAGCGACGGAGTGCGTTGAAGAAGCGGCTGAAGGAGCTGGATGGCGTCAATGCGGATGCGGTGATCTTCTCGCCCGATGGTGCACGCAGGCGTGGCCTGACTGCGACAGTGTGCTTTCCAGTGGCAATCTTGCGCCCGAGGGATGCGTGATCGAGAGCACGTCGATGGATCCAACGCTGATGAGGTCACCTTGTCTGCTCGTGATCCTTGTCTCGGCTGTGAATTGTTAACGAGCGCCGCCCGGATCCAGGCGTTTTCCGAGAACTTATTCGGTTAAACCCGCGGTGCGAACGGGGTTGCAAAAGAAGAGCACCTGAACAGACAGCCTCTGGGGATTTCGTATGGGAAACGGATTATAAGCGGGATCATGTGTACCCGTCCGCGCTTTCGATTATCAAGGGGTGGTCTGTGCTGTTGACGGTGATTTAGTTCCCGCAGCTGTATCGCTGTTCTCACCCGTACCGCTGTGCTTCACCCAAGTAGCGAAGGAGGTTGAGCCCCTGCTTGTCGGGAATTTCTTTTGCTGACGCCAATGGCTTCGGATCTCGTTTGGTTTCGATTGGCTCACCGTGACTGGAGCGTCGCTGCAGGACGAGGATAGCCGCGCAGTCGAGCGACTTCGGGCTCGTGAGTCGGGACCAGCCTCGGGTTCAGATTTTCCAAGCGAGAACGGAGAAACGCTCGCTCAATCAGCGGTCCGAACTGCGTTCACGCGGCGATGTCACCGGCGATGAAGATCACCTCCGGGGCGAACGTTGCAGAGATCAGCCTGAGACCGTTGCCGATGCATTCAGCCTGCCTGGTCAGGGCAAGGATCGCCTTCTCGTCCTCTTCGCCCGCAAGCCGGAGCAGATCTTCTACGGTGCGGCTACCTCTTGGCTTGCTGTCCACGAAGTAGCGGAATGCCGCATCCGAAGAGGCAAACATCTCCCAACATCCCCTGGCGCCACAGCCGCAGCGGGGTCCGTTGGGGTCGATCTGAATGTGGCCGAACTCTCCGGCCATTCCGGAATCGGCGTAGACAAGCTGACCGTTGGAGAGAATGCCGGCTCCGGCTTCCTCGGAGATAGTGAGTAGCACGGCATTTCTGACACCGTCCATGCGCCCAAACTACGTTTCGGCGGAGGAGGCAGGAGTTCGCGGCGTTGTCCATCTCGACCGGGAGCCCAGTCCCCTTGTGCACTGCGGCTTTATGTCCGAAGTCAGGCCAGGCCAGATTGGGAGCGAAGCGGAGACGCTTGGTCAAGGTATCGACGCGACCGGGAAGGCTGATCCCGACTCCTTCGAACGAGCGCTAAGGGTGATTCTCCTTCATGCGGACCATCTCCGGGTCAGATGTTACAGGCCAACTGTGTCCGCGAAAGGAAGCTGTCATTTAGATCGACCACCGCGACGGTTGCTTGCTTCGGACGGATGTCCGCCACGAGCATCACGAGATTGTCGTTCAGCCCACCATCGTGGGACGACGGCCGCGTGGAAGACGCGTCATTGTGCCTTCCCGGACCCAACGCTCCTCAATGAGCTGGTTGACGATGAGCGAGACAGCGCTTCATTGCAGATCTGAGGTTCGCGACAACTCCGCTCGTGAGATCGGCTGATTTGCACGGATCACTTCCAGAATGACGTCGCGGTAATATCCCTTGCGATCTCACTGGATGCAAGCCGAACATACGCGAGATCTACTTTCTGGATACCTCTAATCATCTATAAGGAGCCGGTGTTCTTGTCACGGGTCGTACAGTCGGCATTCTCGCAATATCGGCCCTCAAGACGTTTCGCGCGTTTGGGGATCGACTCCTGGCTCGTTCTACTGACCTATGTCCTTGGTATGGCTGGACTGGTCTTCGTCAAGAACGGCGGCTAAACCCAGCTTGTCAGTTGAACCAGTTCCTGTAGTTGCGGCGGGCGAGGAAGGTGGACCACGAGTCCACCCGAAGACAGGCCAATTGTGCTTGCCGCGCCGTGGACACGCATGCAGGCCAACGGGCGTGGTGACGTGCTCTGTACCCTGCAGAGACGCCCCGAGATGGGAACTGCAACAGGACGACCGACAGGCAATTGCGCTCGGCAAGGCGTCTAGAAAGCGCCAAGTCTCATCGGCATCCTTTTGCGTGTACCGCAAGCACTCCACCGAGGTCGGAGCCTTGCGCTCGCTTGGTACGGTGCCCGAAGCGTGCGTGAACGCCTGAGTCGCCTTGACCGAGAATTCGAACGCCGGGACAGCTCAACATCCTGCTTGCCAGAAACTATGCCCCGACCGCGCCCTCTGCACCGACAGGTGACGACCCGCAATGCTACCGCACGGTCTGCAGGCTTTGGGTGTTCAGCCGGAGCCGATTGCGCTCGTTTGTTGCGACGACCTCGAGACAGCCGACCTGCCGCTGCCTGGAAATTACCGTGGTGCGACAGCCAATAGAGGAGATCGGCCGTGTTATCACAGAGGTGTCTTTCTCAGCTACTCGAGAATGGAAATACTGAGCTGGCTCGCCGCATCGTATTACCTGTTGAGCTCGTCATACGCAGGTCGAGTGGACTCGAGAACTTGGAAGGCGGACCCTGCAGCTAAGAGCAATTCCCTAAACATGCAGATCGCTACAGCTGACATCTGGTCATGATCTTTTCGCATCTTAAATTATGGTAGAGAACAGCGGGCCGCGGGCTGGAAGAGTTGTTCGGCATCTTCATCGCAACCGGCCGAGTACGCGACGCGGAGGTAGCTATCTCCGCACCAATCCAAGAGACCCGTTTCATCCCAGATAAGGATGCAATGCAGGACCGGCAAAGACGGCAAGCGCTACTTTCGGAACTCGAAAAAGAGAATCTCGACGCGCTGGTCTGCTTCGTTCCCGAAGATGTGCTGCTGGTGTCGGGGTACTGGCCTGTTATGGCATCCAGCCTGGCGGTCCTCAGTCGCGAGGGTGCGCTGCACATCATTCTGCCGGAAGATGAACTGGAGTTGGCGACCGCTACTGCAGAGGCGGAGTTTCTCGCGTACAAGCCCGGGACGCTCGACCGTCTTTCTACCGTGGTTGAGGCGTTAGAGCAGCCCATCGACACGCTTGCCAAGCAGCTACGTTTGGGTTCTGCACGGGTCGGAGTGTTATTGCATGACACGTCGCAGACGCAGTCTTATCAGTCGGGCAACCACTTTCACAGCGCAATCACTCCGCTGTTGAGGCGAGCTTACCCAGATGTTGCTCTGGCGCCGGCTGATGTGCTGTTGCGGCGAGCGAAGTCCATCAAGACGCTCGACGAGGTGCGAATCATGCGGCATCTCTGCCAGCTTGCGCAAGCCGGGTTTGATGCAGCGCGGGAGGCAATCGCTCCCGGACGACGCGAAGATGAGATTATCGCAGACATCAGCCGCGCTTACGCCTATGTTGCGCAGGATGGTTTCGAACGAGGCGGGGGATACTTCTTCTGCATGTCCGGCCCGAACTCCACCAAGGCAGCGGCCGCTTTCGCGCGGACGCGCCAACGTGTCGTTGAATCTGGCGACCTGGTTATGATTCACGCCAACACTGTGGGTGACGGCTTTGGACGGACATCACCCGCACCTACACGGTCGGTGAGCCGACGTATCTTCAACAGCGCATGCGCGGAGCAATCAATGAAGGTAGAGCTGCCGCGCTGGCTGCCGTTCGTCCGGGCGCGAAGGCCAGCGCAGTGGACGCTGCCGCGCGTGAAGTTCTGGCCTCACATGGATTTGGCAAGGAATTTAAACACGCAGTCGGACACGGCGTGGGCTTTGCCGCGACCGATCCCGGGGCCCTGCCTCGCCTGCATCCAAAGTCGCCCGACATCCTTGAAGCCGGCATGACCTTCAACATCGAACCAGCCATCTATATCGAGGGCAAAGGCGCCATGCGCCACTGTGACGTCGTGACCTGTACGGACAACGGAGCCGAGGTGCTCACGAATTTCAACTAACACGGAAGGGATTTATGAGGCAGCAGCAAACCATCACCGGTGGTTCGGTCAGCTTTTATACCATCCCGACCGACTCACCGGAAGCCGACGGAACCTTCTCCTGGGATAGCACCTCGATGGTTCTAGTGCAGCTTGAGTGCGGTGAGGTTCACGCACTGGGTTACACCTATGCCGATGCCGGTACGGCCGCTCTCGCGCACAAGTTGTTGCATACCGCCATTCTCGGCTCAGACCCCATGCGCAACGCCGAGACACGGCAAAAGATGCTGCACCAGGTTCGCAATCTCGGAGAGACCGGCATAGCGATGATGTCTGTGTCCGCGCTCGACAACGCACTTTGGGATCTCCACGCCCGCTTACTCGATGCTCCGCTGGTCAGTGTCCTGGGCCAGGTCCGCAGCGGCATTCCGGTCTACGGCAGCGGCGGCTTCACCACTTACTCCGACAAGCAACTCACCGACCAGCTTGGCGGCTGGGCGCAGCAGGGCCTCGCCAACGTGAAGATGAAGATTGGTGCACATCCCGAGCAGGATCCTGCTCGGGATGTGCACGGCTCGCGAAGCCATCGGCGAGAAAACCAACCTCTTTGTCGACGCCAACGGCGCCTATACCGTCACCCAAGCCATTGCGCTCGCACACGTGTTCGCGGAAACCGGCGTGCGCTGGTTTGAAGAGCCCGTCAGCTCCGACCATATCGTCGGGCTCAATCAGGTTCGGGCGCGTGCGCCGCTCGGCATGGACATTGCCGCGGGCGAGTACGGCTATAACGCCTGGTACCTTCAGCGCATGGTCGAAGCCCAGGCAGTTACAGTGCTGCAGGCGGACTGCACCCGCTGCGGCGGCATCAGCGGCTTCATCGAGGTGGCCGCGCTCTGCTGGGCGCACAATGTTCCGCTCTCCTCGCACTGCGGTCCCAGCATGCACCTGCACGTCTGCTGCTCAGTTCCGCGCGCCGTTCACATGGAGTACTTCCACGATCACGTTCGCATCGAGCGCATGTTCTTCGGCGGCTTCGTCGAGCCAGTTGAAGGTTGCATGATCCCCGATCTCTCACGCCCTGGTATGGGCCTCACCTTCAAGCAGCAGGATGCAGAAGAGTTCAGGAACTAGCCGGCATTCCACCACCACGAGCGACCGAAGAGGGAGCTACAAACACGCAGCAAAAAAGGGGTAGACGATGTCAAAGCAGGTATCGGATCTGATTGTAGAGCGGCTGATTGAGTGGGGTGTGGACACTATGTTCGGCTTCCCCGGAGACGGCGTGGACGGCTTCTTTGAGGCACTGCGGACACATCAGGACAAGCTCAGATTCGTGCAGGTGCGGCATGAGGAAGCGGCAGCCTTCGCCGCCGTAGGCTACGCCAAATACACTGGCCGGATCGGAGTCTGCTGCGCCACATCGGGGCCCGGCGGTATCCATCTGCTGAACGGCCTCTACGACGCAAAGTGCGATCAGCAGCCCGTGCTTGCCATCACCGGCCATACCTTCCACGATCTGATCGGCATGGACTACCAGCAGGACGTCGATCTGGACAAGCTTTACATGGATGTATCGGTCTTTAACCAGCGGGTCATGGGCCCGGCTCATGCGGTGAACTGCGTCGATATGGCCATTCGCTCCTCTTACGGCATGCGCGGCGTCAGCCATATTTGTATACCGAAAGACATTCAGGAGTGGCCTGCTTCGGATTCGATGCGCAGCAGCGGCAACATCAAAGGCCATAGCGGCGACTGGGCACACCCCTCCACAGCCAAGCCCGCCGACACCCTGTTGCGCAAAGCCGCCGCCGTGATCAACGACGGCTCAAAAGTCGCGATCATGGTGGGACGCGGTGCTCTTGGAGCTAAAG
>JAABUZ0100009551.1_pt1 | contig 11054 bp, 8 predicted proteins | sample 5562091 | NCBI WGS metagenome assembly JAABUZ01 (sample SAMN12813069, study PRJNA571459) | rock metagenome | isolation source: Antarctica rocks | place: Antarctica: Victoria Land, Linnaeus Terrace sud | collected 2015-12-21
CTCATGTAGCGCCGCTTCCAGGCGATCGCCGTCGGCTTGCTCACCCCGACCCGGCGCACGATCTCCGCCGTGCCCACCCCGTCCGCGGCGAGCAGCACGATCCGCGCCCGCTGCGCCAGCCCCGCCTGGATAGACGGTGCCCGCAGCCACGACTCGAGCTGCTCACGGTCGCCGGTCGGCACCTGCACAGACACAGTCAAGGACATACGTCATCGTCCAAGAATTGTCACCAAAGGTAATAGGCAACACGCTTACGCGACACTAGGTGGTCACCATCGCCGACGACCCACTGCTGACTTGGCCGCTTAGCCCCCGATCACCGGGCACTTTCGCGGGTGGGTCTTGCTTAGGCCGACCTGCTGCTTCTCGTCGGGCGGCGGAGGGGCAGCGTGTTCCCGCCGGGGGTCGGGCTATTGGGACGCGGTCGACAGCGCCAGCGACAGCCCGCCAAGCCCGGCAAGCAGGCCGGCAAGCACCAGCCGGCGGCGACGAGCCCGGACGACCGTGACGATGCCCCACCCAAGGTGGGAAGTCTTCAAAACGCTGCAGACTCCGCTTCATGCTGCGGACCGGCCAGTTGGTCAACCCCGTTTCGACCCCGGCCTCTCAACCGGACCCGGGAACTTTAGTGCCAGGCACCTTGGCGTCTATCCGGACCGGACTCACACCGGCTGGCTGACGAGAGCTTGTCGCTCGGCTACGTCATGATCGCTCCTTTGCAAACAGCGACCAGCCGAGCAGCCGGACGCACGTGGATTCTAGCTCAATCTGCCCGGCACTTTTCATCAAGCAACGTCAGGACCTCATCGATCACGTCGAGCCCTCGTTCCAAAGTGGCCTGCTCGATGAGTAACGGCGGTGCAAGTGTGATCGTATTGGGTGCGAATGCGAACAGCAGAACACCGCGTGCGCGACACTCGGACGCGACCCACTCGACCGGCTTGAAGTCAGGCTCATCGTCGATAACTGGATCGTGCCACCTGTCTTGCTGCACCCACAGTTCGCCAGTGGTCGGGTCGCGGACGAGATTTATAGCCCAGGCGAGACCTAAACCATCGTAGCCGGAGATACTCGGGTGCCGAGCCTCTAGTCCCGCGAGGCGAGAGTCGACTAGTGCACCCATTGCTTGGACGTGTTGCAACACGCTCTCATCCCGGATTACCTCAATAGTCGCGCATATTCCAGCGAGCGACAACGGATGCGCAGAGAACGAAGCCGCCGTGTGCCATGTGCCCGCGTCAAAGAATGTTGCGATCTCGTTGCTAACGATGCACGCTCCGCCGGGTACGGCCGAACTCGTGATGCCCTTGCCAGTGCACAGGATATCGGGCGTAACACCATAGTGCTGATAGGCCCACCATTTCCCGGTGCGCCCGGCGCCACACAACACCTCATCATCAATCCACAGGACACCGAGCCGTCGGGTCATACTCCTGAGTTGGCTGGCATAGTCGGGCGGCACGAGGTAGCCGCCGGCGCCGGCGTAGAGCTCAGTGATTACTGCAGCGATCCGTCCGACGCCAATTGCGCGGATCATGTGTTCGAGTTCGCTGATCGAACGCAGAGTGCCGTCGCTCAGCTTCTCTCCGGAGATAGCACTCGGGCCGACCGGCTGAAGCTGGGTGCCCGCACCGTAAATTGATCCGTTAGCGGCCACGAAGTCGCCTCTCAACAGGGGCATTGCCGTGACCTCTGCTGCGCCTCGCGTCCAGCCGTGATAGGTCGCCCCGGTAGTGACTACAAGGTCGCGCCCCTTATATAGCCGAGCGATATTGAGCGCTGCCTCTACCGCCTCGGACCCCGTGGAGACGTACCGTACTCTGCCTGCCCAATCCTCTCCGGGCATAGTGTCTTCGAGCAAAAGCTTCGAGGCGCGGCCCCGGGCCTCGTGATGAAATAGCTCGGAGACGTAGCCGAGTGTGGCGATAGCCTCGTGGAGCGCTTTCTGAATATGCGGGTGCCCGTGCCCAACGCCGATGCACATGTACTGCCCATGCATATCAATCAGGGTCGACCCATCTGCTAGGTGGAGGTTCGCTCCCTGCGCCCCGACGACCGAGTCTGATTGCTGCGCGTGCTCTGGCGGGATAGACACCCGAAGGTGATAGCGCTGATCCCATCGAGCGCTCTGTTCCAATGCACCGTCTTCGATATCCATCGATTCCTCCCGTATTGCCTAGTGGTCTGCCGCTCGAATAACTTCCGCGTTCCGGTTACGGTCACCAAGTCCGCCGGAGGCGTGTCGCTGACTACGCAAGGCCAGCCGTCACGTCGATCATTGCCAGGGCATCGACCTCAATCCGAGCCTCTGGATGCGCAAGACCGGCCACTCGCACTAACGAGCTCGCAGGAGGCGGAGCACCATCAATGAACTCATCCCGCGCCGTCCTGAAGGCGTCGAGGTCTTCTAGATCTGTTAGGAAGACGGTCAGCCGCAGAACATCTTGGGGCCCGGCCCCGGCGGCTCTGAGCGCACGATCGAGGTTCGTGAAGACCTGCCGCGCTTGGACAAGAGCGTCGGAGGTGTCGACGATGGTCCCCTTTCGGTCGACCGGGAGCTGACCCGATACTGCGATCAGGCCACCGGGGGCTGCGACGGCGTGACTGTAGCCGTTTACTGGTCCGAGACCATCCGGCTGCTCGAAATGCTCCAGCACTCAACCTCTTCCTGGTCATAGCCAAATACAACGGATCTTGCAACAGTTGGTCTCAGTCGCTCTTCGGGCGACAGTCGCTGTCCCGACCCTCGCCTCGACGAAGTCAATCCCGGGACACACCGCTAGCGCTGCGGTTGAGTGTCGAGCGGGCGACGACGTGGGGCAGGTTCCATGGCGAACCGATGCACCACGTTGCCGGTGAGCCGAGCGACGCCGTTGTGTCCATCGTTATGCAGCAGAGAGCCGATCCATGTCATGGAGCCGACTGAGAAAACTTCCCCGCCGCCTGGAAAGGCGCAATGCAGCAGATCGGCTCGGACGTCTGGATCGTTTGTTCCGTCTCCCGCACCGGGCGACGTCATGGAAAGCTCCTCAATAGCACGCTGATAGTTTGTGCTGAACCCCCATGCAGAGGCCAGCACTGTCGCTTGCGGTGGCGTACCGAGCAGATAGTCTGCTCGGTCACATTCGAGTCCGGCCGCGCCATTCAGGGCGAAGCCATATGCTCCAATGGGCTCCTCTTCGACGCCGTCAAGGATCCAGTCACAGCTTGCGCTAGCAGCCGTGGGATTCCGGCGATAGCCAATGCCGTCATCAAGTCCCTGGCATGACATGCCGACACCGACCAACCGCTGGGGCGCGTGGCCGCGATGTCGCCAGAGCCCTCCTGGCTCGCCCGTACTTACCAGCGTCACCTCCCCAGGTGGGGACTCCCAGCAGCGGATGCCTGAGTGGCCCCGTCTGATCTCCACGACGAAAGGCTCAGCGGAATACACTTGCGTGACCCAGTAGAAGCCGTTGCCGCCAAGGTAGACGAGGTGTCCGCCGGCGTCACGATAACCGGCGTACGCCGAAAGCAGCTCGCCGCTCGAGTATTCCGGGTGCGAGCAGGTGATCACTACCGAGTAGTCCAACAACACTTCGGAACCGCCCCGGTGGACTTCCTGATCAGTCATTACATCGTGCGGGATGCCTTCAAGAGTTAGCCATTCAATCAGTTGCATGTCGCACGGCAGTTGGTGCCCGCCCCGATCGCCCATACCCCACCAGCGGTAATCGTGTCTCATGTTGGGCAGCGGCCGCCGCCAACTCGAAAATGCGACACCACTACCGTCGGCATGGGTGTCGTACATCGACTGGCCGAAGTCCTGACGACCGACGCGATCACGATCATAGTCTCGAAGTGACAAACCTCCTGACATAACGGACGGCTCGAGGACACTAAAGTTCGTCTCGTTACCGTAGGCGAGGTAGGAGAAAGACGGGAGGACTACAACGATTGGGTGTTTTCCCGTCTGATCCTCGCGGGGAGTGATAGCGATCGGTACGACGTCCTGGTTGCGTTGGGAACGCACGCGAAGGCCATACACTCCGCTGGGCAGGTCGGACGGCAACCGATCTCTAAGGATGGGGTCCCATCCAGCATCCCCCAAATCGGATTCGTGAAAATGTATCGCCGCATACTCCGTGGCGCGCTCACAGAAGTTGTTATACCTTCCCGTCCAACTTGCACCAGTGACCGCCCGAGTAGGGAGATTGACTAGTACGCCAGGTGCAGTCTTGTCGTTGCGGAGGCTACGGACAGTAGAGTCTGCGCCAGGACCTTCGAGAGTGAAATCCCAGCCGGCAACGATCCGATCGCACGCTTGCGTGGCCACACCGGACAGATCGCCCCTAGATAGAGCCGCTCTCGCCTCCGAGTCGATCGGGCCGTCGAACAGAATGGGCTGCTCGATTTTCCCGTTGAACAGCTTAGTTGCTCGCCCTCGCGGTACCAACTCGCTCGAATTTGCGAGGTCCAGAAGCTCTTCAGCCGCAACCGTCACGCGTTCGAACGAGCCGAGATCGATGGCGGAACCTAGTGGTTGCTCGACGTGCCAACTAGACTCGCCACGTGAGCGATCGAGTGCCTCGATACGCAGAACCACTAGGGATTGCGAAATCTCTACCTCCACGAAGTACCACTGACGCAACTCGACCTGAGTACCCCCCGACACGGTCAGTGCTCCGTGGATCGTCGGAACTCGAATCGTGATGTCACTTCCCTCGATTGCTAGGACAAGGCCCTCAGGACCAGTGCTCCAGATCGTCTGCGACCGCCCACTTACAAGGGTCGGCCAAATCATCACGGTGAGCGTGAGATGATCTGGCGCTTGGAGGCCGTGACAGTCTGCGACTAGGAAGGAACCAACACAAGTGTCCTGTGGGGTCGCCAAGTATCTGCCGGAGGGCGTCCAGGGAATGACCTCCGGTTCGCGGTCCTCGACCTGTGGACCGGTCGTCAGATGAACGAGGTCAATCTCCACTAAGCCGTCCCCGCGGACCATCAGGCTCATGTCGTCACCGGGGTGGTAGGAAAACCGATCGGTATAACCGAGCAGGTCCAGGCTTGATGTGGGGGTGGTCAACGTCCCTCTAGGCGCCTGCGACGTTGCCATACTTTTGGAGGACTCCTGTCTTGTATAGATAAGCTGATTCACTTGGCAGCGCCGGCATCTTAATCAAGTTGTCAGTTCCCGCAGTGAAAAAGCTGTCGACGTTCTGCTTCGTCAACACGACCATCGGTGGTGCGGTCAGCGCTGGAGGCCTTACCCCTTGGCTGTCTGCCGCCGCCATGGCGAGAACGAACTCACCCCAATAGAGGAAGAATCCCATCTGCTCGGTGACCCATCCATTATTCGCCCGGAGCGCAGCCAGCGCGTCGGTGTCGCCCCCATAGCCCGTGAAGATCGCGTTGCCGCTCCGCCCAGCGTTTTGTACGGCGCGGCGGGCGCCTAAGGTGGGATCGTCGCTTACGGTGTAGACCACAAGGTGGTTAGACTTGGGGATTGTCTGAAGCAGTTCCGCAATCTTCGAATAAGCTCCGTTCAGCGTCACGCCAACATCTGCTTGCACTCCCTGGTCACCGTTGATTGTCGTTGTGCCATCAGTGATAGTGCTGGTTTTCACTGGCGTCATACCCGGCACTAACCCCGATAGCGCTTCGTAGTAGGAAGTGCCGGCTATGCTCACGCTTGGCCCCAATGCCAGCGCCTGCCCGACGACTACCGTGGTGTCTTTACCCGTCCATCCTCGCTGCTTCATCTGTGCAGCCATGGCCTGAGCCCCCAGGTTGGCAAGGTACCGCTGATCGAAGTTGAACAGCGGGCAGCCCGGCACTGGGACATTGATAGCAATGCAGGGGATGTTGGCCCTCGTAAATATTGCACCGACTCTTGAAGTGGCGTTTGCAACAGATGGGTATTCGACGATTACGTCTGGCTTAGAAGCAACCATGACGCTAGCGTTGCTCATCATCGCTTCGGCCGTTCCGTGGTTGTCGTAGACATTTACGGTGGCCCCCAACTTTTGGGCTTGCTTCTTGAAGATCTCTTCTTGCTGAACATAGACCGGAGCAGACCCGTCAGAAATCGCGAAGTCAAAAGTCTTACCCTGTAAACTGACTGTCCCCGGCGCCACTGTGCTGCTCGTTGCCGCCGGTTTCGGGTTACTCGACCCGCACGCAGCTGAAAGAATCGCAACCGCTAGGGCGAGCGACGTCACGGCTAAGCCATGGCGTGTCCTTAATGGGCGATGATGTGTCCTCAACATACCTGTCCGTCTCCTTGTGGTTGGTAATGGTTCTCGTAGATCCGACCATGCGAGACCCATTGCTAAGCCCTCTGACGTGCGGTCTCCTGTACTCGGCTGAAAGCGACTGCCAAAAGGAGGACGGCGCCGGTCACGATCTGCTGATAAAAGCTTTGCACGCGCAAGATCGTCAGGCCGTCCGCAACGGAGCCAAGCAGCAACACGCCGATCACCGCGCCGGGCACGCTACCGCGACCCCCAGTCAGCGCGGCTCCTCCCAGCACTACTGCCGCGAGCGTCTGTAGAGTTATCTCGGTTCCAAGACCCCCGGTTGCTGCGAGGACTTGGCTGGCTAGCACTACGCCGCTAAGAGCGGACATGACGCCGGCGATCATGTAGACGCCGCTTCCGACTAGTACGACCCGTACGCCTGCTAAACGTGCGGCTTCGATGTTGCCGCCAAGCATGTAGACCCGACGGCCAAAGACAGTCCGTTGCAAAACGACGTGCATGGCGATAATGAGAGCACCAGCGAGGAGGACATGGTAGGGGATGCTGCTGAATGCGGTGTTCCCCAAGACGCCGGCGGAGGCTGGGACCGCGACGGTCTGCCCGTTTGCGGCGATGTAGGCGAGTCCCCCGGTAATGGACAACGTTGCCAATGTCGCAATTAGCGCGTTGATATTGAAGCGCGAAATTAGGATCGTATGAACAATGCCGACCACTATCCCCACGAGTACGACCACAAGGAGCGATAGGAGAAGGGAATGCCCTGTGGTGGTCAGCCTTGCAAAGATAACTGCCGAGAGCGGGATGACGCCACCTATCGAGAGATCGAAGCCTCCCGAGATAACGGCTACTAGCTGCCCCAGCGAAGCGATGGCGATGGCGCTGGCGCTCGCCAGGATTGTTGTTGAATTGCTAGAAGTCCCGAACCCCTTGACGAACAGGCTGAAGCCTACAATCGAAATCACGAAGAGCACGGCTACAGCAGCGGCCGCCGGAAGGTGTGCGGCCACCGCAACGAGGCGTTCGCGCTGACCGACTTCCGTCGCTGCGGGCGCCTGCGGTGGAGCGGCTCGCTCTGAGTCGTTCGTTGGGACAGGGCTGTCCGTCACTTTCCGCCTCCGGTAGCAGTCGCAAGGGCAGCTGATGCCGTCTTAGTGGCACCGCGGAACTCCGACACGACTCGCCCGTCGCGAAGGACGATAAGCCGGTCAGGTACATCAGCCGCCTCGTCGACGTCGGAAGTAACCAGTAGAACAGCCGCTCCCGTTGCCGCAAAGTTGCGGAGGAAGGAGTGGATTTGAGAGCGAGCCCCGATGTCTACGCCGCGTGTAGGCTCATGAAGAACGAGGATTTGAGGATTCGCGGCAAGTCGTCCAGCCAAAAGAACTTTCTGCTGATTGCCCCCGCTGAGCTGTCCGACCTCCTGGCGGGGACCACGACAGCGGATCCCATAATCGCTGATCAGACCGCAAGCGGCGCGGTTTTGCCGGGAGCGTCGCAGAAAGCCGAATGCGGCGAACCTGGACGAAGTCATAACCGTGAGGTTCTCGCCAACAGACTGGGAAAGCGCCAAACCATCGGTCTTCCGTTCGGCGGGTAGGTAGGCAATGCCCAGTCGCTTAGCGCCTTCCGGAGTTGTTGGGACTGGTCGTTCGGTTCCGCGCCGGGTAACAGTCCCCGAGACTCCCCGCTCCTGTCCTCCGAGTCCGCGAGCGACAGCTTCCGCACCACTGCCCAGAAGACCGAATACGCCAAGAATCTCCCCGCCTCGGAGCGTGAGATTCACGTTATCAAGTGCTGGCGATACCCGGCGCGACCAGTTATGAAGTTCCAATACGACGGGATGAACATCGCTGGACTGTAATGCACTCGAAGGCTCGGGCGGTCGGTAGTCTGGCCCCAGCATCTGGGACACGATTTCACCCGGCGATGTGTCCGCTGTCGACGAGCTAAGAACGAGCCGACCGTCACGAAGGACCGCCACGTGGTCGCTTACCTCAAAGCACTCGTCAAGGTGGTGGCTAACGTAGATCAGCGTAAGTCCTCGGTGCTTCAGACTTTGCAGGCGCTGCAACAGCGCTGCCGTTTCACGTGCATGAAGGGATGCGGTGGGTTCGTCAAGCACTATCATCCGCGCCTTGCTGCCGAGCACCTTCGCAATCTCGACGAGTTGTCGGTCTGCTAGTGAGAGCGAGCGCATTGGTCGGCGGACGTCGATTGACAGCTCGAGGTCATCAAGAAGCCGGGTGGCCTGCTTACGCGCCCATCGCGGGGATATGTGGATACGTCCATGTGGGACGTCGGCGAGGACAATGTTCTCTGCCACCGACAAGTCGGGAAGGGTCGCCAACTCCTGCGGAATAAGGTAAATACCAGCATTGCGAGCGTGCCGCGGCGACTTGAACGCCACCGACTCACCGTCAATGGAAATCGAGCCAGCGGTAGGCGGTACTAGACCACTAAGGATGCCGAGAAGCGTTGACTTCCCGGCACCGTTCTCGCCGACTACCGTTGTGCACGTACCCGCGGTGAAGGCAAGTTGAATGTCGACTAGAACAGGATTTGTCCCGTACCGTTTACTGACGGCATTAACTCGCAACCACGGGTTCGCTCGGCTTAGACGCCGCGGTGTCTCTGGGTTAGTCACCTAGGACCCCTCTCACCAAATGTGTGACTGCGTACGCAGATGAACCATGAACCCGTCTTGGATAATGGTCCCATACAGGATCCCATGCACTTGATATTGCGAATCGCGGCTTAGACACCTAAAAACTAGGCGGGCAGGCGACAAATAGAACCTTGGCACCAGAGGAGTTGCCCGCCGTGACGCCGTGCGGGGTACTGCTGTCGTAAACGATGGTGTCTTCGGGCCCAAGAGCGGAAACTTTTTCTCCGACTTGAAACTCGACACTTCCCTCTAGCACGTATGCGATCTCCTCCGAGTCTCCATGCGCGTACAGCTCGGCGCCGGTCGACCCACCGGGGGCGAACTCGCAAATAAACATGTCAAACGATCTGTGAGGGGCTGGGTGGAGGTGGTACTTGGTAGCGAACACGCCGAATGCGAGTGCTGGTCGGCTGATGGCCCGGACCACCTGGGGGCCGTCGCTAAGTTGTGCGAACAGGTCACCAATTGTGACCCCTAGGTTTACCGCAATCCGGCGGAGCGTCGCGACGCTAGGGTTGGTGCTTCCTCGCTCAATTTGGCTGAGGAAACTCTCACTTATTCCTACTGCCGAGGAGACGTCGCTAAGTGTTCGCCGTCGGGCTTTGCGGACCTCCCTCAGCCGCGCGCCGACCTCGCCGTCGCCGCCCACCGGGTGTGAGATTGAGGAGTGCGCTAGCCCTTCCTGCTCTACCGGCTCATGGGCCATCGGATCCCCTCAGTGCAGCCGGACGTCCTCAGCGATCTGTGGACATACTACAGAGTTCTGTAGCTGGGCACAACCTCGGCCAAGGGCACAGCTGATCCCGGTCGACCGAGCAGCGAGACTGGAGACCGAACGCCCGAGCCTGACGCCGGTCGACGACGCCGTACAGATGGTCGTGGCTCTCGCCGACCTGTAACCCGATCTTGCACCCCAGCCAGTGGCCGATGCGCAGCACGAGCTTGTCCGACCAGATATGGAGGCCCTTCTTCCGCAGGCGTGGGCGAGCGGCCGGACGACCTCCTCTTTGTCCTAGGTGGGTGCGAGACGAAAGGCGTCGTAGTCCCTGCTGGCCTCGACCAGTCCGACCCGTCACAGTGGGGGCAGATCAGACTGGGCGGACCAGACCCAGGAGGCCGTGCGCATCGCTGGCCTCTGGCGCCAGCTGCACCTCGCCACCTGAGCCCTAACCCGCGGTGCCGAGGAGTCGCTGCCTCGCCCGGACAGCGGCCCGGGGTGCACTGCTGGGGGCTAGACGGGTTGGCTGGGCTTACGCGCGGTGGGGTTCGGCTTGGCTGCCAGCTGCTGCAGGCCTGCCGGGGTGGTGTTCAGGGCCAGGGCGAGGACCTCGTAGTCCCCGTGGCGCAGCCGGAGGGCACCGTCGGCCGGCGCGTGTCGGTGCCCAGGCGGGCGCGCCGGCTCGCGACTGAGGAGGTCAGCCGCCGCAGTGCCCTGGTCTGCTGTGCGGCTGCCACGTCGCTGGCGGCGGCTGCCGGCTGGTCCGCCTGGGGTGGGGTGGGGGTGGGGCTGGGTGTCCGGTGAGGACTTCGACGAGGGGGACGTTGTAGTAGCCGCACAGGGCTGCCATGCGTTCGACTGTGGTGGTGCGAAAGCCTCGTTCGTAGGAGCCGACGGCGGCTGCGGTGAACTGTCCGCCGGTCAGGCCGGGCAGGTCGTCGAGGGCCAGGCCGAGCTGTTGGCGGGCGGTTCGTAGCCGGTTGCCGACGCCAGTGTCGCGGGCACCCTCGACGGCCACAGTTACGCACAGTAGTCGTTCGGTGGGGGTTCGGCGTGGCCGCTTGTCGGCTGCGAGGTCCGACGGCCGGGCTTCGCCGGGGCGCCTCGTCGGGGCATTGGTCGTGCCTGGAGGCGCGGCGGTGTCTTTTCCGAGCGCCGCCTGCGGCGGCGGGTCCGTCTGTCGTCCAGCGCCCCGGCAGCCGTCTGCACCTTGAGGACAGGGCGCGGCCAAAAACGGAAGCGGGTATGCTTTGGGCCGCCCAAAAGGCCCGGCGGGGCCTCCTGGGCGACCTGAAGCTGAGGGTGCTGACCGGGCGCTGTCGGTGGGACAAAGCAGGGGAGCGGCGGCCGTGGCCGAGGACCAGACGCAGGCTGCGGGGGGCGTAGTGGTCGGGGGGCCGGGCGAGCTCGAGGCCGGCCTGTCCGGCGTCGC
>JAABUZ0100009553.1_pt1 | contig 11052 bp, 13 predicted proteins | sample 5562091 | NCBI WGS metagenome assembly JAABUZ01 (sample SAMN12813069, study PRJNA571459) | rock metagenome | isolation source: Antarctica rocks | place: Antarctica: Victoria Land, Linnaeus Terrace sud | collected 2015-12-21
CGCCACCCGCTCCCACGCCCCCGGCGACATCGTCACCCTGACCGTGCAACCCCCCGGCAGCGGCACCCACACCGTGCAGGTCACCCTCGGCACCACCATCATCAAAGCAGGAAACTGAACGGAAACCTATTGGTCCACTGCCGCCCCGGGGGGCCGCCCTCAGCAGTCCGCGGGCACCCGTCCCCCACGGACCCGAACACCCCCCAGCAGGGGTGATCCGGTTCGGCCAGCCGAGGGTGTACAGCCACGACCGCTCGGCCGCCAGGCGGGTGACTCCTTACTTCGCAGAAGGATCCACCAGTGCGCCACCGGGTGCCGCACCGTCGGTTCCGGGTGCGAATCCGCTGGGCAGCGATGAATCGGACCGGCCCTGGATGTCTCAACTGACGGTCGGCCGGCCCCCGGTGCGGCCGCGCTGCCGTGCGGCGTTCAGGCCGGCCCGGGTGCGCTCGCGGATCAGGTCACGCTCGATTCGGCCAGCGCCCCGAAGACGTGAAAGATCAGCAGCCCGCCGGTCGTGGTGGTGTCGATCGACTCCTGCAACGACCGGAAACCGACTCCACGCTCAGAGAGCTCGCGGACCGTCTCGATCAGGTGGGGCATCGACCGACCGAGCCGGTCGAGCCGCCACACCACCAGGGTGTTCCCCGGGCGCAGCGACGCCATTACCTCACCCAAGGCTGGCCGCTCCGTCGTCGACCCGGACGCGGTGTCGGTCCACGTTCGCCAGCACCCCGCGGCGCTCAGAGCGTCCTGCTGCAGCAAAGAGTCCTGCACGGTCGTCGACACCCTCGCGTAGCCCAAAAGTTCCCCCAATGAAACCCGCCTGTGTCAGACGCCGCCGACAGTCGGTTCGTGACACGCCGATTGTGACATCGAGTTTTGCGACACGTACCTAACCCGCGGACCAGCTGTGATGTCATTTTCAGAAGACGACTGCACCCGATGGCAGAAGGCGGCTGCACTGCTCGGTTCCGGCGGAGACCGACGTCAGGTGGTGTGTCGTAAACGATCCGTAAGTCGTGCGCGTCCGTGACCCTCCCCCGTGAGCCGGCGATTGGCTCTCAGCAACCGGATCGGTCTCCGGTTGGATCGGTGCTAACTGGGCGAGTCAGTGTCAAGCGTTCGTGCGCTGTCGGTGGCGCCGTGGCTGTCCACAGATCCGCCAGCAGATCGTCAAGAAGCGTGGTGTACAGCTCGCCGACTCCGCGCCGCATGAGCAGGAAGAGGCCCTCGTTGCTGGCCGCCTCAGCGGTCACGGTGGTCTCCATGCCCTTGTCGGCGGACAGAATCACGGTCAGTCGGAACGGCATGTCTGTGAGCCGGGCAAAACCGTAAATGCGGAACTTCACCCGCGAACCGAACTGAGCTGCGATGGCGCCCCATCGTCGCGGGTGACCCGGCCCGGCCTGGCCACGACGAAATCCCGGACCCGGGCACGCACGGTTAAAAGCGAGTCGGTGATAGTCCACTGCGCACTGGCGTGCTGAGTCCTACTGTTCAAGCTTGGCATGCGCCCACTATGCCAACCAGTCGCGTTCTGCAGACGTCGGTCCGCCGGGCGGCCCGGGCAGTTGCGGCCCCCCAGCCCCTACGGAAGAGGCACCCCGTCAAAGTGGTGCTCAGCTGTGCTTCCGTGCGAGGGCTCTCCGAGTTGCACCGCCTCCAGCGAGGAGTTTCAGCCCGTCGGGGCGGAGTTCTCCGCTTGGGGAAACGTGCCGGTACAGGGTTTGGCGGGTGACGCCGAGTTCGGTGCAGAGATCGCCGACCTTGGTGTCGGGCTGGCCCATCGAGGCGGTGGCCAGACGGAGTTTGGCCGGGGTCATCTTGAAGGGTCGGCCGCCTTTGCGGCCGCGGGCGCGGGCGGAGGCCAGGCCGGCGATGGTGCGTTCGGAGATGAGTTCGCGTTCAAACTCGGCCAGAGCGGCGAAGATGCCGAAGACCAGTTTCCCGGCGGCGGTGGTGGTGTCGATGGCCGCGCCTTGGCCGGTGAGCACTTTCAACCCGATCCCGCGAGCGGTGAGGTCGTGGACGGTGTTGACCAGGTGGTGCAGGTTCCGGCCGAGCCTGTCCAGTTTCCACACCACCAGCCGATCGCCCTTCCGCAGCGCCTTCAAACAGGAGGCGAGCCCGGGCCGGTCGTCGGTACGCCCAGAGGCATGGTCCTCATAGAACTGGGCGGCATCGACTCCGGCGGCGAGCAGCGCGTCGCGTTGCAGGGCCACGGTCTGCGACCCGTCGGCTTTGGACACCCGCATGTAGCCGACCAGCATGCTCCCACCCCATCACGTATACGTTCGATTAAGTGACAACCGCCACCGCACGCGGTCTCACCTCTAAAGATGTCACTTAACTCGTTACGTATTCTACGTTACGCGAACGGTCCCAGGCGCGGCTGCGTGACACGGCGCCGGTAGGTAGTGCACACGACTCTTGAGCACGATGCAGTTCCGTGCACCCGACTTCTGACAAGCAAGCGGTCAACAGTCCTATGCACCCACCGGTACTCCCCCACGAACCTGGTGCAGTCGACTTCTGAAAATGACACCGCCCCAATCGGGCCCGAGAGCTTCCGTCGTCGGTCAGATAACGATCGGTTGAGACGCATGGAAGGCTGTTGCCGTCACCCGGCAACAGCAGCTTCGAACTGACGGCGTGCCGGCGGTCGTTCCCGTAGGTCGGTGGCTGCAGCAGATTTTCGAGCCGCCACCCACGGGGTCGCAGGACGAGACCACCCACTCCTCGTCGCGCAGAAGTGGTACCGGTCAACTCGACTCCCCCGTGTCGCGAAGTCCTGCGGAACAGACAGCAGGTGGGGCAGGGTGGGACACGACACAGTCGGGGGCTACTCGACCCCGGTCCGACGACCGTCTGGAGATTGCGGTGCGCTACTGGCTTTACAAGAACAACACGAAGGGTGGGCCCGCCGGATACTGGGGCGATTGGCTCGCCGACGTCTTCCCTACGAAGGCTGCCTCGGAGTGGGGCGGCCACTACGCGACGATGTCCGCCGAGGTCGCTGGGCTCCTGGACCATGAGATGTCCCAGGGAGACGTGGTCGTGGCCTACCAGACCGATACGAAGTCGGTCGTCGGGTTCCTGCGGATCACCACGATCACGGGGCCGCCCGGGGACAAGAAGCTGTATCTCCGGCCCACCTATCGCTTGCCGAACCCGTTCCTCATCCACAAGCACAAGCACAAGACCTCGCTCGAGACGTCGGCTGCTGTCAAGGGCCCGGTCACGTTGCGGGAGCTCTACGACGACGAGATGGCGGACCTAATCCGGCTTTCTGGCGCGCCGCGCTACGTGCTCAAGGGTGGGGAACCGGCAGGCGGCTATCGCCCCTGACGTCCCCCGCCCACCGCGTCACGACTCCTCGATCCTGGAGTACGCCATCTACGACGACCTGCTGTTGACCGTGTCGGACAAGACCGCCACCCAGGTGGCGACCACTCGGCTGGCGCCGCTCGGGCTGCACGAGCGCTCGCACCTGCAGGAGTGGATTCTGGCCAACCCGGACGTGATCGGCCCGGGCGTCAAGATCGTCACCAGCGAGTTCGGGGACTGGCAGACCGCCAGCGGCGATCCGGTGAAGGATCGGCTCGACATCCTGGCGCTGGATCCGGACGGCGGCCGCTTGGTAGTTGTCGAGCTGAAGATCGACGCTGCACCGCACTCGGTCCACATGCAGGCGATCAACTACGCCGCGATGGTCAGCCAGTTCAGCAAGGAGGACGTCGCCAGCCTGTACGCGCAGACCCACCAGAAGTCCGACCCCGGTAACACCGGTCCGACGACTTTGGAGGAGCTCAGCGTTGATGGCCTCCTGACCGACGAGGGGATCGCTAACCCTCGCATCGTTCTGGTCGCGGCGTCCTTCCCGGCGTCGGTCACGTCCGCGGTGGTATGGCTCGCCAAGCAGGGCGTCGAAATCTCACTGGTGCGCTTCAGCGCCTACCGGGTCGACGACCGCACTGTGGTGCACTTCAGCCGGTTGTTCCCCGTACAGGACGTCGACCTAATTGAGCGGGCCGGCGTCGAGCTCGCGCAAGCCCAAGCGTTGCTGGCGCCCATCGCCCTGAGTGAGATTGCGAAGCCGCTCGCCGCAGTGGTTGAAGCAGTGGCCCGCGAAATTGACGGTAAAAGGACTGGCGCACTGGCGACTGAGTTTGATGATGCACATGGCGGCGCTAAGGCAGGTCCTCAGCTTCGCGTACTGGATTTAGCGGTTCAAGCCGCCGCGCTCGCCTCCTGACCTCGCTCAAGCATCGCCTACGGCACCGTTCACTCGACGGTGGGTTTCGTATGAACGGCACTGAGCACCTGATTCTAGGTAACCATGATCCAATAGCCCGAGTCTCCATCAGAGCCAGTGTGGTTCAGTCCGCTCTCCTGTAACAGTTCTGAGCAGCTCTGGGTGCTGGCCCTGCCCCATTATTCTGTCGTGGTGGGCCGGCTTTCTTGTGGACCTTTCCGGCGCCACGGCGGCTGCGCCGACGGAGGTGGCTCGCCAACCCACGCACCCGTGTTCTTGTCCTTCGGTACCGTGCCGAGCAGTCTCCGGAATCCCGCGACGGTACGGCACTCCCGGACGAGCTTGCGCACGTAGGCGTCCGTGTAGCCGTAATCGTTGTGCCGTTCGTCGTAGACACAGTATCTCGCGTCCGTCCTCTCGGGGTGATCGGCGTTAGTCGGCGGTCGAACCTTCAATGCTTTCCAAGCCTTGGGGAAGTGGCCCATCGTGAAGGTGTATGAAATTTCTGCGGCAACAGCCGTCGCCACCTGGTTGGGCTTCAGCAGTCCGTGCCCGACGACGTCCCTTTTCTGCTCTCTGACGACGACATAGCCTTTCCGACCGATTTGTTCGATGGTGTTGCGCTGCTCGTCGGTGAGGTCGTCGTACCGGGTGTACTGCACAGCCAGAGCGTCAGGATCCTTCGGTGACAACTCCTGCAGGACACGCAGTCGCAGCTCGTAGCGAGGATCGCTGCTCGTCACCGAATCCAGTCCCGCGCTGTACTGGGCGACAAAGGTCCGCAGTGCGGCCGGCAACCGCCTCCGCAACCGCCGGAGTGTCTGCTCCCCCTCGCTGGTGAACGAGCCGATGAACACGGGGAAGCGCAGTCTCGTCGCCAGCGACGACTCGACACCGAACTTGCTTGTCAGCTCCTCCTCGTAGTTCAGCAGAAGAGCTTGCCCCTGACCGCCCAGCGCCGCTGTGAGCGACTCTTGCTGCCGGGCGTAGCGGTGCTCGATCTTGTTGCGCAGCCCGATGAAGAAGATGAGGTTTGCTCGCACCGGGTCCTTCACATCGGGCCAGCGCTCCTGGACACACCTGATCAGCTCCCAGCGCCTTGGCTCACCGTCAACCTTTTCGAGCCGCTTCGAGCGACCATGCCTCTGCCAGTACCGGAAGTCGATCTCGGACCGAGTCAGCTCGGCGTGGAGGAGGTACAGCCAGGCCAGATGCATGTGGACAATGAAGCCTTCGAACGACCGAATTTCGGCCGGATCGTTGTACAACCGCACGGCCAGAGAGGCCTCGTCCCGCGATGCGGCAACCATCTGCATGTAGCGAGGCGGTGGAGCCACCTTGTCTCCTCCCCGCTCATGGCATTCGCTGATGGGTGTCGCAGGCCCTCGGGCTCAGGACAATTGGCATGCCGCCTGACCTGAGCCCGAGGGATTTTCCCGACCCTTACCGGTGCTCTGCCCCCGGCTGGTGATCGACGGCGAGGTCGATGACGTCACGGGGTTGAGGTGACCGGGTTTCGGGTCGGAGCTTGTCGTGAGCCTGCTTGGCGGCCCTTTCGATTTGTGACAGATTGTCGATGGTGCGTTCGTGGTACTGCGCTGGTATCTGCTCGATGACGGATTTCAGGTCCAACAGTTCTGTGATCATCTTTGCCAAGGACAGGTTCCCCTTGATGGCCCGTTCCGCCATCTTCGAGACAATCTCGGGCGCCGCCGACCGCGCCTTTTCGTTCTGCTCCAATATCTTCAACTCGACCCGGGCCTTGACCAGTTCCTCGTCTTCGACGGCTTTCGCTGCAGTGCGTATTCGCCGGTTCCGGACGTGCGACCGATCAATCACCGCTGTCCTGACCTGCGCATCACCCAACAGGGCCTCGGTCTTCTCCACCTTCCCGCGCACGGTAGGAGACAGTCCGTCCGCCATGTCCTCGTTGAGCAGCAGGTTCACCCGGTTGGGCTTCGCCGCGACCTTGGAGTGTTTGGCGTGCGAAATTCCTGCGATGCGGGATCCTCGCGGCCATGCTTCCGAGGTTCGGTAGCAGTCTTTGAGGAGGGCAAGGGTGAGACCGACCTCGCTGGCGAACTGCGCGAGGAGCTTCTGGTTGGCTGACCGCTCCGCTCTCCCTGTCCCAGGTGGTATTGCCTCAATGCAAAGGTCACCCAGCGCCCACCGGTCGAGGGGATCCGTCCGACCAAGACGGATCCCCTCGGCCACAAGGGCCTCCCAGGAGCGGGAGGGCACCGCTCTAGCTCTTCTGCGGACTCGAGGAGATGGCCTTGCTGGCCTTCACCTGCGCAGGGGTGCCGTCGAGCGCCGCGAAGTCCGGAGTCGCAACCTGCAGCAGACGGCCCACCGCGGTGGTGACACTGACACCCAACTCTGCCTTCATGCGCTCGGTGATCCCGTCGAATGTCATGCCGACCATCGTGCAGTCATCACGGACACCGCCGCTGACCTTGACGAGCTGATCACCTCGGGGGCGCACGTAAAATTCGATGATCAGATCAGGGTCATCCGTGGCGGCCTTCACTTGGGCTGGCGCGCCGTCTCGTGTGGTCTTGGCCTCGATCAGCAGCATGCTCTTCTGCACAATCAGGGACTGCACCGCACCGGAGCGGCTGGTCTTTCCCAGCGTGCCCCAGAGCAGTGTGGAGACTTCGTTGATGGCTTTGTCGCGTTCCTCGAGGTCGGGGTGGTCCTTCGGCTCCTTCTTGAAGAGCAGCCGTTCCTCGTCCGACAACTGGTATTTGCTGCGGAAGTCGGGCAGGACGGTGTCCAGGATCTGCACCTTGGTCAACCCGATTTGGAAGAGTTTGGTCTTCTTGTCCAGGACGTCGGTCCGGGAGGACCGCACCGGATTCCGCAGAAAAACATCGCGCAGCGATGCTGCCAGCGAGTTTTGGTTGAGAGTTTTGGCCTCTTCGTCGTAGTAACCCTGCACAGCGAGGGCCTCGAGAGCCAAATCGTTGTCGCGCCAACTCATGATGATCTCCATTCCTCTTGCGGGTCGGCTCCCCAGTGGAGCGTTGCCGTTCAGAGGACCGTGACGGTACGCCGCCGCCGGCGTGATGGCAACGGCTCTCGATCGCACGAGTGGGTTCGCGGGCTCATGGCATGCTCCGCGAAGGTTGCCCGTCGAGCTGTACGGCGCGTCTCCCGCGCACAGTTCAACGACAGCTGTAGTTTGCAGGGGTGCCTACTTGGTTGATCAGCTCCGCGGACTCGCTCGACGGCCTTGCCCCGCTGGCGGAGGCGTTGGCCGATCCCACGCGGCGCCGCATTCTGGCGGTGCTGACCCGTGAGGGACATGTCTACCCCACGACCTTGGCCGCCGTCCTCGGTACCCGTCCAACGGCGTTGTCTCATCATCTGGCGTGGTTGCATCGGGCCGGTTTGGTGGTGGCTGTTCGGGAGGGGCGCCTTCTGCGGCAACAGCTTTCGTCTGCACGCCTGCGGCAGGCTTTGCTCGACCTGGGGGGTCTCAGCCCGGCCGGGCCCCCGGAAGTTGTCGCGACGCCGTCGTCCACCGTCGAGGTGGAAAGCGGCAGTTCGTCGCGGTCGGAGCCGGAGATCCGCCATGCGCCTTCGCGGATTCCCAGTTCGCATCCGTATCACCAGCCACGGAATCTGACCGCGCAACAGCGTGAGGCGTTTCGTCGCACAGCGACGCTCTCCCGGCTGGCGAAGTCTGCGTCTCTGGCAGGCACCGGGCCGGAACCTCTGCACGAGATCAACGTCCCCACGTACGCGCCGTTGGATCTCATGCCGGCGTTGCCGGACCGGGGACTGCGATCGTTGTCGCTGTTTTCCGGTGGCGGCGGCCTGGATCTGGGCTTCGCGCGGGCAGGGATGCGGCACGTTGCGTCCTACGAGTTGCTGCAGGATGCGGCGGACACGCTGCAGAAGGCGCACCCGGACTGGCAGGTTTTTGGCGGCGAGGCCGGGAACGTGAACACCGTTGCCTGGGGGCAGTGGAAGGGAGAGGTTGACGTGTTGCACGGCGGCCCTCCGTGCCAGCCGTTCTCAGTGGCGGGACGCCAGCGAGGGGAGTTGGATCCTCGCGACGGTTGGCCGGCGTACGTGCGAGCAGTACGGGCGGTGCGGCCGCTGGCATTCGTGGCGGAGAACGTCCCTGCCCTGGCGTCGAAGAAGTTCGCCGCCTACGTCGGGCAAGTCATTACCGGTCCGCTGAGCAGGGACTACTCGATCATTCCCCTGCTGCTGCGCAGCGAGGACTTTGGCGTGCCGCAGACTCGCCGACGGGTGGTGTGGGTTGGCTTTCGGCGCCGCAAGGATGCGGCCCGCTTCCTGGCCCCCACACCGACCCATGGCTGGGGCTCGGACGGACAACTGGCCCCGGGTCTGGCGCGCACACCTGGGGTGAGAGAGGCCCTCGGCTTGCCCGACATTGGTTTCGACTGCCTCTCCCCGACCATTCGCAGCACGCTCACCGGCCCGCGGCACACCACCTCAATCTTGAACAGCACCGCAGCTCAGCGGGTCTTCGAGAGTCTGCGGGTGTGGCCGAACGGTGTTGCGCTCACCAGAGAGCGCGCCCGAGCGTTCGTCGCGGCCAACGGGCACTTCCGGCTGTCAGTGCCGGACGTGGCGCTGCTGCAGGGCTTCCCCGACGACTGGCCGTTCATGGGAGCGACGTACATGCAGCTTGGTCAGATCGGCAACGCAGTCCCCCCACCAATGGCCTACGCCGTGGCGTCGTCGGTGGCTGCCGCCTTGGCTTGAGCGGCGACCACCGGATCGACCTGCACCTGCACGGTTTCACCTCGTGACTCGGCGGCTTCCTTGGCGGCGAGATAGGTCCGCACCAGCTGCCGCAGGGAGGCGGCGTGGTCGCGCTCGATGCGAGTGAGCTTCTCCAGGTATCCGCGGGGAATGTGGGGGTTGTTCAGCGTTGCGCCGCGGCGGATGACGTAGCCGCAGCGTTCCTGCAGCAGATGCACCATTCGGTCGCGGGAGTAGCCACCGTCGGGGAGGTCGGCGTTGTCGCGGTACTGCTGGGCGCTCCACTGGTTCTTCATGACCGACTTGGCGTCCGCAGCGGAGTACCGCTGCAGGTCTCCCAGCACCTGTACCAGCACGTCGTGGGTGACGAGTTGTGGCGCTCGCTGCGCGAGCACCAGGTCCGGCAGGACGTAGCGCTCCTTCTCGGCGATCCACGGTGCCATGTCCGATGGCGATGCATATCTGCAGTAGCGGAGCTTCTTGCCGTCGGTGTCGTAGAACGCGAAGAGCCAGTGCAGGTCCTGCCACTTCGCGATGTGTTCAGGTCCGAAGTCGCGGACCGTTGAGACTGACGTCTTGGTTGTGGACTTCAGCTCGAACGGCAGCGCCACGTCGAGCTCCTCGAGGTCGAGGTTTGCGTCGATGTCGTCGCGCCGGCGGTCCTCGGGCACGGACAAGTTGAACAGGTCCACCATTTGCTGCTCGCGGGCGTCATCCTGGACAGGCATGTACCCACCATTCCCCACGACTCCTGCCGAACCGGACCGACCCGCCGGGCCCGGTCGCGCCCCGCTGCCCAGCTCTGTGGCGGTCCGTGACCGGTTTCGCCGGCAGAAGACCCGTGACACTGCACCAGAGCTGGCCCTGCGCCGGGAGGTTCACGCCCGAGGATTGCGCTACCGCGTCGACGTGGCGCCGCTGCCCGGGTTGCGTCGCAGCGCCGACCTGGTGTTTCCTCGTGCCCAGATCGCCGTGTTCGTCGACGGCTGCTTCTGGCATAGCTGCCCTCGGCACGCGACTGCACCGAAGGCGAACGCACAGTGGTGGCAGCACAAATTGGAACGCACAGTGCAACGCGACCGGGAGACCGACAGGGCGTTGACGTCAGCCGGGTGGGCGATCGTGCGCGTGTGGGAGCACGAGGCGCCCGAGCAGGCAGCGCAGCGAGTGCTGGCCGCCTGGGCCGCGCGACGCGGCCCGCTCACCAGCGACCCGAGTCGCGTTCTCCCGATGGACGGGAACTCCGATACTGCGGATCCACCGGTGCCGGCAGGTGACTGACGGAGGCTCGCCCGTGGTCAACACCGGCACGGTACGCCCAGGACCTCCCGCACCAGCTCGCACAGCGCCTCGATGCTGCGGTCAGCGGTGTCACCAAAGGCGAGGGGGCCGTCGTCGTACTCGCTGTCGGTGACGTAGCGCCCCACACCCCATCCGCGCTGCTCTCCGCGCTCCCACGACAGGGAGTCCTCGGCGTCGGTGATGAGCAGGTGCTGCCCGCACTCCAACGTGACTTCCAACGCTGCGCACATGCCGCCGGTCTGGGTGAACACCGTCGGCAACCCCAAGTCGTCCAGGGTGTTGATGACGTCGGCGTAGCGGGCCGCACCGACAGCCATCGCGTCGTCCATCCGGGTGCTGGTCACTGCTCCTCCTCGATGGTGATGTGGCTGATGGCGTTGTGGAACTGGCGGGCGGCCTCGTTGGCCGCCCCCAGGTGATGCGCCACCTGATGCAGGTGGTCAGCGGCTTCCGCGCACCGCGCGGCGGGATCGTGGGTGTCGCTGTCATCGGAGAGCACCTGCCCGCCCGGAAGTTGAGCGACCTGCACCGCACAGCTGATGGCGACGTTGGCCAGGACCCGCGTCACCTCGTCCAGGGCACCCCCAAGGTGTCGAAGTCTTCTGCATCAGGGAGTCGCACGGTGCCTGCGGTCTCCCGGGCCGCACGGTGCAGAAGCTCACTCGCCTGAACCACTGTCGCAATCGGCTCGTACGCTCGATCATCGCTCACGGCCACTCCCTCCTCGAGACTCGCCCGTCCACCTTGCC
>JAABUZ0100009556.1_pt1 | contig 11051 bp, 13 predicted proteins | sample 5562091 | NCBI WGS metagenome assembly JAABUZ01 (sample SAMN12813069, study PRJNA571459) | rock metagenome | isolation source: Antarctica rocks | place: Antarctica: Victoria Land, Linnaeus Terrace sud | collected 2015-12-21
CCTGGTGGTGACCGCCATCATCCTGTGGAGGGTGGACGCTGATGACGATCCGAGGTGGCGGTGACCCGAGCCGGAACACGGTCATTGAGCCGTTCGTTAGAATGGGCCGGCTGCCTCGGAGCCTCACTTCTGAAGCGCATGGCTGCTTCATGGTCCGGACCCACACGGGTCCAACCGAATACAAGGTTGCGGCGCGAGGTTCGCGCGCACTGGCGGGCTCCCCTCGGATCGTTTGCTACCCGTTTGGCTTGGTCGGCCCGAACGCCGCCATGCGTTCCTACTGTTATTCGTCACGTGACGAAATAAACGGCCGCAAGGAGCAGGAGCATTGAGAGAATGAAGCGAGGACCAAAGTCACTTCTGGGCACGACCATGACGCATGCGGAGAGGCAAGCCCGCTATCGAGCCAGTCAGGCCGGGGCACACCAAAAGTGCGCTACCGCCGACCTACCGATCACCGAAGCCGACCACAGCGGTGGCGTGACGCCGTCGCTGAATAATCGAGCTGCAGAGAGAGTATTAAGCATGGCTCGACGCCTACCGGAAAGTCTGGCGACCAGCGCTCCAGCAGACACGCTGCAGATGATCTGCGAACTGCTGCCCACTTCAATCTCCGGATGGAGCGCCTGATGTCACAGCCGAATGACCTGAGCAGATCTCTCGCCGCCTTTGTGCAAGACAATACGCTGGTTGCCGTCATCGAGTTGAGCCTGTCCAGTTGGCTGGTCGCTGGAGTGGTGCCGGGCATCGAGCGCCAGCCGCTGAAGAAGCTCGAACCGGACCACGCAGGGTTGAACCGGATCGCGGTCGCGTATGAGGCCGGGCGCGACGGCTTCTGGCTGGCACGCTGGCTACAGGGGCACGGGATCGAAACCCACGTCATCCATCATGGGGTGGCTGCGCGGCGCTTCCGCTTGCCCACCATGGATCCGTCCTTCAAAGGGCGAACCAAGCTTAACAACCTGTCCGAAGATCGGGGACCACCTCACCGCTGAATGGCTCACAATACAGATCCGTATAGCTGGCGCCATCAGCCGCGCAACGTTGGGAAATCCCAATCAAGCGGTCAAGGTGGGCCAACCTGACATCGGGCAGGGGTGAGTCTGTAAACTTTCTTCGGGAGCCCCCATGCCGTCATCTCAGCCAACCGGCGTCACGCGCCCTCCATCCTTTTGGTCCACCGACATGCTCAACAAAGTCCCACAACTGACTTTGTTGTTCTGGATCATCAAGATCATGGCCACCACGGTCGGAGAGACCGCCGCAGACTTTTTGGCCGTACGCGTCGGGCTCGGCGCCGCGGTTACCATGTCGATCATGGTGTCCATTCTGATCGTCGTGCTGCTCCTTCAGTTGCGGTCGCAACGGTACGTGCCCTGGATCTACTGGTTGACCGTCGTGCTGGTCAGCGTGGTCGGGACCCAGATCACCGACCTGCTGACCGACGGCCTAGGCGTCAGCCTCTACGTGAGCACGTCGGTATTCGCGGTGGTGCTGGCCGCCATTTTCGCGGTCTGGTACTGGGTCGAGGGGACGCTGTCGGTCCATACGATCGTCACGACCAAGCGCGAGCTGTTCTATTGGGCCACGATCCTGTGCACGTTCGCGCTGGGCACGGCGTCCGGCGACCTGGCGACCGAGGCGATCCCGCTGGGCTTCAGTCTGGGCGTCGTCGTGTTCGGCACGATGATCGCGGCGATCACGGCGGCCTACTACTATCTCGGACTCAACGCGATCCTGGCGTTCTGGCTCGCCTACATCCTGACCCGGCCGCTCGGCGCCTCGCTGGGAGACCTGTTGTCGCAGTCGCAGCAGTACGGCGGCCTGGGCCTCGGCACTATCATCACCAGCGTGATCTTTTTGGTCATCATCGCGGCCGGGGTCACCTACCTGACCATCGGCCCGAACGGGTCGAGCGCCCAGTTCAAGGCCGCCGAGACGCCGTGAACTCCAACCCCCCATAGAAGGATAGCTCTCATGAACAAACTTTCCCGCTCCATGTTCCTGCTGCCGGCCCTTGGCGTTGCTACGATCGGCGCCGGAACGGTGCTGCCCTCGATCCAGATCGCCGCTCCGGCCCAGGCTGCCAGCAACCTTGGTGACCTCTCGGAGTTCCGGACCATCGTCGCCGACTGCCTCGCCCTGGTGGAAAAGGGTGACTTGGCCGGGGCGAAGACCCGCATCCGGGACCTCGAATTGTCTTGGGACGGGGCGGAGCCGGGGCTGAAGCCACGCGCGGCGTCGGAGTGGCACACCGTGGACAAGGCGATCGATCGCGCGCTCTCCGCGTTGCGCGCCGGCACCCCTGACGCTGCCACCAGCAAACAGGCGCTGGCCGACCTGCTCGTCGTCATGGACCGCGCCAGCGGAAAGGCTTGAGGGGCGGCGGCATGTTGGCAAGCCGTATAGCGCCGTCCCAGGCCCCCCAATCCGCCCGCGCCTAACTTCCCCTGCAGCGGACGGCACGTTGCCGCCGCCGGAGCAAAACCTGGAGACCCCATGATGAACAAGAAGCATTTCATCCCCATCGCCCTCGCCGCCCTTCTCGCAACCGGCGCTGCGAGTGGCATCGCGCTGGCCGCGGAGAACGGCCACAAGGAGAACGACGCGGCGATGCTCGCCAGCGCCAAAGTCACGCTGCAGCAGGCCATCACGACGGCGGAGCAGCAGGCCGGCGGCCGGGCGGTGAGTGCCGATCTCAAGCAGGAGAAGGGCGTCGCCCGGATCGAGGTCGAGGTTGCCGGGCCGCAGGGCGCGAAGACCGTGCTGGTGGACGCGCAGAACGGGCAGGTGACGGCGACCCACGCCGCTGACCAGGCCGACGAAGACAATGATTGAGTACTGAACGAGGCGCGGCCGTCACCAGCCGCGCCTCACCCCGCTTTTATAGGAGACGCACGTGCCCCTTCTCGCCATTTCCGGCCTTCGACTCGCACTTGGCCATTCGACCGTGCTGCACGACGTGTCGCTCACGGTGGGCGAGGGTGAGATCGTCGGACTGCTCGGGCCGAACGGTGCAGGCAAGACCACCACCATGCTGGCCGCCCTCGGCTTGCTGCGGCCGCTGGCCGGCCAAGTCCGCACGCTCGGGCGCGATCCCTGGGAGGAGGGGCCGGAATTGCGGCGGAAGGTCGGCGTGCTGCCGGACCCGAACGGCTTTCATGATTGGATGACGGCGCCCGACTACCTGGCGTTCTTCGCCGGGCTCTATGGCGCCGAACTGGACGAGGCCTCGATCGCCCGCCGGCTGGAGACGGTCGGCCTGGCGCCGCGCCGAGGCCAGGCGATCGGCACGTTCTCCCGCGGCATGCGCCAGCGGCTCGGCCTTGCCCGCGCACTGATCGCCGACCCGATACTGCTGGTTCTGGACGAGCCGACCACAGGGCTGGACCCGAGCGGCCGGCGCGAGATGCACGATCTGCTGGCGAGCCTGGCCCACCGCGGCGTGGGCGTGTTGCTATGCACGCATTTGCTGGACGATGTCGAACGGTTGTGCGCCCGCGCCTGCTTCATCGCCGAGGGCCGCACGGTGGCGGAGGGCCGGGTCGAGGACCTGCTGCATTCGCATGCGGGCAGCCAGGCCCGTTTCCGGCTCGAGCTGTCACGACCCGTGCCCAACGCCGCCCCTGCGCCGACGCATGTCCGGGTGCTCGCGTGTGACGACGCGAGTGCGCTCGTGGAGGTGGACCAGACGGTGCCGGCGGACACCGCCTGGCGCGAGCTGCTGTTCCTGGGCTGGCCGATCGTGGCCATTGCGCGCGTCGGCGGCGGGCTGGAGGAGCTCTACATGGAGGTGGTGCGCAGCGGAGACGTGCCGAGCAACCTGGACCATAGCACCAGATGGGCCGCATGAGCGCGCCCGCCGCGCTGCTGGCCCGCATGGAGGCGGCGGAGCTGCTGCTCTCGCCGCGCGGGCTCGGCTGGCTGCTGGCGCTGGCTGCCGCCCTCTCCGGGTTCGGACTGCTGTTTGTCGGCAGCACGGAGCTGAGCCTGCTCGACAACGCGCAGGTCGTCTATGACATGCTTGGCATCGTCACGGCACTCGGCGCTGTTCTGGCCGCCGCCGCCGGTACGGACGCCATTGCCGGCGAGCGCGAGCGCGGCAGCCTGCTGCCCGTGCTCCTCACGCCGCTGTCGCGCACCGGGCTGCTGCTCGGCAAGATGGGCGGGCAGGCGGCCGCTTGGGGCGTCATGCTCCTCATCGCGGTACCCTACCTTTGGGCGGTCGGCAGTACCGGCCAGAATCTGCTTGCGGGCGGGATCACGCTGTTGCTGCTGGGGACGCCCATCGTGCTGGGCTTCGGCTTCCTGGCGCTCGGTCTGGGGGCGCTGCTCGGGTCCGCGCGGGGCACGCTGATGGTCTGCCTGATGGTGCTGCTGCTGTCCGCGAGCCCGCTGCTGCTCGGGCCTAGCCTGCGGCAATCGGCGGTGGGGGTCGCGTTCGATGCGGTCAACCCGTTCTCGGCCGCGCTCAACGCCTACGATGCGGTGGTGATCGACGGGCAGGGCGCAGGTGCTCAGGTCTGGCACGCGCTGGTCTCGCTGCTTTGGCTGGGTGGCACCGCTTCCTTTGCCGCCGCTGGCGTCCGCCGGCTTCAGCGTTAGGAGAAGGCATCATGTCCATCCGCAAGATTGTATTCGCGGCGTCCCTGGCATCGCTGGCGGCGGCGCTGCCAGCCTCGGCGCAAAGCTCAGCGGTCAACCCAGCGACCGACGTCTCGCTGCGGGTCGATCTCACGGCGGCCCCTGGCAACCCAGACTCGCCGCAAATGGGCGACCGCCTCTCCTACCGGACCAGCATTCGCAATGTCGGCGCCGCGCCCATACAGAGCATCGTTGCCTGGCTCGGCCTCGTGCAGGTGGACCGAGGCAAGGAACAACCGGTCGACCTGGAGGACTGGAGCGCACACAAGGCCGTCACCATCGCCTCGCTCGCGCCGGGTCAGGCCGTGCAGACGGAGTGGCCGATGCGGCTGATCGCCGCCGGTCATTACCGGGTGGTGGTCAGCGCCGCCGCGTCCGGCGGCGGGCCGCTCACGCCGAGTGCGTTCGTAGACCTGACCGTCCGGGCCAAGCCGGTGGTCGAGTCCAGTCGGGTGCTGCCGGTGGCGCTGGGCGTACCGGTGCTGCTACTGGCCGGCTTGCTGCTCCGGCGCCGCCAGGGACAGGGACAGGGACAGGAAGAGGAAAAGGAAAAGGAAAAGGAAAAGGAAAAGGAAAAGGGTATGCCGGCATGAAGGTCCTGCTCATCGAGGACGATGCGGAGACCGCCGCCTACATTGTACGGGGGCTGAAGGAGCAAGGGCATGTCGCCGATCACGCGCCCGACGGGCGGGACGGCCTGCTGATGGCCGGCGACGGCGGCTACGACGTGATGATCGTGGACCGCATGCTCCCCGGGCTCGACGGTCTGGGGGTCGTTCGCACCCTGCGCGGCGCCGGCGTCAAAGCGCCCGTGCTGTTCTTGACGGCGCTACGTGGCGTGGGCGACCGGGTGCAAGGGCTTGAGGCCGGCGGTGACGATTATCTGGTCAAGCCGTTCGCGTTCGCGGAGCTGCTGGCCCGGTTGAACGCCTTGGCCCGGCGCCCGCCGTTGTCCGACGTGCCCACGAGTCTTGCCGTCGCCGATCTCGAGCTGGACCTGCTGCGCCGCACGGCCACCCGCGGCGGCGAGCGTATTGAGCTGCAGCCGCGCGAGTTCCTCCTGCTCGAGTTCCTGCTACGGCATGCCGGCCGGGTGGTGACGCGGACGATGTTGCTTGAAGGCGTGTGGGACTTCCATTTTGATCCAAAGACAAACATCGTGGAGACGCACATCAGCCGCCTGCGCAGCAAGCTTTCTCGCGGCGGACACGATCCCGAGCTCATCAATACGGTCCGGGGCGCCGGCTACGTGCTGCGTGCGCCCAGCAATTAGACTCCTGCGGACGGCGAGCTTCCGGCTTGCGGCGCTGTATGTCGGCGTCTTTGCCGTATCAGCCGTCGTACTCGGCGCCGTCGTGTTCCTCGCCGCTCGCTCCGCCTTGGATCAACAGATGACGGCTCGGATCGAGACAGAAATGTCGTTCCTGCAAGACGAGTATCGCTCCGGCGGCCTGGACCGTCTGCTGACCGTCGTGAGCGCACGGGGCCGAGGGATCAGTGCGCTCGACTATCTGATCCAGAGACCGGACGGCGTCCACCTCGCGGGTGAGATGCCTGCGTCCATCACGCTGCATCCGGGCTGGGTCGTGATCGACAACCCCGAAGCGGGCGAAGATGGTGGACGGCCGGAGCGGGTGCGCGCCCTTGCGGCGGACCTGGGCGGTGGCCTACTGCTCGCGGTCGGCGACGACCTGGGACGCATCACCGAGGTGCAAGAGGCGGTCGCTACCGCCTTGCTTTGGACGATCGGCGTGGCGGCGCTGCTGGGAATCGGCGGCGGCGCGCTGCTCAGCCGGGCCTTCCTCAACCGGGTGGACGCTATTGCAACGACGGCAGAGGCGATCATCGAAGGCGACCTCGCGCGCCGCGTTCCGGTTAGCGGCACGGGCGATGACCTCGACCGCCTGGCCGGCACGTTGAACCACATGCTCGATCGCATCGTCGCCCTGATGGACAGTCTGCGGCAAGTCGGCAGCGACGTCGCACACGATCTGCGCACGCCGCTCTCGCGCCTGCTACAGCGACTAGAGACCGCGCGGACGCACGCGAGGTCCGTCGCGGAATACGAAGCTGCAGTCGACGGCGCGGTCGCCGAGGCGGAGGGCTTGCTCGAAACGTTTTCGGCGCTGCTGCGCATTGCCCAAGTCGAGGGCGCATCGCCGCGCGCCGGCTTCCGGAAAGTGGATCTCAGCGAGTTGGCCGATTCCGTGGCGGATGCCTATCGGCCGGATGCCGAGGAGGCGGGACAGCTTCTCATCGCCGCAATCGAACCGGGCATCACCGTACACGGCGATCAGGAGTTGCTGACCCAAGCCGTTGCGAATCTAGTGGAGAATTCGCTGCGTCACACGCAATCCAGCACAACCATCGTTGTTCGCCTGTGCCGGACCGACCAGGGTCCATGCCTTGAAGTCGTGGATAACGGCCCTGGCGTAGCGGCGGAAGACCTGCCGCGACTGACCGCTCGCTTCTTCCGCGGCGAGCGCAGCCGAACCACGCCGGGCAATGGGCTGGGTCTCAGCCTTGTCGCCGCAGTGGCGGAACTGCACGGTTCTTATCTACATCTCGCCAACGTCGGGCCTGGGCTGCTGGTCCGTTTGGCATTTTTGGCGTCGGGCCGGGCGTCGTGATCGGACGTTGCTTTCTCTTTGGTTGAGTCAGTGTTGCTAGACAGCCTGCCGGGCATCGCCGCGCAGCTCAACATCGAATTGACGGCTGTCGAGAATGGAAAGTCGCATCCCACAACCACTTCCAGCTTCGTCACCATCTTCTCCATCCCGATCTTCCAGGGCGGCCGGCTGCGCGGCCAGTTGAATTTTGCGCAAGTCGCAGCAGCGCGAGGCGGCCCCCTCCAATTCCAGCAAACGAAACGAGGTGGCACTACGGGCGGCCCGGCAGCAATACGCCCAGGGGTTCGCCGACTTCCTCAACGTCAACGCGGCTCAAGCCCAGTTGCTACAGAGCCGCGTAGACCTCGCGAACGCCACTGGCCAAATGGATACCGGGCTGGTGGCCCTCTACCGTGCACTCGGGGGCGGATGGGAAGCGAGCGACACCGTGATTGCAAGCAGCCCACCACCCTCGCCTCCAGGATCATACAAGTGATATCGGCATCACCACAAAGGAGATCGGTTTTCCGATGGCGCGTTGGATTTGCGCCGAGCGGCTCGGCGTGATGGACGGTAATGATTATCCAGACCGAGGTTCTGTCGCTGTCCTCACCGGGGCTGCGCTACTGGCAGGGCGAGAAAGCGGCGGCACTTTGCCGGAAGCTGAATGACGAACTGGCGGGGATCGTGCAAAGCGACTCCGCTTTGTTGCAGCCGCTCGCCCCTGCGTCTCGCGGTGGAACGCCCGCCGCAGATCAAGCAATCCCGGATGGGCACGGTTGTCGGCGGGCTCGACTGGCCCGCGTTGACGCGATCTTGTTAGACCAAGAGCGTGCCTTCGCGCAGATCTCAGCCTTGCGCTGCGATACGATCTAACATGCTACTCGCCCGCAGATACCGCGTGCGGGTGAATGGCAAGGGCGGCGATGGCAGCACGAACAAATTTATCGACGTGCGCGACAAGACGCGTCATTGGCGCCGGCGACGATGATGTCTGTTTGCCTCGACAGCCGAGTGCCGTGCCACAGGTCGCCCGATGATTAGCGATGACGAGATCCGCCGCGCGGTGTCACAACGCGCGTTCGAGGCCGGCCTGCAATATCAAATGGACGGTAGGGTGCTCGACCTCCGCACTGCAGCGGACGGCGTCACGCTTGAAGCGGAGGTGAAAGGCAAGGCGCGTTCGCCGTATCGACAGAGCGTTCGGCTTACGCGCGACGCGCGCGGCAAACTGCAGCCGTCCGGCCTCTGTAACTGTCCCGTCGGCTTCAACTGCAAGCATGTAGCGGCGGTGCTGCTCGAGTATCAGGAGCTGGCCGAACTGGCGTCCGAAGCAGCGCCGCCGCCTCCCGTTGTGACCCAGAAGCGACACCCATCGCGACCAAACGGAGCGACGGTCGATGCGCCGTTGCCCTATGAGGTGGCCAACTGGCTGCGCAGCCTGGACGCGGCCCAGGAAGAAGAAAGCGAAGACTACCCTCCGACGGTCCGCAAGCGGCTGCTCTACGTGCTGGATCGAGGCGCTTATTCTGGCGGCGTGACGGTCGCCGTACACTCCATCGAGCTCAAGCGCGACGGAATGCTGCCTCTGAAGTCGACACGTCACCAACCTGATCAATTGCTGCGGGCCGGCCAGCAGCCGAAATTTCTGCGTCCATCGGATCGTATTTTGCTCCGACAGATTATGAGCCTCGTAGGAGGCGCCGAGGAGGCGGTCACGGCGACGCTGCAGGGCATTATAGCCACCGGCCGTGGCCGCTGGGCCAGCTGGAACGGGCCGATTCTGGCCGCGGGACCGGCAGTGCGGGGCGAACTCGACTGGAACCTCACCGATGACGGCAGCCAACGTCCCGACCTGACTCTTCCGGAGCGCTTCATCGTGCTTCGCCTCGCGACACCGTGGTATGTCGACCCGGCAACCGGGACGATGGGGCCGGTCGAGACGGCGCTGCCGCCGAGGGTGGTTCATGCAATGCTCGCGGGTCCAGCCTTGCCCAGGGACGTCGCGGATCGGGTCAGAGTGGAGATGGAGCGGCGCTGGCCGGGCCAGGCGCTGCCGGCACCGAAGCCCATCGCATCGCCGAAGCCGTTGCGGGAGCGCCTGCTCCCACATCTGCTGCTGCTCCTGGCCGGCGAATTGCCATTCGACCCGGGGGATTTGTTCGGCGATAGCTACCACCGCCTGCTGGCATCCGGGTCGCACCGTGTGGCGCTTGGCCGGCTGTCATGGCGCTATGGGCCGGTCACTCTTCCGGCCGCGCTGCCGTTCCAGCCCGAACGCACGCTGCACCAGGATGGCGAGCTGTTCCGTGTGTTCCGCGACCGCGCAGGCGAGCAGCGCGCGTCCGACATCGTGCGCCAACTCGGCCTCGCGCGGCTGGGCGAGCTGGATGTCCTGCCGGGCGCCCATCCACATGCGGGCGACCTGATGCTGTTGGACCCGGACCCGGCGGCGTGGCTCGACTTCGTGTTCAGCGACGTCCCACGCCTGCGCGACGACGGGTGGCTGGTCGAGATCGCCGACGACTTCCCCTGGAAGGTGGTCGAGCCGGAAGGCGACATCTCGGTCGCGCTCACCGAACGCTCGGGACTCGACTGGTTCGACCTCGATCTCGGCGTGGTCGTGGACGGCGAGCGCATCAGCCTCGCCCCAGCCCTGCTCGACTTCATCGCTCAAGCCGGGGCGGAGCTGGTCGAAAGCTTCGGCGTCGAGCCCGAGGATCCCGGCCTGCCGCTGCTGCTGCCATTGCCTGACGGCCGGTTGCTGAATCTGTCGATCGCGCAGCTCCGGCCGATCCTCGGTCCGCTGCTCGAACTGCTCGCCGGCGGCGAGATCGATGCGGCTTCGGGCACGGTCCGGCTCTCGCGCGGCAGCGCGGGTGACCTGGCGCTGCTGGAGGCGGCCGATTGTGGCATCGCGTGGAGCGGGGGGGAGGCGGTGCGCGCGCTGGGCCGGCAGTTGCGCGAGCATGGCGGTATACCGCCATGCCCGGTCCCGGCGGCGTTCGGCGCGCCGTTGCGGCCCTACCAGGAACAGGGGCTCGCCTGGCTGCAGTTCCTGCGCTCGACCGGGCTGGGCGGCGTGCTGGCCGACGACATGGGGCTGGGCAAGACGGTGCAGGCGCTCGCACATCTCGTGGTCGAGCAGGAAGCGGGGCGAACCGACCTGCCGTCGCTCGTGATCTGTCCGACCAGCCTGGTGCCGAACTGGCTCGCCGAGACCGCTCGCTTCGCGCCGACCCTCAGGTGCCTGGTGCTGCATGGACCGGCCCGGGCGCAACATTTCGATGCGCTTGCGGCGCAAGATTTGGTGATCACCACCTATCCGCTGCTTGCGCGCGACCACGCGACGCTCTCAGCGCAGGAGTGGCACGTCGTGCTGCTGGACGAGGCGCAGGTGATCAAGAACCCGCTGGCGACCACGTCCAAGCTGGCGCGGACCTTGCGGGCTCGACAGCGCTTGTGCCTGTCTGGCACGCCGTTGGAGAACCATCTGGGTGAGCTGTGGTCGCTGTTCGACTTCTTGCTACCGGGCTTGCTGGGTAATCGGAAGCAGTTTGGCACGCGTTACCGGGGCCCGATCGAAAAGGCGGGCAACGGCGAACGCCAGGCGCTGCTCGCGCAGCGTGTCGCTCCGTTTCTGCTGCGGCGAACCAAGGAGCAGGTCGCGACCTCATTCATCCCCTCATTTCGCTTCCGCGATCAGCCCACGAAACAGCCCGCTTTCCGCCAGCATTTCGGCGAATCGTTGCATTAGTGGTAGCAGCCTGTGCTCCGGCATGTTCGGGATCAACTCGT
>JAABUZ0100009558.1_pt1 | contig 11050 bp, 8 predicted proteins | sample 5562091 | NCBI WGS metagenome assembly JAABUZ01 (sample SAMN12813069, study PRJNA571459) | rock metagenome | isolation source: Antarctica rocks | place: Antarctica: Victoria Land, Linnaeus Terrace sud | collected 2015-12-21
AACCAACTTGAATTGATTAAACCGAACTTTCAGTCACTCCTCACAGAACCCGATAGCTTTAATAAAGATGGTGTCGCTGCCCGCGATCGCCAGAATGTCAGCAACGGAACTAGCAAGCGGGTGCGTGATGCTGTGCGCCAAAACAGCTATCGGGAAATGCTAGAGAAATTGCAGTCTCTGGCATCTTTCTGGCTGGTGCCATTACTCAAGGTCTGGGGCAAGTTAGAGCGAGGCAGTTTTCGGATTAAGCATGGGGTTCTCTCTATAATGACCCATAGTCCGCGTCATGCAGAAGTGCTTCTCGCGATGAAGTGGGTGGTGTATCAGGATGCCACCGCCAAGCGCGAGTACTTGGCATTGTACTTGGGCATTGACCCAACTCTGATTGTTCAAATCGAGCAAGAGCAGGCTGATTCTAACAATCTGAGGATTGTACAAGTAACAGGGCTGGGACTCGTCGGTCACAACCGCAGCAAATCACTTATGAAGCGGCTCGAAGTGCTCCGCCTCATGCTCAAAGTTCGGCATCCTGATATTGCCTACATTGACTACAAGGAATACGCTCAAATCTTTGAGGGTGATGGCTGGTGGTTCAACCACAATCGCGGTAGCAACGAGTATTTGTCTAAAGGTGCTCTAGCTAGTTTTGGTGTACCCTACCAGGACATTGGTAGCCTGCAAATGATTTATATTACGCTAACAGGTGATTATAGTGTTAGCCGAGAGTCCCCAAGGTTTTGTGCCTTCGTCCAATGGCAAGCCCAAGCCGAAATCGCGCAGTGCGTGGGGCGCTTGCGTGCGAATAGAAGACCAGACGAGGCTGTGACTTACTACAGTTGCGCGGATGAGAATCTTGAGTTCTTGCGTGACTACTACAGGAGTGCGACTATCACTACAGTTGCCGCATTTAGCATTGCGTCATCCGCTGGTACTGCAACCGAGCAGAGCCACCATCATATTCAGTCAGCCATCCTGAAGTTGTTGCTTGAAACGGGGACGGCTTTAGAAAAACTAACCCAGGTTGCTGCGGCTACCATTGCCGGCGTGAGTCAAGGTCGAATTAGCCAAGTCGCTGCCAAATATGGCGGGTGGAAGGCGTATAAGAAATTATTAGCGGTTGTATTTAACTCAATTTATAGGAGCGCTAATAATTCTGACCCTCTCGATGAAGAGCAAGAATTTATCGCAAACACCTATCTCCCACTAGCCGCTGATGAATCACCACCAGACGCGGTACAAGCGGTAGTAGATTGCATCCAAGTGTATGGATGGCGAGTATTCCAGGTGATTCTAACTGCCACCTCGATTGAAACAAGAGGGCGTTTGCTGGCGGCGCTGGTGAGTGGATTACCTCTAGGGCTGCAAGAGGAATTCAGGGGGTTGGCGGGGTTACAACGAACCCCGACATCAAGACAAGGCCCTTAACCCAACCTACTTTTGAGCAGCGAGACATTAATGCAAATGAGGGCCTTGTCTTGATGTCGGAGTTTTTTCTAGGGGGAGGCGTGAGCTTGATGCGACTGGCTTTGGCGGCGGCGGCGGCAGCGACAGCAGCATCGGCGGCTTAGGCAACGTCCGCTTCAGCGACTTTGGCTGCGGCGTAGCCACGATCGCCTCAAGTAGCGGCAACGGCAGCGGCGGCGGCGGTGGCGGCGGCAGTGGCGGCGGCGGTGGCGGCGGCAGCGGCGGCCTCTTCAACGACTGCGACTCAGCAGGTAATGGTGGAGCAATTTTCGTTAATTCTGGAAGTAGCTTAACTCTCAAAGTCGTAATACTTCCAGAAAAAACAACTCAGCTAATGGTGGTGCTAGTGGCGGCCCTGGCGCTACTTTGAGTCAAACGAATTCACGATTCCGAATTAGTTTAACTAATACCGTACAACAAATGCCTGCTCACCAAATTCTGATTGAGTACGTAATACCAATGTGAAATGAAAAGGAGCAGAATAGAGAAAGAACAGCAAGGAGTGCACGCTGATGGCAAGACGACTCAAACTGGAGATAGCGGAGACAGTGGAATATTTGGAAAAGAGCCTCAAGCAAGCCAAGAGTGCTGCCCAAAAGGAACGCCTGCAACTGCTATGGTGGCTGAAAACTGGACAAGTGAGTCAGCATCAGGAACTGAGTCAACGACTAGGGCGTACTCCCGCCTGCATCACCCGGTGGTTGTCGCAGTATCGCCAGGAGGGAATCAAGCAACTGTTGGTCGTCAAGACCGCACCGGGAGCAGAACCTAAGATTCAAGGGGAAGCCTTGGAGAAGTTGCAAGCGTGTCTAAAGTCAGAGGCAGGATTTAGCAGTTATGGGGCGATTGTAGAGTGGTTAAAGCAAGAGTGTGGGTTAGAGCTGAAGTACAACACCGTGAATCGGTTTGTGCGTGAAAAGTTGAAAGCCCAACTGAAAGTGCCGCGTCCGGTTAGTGTCAAACAGCAACCAGGGACAATCGAGACATTTAAAAAAACTTTCACCTTGTGTTGATGGAGCTAGAGGCGATTTTCGGGATTAGTCAATTGCGTTACCTGGCGCAGGATGAGACCCGTATCGGGCGCAAAACAGAAACTAAACGAGTGATTAGAAGCATTGGGGTAAAGCCGAAAGCTAAAGTCCAGTGGCCACGAGAGGCGTTTTGGGTGTATGGCGTGGTCGAACCGCTCACAGGTTGGCAGTGGACTCAAGAGCACGACAAACTCAACAGTGAAACCTTTCAGACATTTCTCAACGACCTTTCAGCTCAGCTAGGCTCAACAGTGGCAGTCATGCAACTTGACCGAGCTCCTGCTCATCGGGCTCAAGCTATTGAATGGCCGGAGAACATTATTCCCATTTTTCAGCCACCCCATTGTCCAGAACTTAATCCGATTGAACGATTGTGGCAGCTTTTGAAGGGTTTGTGGAAGGGTGAGAATTTCCCTTCTCTCGATGCGCTTAGGCATCGAGTCAGTCAGGAACTTGAGCAGTTGAGTGCACAGCAAGTCCAATCATTAACTTCGTTTGATTTCATCCTCGATGCACTGTTACAAGCCGCGTTTTGAAACCTGTCTTTCTGCTCACGTTCATTTCCTAATAGTATTACAGCAACTTAAGTAAGTTGGCGGGAAAATTTATAAGTATGTAACGAAAATTTGCTCAGAGGAATTGGAGTTAAATTTTACACGCTGCGTACTGTAGTTTCCTCTTTCTCCTCTAGCTTTAACGCCATCAATTACGGCGTAAGCAAGGTCTAATTCATCATTAAATATTTGTCCACATAGTTCATCTTTCTTAAGGTGTTGCCACTCCAATTCAATTGGGTTCATTTCCGAGCAATATTTGGGCAAAAAGAAGATGTACAAACCCATGTGTGACCACGAGGACCATAACTGCTGCACTTCCTTACATCGGTGTATTGGCCCGTTGTCCTGTACAATTATTCTGGTGCGTCCTGTCTTTGAAGCAGATTGCGCTTCAAGTTCCATCATCTGGATGTAAGACTTGCGATCAACACCACCAATAACCAGACCATAAACAAAACTGATTAAAGGTTGAAGAAACCCAATAATGCTTAATCTACGACCCCGACGCTTAGTTTGTTCTAAACGTTTTTGCTCGCCTCGTTGATAATAGGTGTAACCAGGTTCGCTCCACGCACAAAACCCTGATTCATCCAAATACTTTAGGTCTATTTCTCCAGTGGCAGCAGCCAGTTCCAACATATCTAGGTCGGCTTGCTTTATTTGTCTGACTTTTGGGTCTTGCTTTCCTTTATGGCTTTTCCTTGCTCGTATCCATTTGACCCCCTTTTTTTGAGTACCCGTCTTAATCTGTCGGGACTCAGTTTAATTTGGCGATCGCGTTCTAATTTTTGAGCTAATTGAAGACTGTTGTATGTGCGTGGCTCTTTTTTGAGGCATTCTGACAAGAAAACTATGTCTGACTCCTTCCACTTCGGTTTCCCCCCTCGACCTGGTAATTCCCAAAGTCCTTGTAGACCAAGCTTTTCCCATTTATGTAAAACTTCTCTCACTGTTTGTGGAGTCCAGTTAAAGTGAGCAGCTATTTTTTCAACGTACCAGCCATGTGCATTTAACCTGATTACCTCTGCTCGGTCTTTGACTTTCTGTGGTGCATCCGCAGTTCTGAGGTTGAATAGAGTTTTATCTTGCTTGCGCGTGTCAGAAATACCCTTAAACGAGCGCCCATATCTCAGTCACCTCGGTAAATACATTTTCCGGATTTATTTATCTTTACATAGTTTGATTTTTTTGCGCCGACTTACTTATCACCCTCTATGGACTCCAGTGGGTTGAAGGTGAGCAGTTTTTTCCTGAGTGGCAGGATGAGCTAGCGGAACTCACAGATTTAGAAAAACAGCTCTTGGATCAGATAAAAACTGGTTATCTCAATTTACGGAATTACCCACCCTTATTAGAAAACACAGTCAACACGGTAGTCCTGTCGCCGTTGCTCTTCATTGGGAAGTTCTATCTGCCTCCCTTTCACATCAAGTTAGAAAAATCTGTCGAAATTGCAACAGAAGACGGGGGAACCATCATTAGAGGGCGAATTGACTTCTTGCTTTTGAACGAGCAATTTTGGGTCACGGTAATCGAGTCTAAACAGGTCGCTTACTCGGTAGAAGCGGGACTCGACCAAATCTTGGGCTACATGCTAGCAACGCCCCACCCAGAAAAACCCGTTTTTGGCATGATTACCTCTGGCGGCAGTTTTATCTTCATTAAGCTTGTAAAAGGCAACCCTCCGCAGTATGCCACTTCTGATATTTTTGACATTCGCAATCGTGGAAATGAATTGTATAGCGTTCTGAGCATCTTAAAGCGTTTGGTCAAATGTAACTAAATTTAATGAAATTTTCCCGCAAACCGCAATTGCTCTCTTGGTTGCCCCAGCTCAATTCCCAAGTATGGATTCTGGCAGTTGGTCGATTACTATCCGATCTTGGCACTGGGTTCACCCTGTTTTACGCCCCCATCTTTTTTGTCAACAAAGTCGGATTGTCAGCAACATCTGTGGGCATTGCCTTGGGTAGTGCCTCGATTTCTGGGGTGCTAGGTCGTATTCTGGGGGGTTCGTTTTGCGACTCCCGGTTTTGGGGACGCCGCCGCACTCTGTTGCTCTCGGCAGCTGTTTCAGCGATCGCTTCCCTAGTCTTAGCTACAACCGGCAATTTTGCCACTTTGGTTGTTGGTAACTTGATCGCGGGACTAGGACAGGGTTTATACTGGCCAGCGACAGAGGCAGTGGTAGCAGACTTGACGCCAGCTGAGCATCGCCGTGAAGCTTACGCCGTGACTAGACTGGCAGATAATCTCGGTTTGGGGATGGGGATTGTTTTCGGCGGCGCGTTGATTGGGACAACAGGTGCTTATCGAGCGCTATTTGTGATTGATGCAATTTCGTTTGTGGTGTTCTTTGGGGTGGTTTATGTTGCGATCAGAGAAACCTATAAACCAGTAGAAAAGCACCGTAGTACATCTTTACAAAACAGCTGGGCAACAGCACTGCGCGATCGCCGTCTCTTGGTATACGTCCTCGTTAATATCATCTTCACTATCTATAACTCACAGCTACAAAGCACGCTACCGCTCTACTTGAAAAACTTTGTCTCAGTAGGAAACTCAGGCAAAGGATTTGCCGAAACAACCATTAGTGCGCTTTTCAGTTGGCATCTGATTCTAGCCATCCTCTGTCAACTCCCGGTCGCCCGTGCTTTGAAGCGCTTCAGCCACCCCCAAGCTCTCACGGTTTCCGCCCTAATCTGGGCAGTCGGATTCAGCCTGATCTGGGTTACTGGTATTGCCCCAGCTAGCTCTCTGGGCTGGGCAATTTTGGCTTTGGGAGTGTTTTCGATCGCTACCGTCAGCTATACACCCTCTGCCGCTTCTCTGGTTACAGACTTAGCCCCCGAATCGCAACGTGGGGTTTATTTTTCCATAAGTTCCCTGTGTTGGGCAATGGGCTATTTGATTGGACCCCCTTTAGGCGGCTGGGCATTGGATCAGCCGCGATCAGTGGCAGATAGTTTTTGGCTGGGCTTGTCTTTGAGTGTAGTCATCACCATCGCCATTTTGCAATACCTTAACCGGATGCTTTCAAAGAATCAAAATCAACCGCCGATGAACGCCGATGAACGCCGATAAGATTTATCTCTCGGTTAATGCCAACCCGACGGACATTTTCTTTAGGTTGAGTTCGACTTGGAGGAACCGTTTTCGAAAAGTCTGAAGCACTTTTGTAAGTGGTATCGCAGATGCTATCGACTTGGAGTTTTGAGATATTTACTAAGTGTTCACTTGACATCGCAAGTGCTTGCTTGCACAATGCTTAGGCGTGGTCAAAAGCCAGACGCGTTCGATACCACCGCACCCCGAGCAAGATGATGTTGGATTGATTAGGACGCTACTTGAAGGGGTATTGTCTTACTTGAACGAACTTGATTTTTCTCAGCTCTAGAATAGGAGGTTTGGCAACAAAACCGATTTTTTTAGACCTAAGGAAATCTTTCCGAGTTCTTGACATTTGCCGTCTAGAGTGAAATCACTTTCCCTAGATTAAAGGGATGTCACACCATGAAAACTTCAACGAGACTCGCCCTGGCAGCTGCTTTGGTAGGTACTTTGGGCCTGGCTTGTAAGCTGCAAACCGTGTACACGCAACAAATACAATCTCAGGTGGCAATTATGCCCCAGCATCACTCAACGATATTGCTGGTCTCTAGTTCGACGCAGCGTTCTCTAAGTCAGAGTCTAGGTAGCGAAAAACTTGTGGTCAGTGAGCAACCTGCAGCACCTGAGAAAAACCCACCGGGGGATATTCCAGACACTCAGGCATTCGTGACTTACAGTTCTACATCTGGAGGCTATAAGCTTGAGGTGCCGGAAGGCTGGGCGCGTCGGACTAATGATAAAAATGTGAGCTTCATCGACAAACTTGATGGTGTGAAGGTAACACTCACATCTGAAACAACTGCACCTACCGCCCGAAGCTCCAAAACCAAACAAGTAGCCGAGTTAGAGAAGTCTGGCAGAGCCGTGAAGGTCGTGAATGTGAAGGATGTGCAACTCCCCAGTGGGCCAGCTGTACTTGTAAAGTACACGTCAAACTCCGAGCCCGAGCCAGTCACTGGCAAGCAGGTTCGTTTGGAAAACAACAGCTATCTGTTTTTCAAGAATGGCAAGTTAGCAACGCTCAGACTCTGGGCACCCATCGGCGCAGACAACTTGGATCAGTGGCAACGGATGTCGCGTAGCTTCAGGTGGTTGTGAGCCATGCCAGTTCTGGAAGCCTTTGACCTTTATCGCTTTTACCATGCCAGGGAAGAAGAGACGTTAGCATTGCGCGGTGTGAGCATCCATGTCGAGAGGAGCGAGATTGTAGTCGTAATGGGGGCATCTGGGAGTGGCAAGTCTACGCTACTTGCCTGTCTCGCTGGACTCGATGAACCTGACGGCGGGTATGTAAAGTTGATGGGAAAGCGCCTGACGCGTCGCCCGGAAACCGAACGCGCCCAGATGCGTGCCGCCTTTGTCGGTATTTTGCTACAGTCGGGCAATTTGTTTGAGTATCTCTCTGTTGAAGATAATGTGCGACTTGTGATGCGCTTGGCGCTAATGGTGGATGAGCAACGTGTGAGGCAGTTAATTGACTGGGTCGGTCTACACGAACGTCGCCGTGCGCTTCCATCCCAGTTGTCGGGAGGCGAGGCGGCGCGTGCTGGTTTGGCAGTGGCGTTGGCTGCTTCCCCAAGCTTGTTGCTGGCAGATGAACCGACTGGTGAGGTGGATGCCGAGACTGAAAGGCAGATTTTAAACCTCTTGAAGGACCGCCGTCAACAAGGCGGTGCTACACTCATCGTCACACACAGCCATGTACTGGCGGACCACGCAGATCGCGTGGTGCTACTACAAGATGGGAGAGTGATCAATGCCTGAAATGCTTGTCGAGGCGCAAAATGTTGGGCGCACCTATCAGCGTGGTCAGACTTCTGTAGTGGCTCTTGCTTCTGCTACCTGTAGGGTAGCACCGGGCGATCGCATTGCCCTTGTCGGACCATCGGGCAGTGGTAAGTCTACCTTGTTACATATTATGGGCGGTCTTGATACTCCCACATGTGGGATGATTACCTGGCCTGCTCTTGGTCGTAAGAATCTGCGCCCGGCGAAGATTGCCTTCGTCTTTCAGATGCCCAGTCTTTTAGCTTCTCTGACTGTAGTAGAGAATGTAGAGCTGCCACTGCTGTTGGGGCTTATCGGGGCAACAGCAGCTCGAAAAGCCGCTATAGAGGTACTTGAGCGGATTCAACTGATGGAGATCGCCTACAAACTGCCTGAAGAACTTTCCGGGGGACAGACGCAACGAGTGGCAGTGGCACGGGCTTTAGCCTATCGTCCTCAGTTGATTCTGGCTGACGAACCCACAGGGCAACTGGATCATCCCACTGCCGCGCTTTTGTTCGATGTGCTGCTGGCGACACTCACTGGCACAGACACCGCGCTGGTTGTAGCCACCCACGATCAGACAGTGGCAAAGCGCCTGAATTGTCTGTGGTATATGCAACATGGAACTCTAATAGCTAATGGATAATAGCAATTAGCAATCAGTAATGATCACAATACTTTGGCTTAAAGGTTTGCTGTTGCGTCGTCCTGGTCCCTTACTGGGGGCAATAAGCGGTGTAGCACTTACGGTAGCGCTCGTAGCCACCTTGGGTGCCTTTACAGTTTCCAGTGCAGCTTCGATGACCCAGCGCGCGAGCGCCAGTGTACCTGTAGACTGGCAAATCCAGCTTTCCCCAGGCACGGACACCAAAACCGTCGTCGCTGCTGCTGGTCAGTCCACATCCTATACAGCACTACAGCAGGTGGGCTATGCCCAGAGCGCTGGTTTTAAGAGCGAAACCAATGGTACCGTCCAGATGACAGGCCCAGGGAAGGTTTTGGGAATCAACCCCCAATACCGCCAAGAATTTCCTGCCCAGCTACGCCAGTTGATTGGAGCTATCGATGGGGTACTTATAGCACAGCAGACGGCTGCCAATTTGCAAGTCACAGTAGGTGATACCGTTACCATCCAGCGTTTAGGCTTGCCCCCTGTCACCACTAAAATTGATGGTGTAGTTGACCTCCCCTATGCCGATTCTCTCTTCCAAGCTGTCGGGGTACCAGCGGGTGTAGCGCCGCAAGCGCCTCCAGATAATGTGCTATTGTTGCCCCTGAAACTGTGGCATGAGTTTTTTGACTCGCAAGCCATAGCTAGACCAGACTCAGTACGCTTCCAACTCCATATCCGCATCGCCCATAATCTACCGGATGACCCAGGTGCTGCCTACACATATCTACAACAGCGGGCAAAAAACCTGGAAGCGCGAATTCCTGGTGAGGGCATAGTGGGCAACAATCTAGCGGCACGTCTGGATGGGGCGCGTGCCGATGCACTCTATGCACGAGTAGTCTTCTTGTTCTTAGGGCTGCCGGGGGCTATTCTGGCAGTGCTGCTCACGCTTGCTGTGACTGCCACTGGGGAAGATCGTCGTCGTCAAGAGCAGGCACTGTTACGCACGAGGGGCGCTGACACATCGCAGATCCTGCGGCTTTCGAGTGTAGAAGCTTTGATTGTGGGGATTGGTGGCATGGCACTAGGCATTGGGATCGCCTATGCAGCGTCTAGCACAATTGCCCCGCAACAGGCAACGCTAACAAGCCAAACCACTCTCCTCTGGACGGCGGGTGCAGCCCTCATCGGTTTAATTCTGGCTGTAGTCGCAGTGCTGTATCCGGCTTGGAGGCAAGCTCATAGTTCCACAGTTATGGCAGCACGGGTGGCAATTGGAGCTAGACGAAAACCTTTGTGGCAGCAAGTCTACCTTGATTTCTTCCTCTTAACCGCCTCGGCTGTCATCTTTTGGCAAACGGCAAGCACAGGCTACCAAGTGGTGTTAGCGCCCGAAGGAGTACCGCAGACATCGGTGTCCTACGAGTCATTCATCGCACCCGTCTGCTTGTGGCTTGGTGCAGGACTCTTAACCATGCGTTTAGGGGAAACGGCACTCAATCGGGGTCGCCATGTTTTAGCAAGTATCTTGCACCCAGCCGTGGGGTCGCTTTCCGGTGTCGTTGCAGCTTCCTTGGGTCGTCAGCGGGTGCTAGTGACTCGCGGTGTGGTGCTGGTGGCACTCGCATTTTCCTTTGCCATCTCCACTGCGGTTTTCAACACGACCTACAACGCCCAATCGCGGGTTGATGCTGAACTCACCAATGGTTCTGATGTCAGGGTGACGCGACCTCCGGGTTCGGGCGGGATTCCGACACCTTTGCAAGATCAGCTAAGAGCTTTACCTAGTGTTGTCGCCATTCAGCCGATGCAGCATCGGTTCGCCTACGTTGGCACGGATTTACAAGACATCTACGGCATCGATCCTGTACGCCTGACTCAAGCAACCAATCTGGTAGGTGCCTATTTTGCGGGAGGCAACGCCCAAGCGACGTTAGCGGCGCTGGCGGCGCGAAAAGACGGCTTGCTAGTTTCCTCAGAAACAGCCAAAGATTACCAGTTAAAGCCAGGCGATCTGGTGAATCTCCGCCTGCAAAACGCCAAAGATAATCAGTATCATGTAGTGCCTTTTCACTTTGTGGATATTGTCAAGGAGTTTCCCACAGCACCGAAAGACTCGTTCCTAGTGGCTAACGCCAGTTATATTGCACAGCAGAGTAACAACGAGGCAGCGGAGATGGTATTGATGCGCACCAATGGCAGTGCTGCTGATTTAGCTGCTCTGGCGCGTGGAGTGATCAATTCAATTGCTGGTACCAAAGTAACAGACATTGGCTCAACGCAGCAGACTATCGATTCTAGTTTAACTGCTGTGGATCTGCGCGGTCTTACCCGTTTGGAACTCAGTTTCGCCGTGCTATTACTCGCTGGGACAACTGGTCTAGTTATGGCACTCGGTATGGCTGAACGGCGACGCAACTTCGCCATTCTCGTGGCGTTGGGTGCTAAGGACAATCAGTTGGGGGCATTCCTTTGGAGTGAAGGGCTATTGATTCTGTTTGGGG
>JAABUZ0100009562.1_pt1 | contig 11048 bp, 11 predicted proteins | sample 5562091 | NCBI WGS metagenome assembly JAABUZ01 (sample SAMN12813069, study PRJNA571459) | rock metagenome | isolation source: Antarctica rocks | place: Antarctica: Victoria Land, Linnaeus Terrace sud | collected 2015-12-21
GTGGGGGTTTGAGTTCAAGACAGGCCCGGAAGCATCGGCCGTGTGGTGGGTGGACTTTTTGTGGCAGGCCGGCGGCGAAGTCATCAAGCGCAACCCGCAGGGGCAATGGGTAGCGGCATTCAACTCCCCTGCCGGCGTCACCGCTTTGGACTTCTACAAGAAGCTCAAGACAGCCCCGTTCAAGGCGCGTGACGGCAAGACCTATGTCGGCGTCGCCACCAATTCCCCCACCGCCGACCAGGACAGGGTGCAGGGCAAGTGCGGCATGTGGTTCCAGTACCAGAGCAGCATCATCGCAAACCAGGCCGACATCAGCAGCGTCAACCCCAGTTTAATCGGCATCGCCCCGCTGCCGCGCGGCCCAACGGGCATCCAGGCCGACGAACTCAACGCCGCCATGTGGGGCATTTCGTCGCAGATCAAAGACCCCCGTGTGCGTGATGCCGCCTGGCAGTTTGTCAAGTTCATGGGCAGCGACGACGCCGACCGCATACGCACCCAGGCGTATGTGGAAGCGGGTTTGGGCAGCACCGTCAACCCCGAATCTCTGCAAAAGTACGGCTACGGCGACTACACCACCCGCGCTTCCCGCGCCTGGCTCGCAGCAAACCGCACGCTCTTTCAGCACGGCCACCCCGAACCGTATGCCGAAAACATGAGCCAGATTTACATCCTGCTGGCAAACCCTCTCTCCGAGATAGAAACCAACCCCCGCGCCGACGCCAAAACCCTCTTGGATCAATCCGCCCGCGAGATCAACACCAAGCTCACCGGCTACGTCCCCCCCGCCGTCATGCAGGCGCGACGCCGCGCGGCCTGGGCCATCTTCGGCGCGCTGATGCTGGGCCTGCTGGCTGTGTTAAGCCTCGCCGCCAACCGTGCCCGGCTTGCCTACGCCGAACACAAAGCAACCGGCAGCACAGGCGCGCGGGCCGCAGGCATGACCACGCGGGCGCACGTGCTGGCGTGGCTGTTCATGCTGCCCGCCGTCGCCTCCGTCTTGATGTGGGCGTACTACCCGCTCGCCCGTGGCCTGGTCATGGCCTTCCAGAACTACCACCTCTTAGGCCAGGCAAATTGGGTGGGCCTGGACAACTTCATAGACTGCGTGTACCAGCCATCGTTCTGGTACGGCGTCAAGAACTCATGCCTGTATACGTTCTACACGCTCACGCTGGGCTTCTTCCTGCCCGTCTTTCTCGCCCTGGGGCTGTCCGAAATCCCGCGCGGCAAAGTCCTGTTCCGCACCCTGTACTACCTGCCCGCCGTCACCGCGCCCCTCGCCATCATCTTCATGTGGAAGATATTTGAGACCAGCACCCCCGACGGCCTGCTGAACCGCCTTCTCGCCTTTGTGTCACGGGGCAATGCCGGCCCCATTCACTGGCTGGACGATCCGCACTGGGCGATGGTGGCAGTTCTATTGCCTGTCATCTGGGCCGCAGCCGGGCCAGGCAGCATTATCTACCTGGCCGCATTAAAAAGCGTCCCCGACGAGATGTATGAGGCCGCTGACTTAGATGGCGCAAACATCTGGACTAAGATCAGCCGCATCACCATGCCCACTTTAGCGCCCCTGCTGATTATCAACTTATTAGGGGCAACCATCGGGGCGTTCCAGGCGTCCGCCAACATCATCGCCCAAACCGGCGGCGGCCCGCAGTACGCCACCCACACGATGGGCCTGGAAGTCTTTTACAACGCCTTCTTGTTTCTGAAGTTCGGCTACGCCACAGCCGTAGCGTGGATCATGGGGGCCATGCTGGTCGGCTTTACGCTGTACCAACTGCGCATCACCAAAAAGCTCAAGTTCGCCCAGGGCAAAGCGTAGCGCGGGCTATGCTTTACCGCCGGCAATCAGTTCTCGGAGCGCGTCGTTGACGGCCTGCTCAGTGGGGAAAGCCGCCGCCACATCCGGGGCCAGCTTTACGAGGTTTGTGCCCTCGCGGTAACGCTGCGCATACTTGCCCCGCACCCCATTTTGCAGCAGGCCCTTGAGCAGTGCCGCGTCATACTCCGGGGGCAGGTCGTCTTCCGTCTGCTCAGTTTCTTCTTGTTTGTCGTCAGTCATACTGATTCCTCATAGATACGCTTCTCGCGGCGTGACGCTTCCCGTGCGCTGATAACGCGCGTGTATTGACCCCTGTCGGTATGCGAGACAAAGAGCAGCCGCCCCCGCTGAGAGTGCCCAATAATGACGAGGCGTTCTTCCTCCGCCGAGTGGTTGGGATCGGCAAAGGTGATGGATAACGGGTCATCAAACACGCTTGCCGCTTCTGAAAAAGACACGCCATGTTTTGCCTGGTTGGTCTCCGCTTTGCCGTCGTCCCAATCAAACTCCATGAGTGGATTATGATAGCATACTATGCGGAACAATGCGCGGAGGCGCACTTTATTTCAAGCGGACCAAAGGCTGGCTTCGGCTGTATTCCCTAGTTGTTCCATCCGAATTGCCTGCTCGTATCACCCCCGCATCAAGCGCGTACCAACGACGGAAGAAATTGCTCCGTCGTTGCTCATGGCTGGGTATGCCGTATAGACGCCCAAGCAATGCGCTGGCAAAGCCGGGGCCGACGGTGTCCCAAGAGACCTTCGCGCTGGGTCGCAAGGGATTAGCACTACTGGATAAGCATCTGCCGGGCGAGGGCGACGTCTTCGGGGCTGTCTATGTCGGTGCCGATTTCGGGGTAGCGGGTGGGAATGGCGCGGGCGCGGCAGCCGTGTCCCAGCAGGCGCGACACGCCTTGCTCCAGTTGGGGAATAGAAAGGGCGGTGGGGGCGAGGGTTTGGGCGACAAGCAGGCGACCCAACAGGCCCCAGCCGAGCATGGCCCCAAGCTGCGTGGGACGCTTGCGGGCGGCGTAGGCACGGGCCAGCGTTTCGCGCTGGGCGAGCATAAACTGCGGGTTGACCAGCATCAGGTTGCCGCCGGTGAAGACGCCTTCGCGCAGGCGCACGGTCGTGCGCTTCATCTGGGGGTAGGCGGCGCGGCACAAACCAATAGGAACGATGGGGTAGCAGAAGTCGGCCTGAGCAGCCAGGGAGTGGGCGACAAAGTCATCGACGCTCGCGGGCGACAGGAAGGGGATGTCCGAAGTGCTGACCAGCAGGCGGGCGTCGGGAGCATCCTGACGGGCGGCGGCGATGCCGGTGAACAGGTTGTCCATCAGGGTCTCGCCGGGCGGGATTTGGGTGTAGGCGTCGCTTGCGGGGACATCGCCGACCACGAAGAGGCGGCCCACGGAGGGAGCATCGGCCAGAGCCTGCACCACCCAGTCCAGCATGGTGCGGGAACCCAGGGGGGTGAGGGCGCGGACGTCGGTTTGGCTTACGGACTGCATGGCGAGGCTGTTTTTGCCTCCCGCTAAGATAATGGCGTCAACAGTCATGGGAGGTCTCCAGGGTGCGTGTGATCCAGACAGCGCCTATCGCGGCGGCTTGCAAAGTTTCCATCGCGTGGCGGGCGGCAGCGTCGTCGGGCAGGCGGCAGAACAGGGCCGACCCGCTGCCGCATAGGCGCGGGGTGAAACCTTCGCGGCTCCCGGCTGTCTGTCCAAGCAGGTCATAGGCGCGGCGCACGGGGGGCAGGGCGGCGAAGACAACGGGTTCAAAGTCGTTGGCGGTGCAGGCTTCGGAGGCGGGGCGGTTAGCCAGCCAGGCTTCGGTGGCGTGTCCCGGCACGCGGCTGGGCACGGCGTCCAGGGCGGCGTAGGCGGCCATTGTGGACATGCCGACAGTGGGCTTGACGATCACCAGGGGCCAGGGAGCGGAAAGCGGCGGCAGCACTGTGATGCGCTCGCCCAGACCTTCCACCAGAGCCGTCCCGCCGGATAGGAAAAACGGGACATCGGCCCCTATCTGTGCGGCGATCTCGGCCAGCCGGGTGGGGGAAAGGCGCAGGTCAAACAAAAGGTTCAGGGCGCGCAGAGCGGCGGCGGCATCGCTGCTGCCGCCGCCTAGGCCCGCCTGGCTGGGGATGCGCTTGGTCAGGACGATGTGCAGGCCGCTGCGTTGTGGGGGCATCGCGGCGCGGGCGGCGGCGATCTTCTGCATGCGCACGGCGGCTTTGTGGACGATGTTGCTTGCATCGACGGGAACGCCCTCGGCTTGGTCGCCGTCAATAGTGAGTTGTACACCGGGTGTGTTTGGCGTGCGGGTGACGACCAGAGTGTCGTGCAGGGCGATAGCCTGCATGATGGAGCGGATGTCGTGGTAGCCGTCGGGGCGTTTGCCCAGAACGTCCAGCGTCAGGTTGATCTTGGCGCAGGCGTGCTGCGTGGAAGTGGTTGTCATAGGGGAAAGAAGCGCCGTCAGGGAATAAACGTGAGCGAAAGGGTAAGCGCCGGGTTATTGAGCCTGCTGCCGGGCATGCGGCTTGGGGTGAATGGCGGACACGCGGCGCGAGGGCGCATGGCGAGCATTCACCTGGGCAAAGGCATCGGCGAGGTCGGCGGCACGCGCCTCGCGGGGCAGCAGGGCAAAGGCATTGGCAAGGGCAGGCGCGCCGTCCCGGTCATCCAGGGTCAGAGCCTGGCCGATCAGATAGCGCATGCCGTCGGCATCGGTGCGGGCGAGCCAGCGCGGGCTGGGGCCAATCTTCTGGTACAGCGCCAGGGCGGGGGCGATCAGCAGGCGATCAAAGTTTTGTGCGCCGCTGAAGTCGCCCCACATCTGCGTGACCAGAGCGGGGCCGTTCGCGCGTCGCTGAAGCCAGCGCACGATCAGCCGCTCGCCCAGATACCCGCTCGCCCAGTATTCGGGGTCTTTGTAGCCGCCGATGGCGGGCAGGGCAAGGTGGGAATATTCGTGGACGATCTCGCGTATCCATTCAATGGAACTGCGCGGAGCGTCCAGGTCGTAAAAGTACAAATTGCGCTGCCACTGCTCGCCGCCCGCTTTGCCGGAGCGCATCAGCCACACGTCGAACGGCGTGTCGCCGCCCCAATCCGCCTGCCCGGTGCGCCGCACCAACGTATCGTGGGCAAGGGCGAGCAGGCGGGCCATGCGGGAAGCCAGCGCGGCATCATCGGGCGTCACAAAGTGAACGCGGCAGAACAAACGCAGCCCGCCCGCGCTGATTTGGGCGGAAGGCACGTACAAATAGGCAATTTTGGGGAAAAGAATATCCTGCTGCGGGTCGCGTGCCGGGGTGGCGACATAAGGTTTAGGGACAACCAAAGCGCCGATGTTTTGCGGCAGGGGCGCGCTGTCTACAGGCAAAGCGGAAAGCAGCGCATCGGGCAGAGTGTCGGGCAGCCCGGCTCCGACGGCGCTTTCCAAAGCTGTCCTGGCCGTGTCCGGCCCGGTGCGGGCGGCATCGGCCAGAGATTGCAGCGCGGCGCTTGCGGCGGGACTTGTTTGTGCCAGCGCCGCGCGAGGCAAAGGGGCAAGCAAAGCACTGAGGGCGGCGAAAGCAAATAATCGGAGATAAAACACGGGTTATTATAACACGGGGCGGGAAGAAAGAAACGACTATGCGTAAACGATCTGCTGTGGGACTGATGCTGATGCTGGCCGGGCTGGCCGGAATGCCGCCGCTCGCACAGGCTGCCCCGCCGGTTTTGTCGAGCAAAGACAAGCATCAAATGGAGGATGAGCAGAAGCAGGGGCAGGAGGTCGCGACGCAGGTTGTCAAGCAGGCAAAGTTCGTCACCGACAAAGCCGCGCTGGACCGGGTCAATCGGATCGGGCAGCGTTTGGCCGCAATCGCCAACAGCGGGCCGTATACGGCGCAGTTCGGCAATGACCACACGTACCCGTTTACATGGACGTTTCATATTATCAAAGACAAAGACATCAACGCGTTCTCGCTGCCCGGCGGCTTTGTGTATGTCAATTCAGGGCTGCTGGACTTTGTCAAATCGGACGATGAACTCGCAGGCGTGCTCGCCCACGAGATTACCCATGCCGCGCACCACCACGCGGCCATGCTGGCCCATGAAGCGGGCAAAATGAACATGCAGATGGCATTGGGAATGATCGCCGCCCTGCTGGCCCATGTGCCCATGCAGGACGTGGCAAACCTGTCGCAAGGGGCGCAATACGCGCAGATGGGCGTGATGAACAACAAATACAGCGAGCGCGCCGAGCGCGATGCCGACCAGGGCGGGACATACTTGATGGAAAAGGCGGGCTACAATCCGGTCGGCATGCTGACATTCATGCAGCGTTTGGCCGAGCAGGAGCGGCGCAGCCCGGACATCCAGCTCGGCATTCTGCGCGACCATCCTTATACCGAGGAAAGAGTAGGGTTGATCCAGACGCATCTGGCGCAGATGCATGTGCCGGTCACGCCGCGCGCGGTACGTCTGGTATCCGGCGCGGCACGGGTAACTGTGAAGCAGATCGGCCTGACCCGCGAATTGGACTTTGGGGGCCAAACTTTGGCAACCCTGTCCGACGGCGACGGCGACCGGGCTGCCCTGGCCGCAAGCCGCATCAACGGCCTCCTCGACCAGGGCTTGCAGCTGGGCCAAGTCAAGCCGGAAAACGGCATCCTGGTCGCCAGCGACAAAGCCGTCCTGACGTTTACGCCCGCCGATGCTGTCCTGCTCGCCGGTGCGACGCCGGACAGCCTCGCTGCCGATGCCAGCCGCGTCCTGCGGGCAGGCTTGTGGGCACAAACCATCAACGGCAATTCTACGGCTTATGCGCCGCTCCCACAAACCAAGTCGGACAACTAAACAGCGGCGAGGGCAGCCACACGCAGCCGTGCGCCCAGCCCCCAAACTTTCCCAAACGGCTGTCTTTCGGCGCGTACTGAGGCCCGAACTCCCAGGCAAAGCAGCGCCCGCCTTGAAGTATATTCAAGGCGGGCATTCACCTGCGCCAAATCTCCCCTATACTCGCCTGCACGCAGGCGCGGCTTACTTGTCCAGCGGACGGATCGGCTCGGCGTCGTACTTATACAACGCTGTGTAGGCCGCCCACGCGCCTTTTTCATAAAGATCGTAATAGAACAAGTACTGTTGTGCCCAGCCCGCCATCGACCCAAAGCGCTCGCGCAGGAGATCACCGATCTGCGCATAGGCTTTGGCAGTAAACGTCTTGGTGATAGGCTCCAAATCGCGGGGCCTTGCAATATAATGGCGCTGGGCAATCTGACGGATGTGCGTGTCAACAGGGATGGCGGCGTCTTTATCCAAAGAAAACAAACAAACACAATCGGCGATCTTGTCGCCGACACCGGGCAGGGTCATCAGGGCACGTTTGGCGTCGGCGTAGGGCAAAGCACGCAGGCCGAGAAGCCACTCCGCGCCGCCGTTTTCCATCACCTGCCGGGCCGAAGCGCGAATGTTCTTGGCGCGAAAGCCCAGCCCGAACTTTTCCATCTGCGGCAGCGACGCTTCGGCCAAACGATGCGCGGGAGGAAAGCCGTGATGCCGAACACCAGCCACTTCGCCCATCGGCGCAGGGTCACCGTAGGCGCGGCAAAGGGCAGTAATCGCGCCGCGAATGCGATACAAGGGCGCGGCAGGGGTACACAGGAACGAAAATAAGCACTCTTCGGGGTCTTGACGCAAAACGCGCAGGCCTGGAAACGAATGCACGGCGTCCGAGATGTGGGGATCGCGAGCACTAAAACCACTCACTAAAGCGCGCAGGTCGGTTTCCAGGCGGAAATAATCGCGGATGTGCGCCAGCCCATCTTTCGCGGGAAACGTCTCGTAGAAAACCTGGTCGCGATCCTGCCAAAGGCGCACAAGACGGTGACGCGGCCCGCCCGCAGGCGCATTGGTGATGGGAAGCAAACAAGACCACCAGCCTTCTTTGTCCTGCCGCCAGCGGAATGCCTGCCCGCAGACAAGCGTATGTTCCAGGTGCAGCTCGGCGATCGGATACAAAAGAGTTTGGACACGCATAACACTAAAAACCTACACGGGCCGACTAGCGGCGAGATGCTTTTAGTTTAGCACGGTTTTCACCGATTGGCCGCTGTCACTGTTCCTGCCGGGTATAATTTCCGTATTATGAAGCCGTTAACTTTGGCCCACACGCCGTTCAATCCTTCGTCGGAAAGTTTAGGACAGCCCAGCGATTTGTCCACACGCCTGCGGACAATCGACCCCGCGCTCGACCTGGAAAGCGAGATCGTGCGGCTGAAAGGCGAGATGAACGCTACTATTCTGGCCCATTACTATCAGGATGCCGATATTCAAGACCTCGCCGACCATGTCGGCGACAGTTTGGCTCTTGCGCAAGCGGCGGCTAAAACCGATGCCGACGTGATTGTGTTCTGCGGCGTGCATTTCATGGCGGAAACGGCCAAAATCCTCAATCCCGACAAGCTGGTCTTGCTGCCGGACCTCGATGCGGGCTGTTCTCTCGCCGACCGCTGCCCTGCCGACCTATATTCGGAGTGGCTCAAGGGCTATCCCGGCCATACGGTTATCAATTATATCAACTCGTCGGCGGCGGTCAAGGCTCTTTCGGATATTATCGTAACTTCTTCCAACGCCGTGGACATCGTGCGCCAATTGCCCAGCGATGTTCCCATCGTTTTCGGCCCTGATCGTCACCTCGGTAATTGGGTTCAAACGCAGACAGGTCGAGAAATGGTGCTCTGGCCCGGTTTTTGCATCGTGCATGAGCAATTCAACGCCCGCAAGCTCGCCCAAATGCGCACCGCATACCCCCAAGCCGTGCTAATTGCCCATCCCGAATGCGAAGAAAGTGTCTTAAATCAGGCGGACTTCATCGGTTCGACGCTGGCTTTGCTCAAATATGTGCAGGAGCACACCGAACAGACCCAGTTTATCGTCGCAACTGAGGTCGGTATCCTGCACCAGATGCAGAAATCAAGACTGGACGCCGAGTTCTTGTGCTCGCCGCCCAATTCCGGTTGTAATTGCGCGTCGTGTCCCTATATGCGCCTGAATACTTTAGAAAAACTTTACCTGACGATGCGCGACCGCACGCCCGAAATCACAATGGACGAGGAAACTCGCATCAAAGCCTTGCGCCCCGTGCAAAGAATGCTGGAGATGAGTAAAAATCTTGCGCCCGTGCAGCAGAAGGGCGACTAGCGCGTGACCATTCTTCCCGACAAGCCACTTTTGGGCGCGAATATTCCTCTTTTCGGCGGCCATATGCCCACAGTGGGCGGCCCGGCGTTCGCCATCACTGGGGGCAAAGCCATCGGGTGCGATGCCGTGCAGCTATTTACCGCCAGTCCGCGTCAATGGCGCGCTCTGGTTATCAAACCCGAAGCCGTGGCAGCCTTTCAAGCCGCCAAACTTGAGACACAAATCAGCAAAACAGTCGCCCACGACTCGTATTTGATCAACCTTGCTGCCGCGCCTAGCAGTGAAGTGCTGGAAAAATCACGCACCGCTTTCCGCGCCGAGATAGAACGCGCCGAGATGTTGAGCATCGACTTTCTCGTTTCCCATCCCGGCGCGCATATGGGCGCTGGCGACGACGCGGGCATTGCCCAAATCATCGAAAGCCTGGATATTATCCATGCCGAAACACCCGGCGTGCGCGTCCGTACCGCCCTGGAAACCACGGCAGGGCAAGGGACTTATCTCGGTGGTCATTTTTCCCACCTCGCCCGCATCTTAAATGGCGTCAAACACCCAGAACGGCTCGCGGTTTGCCTCGATACCTGCCACATCTTTGTCGGGGGCTACGACATTCGTACTCCTGTGGGCTACGCCGAGACAATGGCGCAGTTCGACGAGATTATCGGCCTTGCCCAATTGCAAGTTGTCCACGCCAACGACAGCAAAGGCGCATTCGGCAGCCATCTCGACCGCCACGAACACATCGGCGACGGCGAGATCGGCCTGGAGGCGTTCCGCCTTCTGGTCAACGACCCGCGTTTGTTTGGTATTCCCGTCATCGTTGAAACCCCGGACAGCGAGACTATGCATGCCGTCAACGTCGCACGCCTCCGTGCCCTCCTCCACACTGCCGAATAAGCCACGTTTTTACAAACAACAAATGCCGGGGGTGTAGAACCCCCGGCAAGTGAGAAGCCCGACCCTCGCGGGTATAAGAAAAATGAGGGCGGCTAGTTCTTACACCCGCGAAGGTGTAGCTTCTTCCCTGCCCGAGTTTTTATACCCTCGGCTTACAGTTTGTCTTCCCCAGCCATTCACTCACACGGCAATTGTGACATCGGTGCCGTTGGCAGAAACTTTGTAGCCATAAGCGGCTTGAAAGAAATCGGCGGGCACATACAATTCATCGTTGTCCACAAAAGCAGGCGCGCTGAAAGTTACATGCGTCCCGTTCACGTCGGCGGCATCGGATGCCTCGGTAAAATTGGCTGTCCACTGGCCGATTGTGCCTTGCGCGGCTTTGGTTTCGTTGTTCCACGCCACAGTTCCACCCAATGCGCGGGTGACTTTGGCGAACGGCACATAAACAATGCCGTCGCGGTCTTCGGGTTCTTCGTCGATGTCGGCGGATGCGCCGTTGAGGGTGTAAGGCATAATAATCGTTTATTCCCTCACGGCTTTACTTTTAATCGGTTAATTACCCGCTTGACATTGGCCGCCTTTTGCGCGTCGGCCTGTGCGAAAACCCGCGCCTGCGCCGTCTTCACCGACCCGTTGAGTGCCACAACCCCACTGCTGCTCACCACTTTGATATTGGACGGGTCAAAGCGCAGATCGGTGAGTAAAATATGCCGCACTTTCTCCGCCGTAATTCCATCGCCCAGCCCTCCGCCCGGCTTGGGCGTTGTCTTTGCCGGTGCGGTGGGCGACACAGGATGCGCCCATGCTATCCCCGACAGGGCAAACGCGCCCATCAAGATGATCCCTGTGCTTCTTATCGCGCGCCGTGTTTTCATGGTCAGCCTGTTCTTTCTCCCTGCCCTCAATTGGGGTGTTCTTTCTCACAATAGGGACATCCCTTTTTCAAAAAGGGACGTTCTTTTTTGTATTTGGGATGCCTTTCCTATCGGGAAATATGTTATTGCCGACAGGCGGAGTTAAGTTCCTAGCCGCCATGAGCATAAACCCTGCGGGAGCAACACTGTTTTCCCCACGCGATCAATTGCGCTTGTGCCCTGCTCCCCAGACGACAAAACCCTGGGG
>JAABUZ0100009564.1_pt1 | contig 11046 bp, 10 predicted proteins | sample 5562091 | NCBI WGS metagenome assembly JAABUZ01 (sample SAMN12813069, study PRJNA571459) | rock metagenome | isolation source: Antarctica rocks | place: Antarctica: Victoria Land, Linnaeus Terrace sud | collected 2015-12-21
GGTTGACCCTGGTCAACGTGCTCGGGCGGCGCGACGCGGCCGCTCGCAATGCCGCCGGCTGGTCGGTCTGCCTCGCCGAGCTCGACAAGCTCCTCCGGGGCGTCCCCGGCACCGGGCCGCACGGCGACGGCGCGGAGCCCTGGCGGGACCACTACGACGCGTACCTCGCTGCGGGCCTCCCGTGCGGGGCCCCGGTGCCGGCCGCACCCGACCCGGTGCCCGGAGGCTGACGAGTCTCAGGCACGGGTGAGGACGCGGACCGTCTCGGCGACGGCCGCCACGCGCGCCGCCCGCACGGCGGTGGCCAACGGGCGCAGCGCGTCGGCGCGCGCGAGGGCGGCGGGGGAGGTGAGGGCGGCGCCCGGGTCGTCGCCGGATGCCGCGACGAGGATCGCCTCCACCTCGTCGGCGTGGGCGAGGACGCGCAGCGGGCGCCCGGGCGTCCCCGAGGGCCACGAGGGCCGCGGGCGACGCCGCAGCGACGCCGCGATCTCCTCCCGGACGCCGCGGCGGGGTCGGGCGACGTCCATCGAGGCCAACGTGGACGCGGCGTCGCGGACCAGGGTCCGCAGCTCGTGCTCGGCGTCGGGCAGGCTCGGGTGCGCCGACGGGGGGACGGCCGCGGCGAGGTGCACGGTCCAGCGCAGCACCCCGTCGGCGATCTCGGAGGGGACCAGGGCGAGCCCGGCGTCGGCGAGGACGACGCACTCCCCGGCGGTCATCGCCCCCTCCCGCAGGGCGGTCGGCCCCGGCAGCCCGCGGACGTCGCCCGGGGCGGGGAGCACCACCCGCGCGTCGAGCGGCTGCCCCGGCACCACGCGGCGACGGATCACCCCCAGCCCGACGACGAGCCCCGACCCGGCGCAGTCGGTCGGCAGGTCCAGTGTGGCGGCGACCGCGGCGTCGGCGGCGACCACGTCGTGGGCCTCCGACCAAGGGGCCAGGGCGTCGAGGACGTCGTCGGCAGCGGCGGACCCGGCGATCCAGGCCGCACTCCACACGGCCAGGGAGGCACTCGCGCAGGACATCGATCCAGGCTAAGCGACGGACCGCGGCGTGTCGGGCCGAGCGGCCGTCCGCGTGCGGAATACCGTTCTGGAGTGGCACGGACGCAGGGTCGGGGCATGCCGGGGTCGTCCGGCGATCCCGGCTTCCGGTCCTCCGGCGGGCTCGGACCCCGTCGCGACCCCCTGCCCGGCATGGCCTCGCACGGGCGCGGCCGCGAGGTGCTCACCGTGGTGGCGGAGCCCGGGATGGTCGTCGAGGACGCCACCGGGTCGTTCTGCGGCGCGATCGTCCGCGTCGACGTCCGCGAGGTGGTCCTGGAGGACGCGTCCGGCCGCCGGCGCCTCTTCCCGATGTGCCCCGCCGGGTTCCTGGTCGAGGGCCGGTTGGCGACGCTGACCCCGCCCGCCCGCGCCGGGCGGACCACCGACGCCCCGGCGACCCCTCCGCAGCGGTCGGCGTCGGGCTCGGTGCGCGTGGCGCCCAGGCGCGCCCGCACCGCGATCCCGCACCGGATCTGGGTGGAGGGCGTGCACGACGCCGCAATCGTGGAGCGGGTCTGGGGCCACGACCTGCGCGTCGAGGGCGTCGTGGTGGAGCCGCTGCACGGGGCCGACGTGCTCGTCGAGGCCGCTCGCGAGTTCGCGCCCGGGCCCGACCGGCGGCTCGGGGTGCTCGTCGACCACCTGGTGACGGGGTCGAAGGAGTCGCGCATCGCGGCTTCGCTGCGCCGGGACCTCGGGCCGGCCGCGGCGCACGTGCTCGTGCTGGGCCACCCCTACATCGACATCTGGGAGGCCGTGCGCCCCTCGGTGGTCGGGATCGAGGCGTGGCCCCGGGTCCCGCGGGGGATCGAGTGGAAGCGCGGCGTCTGCGACGCGCTCGGGTGGGGCGACGAGCGCGAGGGCGCCCGCCGCGTCCTCGACGCCGTGTCCCGGTGGACCGACCTCCAGACGCCGCTGATCGGCGCGATGGAGCAGCTCATCGACTTCGTAACCGTGGGGTCCGGCCCGCCGGACTGACCCCGTCGCGGCGCTCGCCGCCGTAGGCTGGGAGGGTGATCCCGCTCATCTGGCTGGGCGCCGGGGTCCTGCTCGTCGTCGCCGAGCTCGTCTCCGGGGACTTCGTGCTGCTCATGCTCGGCGTCGCGGCCCTCGCGACCGCCCTCGCGTCCGGGCTCGGGGTGCCTCTCGGGCCAGATGTCGCCGTCTTTGCGCTGGTCGCCGTGGCGCTCGTGCTCCTCGCGCGCCCCGCCCTGACCCGGCGGGTGCACGCGGCTCAGGTCAACACCGGCACCCAGTCCCTGCTCGGCGCCCGGGCCGAGGTGCTGGAAACCGTCGACGGTGGCGGCGGGAAGGTGCGCCTGCGCGGGTCGGAGTGGTCGGCGCGGCCACTGCACGACGACGCCGTGCTCGCCCCCGGCCTCGAGGTCGTCGTGGTCGGCATCGAAGGCGCCACCGCCGTCGTCGCGGGAGAGAGGTAGTCATGAATTCCTCGGTCGTGCTGACCGTCATCGTCGTCGTCCTGCTCGTGCTCGTGGTCTCCGTCGTCGCCAGGAGCGTCATCGTGGTGCGCCAGGCCGAAGCCGCCGTCATCGAACGCCTCGGGCGCTACCTGCGCACCGCGCAGCCCGGCCTGAGCTTCCTCATGCCGTTCGTGGACCGCGTCCGGGAGCGGGTCGCTCTCTGGGAGCAGGTCGTTTCGTTCCCGCCGCAGCCGGTGATCACCCGCGACAACCTGACGGTGTCGATCGACACCGTCGTCTACTACCAGGTCACCGAGCCGCACCACGCGGTCTACGAGATCTCCGACTACATCAACGGCGTCCAGCAGCTCACCACCACGACGCTGCGCGACGTGGTCGGCGGGATGAGCCTGGAGGAGGCCCTGACCTCGCGCGAGACGATCAACTCGGGGCTGCGCCGCGCCCTCGACGACGCGACCGGGCCGTGGGGGCTGCGGGTGGTCCGCGTCGAGCTCAAGGCCATCGACCCGCCGCCCTCGATCCAGGACTCGATGGAGCGGCAGATGAAGGCCGACCGCGAGAAGCGCGCGACGATCCTCACCGCCGAGGGGCACCGCGAAGCGGCGATCGCGACGGCGCAGGGCAACAAGCAGGCCGCGATCCTCACCGCGGAGGGCGCGAAGCAGGCCGCGATCCTCGACGCCGAGGCCGATCGTCAGTCCCGCATGCTGCGCGCCCAGGGCGAGCGGGCGGCCCGCTTCTACCAGGCCCAGGGCCAGGCCAAGGCGATCGAGAAGGTGTTCGCGGCGATCAAGGCCGGCAAGCCCACGCCGGAGCTGCTGGCCTACCAGTACCTGCAGACCCTGCCGCAGATGGCGCAGGGCGACGCGAACAAGATGTGGATCGTGCCGTCGGACTTCGGGAAGGCGCTCGAGGGGTTCACGCGGATGCTCGGTGCCCCGGGCGAGGACGGCGTGTTCCGCTTCGAACCGTCGCCGGTCGAGGCGGCCGAGCCGCCGCCGGGCGCCGACGACTCCGACGTGGCCGGCTGGTTCGACACCTCGACGCACCCGGAGATCGCCCGGGCCGTGGCGGAGGCCGAGAACATCGCCAACCGGGCCTCCTCGTCGGGGCTGACGACGCCGACGGCCAACGGGTCCGGCGGCCCGAGCGTCGGCGAACCCGAGCCCGAGGCGGGCGCGTAGAGCAGTCGGTCCTGGCCCCCGGACCGGGGCCCCTAGGATCGGCAGGTGCTCGATCGCGAGGCCGTCGACTCCCTCTTCCCTCCGGATCTGCCCGAACCGGCCGAGTGGGAGCAGCGCTACCCGCCCCGCGAGCTGGGCGGCCCGGGAGACGGGGCCCTGGTCACCCGGTTCGGGCCCAGCCCCACCGGGTTCGTCCACGTCGGCGGCCTCTACACGGCGATGATCTCCCGGGATCTCGCCCGGCACTCCGGCGGCGTGTACTTCGTGCGCGTCGAGGACACCGACCAGGCGCGGGAGGTCTCCGGCGCCGACGCCCAGTTCGCGCGGGCGTTCGCGGCGTTCGACCTGGTGCCCGACGAGGGCGACTTCGCGCCCGACGGCGCCGGGTCCTACGGGCCGTACCGACAGTCGCAGCGCGTCTCGATCTACCTCACCTACGCCCGGGAGCTGCTGCGCGCCGGGCTCGCCTACCCCTGCTTCGCCACCAGGGAGGAGATCGCCGAGATCTCCGACGCGCAGCGCACCCTGAAGCTGCCCACCGGCTACTACGGGCGGTGGGCGCCCTGGCGCGACGCCGACGAGGGCGAGGTGATGCGCCGCCTCGAGGCGGGTGACCCGTACGTGGTGCGGTTCCGCTCCGACGGGACAGTGGGGGAGCGGACTGCGTTCGTCGACCGCCTGCGCGGACGGGTGGAAGCGGAGGACAACCACAACGACGTCGTGATCCTCAAGACCTCGGCCCAGGATCCGCGCCTGCCCACCTACCACTTCGCGCACGCCGTCGACGACCACCTCATGCGGGTCTCGCTCGTGGTCCGCGGCGACGAGTGGCTCTCCTCGGTGCCGCTGCACCGCCAGCTCTTCGCCGCCCTCGGCGTCCCCGCCGTCGACTACGCCCACATCGCCCCGCTGATGAAGCAGGAGGGATCGTCGCGGCGCAAACTCTCCAAGCGCAAGGACGCCGAGGCGTCGGTCGACTTCTACCTCGAGGCCGGCTACCCGCCCGAGGCCGTGCTGGCCTACCTGCGGGGGCTGGCCAACGGACGCCTCGGCGAGGTCGGGGTCGCCGAGGCGCTCGCCGAGCCGCTGCGCCTCGAGGAGTTCGGGCTGGCCGGACCGCTGGTCGACACCGTGAAGCTCGCCGACGTGTGCGCCGACCACATCGCGAGGATGCCCGGATCCGAGGTGCTCGCCCGGGTCCGCGCGTGGGCGCTCGAGCACGACCCGGAGCTCGCGGCGGTGCTCGACGCGAATCCGGAGCTCGCCGCCGCGGCGATCGACGTCGAGCGGGTCGGCGTGGCGAACCCGCGAAAGGACCTGGCCCGCTGGTCGGACTTCCGCGCGGCCTACGGCTTCTTCTTCCCGGAGCTGTTCACCGATGTCACCGACGCCGCCGACGAGCGCTTCGGCGGTCTCGCGCCCGACCTCGTCCGCGCGGTCGCGGCCGACCTCGCCGCGTCCTACGTCCACTCCGGCGACCAGCCGACCTGGTTCGGTCAGGTGCGGGAACTCGCGGCCCGGCGCGGCTTCGCGCCGAACCCGAAGACCTACAAGTCCGATCCCGACGCCTACCCGGGGATGCTGCGCGACGCCGCGAACGTCATCCGGGTCGCGGTCACGGGGGCGCAGCGCAGCCCCGACCTCTACGAGGTGACGCGGGCGCTGGGCGCCGACGAGGTGGTCCGGCGGGTGCGGGTCGTCGGGAGATGACCGGCGGCCGACGGCGAGAACGAACCGGTCATCTCCGTCAGCGTGTCCCGCGGATGATCTGATCAGCGCGCCACGGATGAAGTTCTCCGCCCGCGCGGTGAGCACCAGCCCAGGCCCGGCGTGCGCCGCGGCGATGGCGGCCGTCGCCCGCTCGATCGAGTCCCGGGCTCGAGTCGGGCTACCGGAGCACATGCAGCGCAGGCCAAGGTCCCTCGCTCATGGTGTGGCGTTCAGCGCCGCGATGGTGTCGGGGTCGGCGGCGACGTGAATCTTCGTGATCAGGTCGTGCTGGATGGTCAGAGTGATCAACGCGAACAGCTCCCGGTCGAAGAACGCGAGCAGGGCGGGCTGGCCGTCGACGCCGTGTGACACCAGCGTCGCGCCGTGTCCGTAGTAGCGGATCAGATTCCGAGCAACGAGCTCGGAGCCGTGGTTGATCTGTGGCGTGATCGGCGAGTCGGCTCCGAACTCGGCGCTGCCCCAGACCTGCGGGTCCAGCACGGTGAGCAGGGTGTCCAGGTCACCGTTAGCGCAAGCGGAGATGAACTTGTCGGTGACCAGCCGGTGTTCCGACACTCCCACGTCGTTGGAGCGGACCGGCGCACCGGCAACGCGCTGCCGTGCCCGGCGGGCGAGCTGGCGGCAGGTCGCGGGTGGCCGTCCGAGGGTCTGTGCGATGGCCTCGAAAGGCGTCTGGAAGACGTCGTGCAACACGAACGCCACCCGTTCGGCCGGGGTGAGGCGCTGCAGAACCACGAACAGGGCCAACCGGACCTCGTCGTCCAACGTAACCCGGTCCGCGGGGTCGTCCACGGCCGCTTGGGACACCGGCGCGGCCGATTCAACCACCGCGGTGTCCTGGGCCTGTTCGCGCCGCGAGCGAGCGGATCGCAGCTGGTCGAGACACAGCCGGCTGGTGACCACGGTCAACCAGCCGCGGTCGTCGGCGATATCGCCGGCCACGGTGCGAGCGAGCCGGATGAAGGCCTCCTGAACCACGTCCTCGGCCTCGCCTACGTCGCCGAGCATCCGGAACGCCATGTCCACCAAGTACGCGCGGTGGGCCCGCCAGGCCCTGTCGAATCGGTCCCCGGCCGCCGTCCCGGTCATGACCGAGCCCTTCGGTTCGCGTGTGCTCACCCCGATAGGACGAGGCGTCGAGCGCTGACGTGACACGGGCGCTGCGCTGTCACTTCTGTGGAGGCTGTCCCGTCCTGCCCTGGCATGCGTCTTCACCCTCGTGAAAGGAGTCTGCGCCATGACGACGACCTCCACCGCCGGGCACGCCAGCAATCCTGATCGGACCGATGCGGGTGGCCCACCAACCGAGCGGGTTCTGCTGACTGGCGCCACCGGGAACGTCGGCCGGCCCTTGATCGACCTGCTCGGCGCCCGTGGTGTCGCGGTGCGCGCGGTGAGCCGCCACCGGATCGCCGCGCCCTCGGCCCCGCACCTCGACGTCGTCGAGGGCGACCCGTCGCACCCCGAGACCCTCGCCTCCGCACTGGACGGGGTCACCAGCCTGTTTCTGAACCCGCGGTCGATCGGGGGACGTGCCGCTGAACTGCTCGCGCTCGCGAAGGTCCGCGGGGTCCGGCGCGCGGTGGCGTTGTCCGCGATCAATGTCGACGACGACCCGACTCGGCAACCCTCCCGGTATCGCGGCGACCTCAACCGAGAGGTCGAGGACGCCGTGACCAGCTCGGGGCTCGAATGGGTCAGCCTGCGGCCTTCGGTGTTCGCAACCAACACCATCGGCCTGTGGGCCGCTCAGATCCAGCACGGCGACGTCGTTCGCGGTCCGTACGCGGCCTCCGTCTCGGCCCCGATCGACGAACGGGACATCGCCGGCGTCGCCGCCCACGCGCTGGTCACCGACGACCTCCTCGGGCAGCGCCTCGACCTGACCGGGCCGCAATCCCTCACCCCGCCCGACATGGTTGCCGCCATCGCCGACGCGATCGGCCGGAACCTGCACTACCAAGAGATCCCGCCGCAAGCGGCCAAGACTCACATGGTCGACGCGGGCTTCCCCGCGCAGTTCGCCGAAGCGTTCTTGTCCATGCAGGCCGCCACCGTCGGGCGGCCCGCCCTGCTCACCAACGAGGTGGAGAAGATCCTCGGCCGTCCCGCCCTGACCTACGCACGCTGGGCCGTTGACCACACGGGGGTCTTCCGCGCGCCCGCCTGACTCGACCCCGCCAACCACGGAGCACACCATGAAACTCACGATCTTCGCCGCGACCGGCGGCATCGGCCGCCACGCCCTGGACCAGGCCACCGCGGCCGAGCACGACGTCACCGCCGTCGTACGACATCCCCAGAACCTCCCCCCGCAGGTACGCACCGTCACCGCAGACCTCGCGGACGCCGACCCCACAGCCCTCGAGTCCGCTCTCGTCGGAGCCGACGCCGTCCTCTCCGCCCTGGGCCCGCGCTCACGAGCCGACGCTGGGATCGCGCGCCGCGGCACCCAGCGCATCGTCACGGCCATGCAGACCACGGGCGTACGGCGGGTCGTCGTGATCAGCGCCGCCCCGATCTCAACCGTGCCCTCGCCCGGTCGTCCGAGACCACCGAAACACGACCCGGGAGAGGGCTTCCTCGTGCGTACTCTGCTCACCCCGCTCATCAAGGCCGTATTGCGCACGCGCTACTCCGACCTGGCTCTGATGGAGGACGACCTCCGCGATAGCGGTCTGGACTGGACGATCGTGCGGCCCCCACGGCTGACCGACCGACCCCTGACCGGCACCTACCGCACTGCGCACGACCAGAACCTCCGGCGCGGAATGTCGATCTCACGCGCGGACGTCGCGCACCTCATGCTCCACGTCCTCGACCAGCCCCACACCATCAACAGGACTATCGGAATCGCCACGTAGCGGCCCGAGATGTCGATATTCACAACGGCCGAGGACCGATCCTGGCCCTCGACACGACCATGCACGGTGGTGGACAGGCGATCCGCTACTCGCCGATTAGGCTGCCCACAGGAGTCACAGCTCCGCCAGCCCCCGCACCAGCGTCGCCATCCCGCCGAGCAGGGCGACCACGACGACCAGCCGCCGGCCGGTGGCTACGGCAATTCGTGGGGCGACGAGGTCACCGACGACGGCGCCGACCCCCACGGCGGCCAGTCCCACGATCCACACCACCGGGGGCAGGTCCGGGACGCCCTTCACCGCCAGGGCCGCCGCGTTGATCGTCAGCAGCACGACCTGCGCCGTCGGCACGAACACCTCGCGCTCCCAGCGCTGCGTCGTGGCGTAGGCCGAGACCATCGGGCCGCCGACCCCCGCGGTGGCGTTGACGAAACCCGCGACCGCGCCCGCCCCGACGCCGCCGGCCGGCCCGCGCAGGAGCATTCCCGCCCGCGGGAACACCGAGAGCCCGACGGCGGCGACCGCGAGCGCCCCGAGCAGCACCAGGAGCGGACCCTCGGGCAGCCGGGCCACCACGAGCGCGCCGAGCGGGACACCGACGGCGGCGCCGGCGAGCAGCAACGCCGCCGACCGCCACCGCGCCCGCCGCCCCGTGCGCGCCAGCACGACGAGGCAGAGGACGCACTGCAGTGCGTTGCCGAACGACACGCCGTCCCGCGCCCCGAGGACGGCGACGACGAACGGGGCGGCCACCAGCGCGAGCCCGAGACCGGCCGTGCGCTGCACGGTCGCGCCCGCCAGCAGCGGCAGGACCACGAGCAGCGCCGCGCTCACCGGGTCCTCATCGGCGCCATCCTCGCCCGTCGTCGACCTCCGTCGGCACCGGGATTGCGGCCGCACCGTCCGTAGACTGCGGCGGTGTTCGGCTCCCGTCCCGTCGTGGTCCCCCGTGCCGACCTCCCGCAGCGCGTTGACGACCCGGCGTCGGGCGGGGAGGTCACCGCTCTGGTCGTCGGCGGTGGGGTCGCCGGGTTCTCGGCCGCGACCGTCCTCGCCGAGCGGGGCGTGCGCGTGGAGATCCTGGAGGGCGCCGACGCCCTGGGCGGTCGGCTGGGGACGTGGACCCGGACGCTGCCCGACGGCTCCGAGGTCACCGTCGAGCACGGTTACCACGGGTTCTTCCGGCAGTACTACACGCTGCGCGACATCCTCCGCCGCCTCGACCCCGGCCTCGGCTTCCTGCGCGACGTCGGCGGCTACCCCGTCGTCGCCCGCCCCCGCGACGGGGTCGCCTGGGCCCCGGAGGACTTCACCGACCTGCCGCGCACCCCGCTGCTCAACCTCGCCGCGTTGGTGGCGAAGAGCCCGAGCTTCCGGCTCCGGGACATGCGCCACGTCAGCCTCCGCGAGACGCTCGCGATGCTCACCTACGACCCGGTGCGCACCTACGTCGAGCACGACCATCGCAGCGCCGCCGAGCTCCTCGATTCCCTCGGGTTCTCCGACCGCGGCCGCGCGATGCTCTTCGAGGTCTTCGCGCACTCGTTCTTCAACACCGAGCAGCGCTACTCCGCGGCCGAGTTCCTCGCGATGTGTCACTTCTACTTCACCGGCAACTCCGAGGGCCTGGGAATGGACGCTTCGGACGACGACTACCGCACGACGCTGTGGGACCCGTTCGCCCGGCTGCTCGACAAGCACGGGTCGACGGTGACCACCGGTGCCCGCGCCACCGCGATCCGCCCGGAGGGAGCGCACGGCTGGGCCGTGCAGGTGGCCGGCGGTACGACGCGCCGGGTCCGCCATCTCCTGCTCGCCGCCGACGTCCCCGGTGCCCGCGCGCTCGTGGCGGCATCGCCGGAGCTCGCCGCGGTGGCGCCGCGCCTGGCCCGGCAGGTCGCCGGCGTCCCGGGCGGGGAGCCGTACGTCGTCGCCCGCCTCTGGTGCGACCGCGACGTCGACCCCACCCACCAGCCGTTCACGTCGGTGACCCGCGAACGCATCCTCGACTCCGTGACGCTGTTCCACCGCCTCGAGCGCTCCTCGGCGCGGTGGGCGCAGCGAACCGGGGGATCGGTGGTGGAGATGCACTCCTACGCCTGCCCGCCCGATGAGTCGCTCGGCGAGCTCGTCGACGAGATGCGCCGTGAGCTCGCCGCGTTGTGGCCGGAGTTCGCGGACGTGCGGGTCCTCGACGTCGACGCCCACCGCTACGACAACGCCCCCGGCTTCGACCCTGGCGTCCACGCCCGACGCCCCGGTGTCGGCACCGATGCCCGCGGGCTGCGCCTGGCCGGTGACTGGGTGGCCTGCGACGTCCCCTCGGCCCTGATGGAGCGGGCCGCGGTCACCGGGGTGCTCGCCGCGAACGACGTCCTGCGCGACGAGGGGGTCGCCCCTGAGCCGATCCGCTCGGTGCCGCCCCGGGGACCCCTGGCCTGGTCCGTCCGCCGCTAGGGTCTCGGTCACCCCGTCGATCCCCGCGATCCCCCCAGGAGAAGTCCCGCGTGCGCACCCGGAGGACGGCAGCCGTCGTCGTCGCCCTGGCAGCAGGAGCCGTCCTGAGCGGCTGCACCTACAGTGCCGAACCCGCGCCCGGCCAACCGGCGACCCTCGAGGGCTTGTCCGTGGAGGGCTTCCCGCCACCCGGACCGAGGCCGGTGCCCGGACAGATCACCGCCTCGCCCGCTCCCCCCGTGGCGCCGGCGATCGAGCCGCGGCCCGAGCGCGGTCCGGTGCCGACCGAGGGTCCGCAGCCGAGCGAGTCGGCACGCCC
>JAABUZ0100009565.1_pt1 | contig 11046 bp, 11 predicted proteins | sample 5562091 | NCBI WGS metagenome assembly JAABUZ01 (sample SAMN12813069, study PRJNA571459) | rock metagenome | isolation source: Antarctica rocks | place: Antarctica: Victoria Land, Linnaeus Terrace sud | collected 2015-12-21
TTCGCGTGCGTCCTGGAGCCCGACGGCGCTGTCGGGCCTCATCCAGTCTGCCCGCTGGTCGCAGGAAAGATTGAGGATGGGCGGGTGTACCTGCTCGGCGGTGCTGCCGATGTGACGCTCGCGGTGTGGGTCGTCGGCGCGCCGCTGGAGCAGCGAGGCGTTCCGACAGCGGTCGTCGCGCACGGCGCAGGGTCGAGCGCGGACTTCGTCGTCCGCGCCTTCGGTGGACCGCTGGTAGCCGCCGGCTGGCGCCTGGTCGGCTATGACCTGCGCGGACACGGTGGCAGCACGCCGGTTGCCACCATCTCCCGACTGCGGACGGCCGACCACGCCGCCGACCTGCTGAGCGTGGCACGCCAGACCGGCGCGACACTGCTCGGTGGCGTCTCCGTGGGCGCGCACGCGGCGGTGCCTGCGGCAACCACCCTGCTCGCGACCGGGCAGCGGCTGGACGGCGTGCTGCTGGTGATGCCGGCCTGGACCGGCGAGGCCGACCGGGTGGCGGCGGCCAACGTGCAGCAGGCCGAGGAGCTGGAGCAGTCGGGCGTCGAAGCGGCGCTGGACCGGATTCGCGGCGCGCACCCCGGCTGGGTAGCCGACGAGCTGGCCGGTAGCTGGCCGGCGCACGACCCGCGGGCCTTCGCCGCACTGCTCCGGGCGCTCGGTCGGTCGCCGGCACCGACCCCCGTGCAGTTGGCAGGCCTGCAGGTTCCGGCCGCCGTCGTCGCCCTGCAGCAGGATCCCATGCACCCGGCGACCGTCGCGCAGCAGTGGGCGACGGCACTGCCGATGGCGGCACTGCGCCTGGTCGCCCAGCACGAGGTGGCCGCGGACCGGACAGTCCTTGGCAGAGCAGCATTGGCGGCGCTGGCCGAGGCGACCGCTACCGGGTCTCGGTGATCGTCGGTCCCGGCCCCAGCTGCTCGCTCAGCACCGGCGGCTGCCCGGCCTCCTGCCCGGCCTCCTGCTGCGCGGCCTCCTGTGCCGCTGCTGCGACCTCCGGCGGCAGGGCGATCACGAGCATGTCGCGCAGTGGCATGGCTTCGGTACCCCTGTCGACCACGGTCTCGCCGAACACGGCGAGCAGCCGCTCCGCAGACGCCGGGTCGGTGGCTGCGGGCCCGGACACCAGGCCGCGCAGGAACCACCTCGGCTGGTCGACGCCGACGAAGCGGGCGGAGGCGAACTGGCCGGGTAGCTCTGTCGGCAGCCGTGCCTGCACCTCGGTGCCGTACGGCCCCGGCGTCTCGTCGGCGTGCCCGCCGGTCTCCAGCACCGACGCTACGATCTCCGCCCGGACCTCGTCCCACAGCCCGCTGCGCTTGGGCGCGGCGAAGGCGGCGAGCTGGAGCATGCTCTCACCGTCGACGAGCACGAAGCCGGCCATCTGACCGGTCTCGTCGAGGTCGAAGCGGACCTCCATCCCGTCGAGGACGGGGACGTGCAGCGAGCCGAAGTGCATGCGGTGCAGGTCGTCCTGTGGGGCGTCAGCGGCGTCGTACGGGCCCTTGGCGCCCCCCGGGCGAGGGGGCGCTGCCCCCCCCGGGCGAGGGGGCGCTGCGCCCCCCGGCTGCTCGTTCGCCGCGTCATCCAGTGCCGCGTCCTGTGCCGCGTCATCCTGTGCCGCGCCAAGCCCTGCCGACTGATCCGATGCTGGGCCGTCCTCGAGGAGTTCGTCGGGGTCCTTACGCCTCCTACGGAACATCGCTGCCCCCGTGGTTGCTGTCGGCCGGGGCCGCGGCTGCGGCGTCAGAGCCGAACCCGCCGGTGGACCCGAACCCCCCGCCACCGCGCTGTGAGGCAGGCAGCGTGTCGGTGGCGACGAAGCGGGCGGTCTCGACGCGCTGCACGACCAGCTGCGCCACGCGGTCACCCCGGCGGAGCCGGACGCTCTGGTGCCGGTCAGTGTTGAGCAGGATCACAGACACCTCTCCCCGGTAGCCGCTGTCGATCGTGCCCGGTGCATTCACCATCGTCAGCCCGTGACGGGCCGCCAGCCCGCTGCGGGGATGCACGAACCCGGCGTACCCCTCGGGCAGCGCGATGGCGATGCCGGTGGGGACGACGGCCCGCTCTCCCGGCGCCAGCTCGACATCGGCTGCAGCGACAAGGTCGGCTCCCGCATCGCCGTTCCTGGCGTACCGCGGCAGCGGCAGCTCTGGGTCGAGCCGGCACACCAGCACCTGGACCGCGGACGGCATCTCGTCGCTCACGGGTTGTACGAGCCGGCCGGGTCGATCCCCTGCTCGCCGGCCGGTCCGCCCTTGAGGAAGTGCGAGACCGGTACCTCGACGAACAGGGCTGTCGACGTCAGCGCCAGCGGCCCGTCGGGCGAGCCGATCCGGCCGTCGGCTGCCGCATACAGCCTGCGTCCGAGGACGCCGGTGAGTCGGGCGTCGATGTGCAGCGTGCTGCCCACTGGAACGGGCCGCCGGAAGTCGGTCTCGAGCCGACCCGTGACGGCGGGAGTGTGCAACAGCCACATCAGGTAGCCCTGGGCCTCGTCGAGCGCCGAGGTGAGCACCCCACCGTGCGCGAGCCCGGGGGCGCCCTGGTGGTCCTCGGTCACGTCGAACTGAGCCGTCAGCGAGACGCCCTCCCCCACCGTGGCACGCAGGCGCAGCCCACCCGGGCGCTGCAGCCCGCAGCCGAAGCATTCCCCGTAGTGCTCCGGCATGACGACGCCGGGACGGGGCGCCTCGGGATGTGGCCCGGGCAGGGTGGCACCTGCCGGTGGCGTCGTCGGCAAGGGCATGCGCGCAGCTCCCGGCGGGGTGGTAGCGAGTCGGCGTGTGGCAGCGGTGGCCTCGCCCGGGGGGCGACGTTACCGGCGCGAGCCGGGTCCGACGCGCTTCGTCGGCTGGGTCATCATGGGCAGCAGGCGCCGCGACGTTCGGGCGCGTCACCCAGCGTGAGTAGAGGGAGACCACAATGGCCAAGTCAGTCGTCGTCACCGGCGCCAACAGCGGAATCGGCCGGGCGACAGCGCTCGAGCTGGCAGGCGCCGGCTACGAGGTGTACGGCACCGTGCGCGGTGAGGAAAAGGCCGCGGCGCTCTCGGCCAGCGCGAGTGAGAAGGGCGTGCAGCTGACCCCAGTGGTCTGCGACGTGGGCGATGCCGACTCGTGCGCCGAGGGTTTCGCGAAGATCGCCGCGTCGACCGGGGGCGGCCCCTGGGCCGTCGTCAACAATGCCGGGTACGCCCAGCCGGGAGCGGTCGAGGACGTCAGCGACGAGCTCGCCCGCGCGCAGCTCGAGGTCAACCTGGTCGCGCCCGCGCGGGTCGCCACGCTTGTCCTGCCGCAGATGCGGGCGGCGGGCGACGGGCGGATCGTCAACGTCTCCTCCATCGCCGGCCGGGTGTCGACCCCCTTCATGGGCTGGTACTCGGCTTCCAAGTTCGGGCTGGAGGCGCTGAGCGACGCGCTACGCATCGAGGTGGCCGGCTTCGGTGTCAAGGTGATCCTGGTCGAGCCCGGCGGCTTCGGCACCGACATCTGGGCCGGCGGCGGTGAGGTCATGCCCAACGCGTCGCACTCTGCCTACACGACCGCCTACCAGCGCGCCCAGACCGTCACCTCCAACGGCGGGAAGCTGCCCGATCCGATCTGGGTCGCTCGGGCGATCCGGCTGGCCCTCGCAAGCCCTGCGCCTCTGCCGCGCTACCTGGTCGGCCTCGACGCCATGGGCGGCGTGCTCGGCCAGACCCTGACGCCGACCATCGTCCAAGACTACGTCAAGGGGCTGGCCAGCGGCGTGCGCAGCCTCCCCCTCATGGGTGGGTAGTCGCCGCCCACGGCGAGCTGGGCCTGCGGCGCCGGCCTGAGGCAGCGCCGCCTTCCCGGAGTCATTCCTGGTGCAGCGCGCCGGGCTTGTGCACGGCCTCCTTGCCGGACTTGTCGCTCGTGACGAGGAACTGGGGATCCTCGGGGCTCGCCCGCACGGTACGACCCGCTGCTTCGGCGTCCTCAGTGATCTTCTTCTCCACGACGCCCTCGGTCGTGGTGCCGTGGGTCTTCCACGAGACGTGGTCGCCCTTGGCCGGCTCGTGGTCGTCGTTCGCCTTCTCAGTCATGCGGGGCACCTACCCGGGTCATCGGCGGCAGAACGGCGCGGCGGGGTCGAGCGGGGCTGTGCACGCGTGCGGCCCGCTTGTTCGGTGCTTCCGGCTGAGGGGTCCGCCCCGGCCGGCGCAAGCGGGAAGCGTCGTGCACTCTGCCGAGACCGCACCGGAGCCCAGGGTGGTGACCCGGCGTAAGTTCCCCGCCGGTAACGTGGGGTTCACCCATCGACACGCGATGACGATGGTGTCCAGGAGTCGAGGAGGACGCAGGTGTCGAACGCAGCGGGTGCTGCCGGCTGGAAGGTGGTCGGGGGCCTGTCTGCCGCCCTGGCCGGCAAGGCGACTCGAGAGGTAGTCGGCAGGGCGTACGCCCGTGCCACCGGTAAGGAGCCGCCGATCGACCCGACGCACCCTGGCCTGCACATCCGTGAGGCGATCGTCTGGGCCGTCGTGAGCGGGATCTCGGTCGCTCTGGTACGGCTCGTTGTGGAGCGTGGCGCCGCCTCGGCGTGGCTCAGGGTCACGGGCTCGCTGCCACCGGGCCTCGACGAGCTGGAGTCGTAGGCCTGATGCAGCTGCTGCGGGGCGGCGCGTCCACGCCTGCCACCGAGCAACCTGAGGGCCCGCTTGTCACAGCGCTGCGCGCCCGCCTGCGCGCAGGCGTCCAGAACCCCCTGCTGCGCAGCCGGTCGGCGTGCGTGGTGCTCATCACGGAGGACGAGGCGGTCACCATCCGGCTCGATCGCGGCCGGCTGCGTGCCGAGGTCGGGGCCGCCCCGCTGCGCCAGCGCTCGACGACGGTCGACGGCTCGCAGGAGACGCTGCAGGCGATCGTGCAGGGTCGGGAGACCGGGGTCGGGGCCTTCCTCGACGGCCGGGTGGCGGTGCGCGGTGACCTCTCGCTGGCGCTGGCGCTTGATGGCCTGTTCGACACCGAGGAGATGCCCGAACACTGGCCGCACGCGACGATGAACCGGCCGCGCGGCATCGCCACCGCTTACCTCGACGCCGGCCCGGTCGATGCGCCCGCCGTCGTCCTGCTGCACGGGCTCGGCGCCACCAACGCGTCGATGCTGCCGCTGGTGTGGGAGCTCGCCGTCGACCACCGTGTGCTCGCCCCCGACCTGCCTGGGTTCGGCGGCTCCGCCCGCCCGCACTGCCGCTACGACGCCGCCTGGTACACCTCGTGGCTGACCTCCTGGCTCGACGATCTCGGCGTCGACGACGCGGTACTGATCGGCAACTCGATGGGCGGCCGGATCGCGCTCGAGGCCGGGCTGCGGGCACCGGACCGGGTGCGGGCGCTGATCCTGCTCTCCCCGTCGCCGGCCTTCCGGCGTATGCGGCAGTGGGTCCCCATCGCCCGGCTGATGCGCCCCGAGGCGGCGATGGTGCCGTGGCCGGTCCCGCACGCGATGGTCGTCGAGTCGATCCGGGCGATGTTCAGCGACCCCGACCGCATCCCGCAGCACTGGCTGCAGGCGGGCGCCGACGAGTTCCTGCGGGTCTTCCACACTCGATCTGGACGGGTGGCGTTCCTGTCCTGCGCCCGGCAGATCTACCTCGACGAGGCGTACGGGGAGCGAGGCTTCTGGGAGCGGTTGCCCATGCTCGCGGCACCGTCGCTGTTCGTCTGGGGTGACCGTGACCGCCTGGTGCCCGCTGCCTTCGCTCGCCACGTGGCCAAGGCGCTGCCCGAGGCCGGCGCGATCATTCTCGAGGACTGCGGCCACGTGCCGCAGTTCGAGCATCCGGTGGAGGTCGCGGCGATGGTCCGCGGCTTCCTCGGGACCCTGGAGGAGGCGGGGCGCTAGCTCGTGGCCCTGCCCACCGGCGTTCCAACGGTGCTGGGGACGCTGGGCACGCGGGACGCTGGGTATGCCAGAACGCGGGGTATGCCGTAAAGCGGCGCACCACGCGCAGCACGCACTCGACGACGAGGAGAGCAGCCCATGACGCTTGCAGCGGAACGCGGTATCGCCGGTAGCGCGCAGGACGACACGTTCGACTCCTACAACCCGGCGAACGGCGAGCTGGTCGCCAGGCACCCGCGGGGCACGCCCGAGCAGGTGCGGGCTGCTGTATGTGCGGCGCAGCAGGCAGCGCAGTGGTGGGCCGGTCTGGGCTTCGACGGCCGGGCCAAGCGGCTCAAGGCGTGGAAGGGCGTGCTCGCCCGCCGGGCCCCCGAGCTCGCCGACCTCGTCACCCGCGAGAACGGCAAGCCCAGGGCCGATGCGGTCATCGAGATCGTGCTGACGATCGACCATCTCGACTGGGCGAGCCGCAACGCGCGGTCGGTCCTCGGGCCGCAGAAGGTCGCGAGCGGCATGCTCGCCGCCAACTTTGCCGCGACCGTGGAGTACCCGCCGCTCGGCGTCATCGGCGTCATCGGGCCCTGGAACTACCCGGTCTTCACCCCCATGGGCTCCATCGCCTACGCGCTCGCGGCGGGTAACGCGGTCGTGTTCAAGCCCAGCGAGTACACCCCCGGAGTCGGGCGGTGGCTCGCCGACTCGTTCGCCGAGGTCGTCCCCGAGCACCCCGTCTTCACCGTCGTGACCGGACTCGGTGAGACCGGCGCCGCGCTCTGCACCTCAGGCGTGAACAAGCTCGCGTTCACCGGGTCGTCGGCCACGGGCCGCAAGGTCATGGCGGCCTGCGCGCAGACGCTCACCCCGGTGCTGATGGAGTGCGGCGGCAAGGACGCGCTGATCGTCGCCGACGACGCCGACATCCGCGGCGCCGCCGACGCAGCGCTGTGGGGCGCGATGAGCAACGCCGGCCAGACCTGCATCGGCACCGAACGGGTCTATGTCACCGAGCGGAACTACGACACCTTCGTGCAGGAGCTGACCAGGCAGGCGTCGAAGGTGCGGGCCGGCACCTCCTTCGGCCCGATCACGATGCCCGCGCAGCTCGACATCATCCGCCGGCATGTCACCGACGCGCTCGACAGCGGCGCCCGTGCCGTCGTCGGCGGCCGCGACAGCGTGCACGAGCGGTTCGTCGACCCCGTGGTCCTCGTCGACGTCCCCGACGACGCCTCCGCCATCACCGAGGAGACGTTCGGTCCCACCGTGACCGTGACCAAGGTCCGCGATCTCGACGAGGCTGTCGAGAAGGCCAACGCGACCGGGTACGCGCTCGCCGCCTCGGTGTTCTCGGCGAAGCGCGGGATGGAGATCGCCCGTCGGCTGCGCTGCGGCATGGCGTCGATCAACTCCGTCATCGCGTTCGCCACCATCCCCGCGCTGCCGTTCGGCGGCAGCGGCGAGTCGGGCTTCGGACGCATCCACGGCCCGGACGGGCTCAAGGAGTTCACAGGCGCCAAGGCGATCGCGCGCAAGCGGTTCGACCTGCCGGTGCCGCTGACCAGCTTCCGACGTCCGGCGGTCGCCACCCGGGTGCTGCTGGCCGTCATCCGCGGGCTGCACGGGCGGGGCTGACCGGGGCGGCTCGTCAGCGGCTTGTCAGCGGCTCGGTGCGCTTAGCCGGCTGACAAATCAGGTCCTCACCCACGCTGCCGAGGCGGTGTCCGTCCAGCGCTGCCTGCGCCTCGGCCGCCAACGCTGCGTGCCCCCCGCGCTCCTGGGCGTCGCCGTTGTTACCGAGCGGGGCGACCAGGCAGTGGGCGAGGCGTACTGCACCGGTGACCCCCAGTGGTTCGGTGCCCGCCTGCTGGCCCCGGGTCAGCGGCATGTGGGAGCAGGCGACCGCAGCGGCGACGTCATCCGGCAGGTGCCAGCGCTGCAGCAGCGCGCCGCCCACGGCGGCGTGGTCGAACCCAAAACTCACCCGCTCCACGTCGTGGAGCGGTTGGTGGCGCCACCCCGACTCGGCCAGGCAGGCTCGGTAGGCGGCCGTCTGCTTCAGCGCGAGCGCCAGCTGCCCGACGTCCTGCAGCAGTCCGCCGAGGAATGCCTGAGCCGCCTGCTGCGGGTCGTTGACGAGCTGTCGGGCAACCATCCCGCACGCGAAGCCATGCTGCGACAGCTCGTGCAACCGCAGTCCAGGCAGGGGCCGGACGTGCCGGAGCGCCGCTAGCACCTGGGGGGAGAGGAGCGCGCTCGCGATGGTGCGCACGCCGAGCAGCCGGATGGCGTCCGACACCTCGACCACAGGCCGTGCCCCCGTGCCCATCCCCGGCCCGCCCGCAATGCGCAGCACCATGACGGCTGCGGCGACGTCCTGGGAGATGACCTCGGTCAGTATGGGAAGCTCGCAGCCGGGGTCGGCGAGCATGCTGCGCAGCCGCGTCCACACGAGCGGCGCCGGAGGGAGCACGTCGAGGTCGGCTACGACCCGGTCGACCGGGTTCAGCTGGGTGGCGGCGGCTTCGGCGCGTGCCGCTGCGATGGCCCGGATGAGCAGGTAGCCCGCTGGGCGGTGCGGCAGCAGACGGTGTGCGGCGAGCCACGGGCTGCCTTCGGGCGGCGGGCCGGCGGGTGCGCCGGGCTGTTCGGGCAGCGGCCCGTTGGACAGCGCTTGGTTGGGTAGCGTTTGGTAGGGCAGGGGTTGGTCGGACAGCGTCTGGTCAGCCGCTGGCTGGTTCGGGAGCGCTGATCGGCCGGTGAGCGCCGGCTGGCCCGGGAGCGCGGCGAGCGCCACCCGGCCGATCGTCGGCCGCGTCGCCGCCAGGTCACGCAGCAGAGCGGCAGCGCTCGTCGTGCCGGCGTCGACGATGACGACGTCGACGGGCAGCACGCCACACACCGCGAGCGCGCTTGCAGCGGAGGTTGCGGTGAGCACGTCTCACTGGGGGCGCATCCCGCGCAGCAGCTCGCAGACATCTGGCCCGACCGACCCCTCCGGTGCGACCACGAGAACCTGAGCTGACACAGACCTCTCATCGGCTGCGCTCCGTCCGCGCTGAATGCGGTGCCTCCTCGCGGAGACGCCGGCTGGGGAAGGGCGACCGGTCCGGCCAAGCTCGTCCACACGAACGGCGTGGCCCTCGGGCCGGCGGGGTACCTCAAGCCGCATGGCGACAGTCGGGATTTTCCTGTCCAGCGAGGAGCGTGGCCCCAAGGAGCTCGTGGAGGGGGCTCAGCTGGCCGAGCAGGCCGGGTTCAGCACCATGTGGATCTCGGACCACTACCACCCGTGGACGCACGAGCAGGGGCAGTCGCCGTTCGTCTGGTCGACGCTCGGAGCGATCGCCCAGACGACGAGCAGCCTGCGGCTGTGGACCGCCGTCACCTGCCCGACGCTGCGCATCCACCCTGCCGTCGTCGCCCAGGCGGTTGCCACGACGGCTGTGCTCTCCAGTGGACGGTTCGGTTTCGGCGTCGGCACCGGTGAGGCTCTGAACGAGCACATCTTCGGCGACGCCTGGCCGCAGGAGCAGGTGCGTCTCGACATGCTGGAGGAGGCAGTCCAGATCATCCGGGAGCTGCTGACGGGGCAGCAGGTCAGCCACGACGGGCCGCACTACGCGGTCGAGAACGCGCGCCTCTACACCTGCCCCGAGACGCCGCCGGACATCTATGTGAGTGCCTTCGGGCCCAAGGCGCTCGCGCTCGCAGCGCGCATCGGCGACGGCCTCATGACAGTCGGGCCCACCGCTGAGCTGGTGACCGGCTACCGCGAGCAGGGGGGCCGCGGTCGCACGCACACCGGGCTGAAGGTGGCCTACGCCCCGACGCAGGACGAGGGTGTCGACAACGCTTTCCGGCTCTGGCCCAACGAAGCGCTGCCCGGCGAGCTGCCCCAGGTGCTGCCGACCCCCGCGCACTTCGTGCAGGCGTCGTCACTCGTCACCCGCGACATGATCAAGGAATCGGTGCCGGCCGGTCCGGACCCCGAGGCGCACATCGCGGCGATCCAGGAGCACGTCGACGCCGGCTACGACGAGGTCTACGTCTCCCAGATCGGCCCCGACCAGCGGGGCATGATCGAGTTCTACCAGCGCGAGGTACTGCCCCACTTCGTCTAGGTGCGTGGCCTCCGGCGGCAGCAGCGGCCCGCAGCGGCGGTGCGGCCATGACCATCTACGCCCTTGGCGGGGCGATCCCGGCCATCCACCCCTCGGCCTACGTGCACCCCGACGCAACCGTGGTCGGGCGGGTGAGCATCGGCGCGGGGTCGTCGGTGTGGGCGCGGGCCGTCGTGCGCGGGGACGTCGAGCCAGTGTGGATCGGCGAACGGACAGCAGTGCTCGACGGCGCCGTGGTGCACGCGACGGCCGGGTGCCGCACGGTTGTGGGTGACCGCGTGGTCGTGGGGCCGACCGCCGTGCTTGCCGGGTGCCGCGTCGAGGACCAGGCGTTCGTCGGCAGCGGGGCGTGCGTGCTCTCCGGCGGGGTCGTGCAGTCGAACGCCGTCGTGGCGGCAGGCGCTGTCGTCCGCCGCGGGCAAGTGGTTCCCTCGGGTGAGACGGCCGTAGGAGCTCCCGCCACGCTGTCCAGGGCCGACATCGACCACGAGATGATCGCGGAGCTGCGTGCAGCGGTCGACGACGCTGTCGAGCAGCACCGGCAGGGACTCCGCCGCCTCGACTAGCGGGTCAGTAGGTGTCGGCGCGCGGCTGCTCGCCCAGCAGGTCGAGCAGCTCGCCGACCAGCGCCACCGGCGCAGCGACGACCAGCTCGCTGCCGGCCGGCGCCCCGTCGAGGCCGCAGACGGTAAGCCCCGCCTCCTCGGCCACGAGACCGGCGGCGGCCAGGTCCCACGGGTGCAGACCCCGCTCGTAGTACACGTCGACGATGCCGCCGGCAGCCAGGCACAGGTCGACGGATGCTGCACCGTAGCGGCGGATGTCTCGCACGCGCGGCAGCACTCTCGTGAGCACGGCAGCCTGGCGCGCGCGGCGGCTGGCCTCGTAGCCGAAGCCGGTGGCGCACATCGCCTGCGCGAGCTCGGTCCGCTGTGAGCCGGCGAGCCGCCGGCCGCCCAGCCAGGCTCCCCCGCCGCGCACGGCCGTCCACACGTCACCCAGCACCGGTGCGTGGACCACTCCGGCGACCACCACCCCGGCGACCTCG
>JAABUZ0100009568.1_pt1 | contig 11044 bp, 11 predicted proteins | sample 5562091 | NCBI WGS metagenome assembly JAABUZ01 (sample SAMN12813069, study PRJNA571459) | rock metagenome | isolation source: Antarctica rocks | place: Antarctica: Victoria Land, Linnaeus Terrace sud | collected 2015-12-21
ATCTGCTACTGTTTCGCGCTCAACGATCTGCCCGTATCGCTGGTCGTCTCCGTGGCCAATCTATCGATCGTGGTCACGATTGCGCTCGGCGTCGCGATCCTCCACGAGAACGTGGCGCCGCTGAAGATCGCGGCCCTGGTCCTCACCGTGGCCGGTGCGCTGGCCCTGTCGCGCCCTCCAGCCAAGCACGGCGTCCAGCCTCCCAAGGCCGCCGCTCCGGCGACGGACGGAGTCCAGCCTCCTGGGGCCGCCGCCTCGCCTCATCACCGGGCGCGGGGCTTCAGCCTGCTCGCGCTGTACCTTGCGCTGGTCGGGGTGAGTACCTTCCTCGAGAAGCCCGCTCTGCGGCAGCTCGATGCAACGCAGCTGAACGCGCTGCAGGCAATCGGCATGCTGGTGGTCGCAGTGGCCGCGCTTGGTGCTGTCCGAGAGTCACCCAAGCCCGGGTGGCACATGGCCGGGAGCGTCGGGGTCGGTGCGATGATCGGGGTAGGATCGATCTTCTACTACCTGGGGTTGACGCGGCTACCCATCTCCATCGCCGTCGGAGCGGCCAACGGGTACGTTGTGGTCACCGTCCTGCTCTCAGTGCTCATTGGCCATACGGCCCTGACGTGGTCCACGCGACTGGCGATCACGCTCACGGTGGCTGGTGTCATGCTGTTCGCCCTCTCGGCGTAGGAGGACTGTTCGCCCTCTCGGCGTAGGAGGAGAAGCAGCGCTGGCGCATACGGGCTGCGCCGTCGCCACGGGAATCACGATGACAGGACAGCGAAGGTGGTGGACCGGCTCAAAAGCAACACCTCCCAGGAGGAACGAGGCACGAGCGCTCTGTCCATGATTAGCCATACAGACGCCTTAGTCGGGCGCCGTCACGGTCGCGTCGCTCCGCCGGTAAGCCGTCACCACATCAGTCACCGCGTCGTAGAACGCGTCCGTCCCCAGCGTGTCCGTGAGGTCGTACCGGTCAAACTCGGCGCGGACGTCGCTGGACACCTCCGTCCACACCAACTGGACGCCCCGCTCCCGCAGCGCCTCAGACGTTTCCCGCACGGTCGCGGCCCCTGAAAAGTCTACGTCGGCGATCGCGGCCGCGTCGATACAGAACCAGGACAGGGGTGGGTCCGCAGCCGTCACGAGGCCCATGATGTCCGCGGAGAACCGGTGCGCGTTGGCGTAATACAGGCTCGCGGCGAAGCGGTAGATGATGAGCCCGGGCAGGACCTGGGCGGGACTGGTCACGGGGACGGTCCGCCAGCCGTGCCGCGCGTCCGTGACGAGCACGCCGTTCGTCGGCTTATAGCCACGGCGCACATGATCCAGGAGTGAGAGAGCCATGGCGAGGAGGATGCCTTGCTCAACACCCACGACGACGACCACCGCGGCCGTGATCACCGCCACCACAAACTCGTCCCGCCGTTGCACGAAGATCGTGCGCAGGCCGGCGATGTCGACCAACTCGACGCCGATCAGGAACACAATCGCGGCCAGCACCGCGCGCGGCATGGACGCCAGCGGGCCCGTCAGGAACAGCAGGACCAGGAGCACGATGACGCTCGTGGTCAGCGGCGCGATCTGGCTGCGGCCCCCGGCGCGGTCGACCATCTGCGTCTTCGTCGGACTCCCGTTGACGACGAACGTCCCCGACAGGCCGGCGCCGATGTTCGCCAGGCTCAGGCCGACGAGGTCCACATCCTCGCTCAAATGCTCGTGGTACCGCACGGCATAGGCCCGGGAGGTCGCCGCGCTCTGCGCCAGGATGACCACCAAGAGCGACACGGCCGTGGGGAGGAGGTGCGGCGCCTGACTCCATCGCACGGCCGGCAGGCCAAGCGTCGGCAGGCCGCTCGACAGCGGTCCCAGCACGGCCACACCATGCGCCGCGAGGTGGAGAACCCAACTCGCGATCGTCGCGCCGATCACCGCGATCAACGCGCCCGGGATCTTCCGCGCGATGCGTCGGGCGCCGACAATCGTGACGAGGACGGCGATAGAGACAGTCAGCGTCGCGCGATGCGTCTGGGACAGGTGTGTCGCGACCTCGGTGAGAGCGTGGACCGTACCAGTCCCGCCCTGGGGGATGCCGAGCATCCCCGCGAGCTGGCCGATCGCGACCTGGATGCCCACACCCGTGAGGAACCCTACGAGCACCGTGCGCGACAGGAAGTCCGCCAGGAACCCCAATCCGATCAGTCGAGCGATGATCAACAATCCGGCGGCCATGAGCGCGAGCACCCCCGCGAGGGCGACGTAGGCGGGCGACCCGGCTGTCGCCAGCCCGGCGAGACCCGCCGCCAGGATCGCCGCAGTGGCGGAATCGGCGCCGACGATCAGATGGCGGGACGACCCGAAGAGCGCGAACAACGCCATGGGGAGCAGGATGGTATAGAGCCCGGTGATCACCGGCATGCCGGCGATCTTCGTGTAGCCCATCACCTCGGGAATGGCGAGCGCGGCCAACGTGAGGCCGGCGACCATGTCGACCGGCACATGCGCGCGGTCGATCGGCCGGATGCCCGCGAGAAGGGGGAAACGGCGGCCCGGGGCCTTCGTCGGTGTCTTGATCGTCGCGCACTCCTATCCACTCGTACGGCCCCGGCTCAATTGACAGCCGCGGCCGTTCGGTCGTGTTCTGATTTTAACGCATCCCCAGTGGGGCTGGCGCGCTCTTCTTTACGTTACAGAAACGTCCGAGACGTACACCCTCCCAACTCTCCGCACGCGCGGGACGCACGAGGCCCCGCGCGACGGCCTGTGCCGCGTTGAGACTTGTTGATCCTTCTTGATGTGGTGTTGAGGCGTGCTGACGCGCCTGTTGAGATATGGCCGCTAGACTGGGAGGTAGGGGTGGCTGCACAGCCATTCGGGGGCCGGCGCCCGCGAGGCTGTGGTGGCGACGTCCGCACGCGGCGTATGATCCGGCGCGGTCTCCGCACCCAGCAGTCACCAGATAGTCACCGAAGAGGAGACAACGGATGCCAGCACACCACCTGACCGTGGGCGCCACGGTCTACGATACAGCGGGCGCGACGGTCGGGACGCTCGACCGCTACGAGCCGCGGGGCAGCTATCTGGTGGCGCGGCGCGGCGTCTTCTTCCCCAGGGACATCTACATTCCCCTGCATGCCTTCGGGGGGACCGACGTTCAGGGGAACGTGCGCCTGGACGTGCGCCTGGAGGACCTGTAGGACGGCAGGACGTGCGCCTGGAGGACCTGGAGGACCTGTAGGACGACCGCACCGCCCATCTGCCGCTGCTGACCCGACCCCCGATGCGCCACCAGAACGAACGAGGGGTCATTGACGCCGACGAGAGCGAGAGGTAGCACGCGGGCGCCGGCCTGACGCTCACACAGGGAGAGAAAGGGACTGAGACATGCAACGACACGAGAGAGACACAGCGCCGGGCCGCGACGTCGCGGCTGCGGTCACCGCCTTCATAACCGGCGGTGATCCGCGCGGCTACACCCCCGCTGAAATTGTCGCCGCCCTTGATCTCCCTATCGCGGCGACCGCGCTGCAGGGTGATCTGGAGCGCCTGGTGGCCCACGACACGCTGGCCCGCTGGGGGATTGGCCGCGGCGCCCTCTATATCCTCAGCGCGCCGTCTACCGGACGTTCGTCCGCAGCGCGCGCCGACGCGGCCACGAAAGAACGTCCGCGTGGTCCAGGGCGCGGGGAGACAGCAATGGGAGCGGCCCGCTGCGGCGCTCCGACAATGAACAGTATATAGACACAAGGAGGCGTTCCATGGCGACGACGATGCTACGTAAGTTGAGCGACACCGGCGAGACGGTGGCAAACCCCGATGAGGATGTGCGGGGCCGCAAAGTCGTGGATAGCAGTGGGGAGGACATCGGCTCCGTCGATGGCCTCATGGTGGACGACGAAAAGACGGTGCGGGCCCTGCGCGTTGAGTCGGGCGGGTTCCTTGGCCTCGGCGGCAAACGCGTTATGATCCCTGTCGAGGCGGTCACCCGCGTCACGCCCCACGCCGTGTCCATCGACCGAGGGCGGGAGCGCCTGCGCGACGCGCCGGTCTACGACCCCGAACTCGTCGACGATAGGGATGAGAACTACTGAGGCGGCCTCTACGGCTACTACGGCTTCCCCGCGTATGGCGGCAGGGGCGGGACGGGGGCAAGGAGGCAGCCCACGGCGACGACGACACTGCGCAAGTTGAGCGACACCGGCGAGACGGTGGCACGCGCCGATGAGGATGTGCGGGGCCGCAAAGTCGTGGATGACGCGGGGGAGGACATCGGTCGCGTCGATGGCCTCATGGTGGACGACGAGAAGAAGGTGCGCTTCCTGCGCGTTGAGTCGGGCGGGTTCCTCGGGCTTGATCGCACCCGCGTCATGATCCCCGTCGAGGCGGTCACCCGCGTCACGCCCCACGCCGTGTCCATCGACCGAGGGCGGGAGCGCCTGCGCGACGCGCCGGTCTACGACCCCGAACTCGTCGACGACATGGATCAGGGGTACTGGGGCGGCCTCTACGGCTACTATGGTTTCGCGCCGTATTGGGGCTTCTCGCCGTATTGGGGCCTGGGCGGGCTGGGGTGGGGGATGGGCTATCTCTAGCTGACCACCAGGAGCAGCGATTGGGCCACGGACGAACCGATCATCCAGGCCATCGAGCGCGAGATCCAGGCCCGTGACCCTCGGCGAGTTGTATTGGTGTAGCCGCGGGTTGGCCCAGAGCCAGCAACTGGCGCGGCGACGGCGACTGATGCGGCGGGGTGCGTGCGCTGCGGCCAGGATCGCACCGCACGGCGAGCGGCACGTCACGGGTTCCGAGACGGTCCGTGCTGTCGTCAGCGATGCGCCCGACGGTATCGAACGTACAGCGCCGCATGCGCCACGCCGACGCCTGGCGATGCCGAGACAGCCCCCCACGCTGTCCCGCCCCCAAATGCGAGGCGCGGGTGACGGTCGGCTCCGCGTGGGGCGGCGCGGCGCGGAGTAGCCGAACGCGAGAATGAGACAGAGACGGGAGACGGTTCGCTGGTCAGCGGCCTGATGTGTCCCGTCTGAGATAGGAGTTCAAGATGAGTACGCAAGCAGCAGAGAAACAGACGACGCCCGCGGCGTGGCCCGTGTTCATGGCGCGGCTGAAGAGCCGCCAGGAGGTGGCCGAGGGGACCGTGGCCTTCCACTTCGAGAAACCGTCCGACTGGCCGTTCACGGCCGGTCAGTTCATCGATATCACCGTGCTTCATCCACCAGAGACGGACGCCGAGGGGAATACGCGCGGCTTTTCCATCGCGAGCGCCCCCTTCGAGGACACCCTCATGATCGCGACGCGGATGCGCGACACGGCCTTCAAACGTGTCTTGAAAACGCTGCCGCTGGGCACGGAGGTCAAGATCGAAGGGCCGTTCGGGGATCTGCGGCTGCCTCACAACGCGGCCCGGCCGGCCGTTGTGCTAACGGGCGGCATCGGGATCACGCCGTTTCGGAGCATCCTGCTGCAAGCCGCGCACGACAAACGGTCGCAGCGCATCGTCTTTTTCGACGGGAATCGACGGCCCGAAGATGCGCCGTTCCTCGCGGAGATGCGCGCGCTGGCACGGGAGGACACGCACATCACCTTCATCCCCACCATGTCCGAGATGGATAAATCGCACCTCCCCTGGGACGGCGAACGAGGCTTCATCGACCAGACGATGCTCTCCACGTATCTGAGCGGTGTCACGTCCCCCAAGTTTTACCTCACCGGCCCGCCGGGGATGGTGAAGAGCTTGCGGACCGTGCTCACGGCGACCGGCGTCGATGAGGACGACATCCGTACGGAGGAGTTTACCGGCTATTGGTCCGCATCGATAGGATCCGCGCCGTGCGCGGACACCGAGCGAGGATTGTCCTGCAAAGACGTATACCTTGCGGTACCAGTACAGAGGGAGGCAATCGTATGGACATTGGACTCGGCATGCACGTCTACACGAGCGACGGCCAGGATGTAGGCGCGATTGACCGGCTGATCTTGGATCCGGACACCAACCAGGTCAAAGCAGCGGTGATCCGCAAAGGCGTGTTCCTGTCACGCGACAGGGAAGTGTCGCGCGACAGGATGGATATCACGCCCGGCGGCCCCATCCGCCTATCCTCGTCTGCCAAAGAGGTGAACACCTTGCCGGAGTTTGATCCTGTCGCGTACACTACGCCGCCGCCGGACTATCCTCTGCCGGCGGGTTACCCATCCGAACGCATGTACTTGCCTTTTGGCTATGGTCGGGGCGCCTCACGATCAGTCACCGACAGGGGCATGATGGCCGGCAATGCCGTGTCGCGCGAGGTCGGCGCTGCCTGGCGCCAGCAAGATCTCGCGAACGCGGTGATCCAGGAGGGGAGTATGGTGTTCAGCCGCGAGGGCGACAAGGTGGGTGACGTCCATCAACTGACGTTTGATCAGCAGACCAGTGCGTTGACGCGGATCGTCGTGCGCAAGGGCTTCATCTTTACCAAAGACACGGAACTGCCTGCCTCGATGATTGGCAGCGTGCGTGATGGCGCCGTCACTCTCTCCGTTAGCGCTGACGAGGTCACGGGCGCCATGACGTCGTGCGCGAGCAGCAAGCCGTTAAAGTCATGACCCCCGTGTGGCTACAGCCAGAGGCTTGGCGTCGCCCTGTGAGCAGGGTGGCCCGCACCCCACACCAGCGGACCTCACGGGCGGCACGACGGCCGATTGATCAGGCGACGGCCAGGGCGTGTGTGCATGCCGGCGCCGCAGTGACCACGACACAGGTCAACGGCGCCTCGACGGACGTGAGGGACGGTCGGTGTCCGCGCGCCACGGGAGCAGGCGTATGACCGCTTTCACGGTCGAGCAGATCGCGCGCTTGCGCCTCACGCGCACGAGTCCCCTGGCGGAGATGTACACCCTGAGCCCCTTTGTCTGGCGTGCGCGGGAGCACGGCCCCTTTGAGCTCTTGTTACGGGCCGTCAACCATGCCCCGATCGCTGTAGAGAAGGTGGCGCGCATCTATTATGGTCGGTCATCGGACGGGCTGTCTTTCACGATGGGCGATCAGCCAGTCCTGGCGCCAGGGCCCGGTGACGACGACAAAGATGGGTGTGAAGATCCAACCGTCGCCGTCGTCGGGGACCTGACCTATGTCTACTACAGCGGCTGGAATCAGACCACGCTGACCGGGCAGCTGCTCCTCGCCGCCGGCGCGGATGGGGAACATCTGCGCAAGCGTGGCATCGCGATCCCGTCCACGGAGCGCGTGATGAATCCGAAGGAGGCGTCGATCGTGCCCGTCGCGGACGGGACGTGGCGCTTGTTCTTCGAGTACGCGCACAGCGGCGCCTCCAAGGTGGGCATCGCCTCGGCTCCCGCCGTCGACGGGCCCTGGACGGTCCAACCATCCTTGTTCGAGGCACGGCCGGGGCGGTGGGACGGCTGGCATCTCAGCCCTGGGCCGCTGCTATGTAGCGATCCAATGCGTCCCGTGATGTTCTATAATGGCGCCACGCGGGACGCGGCCTGGCGTATCGGCTGGATCGCGTTCGACGCGGGCTTCACCCGTGTCATAGATCGTGGCGATGACCCGCTCATCACGCCGCCCCGGGGCGCTCTGGGCGACACCGACATCGCGTTCGCGGCCTCGGCGGTCGAGGCGCACAACGCCATCTACCTGTACTATTCGATCGCGGATAAGGATATGATGCGCGCACAGGTGGCGCGCACGCATCCGGTACCCGCGCCATAGTGGCGCCGCGCGTCCCCCCTGCGCGCCCTGGTCTTTGCGGCGCCCGTGCGCTGCCCACTGTGTCGGCGCGGCCAGTCGGGGCCCAGAAGGCCGACTGGCGCGATGCATGGTCGGCGCGCGGTCGTCATCGCGCACGCCCACTCCCACCCGTGGCACGCCCGCTATTGGCCCTCATGGGCGTGCATGACGCACGCCCGTCGATGAGGGTGCCGCGGCATCAGTGCGGCCAGATGGTTCCCCACCAGCGCCGTGATCGACACGCCTCTCTAGTCGTCGGGTGTCCTACTCCTGCTGACGGTCGAATCCGGGCATGATGCTCTCGTCGTCGGCGCCGCTGTGGTCGCGCGCACTCGTGCTCCCCTGGACAACGTCCGCCTCGTCCCACGTTCCGTCGGGGCTGTGCGCGAGGAGCCGATCGGCGCTCGGGGCGTCCTGGTCAATCATGCCGCCGATGTTGTTGATCAGTGGCTTGGTCAAGCCTGGCAAGCCCGGCCTGGTGGTCTCGTCGTCGTTCGCATGTGGCATCATAGACTCCTGTCTTCTATCCATGGCTACATAGATGGGGCGGACTGCGACACGGGACGCCCCCTGCACCGTGATGGCGGACGCAGCGATCACCCCGGCCGTGCGTACACTCACCCTCCGTCCGCGGCGAGAGAGGTCATGAGGGGAGATCAATCTGCAGATCCATGGCCGACGTGACGCGCACCGGGTAGACACACACGGGCACGGTGGCCGGCAAGGTCAGCGCGGCCCCTGTACACACGTCGAACGTGGCGCCATGACAGGGGCATGCGACGATACCATCGTCAAGATAGCCTTCACCGAGCGAACACTCCCCGTGGGTGCAGGTATCGTCCAGCGCGTGGAACGTCCCCTCCAGGTTGACCAGCAAGACAGCCCGGTCTCCCAGGTGGACGGTGCGCATCTCACCTGGGGCGAGCTCCGCGGCGCCGTGTGCAATGACCGCAACGGGGATAAACATCCCTCCTCCTTCCTCCTTCCTCCTTCTTATCTGGTCATAGTGACCGCACCATGCCGGCCAGTCCATCATATCTTCCAGTCTAGTCGGCGTGTCTCAACACAGGTGTCAGCAATCCTCAACACCGCGTCAAGAAAGATCAACAAGGCTCAACGATACACATGCGGCACGGTAGCGCTCCAGCCTACCCCCGGATCATGCGCCGCGCGGCTGGCGGCGCCCGGCGGGTGCTAACGCCGCCTTATGGCGCGGTGGGGAGCAGCCGGGCCTGTTCGACGAGGCAGTCGCGAAAGGCGCGCGCCGCCGGGGTGACGTAGCGCTCGTGCAGCCGCACCACGCCCAGCGCGCGGCGGCGCGTCTGGTCCGCGCTGCGCAGCCCGACCAGCGGGCCGACCGGGATCGACCGCCAAGGCGGGGACGAGGGCGATGCCCACCCCGGCCGCGGCCAGATGAACGGCCGAACCGAGGTCGTGGATATAGCCGGGAAGGGTTAACTCCAGCGATCGTGCGCCGCCGACGGTGTCGTTGGCTTCGAGCGCCAGGACCGCACGGACAGCCCTGGCGAGCGTCATGGCCGCGGCCAGGCCATTTGGCCCTGCCCCAACGATGATGGCGTCATACCGCGGCATCGACAACCCGCGGACGCCACGCCATGACGTCCAGCTGGCGGGCGAAATGCAGCACGGGGGGCGTGTCGGGTAGAACGAGGCGCAGCGGGTCGACCATTGTATTACATGCGATCTCCGCCTCGGCCGGCTGGAGGGGCCACCGTGTGTGGTCGATGTCGGCGCGCCAGACAGCCTGCTTCCCGGCCGCACTATAGAGACAGTAGCGCTCGGTCAACCACGCGTCGATTGACCCGTCGGCGCTTCGGCTCACGGGGCCGGTCGGCCGGTAACGGGCGGCGAAGGCGACCGGTGGCGCCCCATGGTGCGTCCGTGTGCTCGTATAGGCGACGGTGAGGCCGCTCCGCGACGCGGACATGTCCGCGTCGTAGTAGGGTAAGCGGAAACCGAGGCGCGCCGCGCGGACCGCCAGAGGGTTCGCGGCATCGAGGCTGAAGAAGTAGACGCCGGCCTTCCCCTCCGTCGTCACGTACGTCCGCACATTGAGTTCGGGGAACGTCGAGGTACCCGGCAGCGGCGGCAGGTACCGGGCATGGACCCCGGCCATTGTAAACGGGACGACACCTATCCATGCACATCCATCAAACGTGTCAAGCGTCAGACCGGGTGGGATCAACGGGCGGAGCACGGACACAGGTAGGGGCCAGTGCATGAACAGGAGATCATGCCACTGCATCGCCATCACCCCTGGCCGCGACGGCGTCGGCCACGGGCGATCCGTGCGTCCCGCGCTCATCCCTGAACCCTCCCCGTGTCCGTCACGTCGTCGCTTCTGTCGGTGACGTGAGCGATACTCTTGTTGGAGTATACCCGCATGCTCGTCGGCAGAGGCTCTCGCAGGGTCGAGGTCATGATGACGGATGGCGGCGCCGGTCAGCGCGTCGTTCGCCGCGAGCAGCTCCCGATTGGCCGCAGCCATCCGCTCGACCTGCGCCACCAGGCGCTCCGTCTCCTCACGGTAGCGCTCCGTCTCCGTGACGTCGGTGACCAGGACCATCACCGCCTCCACCGCGCCGCCCGGGGAGCCCGTCGCGCGCGACTGGCGGGTGATGTGGAGAGAGCGGCTCTCCCCCGTGGCAAGATCACCGGCACGACCTTCTCGACGCGGGCCGGGAGCGCGTCCCGGAAGGCGGCGTCGATGGCGGCCCGCAGCGGCGCCGAGGGCACGCCTCGCGCCAGGTGGACGATGTCTTCGCCCACCGCGTCCTGGTAGATGCCCAGGAGGCGCCGGGCGGCGGGGTTACTGCTCTGAACGTCGTAGCGCCGGTCCACCACCACCACTCCCCAGGACGCCTTCGCCAGCAGGCCCGCTGGGGCTGCGGGCATCGTGTGCTCGTCCATGACCGGATCGGGCGTGTTGTCGTCCGCCGACGGGTTCGACGTCGCCGCCGCCGGCGAGGGCGTGCGAGGCATGGTGTCAAGCGTCATCGCATCAGCATCATGCCGTGACGACCGCAGTATCAGCGAGCGCTCGACATGTCACGTTAAAAGGCCGAACCACACGCCACCATGGCCGTGTTGTCCGGCGTCGCCGTCGCGCCTCAACGTCAACTCGCCCTCACCACAACGGCCAAGAGCCGCGGAAACAGCCACTTTGACACTCCACACGGCTCAAGCCATGGGATTCTTGGTTCAGCGACCGTCGCACCGTGACCCGAAGGCTCTGATGTCTGACACCATCTCCCCAAGCGTGACGTCCCGCGTGCCCCGCGGTAG
>JAABUZ0100009569.1_pt1 | contig 11042 bp, 9 predicted proteins | sample 5562091 | NCBI WGS metagenome assembly JAABUZ01 (sample SAMN12813069, study PRJNA571459) | rock metagenome | isolation source: Antarctica rocks | place: Antarctica: Victoria Land, Linnaeus Terrace sud | collected 2015-12-21
GCGACCGCGTCGTGCTTGCTGCGGTGGGAGCAGCGGCCGCAGCCGCTCCCACTGCTGGTCAGTCAAATCTCGTCTGCTCATACCCAGAGTCTACCGAGTTTGGCGTTATTTGAAAACAGAACCTAGACGATCTGAAGATCGATTCTACGCATTGTGGTCGGACACATCCTGGTGGGAACTGTGCCGTGCCACAATGTGGGCCCCGCTCGTTACAGCGGCGGCACCAACTCAAAGTAGCGATCCAGCAGCGCGGCATCGCCGCGCACATCCAGCCGTTCGGCGGGCAGCCGGCCCCAGAGAAAGAGGAACAGGTCGGAGGCTGTGCCCCGTACCGCGACATCACCTTTGGCGTGCTCGCGGGTGACCGTTACGTCCTCAGGATCGAAGCGCAGAAGCCACTCGCCCTCCCCGTCGGTGCGGTGGAAGTGGTAGGTCTCGCCACTACCGACGCGCGGCGCCTTCCACCGCCGGCGAGCCGGCAGCATGACATCGAAGGTCTGGTCGATGCCGTCCCGGGCCAGCGCGGTATCAATCGGCTGGGTACACTCATGGGCCAGTTGCGCGTCCCAGCGATGAACGGCGGTCTCGATGGGCATCATGCGTAGGTAGTGCGCCACCCGGTTGGCGCCGGACCAGCTCCACACCGCCTCCTCCGGATCGGCCTCGCGCAGGACACGCTCCAACTCGGCGGCGCCCTCCTCGAACCAGCGGATCAGGCCGGTGGGAATGGCGGCGAGATCGGTTGTACCCTCCATGACCTGCTCGAACCAGGGTAACAAGCCAGGCACCTCGGCAAACATCTCGCGCTTGATGCCTTCCGGCTGCTGCGCCCGAATGTCCACCAGCCGTGCCTGGGCGCGATGCACCGCGCCGGTATGCACCACCAGGTCGGCCACATACCAGCCTGGGCAGGAAGGCACGGGGGCATCAAGCCCACGTCGTGCCGCGGCAGCCAGAGCCAGGGCATCGACGTGCAAGGCCGCGAGATACTCCTCTTGATTCATGCCTCACGATACAACACGCCGCCGGGCCAGGGAGTATAGTACGGCGTGGGGCATGATTGACGATGGCGCGATACGAAGTGCAGACTCCCCTGGGAGGCCGAGAGGTATTGGCGCGGGCCGAACGATTCTTTGGCAAGCGCGGCCTGGGGTTGCGTATGACTGAGGATACCGAGACGGTCATCACCTGGCGCGGCGCTGGCGGCATGGTCTCGGTCAGCGTGCTGCCCGCCCCCAACGGCAGCACCGTCGAGGTGGCCGCCACCGAGTGGGACGCACAGGCCAGGCAGTTCCTGCGGAGCGTGCGCGGTTCCCCCTGGCAACGATGGTTAAGCGTTATCAAGTTGTGATTGGTCCGCTATCCGTGGTGCTACGCCGCGGGCGAGCACAAGCCATCCGTACCAAAGCCCACTCGATTTCACTCATGCTGCTCAGCCTGCTGCTCGCCGGCTGCGGCATCGCTAACAGCGCACAGCCGTTGTCTCACCGGTCCCAGCCACCACTTCCCGACCTGACGCGCTATGTGGACCCGTTGATTGGCACTGCCGGCGATGGGAATGTCTCGCCGGCCGCCGACGTCCCCTTTGGCATGGTGCAGTGGGGTCCGGACACCAGCGCCGGCGGGCTGATCAAGCCGGGAGGCTACCAGTACGGCGATCGAATTATCCGCGGCTTCAGCCTGACGCACCTGAGCGGGGCCGGCTGTGCGGCCTTCGGCAATGTGCCGTTCATGCCGACGGTCCGCCCGATTTCCGTCCCTCCGTTGCCGAACGGCTCGCCATATTCCGACCGCTTCCGGCACGATCAAGAGCAGGCCCTCCCCGGCTATTACGCCGTTCGATTGGCCTCCGGCATCCGCACTCGGCTCACCGTCACCACCCGTACCGGTCTGGGCGCCTTTTCTTTTCCGGCGGCGCCCCGTGCCACCGTGTTGATCGATCCGGCAAACAGCGCCGAGGCTACCGCGGGATTGCCGGTGCGCAATACGGCCTCGGTGCACATCAGCGGGCAGGACACGGTCATAGGGTCGGCCGGCAGCGGCCGCTTCTGCAATCTGTCGAATCGCTACACGGTCTACTTCGCGGCTCGCTTTAATCGGCCGTTCGAGGGCTTCGGCACCTGGCGCGGCGGCGTGTTCGCCGCAGGCTCCCGGCACAGCGATGGATCGACCGCTGGCGCCTATGTGCAGTTCGACAACCGTCGACAGCACACCGTGCTGGTCAAGGTCGGCCTCTCCTATCTCAGCGCCCGTGCGGCGCTGCGGAACCTGAACGCGGAGAATCCCGGCTGGAACTTCGCCACGGTGCAGAAGGCCGCTCGCACGCGCTGGAACCGCGTGTTGAACCGGGTGCAGGCAGCCGGCGGCTCACCAGCAAAGGAGCGTGTTTTCTACACCGCGCTGTACCACTCCCTGCTGTTCCCCAGCGTCTTCAGCGATGCCGATGGGCGCTATCGCGGATTCGATCAACGGATACACCTTGCCCGCGGCTATACCCAGTACGCCAACTACTCCGGCTGGGACATCTACCGGACTCAAGTGCCACTGCTGGGCTGGTTGGCGCCGCGGCAGGCGAGCGATATGATGCAGTCGCTGGTGTCCGATGCCCGCCAGGATGGCTGGCTGCCCAAGTGGCCGGTCGCCAACGCAACCACCGGCGAGATGAACGGCGATTCGGCCGACGCTATTATCGCCGGCGCGTATGCCTTCGGGGCCCGGCGCTTCGATGCACCAGCCGCGCTTCGGGCCATGTTAAAGGGCGCCAGTCAGCCGGGATACGGGCTGCGTGGATACCAGGAGCGACCAGGGCTCCAGGATTACCTGCAACTCGGCTACCTGCGGCCGGTGTCCGGCGGTTGGGGATCGGCCGCCACCACGCTGGAATTCGCGGTGGATGATTTCGCCATCGCCCAACTGGCCAGATCGCTGGGCGACCGGGCAGCCTACAGCGCCTACCTGCGCCGCGCTCAGAATTGGCGTCATCTCTATAATCCTGCTACCGGCTATCTGGAGCCGCGCCTGCCGAACCACGCCTTCCCGCCGGCCTTTAACCCGGCCTCGGTCGAGAACTATGTCGAGGGCAACGCGGCGCAGTACACCTGGATGGCGCCGCACAACCTGCACGGCCTGTTCCAGGTAATGGGGGGAAAGCGGGCAGTGATCGCGCGGCTGGACCAATTTTTCACCCACCTCAACGCCGGTCCCAACGCTCCCTACTACTGGGCGGGCAACGAGCCGGGACTGGAGATCCCCTGGGAGTACGACTTCGCCGGCCGGCCCTGGCGGACCCAGGAAGTGCTCCGGCGCATCATGCGCAGGTTTTATCTCCCCACGGCAGCCGGCATCCCAGGAAACGACGACCTGGGAACCATGTCGGCCTGGTACGTCTGGGCGGCGCTGGGGCTCTATCCGGAGATTCCGGGCGTGGGGGGACTGGTGGTGGGCAGTCCGCTCTTTCCACGGATCGTGATCCACCCGGCCGCTGCCCGGACACTGGCCATCAGCGCACCCGGCGCCGGGCGGCAGCATCCCTATGTGCAATCGCTCACGCTCGACGGACGGCCCTACAATCGCACCTGGCTCCCACTTCAGGCGCTCGGCCCGCACACCACGCTACGATTCCAGCTCGGTGCCACCCCAAATAAAGCCTGGGCCAGCACTCCCGGCGACGCTCCGCCGTCGTTCCCCGCACCGTAGCGGAACAGATCTAGCACAGTTGCCCTCAGTCCGCTCCGTCGCGCCACCCAGCAGGTGATCACTGTCCGTGTCTGGAGATCATCACGTAACTCTATTTCGCCTGGAGCGTCGTCTCCCACCACGGTTGGAGCGGCTCCTGCCTACCCGGACGAAATCGTCCGCAAGTCTGAATACGCTGTAGTGCCCGCCGCACGATTTGCCAGTCCACCTGAGTGATTTCGATCCATGCCCTGATGAGGCTGGCTGTCGTATGTACAACTACTTGCGGTGCACGCTCACCGAGGATCTGGATAGGTCATCATCGAGATCAGCCGCAAAATAGCTGTAGGTGGCTTCCTCTTCTTCAGACTCAGGTCGCATCATCGCCGCCAGGCCCGCGGTAATGAGCGTGGACCTGCTCACATGACAGGTATGGTCTCCGGGTAGCAGAGAATCACCATGCTTCGGCAGCCACCGTCAACTAGGTTGGCACTCCCTCAAACACGGTGAACTGCGCTGAATCGTGGAGCGGGATAACGGTAGTCAACTGGAAACCAGCTGCTGCGAACAGCACGTCATACTCCTCATCAGTGCGCTCGCCTCCTCCCAGGTTGACCAACATCTGTAAATCGAGATGCAGAACGGGCAACGCCTCCCGGTAGTCGTGGCCGAGCCTGCGTTCGACCACGACTACTTTGCCTCGACCGTGCAGAGCGCGACGACAGTTCTTCAGAATGTGAATTGCCCGGTCGTCATTCCAGTCATGGATGATCTGGCGCAAGATGTACGCATCGGCGCCTGCTGGGACACTCACGAAGAAGTCTCCGGCAACAATCGCGCAGCGATCGGCAATGCCCGCTCCGTGCAGCACCGTAGTCGCACCCGCGACCACCTCCGGACGGTCAAACAAGGTGCCCTGCATTTCTGGGTGGGCCTGCAAAACCGTTGCGAGCAATAAGCCGTGACCGCCGCCAACATCGACGAGATGATGGATGCCTGCAAAGTCGTATCCCTGTGTAATTGCCGTACCCGACTGCGCTGTGTTGCTCGTCATCGCCCGATTGAAGATGGCTGCAGCATCAGGATGCTCGTGGAAATACTCGAACCGCCCCATGCCATGGACGTGCTCGAAGGCTGTTTCACCGGTCCGCACACTGTGGAGCAGATCTCCCCATGTCTGCCACTCCTCTTCGCCCAAGAGCATGAGGACAAGTGGGCGAATGCTACTGGGAACGTCCGCCCGAAGTGCAGCGCCCAACGAAGTCAGGGCAAACTGATGCGGCGCCACCTCATGAAAGAGCCCGGCCCCCGCGAGGAACCGCAGGACGCGGTAGAGGGCACCCGGATGTGTCCCGGTTGCTTCGGCCAACTCGTCTCTTGTTCTCGGGCCGTCTGCCAACAGACCGGCGATGTCGAGCTTCGCTACGACGTACATTGCCTGCGACACCCGGTAGCCACCTATGAGGTGGTGCAGCTGCCGGTGCTGGTCGGCTGAAAGACACTCGTGCTCCATCGACTCAGAGTGTGTCGATACTGCGGTCCGTGTCTCTTCCGGCGGATTTACAGACATGCGCCTCACTCCTTCTCGCCGCACGGTGGTACGCGAGCACTAAACGGTGCATCACGGCGTCTCTTGGCAAAAACTCATTCTAGGCGCTTTGGTATGATACCAACAGCGGCATTTGCCGTATTCTATGCTTGGCTGTCGCTCCTGGATCTCCTCTAGAGTAAATGTGTGCTCGAACGCGGCATCCGCCAGGCGTTACTGACTTTGAACTGTGCCGCGATCAGCTTCTTCCACGGCTTGCCCTCCTCGATGTAGCAGAACTGGACGCCCGGTTACCGGAGCAAGCTTCAGACACATGCGAGGTGAAGAATAAGGGCTTGAACGGAGACAAAGTAGAAATGAGCCAGCGTGCAGAGATCGGCAAGCTTCAGTCCCCTTTCGGCTCCGTTCTAGTTTACGAGTGGCTATGCGCTGGCCATCTCCGTCTTTGACGGTATACGCGGGCCGCTGACCCGATCGAAGTAGCAAGCCACCTAGCTCCGGTCTCTCGCCAGAACCACGAGGACCACACCGGTGAGTATTACGACCAGCCCCAGAAGACCCACCGCTGTAATACGCTCACCGGCCAATCCCACCCCAAGGAGCACGGCAACAAGCGGATTCACATAAGCGTAGCTCGTGGCCAACGTAGGACGAGCGTAGCGCAGCAGATACGTATAGGCGCTGTACGCAATCAACGACCCCACGAGTACCAGGTAGGCCGTGGCGAGAAGAGAGGAGAGCGGAAAGCTTGACGGCATCCGTTCCCCCAGTCCGATGCCGCCGGCGGTCAGGAGCGCCCCTCCCACAATCATTTCCGCCGCGCTGCCCATCATGCCAGGCGGCAGTGTCAGTTTGCGGCTCCAGATAGTACCGAAAGCCCAAGAGCAGGAGGCGAAAAGCAGGGTGATCGCTGCCAAAGGATTGGCTCGCAGGCCACCTGTCAGGTTCAAGAGCACCACTCCCGAGAACCCCACGACGAGGCCGACCCACTCCCGCCTGCTCGGCCATCGCCCCAGGACACCGGCAAAGAGCGCCGCCCAGAGCGGCGTGGTAGCGATCATCATGGCAGCCAGACTCGACGAAACGCGCTGCTCCGCCAGGGCCACGAGGCCATTGCCGCCAACCAGGAGAAATGCTCCAAGGATCCCCGCTCCTACCCACTGCCGCCGGGAGGGCACCTCGGCGCCGCGGAGCCGAAGGAAGGTGAAGAGCACACACCCGGCAAAGAAAAACCGGACACCAGACATCAGGAGTGGGGGGAGTCCGGCTACCGCGTACCGGATAGCAAGATACGTCGAGCCCCAGATGAGGTAGACAGCAAGCAGAGCAAGCCAGACTCCAGGTGCAATGCCAAGAGGGCCGGTCTGCGATACGCTAGTCGACCGCCCCTCGGTGCCTTCTACCTCGCTCTTCAGATCTATTCCCCTGCTCACACAACTCCATTCTCGGGTACCTGGCCACCGGACCTCGCACTCAGAGAAAAGGTGGGACGGCGCGGAGCGAAGGTCCTGATACAAGTCCTATCTTCTCACATTGCGAGACAATGCAGCCCTACAGCCTGTCCAACATCTGCTTCACCGGTTCAATCTCCAGGCCGAACTCCCCGTGCCGGAGCCACTACACCCTGGCGCATTTGTTGCATGATAGAGGCAGGAGCAGTGCGACTCGCTGCAATACGGGGCAAGAGGTACGGTGCATGGGGAGGCCCATTTCCGGCGCTGCTCGCCTGGCGGCGGCACGGCCGGGTCGCGAATACGATAAACGCGACTCGTCCGGAGTCCCACATGCTTCTTTTGTGGTCACCGAACTGCTGCTGTTGATCCTCGTGGCCGCCCTCGCTTTGCTGGTTCGGTACCACCCCGGGGCATTCCCCGGCGATGTGGCAGTGGAGCGAGGCGAGCAGCATCTCTTACTCCCCCATCATGCGTTGACCATCCTGTTGGAGAACATTAGCACCATCGGCTGGCCGATCCCGGCGGCCATTACTCTGGGCGTCTTCATCGTGCTGTTTTTACTGCTGCGACGCTGGCTCGATGCGCTGGTCTCGCTCGTCACTGCGGTGGCGGTTGACGAGCTGACATTTCTGCTCAGCAAACTGGTCCATCGCCCACGACCGCATGGGCACGGCATCCACATCCTCAAGGTCATCAACAGCACCTATAGCTTCCCCTCCGGGCATGTGGTCCATGTCACAGCGGTCTTTGGCCTCCTGCTGTTCCTCACCTTCCGGGCACGCGGGCGGATACCGGAGGTCATCCTGTGGCTGGCACGGGTGGCGCTGCTGTTCTTCATCGTCGCCATGGGGCCGTCACGCATTCTAGAGGGCGAGCATTGGCCGAGCGACGTGCTGACCGGCTATCTGTGGGGGCTGTTTTGGGCAGTGCTGGCGGTCCACGTCTACCTCTGGGCACGCCGCCGCTTTCCACGCCTGGCCGCTCCCGATGTGCGCTAGCTCGTGAGCACTCGTGCCTGTCTCATCACCAATCCACAGTCCGGTCGTGGCGGAGTCGATCTCTCCGATGTACTGCTGGTGCTACAGGCCAACGGCTGGAAGGTAGAGGTCCGCCAGAACCTGGAGGGCGGCCAGGCTACCGAGCTGGCTCGGCAAGCGGCGCACGACGGCTTCGATGTGGTGTGTAACTGCGGCGGCGATGGCACCATGCGCGAAATCATCACGGGCCTGGTCAATACTGATGTAGCCATTGGCGAGATCCCGGGCGGCACGGCCAACGTCTGGGCGCGCGAACTCGGCATCTCGCGACGCCCGCGTGTGGCCGCAGCTCAACTGGTGAACTCGAAGCGGCTGCGGGTGGACGTAGGGCAGCTCAGTATCAACGATCAAGACAAGCAATATTTTCTGTTGATGGCCGGCCTAGGGCTGGACGCCGCGGTGATGGGACGGGTGTCCGATCCGCTGAAGCACCGGATCGGCCCTCTGGCGGTGGGCCTGGCGGCGCTGGAAACGCTGCCGTCCATTTGCGCGGCGCCGGTTCGTGCCGAACTCGACGGCCTGCACTGGCAGGGCGTGGTCTCGCAGATGGTCGTGGGCAACACTCGGCGGTACGGCGGCTTCACCCGCATCACCAACCGCGCCTATATTGACGATGGTCTCCTGGACGTCTGCTTCTTCACCCCCGCGGGGCCTGTACAGGCTGTCCGCCAGATCACCTCCCTGCTGCTGCGTCAACGCCCGAGCGACGCCGGGTCTGAGTCATACCGCGCCGCGACTGTGACCATTCATGCGCCAGTCGCCCTGCCTCTCCAGCTGGATGGAGACGCCGTGAAACAAGAACCCAGTGAGGCCTCGAGCGAGGGTATCGTCTACCGGTTCTCGCTGCTGCCACAGGCGGTGACCATGCTGATGCCGCGCATCTACGATGGCGAACTCTTCGAGTGAGTGCCATTGAATGAGGCGTCGATCCTCGAGAACGACCGCGGGAAGGCGAAGGGCAAAAAAGGAACGAAGGGTAACAAGACGGCTCATAGGAGCATGAAGGGGTAGCTATGGAGTATCGAAAGCTAGGGCGGACCGGTCTCAAAGTAAGTCCTCTCTGTCTGGGCGCCATGATGTTCGGCAAACGCGGCAACACCGACCACGCCGACTGCGTGCGGATTATTCATCGCGCACTGGACGCTGGTATCAACTTTATCGACACGGCCAATGTTTACAGCAACGGTGAGAGCGAGGAGATCGTCGGCAAGGCGCTGCGGGGGCGGCGCGACCGGGTGATCCTGGCTACCAAGGTCCATGGCAAGATGGGCGAGGGACCGAACGACTCGGGCAACAGTCGCGGCCATATTCTGCGCGAGGTGGAGAATAGCCTGCGCCGGCTCGGCACCGACTATATTGACCTCTATCAGATGCATCGTCCCGATCCAGAGACACCGATCGAAGAGACGTTGCAGGCCCTCACCGATCTCGTGCGAAGCGGCAAGGTGCGATACATCGGCAGTTCCACCTTCGCCGCCTGGGAGCTGGTGGAGAGCTACTGGACCTCGGAGCGCTCCCACCTGGCTCGTTTTGAGTGCGAGCAGCCGCCCTACAGCATCTTTGTGCGCGGCATTGAGAAGGATGTTTTGCCGGTCTGCCAGAGATACGGCAGCGGGGTTATTCCCTGGAGCCCGCTCAACCGAGGCTGGCTGGCCGGGAAGTACCGCAAGGGCCAGACGATCGATCCGGAGTCACGGGTGGGACGCAACGACGCCTTCATCGACCGGCCCGACTCACCGACCGGCCAGCGCAAGTTGGAACTCGTCGAGCAGCTCGTTCCCATGGCGGAAGAGATCGGAACCAATCTGGCACAGTACGCGCTAGCCTGGACGCTCGTCAATCCGGTGGTCACGGCGCCCATCATCGGGCCTCGCATCATGCAACAACTGGAAGACAACCTGGGAGCGCTGGACGTCGACATTCCGCCAGAACACCTGAAGCGAATCGACGAGATGGTGCCACCGGGTACCGATCTCTAGAGCAGATTCTCTCGTCCCGCAAGGGCGCGTACCTCGATCTGTCCAGAGAGCGCCTGCTCAGCATCTACCTGGCCGGAACGATCGTTTGATGACCGTCCCGGTAGAGGACGTGGAGGCGGAACGGGCCTGAGCCGGTCCCGTGGACCTGGTAGCGGTATGCTAAACCCTGATGCGTTGGGATGATCCGGGCATTCAGGCGGTGCCGGCCGGCGTAGAGATTGAACCCTGCCACGCCGCTCGACACGGTCATCCGCCAGCGGAAGATGAGCGCACGACCGGCCTGGTGGGCAGTGAAGCGGGCGACCCGAGCGACCGTCGGCGATGTCCCGCTGAAGTTGTAGCAGCAGGCGCCGTCGACCTGCAGCGGCAGGCCCATATCATACTGTGCCTGGGCGTTGGTGAGAGCCGACTGAGCCTCGCTGTCCACGAAGGCATAGCTGCCCACCTCTTCCAGCAGGCTACTGGCCGAGGGATTGCCCACGTCGGCGGCCTTCACGCTGATGGTCAGCGTACAGGGAGTAGAAACCGACGGAGCGGAGGGACAGGAGACACTGCCGGTCTCGCTCGCTGCCTTCATGCCGGCTTCTGGATAGGTAACCACATGGGGGAAGCAGGCCGAGACCGAACACAGGTCGATGCTCTGCGCCGCTCCAGCGTAGTATAGCGGTTGATTCGCTGCCGTGTTCTCCATCCCGGCGTAGTAGATGGTATTGCCCATCTGCCAGCGGGTGATGTATTGCAGGAAGTTGCTGCCGGCGGCTCCCTGGGTGGTGAGCTGCGTCACGGTGGCGGCGGGATTAGAGAGATCGACCACCCTGGTGGTGACGGTCAGAGTGCCGCCGGCGAGACTCATCGAGCTACCCAGAATGTCCATGCCGGGCACATCTGTCCCCTTGATCACCGGATAGAGTGCGTCGCCCGACGCATCGCTCAGCGTGCTGACCGATGCGTTAGATGGGCCGCTCACGGTGGTACCGAGCAGGCCAGGGCCGGACGATTGACGCGCCACCGTGATCACCGGCGCTCCCGCATGATCGACCTGCTGCATGTTAGCCGGCGTAAACCCTGGCTCGGATAGGCCGTTTGAGGTATCGTCGTAGACGATCTCCGCCGCCCCCGAGAGATCCATCTTTACCTGGAAGTAGTCGGCCAGGTTGCGGTTTCCCTGCTGGGTGATGCAGGCGCTTCCGGCCAGACAGATATCGTTGTAGTGCATGGGATGCGGGGTCACTTTGACCTGCGTCACACTCGGCGCCGCACCGGTCACGCTGCCGGCGCCATCTGTCGGAAAGACCACTTGAGACATGTAGACATTCCAGGCCTGGTTGTTCTGGGAGCTGGGATCCAC
>JAABUZ0100009570.1_pt1 | contig 11042 bp, 10 predicted proteins | sample 5562091 | NCBI WGS metagenome assembly JAABUZ01 (sample SAMN12813069, study PRJNA571459) | rock metagenome | isolation source: Antarctica rocks | place: Antarctica: Victoria Land, Linnaeus Terrace sud | collected 2015-12-21
ACAATCAATGAAGGTCAGAGTTGATAGTGCTTGATCTTTAGAGATAGCTATAACTGAATATTAAGAATACAGAAGAAGATTGATACAAAAGCTTCTATTTATGTAATGTTCAGAGACTGCGCTAGGCTCGAAAGGGATGTGTTTGTGACACGAGAAGAATGTGATGTAGGTGAACAAGATGTTGGTGAAAGAAAAGGATGTTGGGGAAGAAAAAGGGTGTTGGGCCATATCTGAGCCATATCTGGGCCAAACCTGACTAGCTCGCTGGTTAGTTCTAATCATTACGCAGAGAACTCGCTAGCGTTCACTGCGAATTGATTAGGACTTCAGCCTTGTTCAGTCTTGATACGCTCGTAACAGTTCTCTGCGTAATGATTAGAGCTAATCAGCGAGCTAGTCAGGTTTGACTCAGATATGACTCAGATATGACTCAGATATGATTCAACACTCTTTTCTTTCATCAACATCTTGTTCATCTACATCACATTCTTTTTATGTCACAAACACATTTCTTTCGAGCCTAGCGCAGTCTTTGAACATTACATAAATAGAAGCTTTTGTATCAATCTTCTTCTGTATTCTTAATATTCAGTTATAGCTATCTTTAAAGATCAAGCACTATCAATTCTGACCTTCACTGATTGTATCATTTAGACACGATTCTGACATTATATTAAGAATTCGTTAATCACATGATACTGATCTCATTACTCATTCAACATACTCATCTAGACAGAACGAGTCTAAAGAAATTCATTTATCTGATGATCGATGATAATCGAAAGATAGAACAACACTAGAGAATTGAATAGAATCAACAACGAGACTGTTTGAATTGCTAGACTACTTATCACTCATTAAGTACGCAAAGTTCATTCAATTATGAGAATCATGATAAAGAATCTTCGTGAATTGCTCAAGAATTAAATCGATCGATAGATTCAATGATAAAGAATCTTCGTTGTTTGCTAGAGAATCAATCAAACCAATCAACAAACAAATCTCATCATGCTTAGTTATTCGCTCACTGAAGAGTGTTTCGAAGAATTTCGAAATCATTTCTCTCAAATCTCTGATGCTGATTCATCGAAATCACGAACGAAATTATCAAGTGCTGCATCATTCATTCATGAAGATGACAAATCATTCACTGAAATGATAATACTCTTCGTGTTCTATGAAATCTGAAAGGCTCGAAGTCTAGCTCTTGATGAAGAAACAGATCGACTCTACGAGTTAGATAAACAACAAGAAGACGAAATCAAAGAGTTGAAGACTAGACTTCAAGCTAAAGAAAACACTTCTTCTGATTTCATCTACTCTGAGCGTTCTAGATCTCAAAAAATACCTGATTCTTCGCTGTTTACTGATGAAAAGAACTCTACTTGAGAGAACTGATACGGAAAAATTCAGAATAAACTAGAGATCAACGTCGATCTCTTTTCTAATAAACGAGTCAAATTGAGCTATGTACATTCTAGATTATTCGATGACGCAGCTGAGATCACTCAAGCTAGACGTGAACGTGACTGTGTCAATCTCTATAAAATCGTCGACGATCTTTTGAAAGAGCTAGCTCAGTTGTTCGATGATTCGAATAAGAAAGTCAACTTTTGTAGAGAATACTACAACTTGATTCAAGAATTCAAGAAATTCAGTGAATTCTATACTCAGTTTCAACGTCTATTTTTCTATCTAGACTATCACGAGAAGTAACTGATCGCTGATCTGAAAGATAAAATACATTCTTGTCTTCGATTCGTTTGAATAAATCAACTAGTTCAATCTGATTTTCTAAAAGAAATTCGTTTCTATCTGATTCATTTGAATAATGATCAGCGAGTCATTCGAGAGATCAAAGACAAGATCAAACGCGTCGATGATCTTTCTAAGACTATCTTTCATAAAGCGACTGTTATCACTCAGTCAGTTGATCACTTGAAGTTTGATCAGCTAAAGTCGCGCGACGCGATTTTAACTAACGTCAAAAAAGCAGACATTCTAGTCGAAAGCTGTTTCATATGTCATAAATCAGGTCATAGTTCTAAAGAGTGCCTCGATCGATCTACTAGAATCAATGCAGTGAACAATGAATATGATCGCTTCGATTTCGATTCGAATTTCGATTCAAAAAACTAGTCATCTCTTCAAAAGTCATCAAAGAGATAGAGATTATATCTTTGTGCAAACTAGATGAAATTCTATCGAAAGAAAATTACTTTGAAAAGTCGTTTCTAATTGACGCTCATCTCATCTCTCAGAATCAATCTTTCAGTCTTCGTTCTCTAATAGACAGTGATTCAGTCATCTACACGATCATACATTCTAATCTAGTTGATAAAGTATGCGAGAAACTGGAAATTCAATCTATATCACTGACAAAAGAGAAGCTAATAAGAAATTATGATGAAAAGATATTTAAGAAGATCATCACTCATAAAATTCTACTCAATCTCATCATCGAAAGTCATAAGAAATTGACTGTATCAATGCTGATAGCTGATATCGATCATCATGAAGTCATATTGAGTAAGCTCTGAATGAACAAAAACGAAATATTATTGAATATGCGAAATGACGTCATTGTTTTTCCGAATCAATTGAATACTTCTATTTCGATTTTTTCAGTTTCTCTCAATTCAAGACACTCAAGTTAATCGCGATCATCTTCGTTCTCTTCAATCATTTAAACTAAGATCTTTATGATGCTCAAACGATTCATTCGAAAAGAGTCATTCTCGATTCAAAGCATAAACGCAGCTTCGTTCAAAACACTGTTGAATCATTCAAAGAGAGACAAGATCAAAGTCTTTGCTCTATTCATGATGAACATCAATAGAGAAATCGCGTACAATACTCAGTGCGATTTGAACGCTTTAAACGTCTCTTCAATCGATGAAATGACTCAGAATTTGAAAGATATTAAAGCAAAGCTGTCATCGAAATATCATGAGTTTCTAGATGTTTTTGATCGAGTTCAATCAAATAAACTATCTTCTCATCGCTTCTATGATCATAAAATCGAGCTCATCAGTGATTCAACGCTCTCTCGCTGTCGAGTCTATCGAATGTCTTCTGTCAAACTTCTGAAAGTAAAGAAGTACTTAAACGAGAATCTGTCGAAGAAATTCATCACTTCTAGTCAGACTCTCTATTTCTTCTTCGTTCTATTCGCTCTCAAAGCAAATGAAGATCTTTGATTCTGCGTGAACTATTGAAAGTTAAATGTCATTTTCAAAAGAAATAGATATTCTCTATCGCTGATAGACGAGATCATTGATAAAATAGTGAGTGTTAGAGATCAGCATAGAGCGAGTCATATGAGTGTAATGTAACGAGTATATAAATGCTAAGAAAGAAAAGTATCTAGAAGAAAAGAGTCGACTATCTATATGACTCAGAAGAACATAAGCTAATTCTGAATAGAGTTGACCTCGAAACAACTCTATAGTCTAGCGACGAGCGGTCGACGATAGTCATCAACATAGTCATCAACATAGCTATCAACATAGATGCGTAGCTAGAATCGTAACATTATTTCCCTTCTTCAACGATTCATGTTCGCATGAATGTATTTTCTTAGCCTTGTGTAGAATCGAAATGTCTATTGTAGCAGACTCACTATGCGAGGTAGAATGATGTCATTGTAGCAGGCTCACTAGTTGCACATGAACGTATGATCAGGTTCACTGATGAGTAGAACGATGAGAGTGAATAGATCATCGCATTGATCGTGTCATTGAAGCAGACTCACTAGTTGCACGTGAACATTTGATCAGATTCACTGATAGATAGAGCGATGTGAGTAGATAGATCATCGCGTTGACGAAAGACGTCTTTGTAGCAGACTCACTATTTGCACGCGAACGAGTCGACAGATCGATTCACTGATTGATAGAGCGATGTGAGTAGCTGAGTCATCGCATTGACGAAAGATGTCATTGAAGCAGGCTCACTAGTTGCACGTGAACTCGATGACGAGCCAGATTCACTGATAGATAGAGCGATGAGAGTGAGTAGATCATCGCATTGAGAGTGTCGTTGAAGCAGACTCACTGAGATTTCGATATAGAAACAAGCTCAAAGATTTGCTTGTTATCGAAGACATTATCGTGTCATTGTAGCAGACTCACTAGTTGCACATGAACGAGTAGGCGAATCGGTTCACTGATGAGTAGAGCGATGAGAATAGATGAGTCATCGCATTGACGATGAGTGTCATTGAAGCAGACTCACTGTTGAGATTTGCTCATCGAGATAGAGATTTCACGCAGTTCTTGACTGATCTCTTTGATTGCTCTTTGAGATAGAGACTTCACGCAGTCATAGACTGGTCTCGTTTGATTGTTCAACAAATTCGAAGAATTTCTTGCGAATTTGAATGAACGATTAATTCGCTGATCTTTGATCTAGTCGAATGATTTCGATCGTTTGTTTATACTCGCTGATCAGCGCACAAGTTCGAATCTTTTGTTTATTTTCGCTGAATCAGCTCACGAGAAGAGAGAGATGAGTGCTGCTGACGATTGCAAGTCGACTAGATCAAATGTCGATAGTGAGTTGAAGAGTCGACAGAAGCACTCGAAAATCGATGCAGATTATTTCACTTCGCCTGTAACGAAGAAGCATTTATATAATGTTAGGAACCAGCATAGAGCGAGTCATATGAGTGTAATGTAACGAGTATATAAATGCTAAGGAAGGAAAGTATCTAGAAGGGAAGAGTCGACTATCTATATGACTCAGAAGAACATAAGCCAACTCTGAATAGAGTTGACCTCGAAACAATTCTATAGTCTAGCGGCGAGCGGTCGGCGATAGTCATCAACATAGTCATCAACATAGCTATCAACATAGATGCGTAGCTAGAATCGTAACAGTCGATTTGATCATCGAAGCTTAGTATTGAAAGATCTTCATATTTCTTGACTTCGATGACTATCTCGTCTCATTGAACATGACTAGATATTAGTACATTCTTTTCTGTCATGATGTCAGATCATCAACTCGATTTATGTTAGAGATCAGCATAGAGCGAGTCATATGAGTGTCATTTAACTAATAGATAAATGCTAAGAAAGAAAAATATCTACAAAAAAGAACTCAATTCTTATATGTGTGTTTCTCAGCCCTGTGCTAGGCTCGATTGAGTTGACGTCTTACACATATGATGCAGAGTTTCAATGACATCATCTCTAGCTTGAATGCTCACTAGACTCGATTAGAATGAAACCAAGACGAAGACTAGAAAGAATAGATGAAGACTAGACTCGTAACATTATCTCTCTCTCTTGACTATTCATGTTCGCATGAATGTTATTTCTTAGTGCGCTTTTGTTGAATATTTGATATGAAAGTCGTCAATCATCTCTTGAGCGTTCATAAATTCATCGCCGTCAGCGTTATATCAGTTGAGATCGTTGTCATAGTTCTTTCATTTAACTTGATATTGAAGTCATCTTCGATATCATCGAGAGTTCAATATATCGTCGATTTTCCATTCATCTTCATCGTTTATCACTATTGACTTCGAGAGTTCATTCTTCTGATCAGACAGAAAATCATCAACGACAGAACGAAGAAGTTCTGAATGAAATACATCGTGTATATGCATAGTGTCTGATAGTTTCAATTTATAGAAGAAGTCAATAGAGTCTGTGATCCTGAATGAATCGAGCATCTTGTCATCTAGCTTTTTGAAGAGTCTCGCGATAATGATGTTTCTTTCGTTCAGAAACATCTTTGATTCGATCTTGTAATTGATCTTCTTTCTATGCTTGTTAGCTTGATTCATCATTTGTTCCTGTGTTTTGATCAGAGCTTCACGAGCGAAGATCAATGTCTTGTTCATTTGTTCAGATATATTCTTGACTCGATCGATCTGCAAGCGTTCGCGAATGCTTTCATACTCGATGATGTCAGGGTTGAAGCTCATACAAGAATGAAAGCTCTTGTTCATGAAGAAGAAAGTCAAGAAAATGACTGAGAACAAGACGTTATTGTCAACAAACTCGATCATGAGTAGTCACTTAGATCAGTCGTTCTGCATATATGAACAGAAGAATTGAAGATATCGCTCGACGTTCTGATTGACTCGTTCGCTTTGATCGTCGATCTGAGAATGATAGACGATGAACAATCGAAGGGAAATGCTCAGTCGTTTGCAAAGAAACTTTCATAGTATAGAGGTGAATTGCGAACCTCGATCAGATACTATGAAGCTTAATAGATCATGAGTTCAATATATTCATTGAATCAGCATTTCAGCTGTCTTTTCGACAGTGATACCTTCAACATCAGTGATGCAAGAAATATAATGTCTTTCTTTTGACAATCTGCAGATGATCGTCAGAATAGCGTTGTATTCGCTTAAATCAGATAGATTGATAATAAAGTTCATTGCTATGTCTTGTCATCGCTGTTCAGATATCGATAGAGATTGAAGCAAGTCGTTTGATTTATCTCTAGATGTCTTTGAACGTTGACAGATATAGCAGTTTTGAATATATCGATCTATCGTTTTCCGCATGAATGATCAATAGTAGTTTCGCTTTATGACTTTCACAGTTCTAAGAATATCAGAATGATCAACTGATGATTGATCGTGCATCTCACGAATCAGATTCATTTGTAGAAGCTCGTTAAACGAAATTCATAGCTGACTATCATGATACAAGATTTCATTCTGAGTTCGACAATTCTTCAATTTGATATCTTCATATTGTGTCTCGTCTCTTGCTATTGCTTCGCGAAGTAGCGTACAATTCTCGTCGATTCTATTAGTCTCAAGAACCTGTTTATAGATTGATTCACTGATGTTCTTCTTTAGATCAGCAATTTTCATTCGATTCGAAGTCAGAATAGTGATTCATTGATAGCGAACGCGCTCATCTTCTGAATCTCTGAGCACGACGTCAGCTCGACGAGTTAATGCATTGATCTTGATGTTCTGTTTGTCAGATCAATACATTATTCTGAAGTTGAAGTCAGCGAGCTTCTGAACTTAGCGCATCTGACGTCTGCTCAGCTCTTTATCTTTCATCAACGAGATGAGCGCTTGATGATCGATGAACATCTTGATAGAAATGTCAGTTAGCTTCAGTTCGAATCATTAGTGTTCAAATGCTTGAATGATGATCAGAAGTTCTTTATCATATATTTCGTAGTTGCATTCAGCAGAAGACATGTTCTTGCTATAGAAAACAATTAAATGTAGTACTTCTTCGTCATCATATTGAGAAAGAAATTCATCGTTGACGTAGTCAAATGAGTCGATTTCGAGAATAGTCTCACGAGTTTGATCAAAGTGACGTAGTATAGAAGTCTCGATTATACGTCTCTTCATATGATTGAAGACGGTCTGACAGACTTCATTTCATTCAAATATGATCTTCTTTTGAGTGAGTTGAATCATTGAACAAACAATCTTCGAAAAGTTCTTGATGAAGCGTCGATAGAAATTGCAAAAGTCAATGAAGAACTGTATCTGAGTGAGATTATTGAATCTAGATCAATCAACGACTGCTTGCATCTTTCGCGAGTTCATCTTCAATTCTTCGATTGATATCAAGAGTTCTAGAAAGATAGTTTTCTGAACATGAAACTCGCACTTGTTGATGTCTATCTGTAGATCAGCTTCTTGTAGTCTATTCAAGATCAATCGTACATGTTGCTTGTGTTTCTTCAGAGTCTTGCTGTAAATGATAATGTCATCTAGATAGATCTGACAAAACTGATGTAGATATTCAAACAACACGTCGTTCATATAGTGCTGATAGAACGTCGATTCGTTTGTTAATTCAAAGAGCATTACATGATATTTGTATGAATCGAAGAAGATAATAAAGATAGTCAAATCTTCGCTATCTGAGTGCATACGAAGTTTATTGAACGCGACAATGATGTTCAATCGAGTCAGATACTTGCTTTCTTGTATACGAGCGAAAGTCTCGTCTATCAATGACAAAGAGTAGCGATCTCGTTTGATTAAAGCATTGAACTTTCTGTAATCGACGCAGAAACGCAGACTATCGTCTTTTTTTTTCGACGAACAAGATGAGTGAGACGTATGATGCGAAGCTGAAGAAAATGAACTCTTTGTTTAGATGATTGATCAGATACTTCTTTATCTTCTGAAGTTTGTGATCGAACATCTGATATAGTCTGCTTCGAGAGAGTGTTTCTTCATCAGTCAACTCAATTTTGTGATCGTAGAAACGATGCAATGATAGCTGATTGATCATTGCTCGATCGAAGACATCTAGATAGTCGTGATATTCAGAGAGAAGCTTGATCTTGACTTGCTCGAGAGCTTCAGCATGAGAAAGCTCATGCAGATTCACTTCTTCAGACTTGTTTTCAGCTGTAGTTATGAGTGAATCGATTTTCAAGACAATAACAGCAAAGATCTTGACGTCTGAACGTTTGACTAACATTCTATATGTCGCTGTCTCTATCATTGCTATGTTCGTTGAACTGAAAGAGAATGATTTCAGAATGAACATTGATTTAGAATTGACGCTAGTCAAAGTCGCGTCGCGCTGTTTTAACTGTTTGATGAACTTCTTGTTTTAACTGGTTTGAGATGTAACGAAAGTGAAAGATCTCTTCAGTATATGAGTAGAAGTCAAGCTCTTTCGTTTCGTGATTGATTTATTGCTTGAAAATAGAGCAATCAATTTCTGACTAGTAGAATTGAAATTCGAAAATCGAAGAAAATCGATTCGCATATCAATTACTAGATTGATTTTGTTCATTCATGTTTTTTCGAGAATCATTTGATGTTGATTTAATCGAGTGATCAACATAGAAGCTGTGTCAATCATATGATCTTGAACAGTCAGATTCGAATAGATGACATGAGTAATGAGTTTCTTAGCATAATGATCGTCGAATTCTCGAATTGACTTCGCTTTGATCAAAGTCAGAGACTCGATTTGCAACTGGTCACAAACAATCTGCGCGATCACTTCATCAATGAACGAATAGTCAGCAGCTTCAATGTCAATCAATGACTTCAATGAGTAACTAATTTCATTGCTAGAAAGTACACATTCAGTAGTTAAAGATTCAGAAGCAAAAGAATCATTTGATCTGCTTGTCGTTGAAGAAATTAACACATCTTTCATCGCGTCTTTGATGAAAGTCTCTAGTTTTTTGTCTCGCTATTCTCGAAAGACATTTTCTCATTCTCTTTATTCTTTGAAATGATAATCTCATGTAGGCGAGAAATGAATGCATGAGATGCAGAAGTGTTGATCTTGTTCAGCTGAGAGCAATTCTTGAACAAATGATCGAGAATCTTGCAGATGTAGCAGATAATTGACGATCTCGCTGACTCAGAGATAAAAAAGATAGTCGACTTAACATAATCGATTATCGAAGTTGTTACTGACAGAGAAGTAGCGCGTTTATCAGATACGACAGTGACTTTGACGATGACAGTGCGACGTTCGCTGCGAAGCTGATAATTGACTCGTTGTTTACTATTCACATCTTGAAGGAAGATTCTTAAGCGAGTGAGCGAAGTAAAGTTCTCTGAACAGACTGATAGAGCGTTCTGCAAGTGATTATTGATTTTATTCTGAAGATCGTTCATCAGAATGCAATCATCATATTCGAGATAGCTGAATAGCTTCATAAAGTTGAAGTAGAAGACATTGAAAGACTTGTCTGCTTGTCTCAGAGCGTTGTACTCGCGACGACACTTTCGATTCTTATTCAGTTCATCGTATATTTCTTTCAGATGCTCAAATAGCTCATCGATCGAGATGTATGAATGCGAAGCGTCATGTCGACGTTAAGCGAAGATGTGCTCAGCAGCATCATCTTCTAGTCTAGATATCACATAGACAATACAGATATTCTCATTTTCGAAGTGATCGACATTTGTTTGAAGCTTGTCGTCTATCTTGACTCTTCAGCTGTCTCATGTCGATTCATCTTCATCAGTGAATATAGATGAATTCAAAAACTTGAAGAACTTGTGATGATCATTGTCGAATAAGGTGAATGACTTTCGTCGAGTATGATTCTCGATAGAAGCTCGAGACTTCGTAGACTGTCGAGGTCGAAAATGATTCGCTGAACGTTGTTTCTTTTTGAGATTCAGTACTTTCTTTCGTAGATCGACGATAGTCTCTTCTTGAATGTCTATTGTCGTTTGATTAATCTCTAGCTCATCAAGTCTCTTGATGTGATTGACTTGTAGATCGATTCATTGCTCGTTGAGTTTCAAAGTCATGTCTCGTTGATCTCTTAGCTCGATCAGCATCTTGATGATCTCATTTGATTGATTGATAGCTCATTGACGAAGTTGTTGACTCATGTTGATGTTTCATGAGATAGCGACATTCTGAGATCTCGCTGAAGCATCGAAAGAAATAAGAAAAACTCGTCTACTAACAGTGCTTCTAAGCAGACGAGCTGTTCATGACTCGACTGATTCAGAGTCGCGTGTCATTGTGAAAGAGATAAAGATAGATAGATAGATTTGATTGTGATAAGATTGAGTGATTGATTTGATAAATTTGAATAAATTTGAATGTGTGTTTTGATGAAAGTAATTTAAAGAATTCCTTGCGAATTTTCTGAATGAACGAAGTAGGTTATTTCGTATCGTCTACACGTTGATAGCAGAGTAGTTGATGAGCATTTATCTACTGTTAGAGATCAGCATAGAGCGAGTCATATGAGTGTCATTTAACTAATAAATAAATGCTAAGAAAGAAAAGTATCTACAGAAAAGAACTCGATTCTTATATGTGTGTTTCTCAGCTCTGTGCTAGGCTCGATTGGGTTGACGTCTTACACATATGATGCAGAGTCTCAATGACATCATCTCTAGCTCGAATGCTCACTAGACTTGATTAGAATGAAATCAAGGCGAAGACTAGAAAGAATAGACGAAGACTAGATGTTACGAGCGTACCAAGGCTGTACAAGGCTGAAGCCCTAATCAATTCGCAGTGAACGCTAGCGAGTTCCCTGCGTAATGATTAGGGCTAACCAGCGAGCTAGCCAGGTTTGGCCCAGATATGGCC
>JAABUZ0100009573.1_pt1 | contig 11038 bp, 7 predicted proteins | sample 5562091 | NCBI WGS metagenome assembly JAABUZ01 (sample SAMN12813069, study PRJNA571459) | rock metagenome | isolation source: Antarctica rocks | place: Antarctica: Victoria Land, Linnaeus Terrace sud | collected 2015-12-21
TTCCAGACGGAAACCAGTACATCAATGCTTGTGATGATCGTAGCCTGAGTATTCAGAGGATTAATGGTGTTGGAGAATTCAATGCTCGAATCTTTGAGGTTGCCTAAGGTGCCTAAAGAAGCATCTAGATTACTGGTTGAATCCGGCAAAATCAGTTGAGTACTGGCTGTCCAGGTTTTCGGGTAAAACTCTGCGATCGCCAAGGCGGCACTTAGTAAAACGCCATTTAGGCATAGCAAAGGTTTCCAGTGCCTTTGGGCCATGATAATTACTTTATTCATGGACTGATAACTCCTTGCTTCTACTGTTGAACTTGGCTTTGAATCAAGTGATGCTGAAGTATCCGAATTCAGAGAATTTAAACTATAGATTGAAATTAAGCTATAGCTGAAGTTTTGTCAGTCATAAAAAGTCATAAACAGTAATAAGGTAGGATTGAGCAACAATTCCCCACTCCCCACTCCCCCTTCAACGCTAAGTCTGTGAAATCATCAATGTGGCTGGGTTCGTATGGCTTAACGTGTCGCTGCTGGCAGTGATGGTGATAGGATAACTTCCCGGTGCTACCGTGGTATCGGCGCGGAACGTCAGTTTTATCGGACCACCACTATCTAACGTGCCCGGATCAAGGGTAACCCCGCTCGGCAAACCGCCGACGCTAAAATTGACTATATCGGCGAAGCCACCTTTTGGTACGACTGTGGTCTGTAAGGTGGCGCTGCTGCCTGTACCCACCGACACGGAATTGTTGCTGACGAAGTCGAAGTCGGGCGTTGCAACGCGTAACATTACCGCGTAGGTATGGAGTACACCGTTGCTGTTGCCCGTGATTGTCAGCGGATAGTCTCCGTTGGGTGTCGTAACGTCGGTTGTGACGCTCATGACATTGCCGCTGACGCCCGTCACAGTCGGCGCACTAAAACTCGCGGTACTCTGCGGCGGTAAGCCGCTGACGCTGAAGCTAACGTCGCCAACAAAGCCGCCGGTTGGAGTGGATGTGACTGTGTAAGTGGTGGTGTTGCCGGGATTAACCATCTGCGAGACTGCCGTTGCAGTGACTACAAAGTCGGTGGGCGGTGCGATCGGGATTTGGAAAATTGTCGCTGACTCCGTCGCAAATGTGTAGGTAAAGTTGTTTCTCACAGTGTACGGCGTGCCGTTGCTGGCATCCGGGAAGATGCCGCTAGCCATCGTATAAAGCGTGGCATCGCCGGTGATGGCTATCCCGTTGAGCGTCACTGGCACCGTAATCGGTGCACTGGTGTTGCGGTTGATGATTTCGAGGTACATATAGGAATCGTCACGGGTGGCGGTCACAAATAGATCCGGATTGCCGGAGCTGTTATTCACCCCAGTGTTGAGGTTGCCGGTAGTGGACTGCTCTAACACGAACGGACCGGTGTAGTTGTTGCGAATGTAGAGCGCATACCAGGAGTAGTTACGCTGGTTGTTGCAATCGTAGTGTCCAAAGCTCTGATAGTTACAAACCTGGTCGTACACGAATGAGATGTCCGCTCGTCCACGCGGATTGTAGAGCATGAAGTGGGTGATGGCGAGATTGTACAGCCCTGAAGCGATGCCGTGAAAGTCATTGCCACCCGGAGGTTTAGTGTAGCCATTATGTTCGGTGATCGCGGTACCAACATTGGGGCGACCGAACGGCACTCGGTCCATCCGGTACAACAGCGGCGCATCTCCGTAGTCGGCGTTGGTCTGATCGCTAGCGATGATATTCAAGCCAGCGTTAAAATCAAAAGGCCGGAAGACATCGAAGTAGTTGTCGAATTGCTGCGGCGTGTTCAGCAACCCCGAATCATTTTCCGCCCCAGAGTAAGCGTGGTAGTCAATGATGTCGACATACTGCCCAGAGTGAGCCATGAAAGCATCAAAGTAATTGCCGTCGGGATAACCGCCGGAAAGCACTGGACCCATCAGAATGACGTTTTCGCGCACGCCCGCCGCCACCAGGGCCGAGTCCACGCTGTTAAAAATCTGGCTGTACACTTGGGGGGTGACGTAGCTGTCAAAGTTGATGTTAGGCTCGTTGCCGATCTCCCAGTACTGTTTCTGGAGATTGTAGGGTGGGGCCATGTAGTGTTTGACCATATATACAACATTGGTCGCCACCGTGCCGTTGCTCCTCGTGCCGTCAAGGTTGTAGTAAGGTCCAACCGAACTGCCGGTGGGCTGGTGGGAGTTAACACTGCTGCCGATATAGGTTCCTAGAAGCGGTTGTGCGCCACTGCTGAGAACAGCATTGACTTTGGAATCAAAAAAGTCTATACCGTTGGTAGAACGGTTGTCCGGGTAGGCGAAGACTCGGATTAGCGGCAGCTTCGCCACGCGAGCATCGGCCTGGAAATCAATTCCATTCTTGCCGTTAACAAAGTTAACGCCGTAGCTGTGATTTGTGATGTTGGTACCGCCGACGCCGAATGGTCTGAGGCGCACTACGTTTTGCGCGTTCACCGTGATGCTAGCTATTTCAGGTGTAGATATTCCTCTTATGGTTTGGCTTGTGTTGCCGTTACCAGCCATCAGGATAAGGAAAAACACTACGATGGCAAACAGCACTGCCGGAGGTTTTCTGGGCTTCAGCACGCATACTTTTCCGTACCATGTCCGCGTGTAAAACTTTCCGTGAGCATTGCGTTTATTCCGAATTTTGTTATCCATCTCTTTTGGTTCCCTGCTATCGATGTAAAATTCCCTAAAACTTGGCTAACCAAGTGATGAAAAACGTCACTAGAGAGGATTTCATATATAACTATTACACCAACAATAAACCCCATCCTTACTATCAGGCTAAATCCCAAAGCAATGGGGTTTCCTCCAGACCGATTGCTAAGAGACTTAACAATGTTTTTTCGGGATTTTATAGATGAATGATCAGTTGCACTGCAAGGCATTTAAGCCTGCAAATTGCATACTATCTGCTGAATCCTACTCAGTGCCTACAGTCATAGTAACTGCCAACATTATGGGTAACTGCCCTACAAATTTTATCAATGACTGCCTTTTCTTGTAGTCTGTTCGCCCCTACACAACCGACCCCTGTTGTATGGCGAGACGTTAACGCTTTTGAGGGCTGCCCAGATTTACAAAGAGTGTCCCTCTCGGCGTTAGCCGCACCCGCTGCGCTAGGAGAATCGCCAGAATCGAATCAACACAAGCGGCAAATAGCGGCCCAGAACACTGGGTTGCTTAATCACGCGCTTATCTGAAAGCGATTCTTTAGGATATCCTGAGTCAGCGAGGGCATCACATGCTCTCTATTGGGTGGCTGATAAGCACCCAGTAAAAACTCCAGCATGTCGAAACACACTTCGAAATGGCAATATAACGAGGCAGACGCGGGGAGATTTATTCTGACCGCCGACTACCGTTCTGATGTTGCTCGAATCGTGGTCAAAGAAGCTGAATGGGCTTTTACTCTTTGCAAAATTATAACGTATTTTTGGTTGGTGTAAAGTTTTTGGGAATCAAGCTGCAAATTCACAAGCTCGCTTTCAGTTGATACAACAGAAAATAGTCCTAGTTCAAGATCCTGTTCGCGGTGAGTCCAGTCCTGAAGGAGGGTTTCCCTCCGTAGGGAACTGGCGAACCCGGAGGGTTGCCCTGGCGCTGGAAGTTGGATTGACATAGGACTCAACAGAAAGTAATATCTTCAGCATCAAGTCAGAAAATTTAGCAAGTCCAAGCCTATACCAATCTGATGAGCGGGTTATCTGCTGAACATTGTCAATCTAAGGAAAGTGTTTAAAAAAGTCAAAAGTAGCTTGTGATACAAAATTTTTGAGTCTGGGTCAAAAAAACCTACACTTTGGTGGTCTTATATAGTATGATTAAGATGCCTCTTAGAACACAAAAAGAGGCACATGTAGTTGTAGTTAGTTGTTTCGTCAAGGAAAAAAGACTATCTATGCCTGTTGTAGCCCTTGATAAGGTCATAGTTGGCCTCAACAGACGCCCGATTAAGGATCAAAAAGTGGCTGAGTTGATGGAGTCTATCAAGGCTAATGGACTCCTGAACCCTATCACTTTAGATCAAAACTACAACTTAATTGCAGGACTTCACCGTCTTACAGCCTGCAGGATGCTTAAGCTTGACAAAATTGAGTGCAATATTATCTCCTGCGATGATGCTGAACATGCTAGGTTGGCAGAGATTGACGAAAATCTGATCCGCAGTGAGCTAGACCCCCTAGAGCGCTCTGAGCTTTGGTTAGAGCGCGATCAAATTATGGAACGCTTGGAACTAAGGGCGCGACCGGGGGACAACCAATACACTCACAAAGGCAGTGAAATGATTTCACCACCTCCCAAGACTACTTTGGAGTTAGCAAAAGAAGTAGGATACACTGAGCGCACCTTCCAGCAGGGTAAACAGATTGCTAGAAGTATCGTCCCAGAAGTAAAAGAGGTAATCAAGAACAGTCCAATAGCCAAAAGTACCACGGCGTTGCTGAAGGTAGCTAGGGCTGGCAGCAAAGAACGTGAGATGGCAGAAAAGGCAGAAAAGGCAGCACAGGAAGCTCGTGCCAGACGAGAGCAAGAGGAGACTGAACGGCATGATTTGCTTGCGGCTGAGTCAAGGGCTAAGCAAAAGGAATTACAGTTCGTAGCCTTTCGGAGTGTGTCAGCCCAAAAAGAAGCTAAGGTGGCTGTCAAGGAAGTCCAACGTAAGGTTCAACAGCAAGAGGAAAAAAAATCAACAGCCTCTGCAAATATGTTTACCACCCAACCCGGCGACCAATGGCTCCTTGATCGGCACCTAGTTTATTGCGGCGATACCTCTAGCAATGAATTCATCGACTGCCTCCCGTCGAATGCGGCTTTAGCGATCGCTACCCCCTCGCCTACTTGGAATCATGACTACTTGGTAGACGAGGCTCATGTTGTTGCCGTGCTGCGCGAGTCGGGCTACATTCATGAATTTTGTACCCGTCACCAGATGCCGTTTAGATTTGAGGTATTGATTGGCGATCTGTACGTTGCCATTTTCTCTCGCCAATCAATACCTCAACCTCACAAGCCAATCGAGATCTCGGGGGTAGAGGGAGTAGTAGCGTACCTGGTGAGTCTGTATACACAACAAAGTAATTTTGTGATTGCGCCGTTTATGGGAAACGGTGAAGTATTAATAACTTGCGAAAGAATGGGGCGGATCGGCTTCGCTGGTGATGAGAATCCTGGACAGGTCAGTCGTGCGATCGCGCGTTGGCAGAATTGGACTGGGAAGCAGGCAGCAAAAATGGTCTAGCGGTCATAAGTAGGTATGCAGGTTGAGTAATAACGCTACCTGTCCTGACGTCGAACTCATGCTAAAAGCAGTCGAGCCACTTAAGTTTTAGCTATGTTTTTTCGCTAGTTCTGACAAAATATGACTAAATGTATAGGTTACTACTGTACATCCCAAATAGAAAATGTTATATTAACAGACACAATAAGATTAAAACTTTCCTCAAGCTTCGCTGTTATCTTGAAGTCATTTATGAGGAAAAGCAAAGTCTATTGTAAGATTGCAATCAATTTAATAAACTGGGTATGGAGGCTACTATTGCTCCCAAACCACAGCGAGCCAAAATAGCGAACTTCCGGGACTGCTCTGTTTATGAGAAATGGATTTTTACTTTGTTTGAGCTAATCTACTTTGTTACAGTCATTCTAGGATTTTGTCAACAAAAATCCAAAAACTCATGACTTTAGGCTGTGGCTTGGAATGAATGAGGAAAATACAAGTCCTAAAAGCGTTTTTATCGGGAGTGTTTGTATTCAAGATCACAATTTTTTCTCCCTAGAGAGAAGTTAGATGAAACAGTATTAGCAAAAGTACCTAGCTTATGCTAAGTTATGTTACAGCTTCCAATTTTTACCTGACGAAATTCTGGAATTTAGCAATAGGATAAAACTTGCTATGGCCTTCCTCAAAGTTGAGAATATTGTCATTAACACCAACTACATTGCTGCTGTTAAACTAGAAAACGAGACTTTCTCTGGCGAAAGAAGCGTTTCTATCTTGCTAGCTACTCCTAAGTTTCCTTTGTTACAGTTGGAAGCAGCTTTCCCAACTCCTTATCACTATGAATGGCTTGATTTTACTGGTAGGGAAGCTCAGGTAATACGAGATTATTTCAGTAGTTTTAACAATGTGATTGACCTGCTGCCACAACACCAATGACAAACCATGTTAGAATTATTCCCCTTTAACTAAATAATAAGTCTTGTAACAGAACTGATCTAAGTCCGTTGTTTTATAGTAGAGAATATTAGCCAATGTCTCCGAGGCAAAACCTTGACAAAATTGTCCCTAGAATATTGCCTGAAAATAATGGTCCTCCCGTGTGTGTCGGATTTGTGGTGCGTCTAGAGAAATCTCGTGTTGACGGAACCATTATTTTGGCAGCGGCTCCTGCGCCGTGTGTTGGGTTATCTGTTCCTCGTTCAGAAGGCCCCAAGGGCAAAGTAGTTGCGCTTTTTTCAGCAGAAGGCTCCCAATACATAGATAGGGGCCGGGAACTCGTCCTTAACTTTCCTTGCTTGCGCCAGGACTATGGTTATATGGAAATCGGCGATAAACCCGATCTAGCTGTGGCTTTGAACCCTAGTCGTCAAAAGAATAGCGATCGCCAATTGCGGTCAGCCGTTGTGCAGTTGCGCGTGGCTGGTTTGCCTTTAAAAAACCTGGATGACTACCAACTTGAGCCTAAAACACCAGAGGCTCAGAAAAATAATGTGTTGAGTGTTCGTTTAGGCAGCGTTAATGATGTGTCAGAAAAAACGAAAATGGCATTTAAAAAAGCTTGGCAAAATAGGCATCAATTGAAATCTCCTACCGTGGCTCAGGATAGGGCAAAATCTGCACCAGTTGCTACTCTAAAAACGTCGGAGCCGAATCCACAACCAAAACCAGAAGGTTCTCTGAATTACCAACGTGTTTTAGACAGTTTAGAGTACGTTTTGACACAGTTCAATCACCATCAAGGTCACATCTTGCAAGTTCATGAACAATTTCTGAAGCATCAGACGGAATATGTCAAAACATTCTTCCAACTGATGCAGCAGAATTTCTTGTTTGGAAATGGTAAGTCTGCTCAGTCACAAGCTCAGACGAAACCAGGTGTAATGGAAAGCTCAGAGAGCAGCATAATGCGGTTTCACGATCATCAAGCTGAAACCCTGCGCCTCCATGAGCAATATCTGAACCAGCAGATGGAATACGCCAAAACCTTTTTTCAATTGATACAGCAACAGTATGACCTGCTGATAACTGGCGACTCCACACTCTTCACAACCGCACCAGTTGCTGTACATACTAACGGGCTTGTAACCAGCCCATACCCCGCTTCAAGCAATAGCTCCCCTGTCTCCCTTGCCGCCCTGGAGCCTTCCAGCCACCAACAATATCTAAATCATAATATTATACGCGGTCTAGTCAGACTCAAAACCCAACACCCGCCCGATTTTTTGGATTTCACCTTACCTAAGTTTTCCGTTGGTTTGATTACAGATGATGGCTCCCTCACGACTTCTAAGTTGGCTCAGTCTCTGACAGAGCGCGGCTGGAAAGTTGTTGTCTTAAGTTTTCCCCAGTTTTTGGTTGCAGAACGGTCACCTTTGCCCGAAGGAATTACTCGCGTTGTGCTTAAAGATTTGAGCGAGGAGCATCTGAAACAACAGTTAGCAGTGATTGCTAACTATGGTTCAATTGCGGCTTTCATCCATCTAAATCCTTCAATTCAGGACGCTCAAAGCAAAGATATCCGCTATCTTGAAGTGTCAGCCGCCCTTGTTAAGCAGGTATTTCTGATTGCCAAACATCTCAAACAACCGCTGAATGAAGCGGCACGTCAGGGACGCAGTTGTTTCATCACCGTTGCTCATCTCGATGGGGAGTTTGGTACAGGGCGCAAAACTAATTTCGGTGCCATCAGTGGTGGTTTGTTCGGACTAACCAAAACATTGAAGCAGGAATGGTCAGCAGTGTTTTGTCGGGCAATCGACTTGAGTCCTGATTTGGATGTGGAGCAAACGGTACAATACATACTCGCCGAACTGCACGATCCTAATCGTTTGATTGCTGAAGTTGGATATAGCTTTCAGGGGCGAACAACCCTAGTGTGTACCCCAGACACTGTAAACAAATAACCGTGTGTCGAACGTGGTGTAGGCATGTGAATCAGTATTAGGAGAATTTATGTGGGAGATTCTGAAACTATGAACACATCCGAGCTTTTGGTAAACCTCACCCACCAGGGTGTTCAGTTGTGGGTTGTTAACGACAAACTAAGTATTTGTTCTCCCAAGGGGATAATAACACCAGAACTATACGCGGAACTGGCGACGCACAAGGCAGATATCCTTGCGTTCTTACACAAGACTGATATTGAAGCACTTGCCCAACGCTTAGCCGAAGAATCTGAATTTGACGTTTCAGAGGCAGAGATATTTGAGATTTGAACACAGAAAAATCATTCCACTAATCAGCAATACATAAAAAGGAGGATTGATGCTTCAAAAAGTTGTACCGCTTCCAACTGTACATGAACTGAAAACCCAAGATTTAATCCTTTTATCGTCAGAGCTTGTTAACATATTTCAAGTAGATAGCCCCAATTCCTTGGCTTTAACTCTTGTTCCGCGTCAGACAAATGGATATCGCCAACATATCCAAAGCCACCTAAAAGCTTTCCGTGGTGCCCTGAGCCCTCTAGTAGAGGAGCATGGGGTTGGGCTGGTGGGTATAGTTTGTACGCACCAGACGGACACAACTAAATTTAGGTATATACCTAAAAACCTTTGCGATAATTTGGTCAAAGAAGCATTTACTAAGGCTTCGGGTGAGATGCTATGGCTTGTTGTTGAACAAACTTTGCATTTCTTCAACTGGCCTACAGTTATCCCAGTGCTAGGAATGTCAACTGCTGAGGAAATTCCCTCTTTTTTATTTCTGCAAGATTTTAGTGTTTCGGTAAAGAAAAAAGGTCAATAGGGGGGCGCCAGTGAACACGCGGCACAGAACCAGGAATGGGGTCAAAGATGAAAAATGTAGTCGAGATGCCACAGGCACGTCAAAAGGTGGTCACAAAAAGTACCAAATTGGCTCAAAAGAAAGCAATTGCTCCCTAAAAACCGATTTTGAGGCGATGAATCACATAAACAGCCAGATTGATCAAACTTCCGTCTTTCTCGTCAGCGGAGGTGCAAAAGGGATAACGGCTCAGTGCGTGATTGAGCTAGCGAAACAGAAAAAATGCAAATTTATCCTGCTGGGTCGTTCTTCAATCGCAGAACCTGAACCGATATGGGCTATGGGCGCATCTAGTGAATTGGAATTGAAAAAGCGGCTCATAGAGCGTCTCCTGACAAAAGGAGAAAAGCCTAACCCTGTAATGGTACAGAAGGAGTTCAATGCCATTTCATCCAGGCGGGAAATTGAAAAAACGCTCTCTACCATAGAGCAGGCGGGTGGACAGGCAGAATATCTCAGCGTGGATGTCACCGATGCGATCGCGTTACAGTCGAAACTTGCAGTTGCAATTAGGCGCACTGGATCGGTAACAGGAATTATTCATGGCGCTGGTAATCTACCCGATAAACCGATTGAGAAAAAATCACAGCAGGATTTTGAGGCTGTTTACAATACCAAGGTAAAAGGTTTAGAAAACCTACTTGGCTGTGTGAGCGCAAGTCAACTTGATTATTTAGTCCTATTTTCCTCTGTAGTTGGGTTTTATGGGAATGTAGATCAGTTAGACTACGCGATCGCGAATGAGATTCTCAATAAGTCAGCCTATTTTGTAAAGCGCTACCATCCAAACTGTCACGTAGTTACGATCAACTGGGGTTCCTGGGAAAGTGGCATGGTGTTCCCAGAATTAAACCAAGCTTTTGCTAAGCGAAATATCGAGACTATTCCCATCGAAATTGGGACTAAAATGCTGGTTGACGAACTAGCTCCTGCGAATCAAGAAGCCGTACAGGTGGTGATTGGTAGTCCAATACTACCCACACCTGAGGCATTGAACCGTGAGTTGCAAACTTTCCGTATTCATCGAAAATTAACGTTGGCAGCTAATCCATTCTTGCAAGATCACGTAATTGCTGATCGCCCAATTCTGCCAGCGACTTGTGCCATGTCATGGATTATTAATACCTGTGAACAACTCTATCCGGGTTACAAATTTTTTAGTTGCGCCAACTTCAAGGTCTTGAAGAAAATTGTTTTTGATGAAACCCTGGCAAGCGATTACATCCTGGATTTGAAAGAAATCGCTAAAACCAATTCCAACGAAATAGAGTTTCGGGCAAAAATATGGAGTAAAACCAGAGAAAAAATCCGTTATCATTTTAGCACTCAGCTAAAGCTTCTACAGCAAATTCCTGGCGCTCCCATTTATGACTCATTTAACTTCGCACTGGAGCAGACACTTCCCAGTTCTAAAACATCATTCTATCAGAATGGAGGAGCAACATTGTTTCATGGTTCTGACTTTCAGGGAGTAGAAAGTATTTTATATACCAGTCCTGAAAAAATCACCCTTCAATGCGTTTTGCCAAGCGTTGGAGAAAGGCAACAAGGGCAGTTTCCAGTACAAACATTCAATCCTTATATTGTTGACGTTCAGTTACATTCCATATGGATTTGGCTGCAGCATTTTTATCAGCGAGGTTGTTTACCTTCAGAGATTCAAGAATTTGAGCAATTCGCAGCTATCCCATTTGATGAAACTTTTTACGTTGATTGCGAAGTAAAGTCTAAAACAGAGACTGCTGTGATCGTCGATATCATAGCACACAATCTTCAGGGCCAAATATACTCAAGTATGCTTGGGGTGAAGGGAACCATTTTGTCCATGAAACCGAGGCGCAGATTATTGCATAAAAGCCGTTAGACAGATAACCGTATGTCTAATATCAAGTCGAGTTAAATGCCCATAATTAAGCCACTGACTCTACCTCAGGCCACCAGTGATAGAAGGTCAAACCTCGAATCAACTGCTGTTGCAATAGCCAACCGGCGGCATCGTTGCTCCAC